>ERZ1292633.3130-Hain-H41-02um-R1-3130-length-16388-cov-4_pt1 | contig 11795 bp, 15 predicted proteins | sample MGYA00564406_ERZ1292633 | MGnify/ENA primary metagenome ERZ1292633 (study PRJEB36523, sample SAMEA6512639) | groundwater metagenome | collected 2019-01-08 | study: AquaDiva: Metagenomics assemblies of 32 groundwater samples
AATTGGCCTTTATGTTGCGCGCCAATTGCCATGGGTCGTTTATGTCATTGGTGGCGGCGGCATGTTCGCCAATATTGCGAATGCGGGTTACCATCATAAACCAAGTGGCTTGGGTCAAAAGCCAAATTGTAACAAATGCCCAGCCTTGGCCAAAAGCCATTAAAACCAACCAAATCACAAAATTCGCCATTGCCGCGCGCAAAAATGTAGCTTCGATTGCATTGCCCGCAAAACCGCCAGCATTGCCGAACAATGGCTTGATGCGTTTCTGGTAAAAAGTCTGGCCGGTTAAATCACGAATTATTTTACGCTCAAAACTCGCGCGTGTGATTGGGTAATCTGGCACTAAGCCAAGATCTGGGTCTTCGGGCTGTTGCGTATATTTGTGGTGGTTTAGATGATAAGGCCGATAAGTGTTCAAATCGAGCGCAAGTGGCGCGGCGCACAGCCATTGCCCCACCCATTCATTGATTTTTTGATTGGTATGCAGCCCGCCATGCGCCGCTTCATGCATCAAAATCGCCAGGCCCAATTGCCGCGTGCCAATAATCATCACCGCCAAAAGCCAAGTGAATGGATTAGGCCAAATCGCGTGGACCATGAAGGCCAATGCAATCACGCCCCACGCATGCGCCACCATGCCAAGCGATTTGAAATTGCTACGGGTTTGAAGCGCTGCCCATTCGGTATCGCTGAAAACTTCTTTGGGATTGACGTTCGGTGCGCGCGGCATTTCTAAAACGCGCTCACGCCAAACAAAACAGGGTGGAGTTTATAGCCGATTGCCACCCAAATCAAAATTCCAAAAGCAATTGCGCCTTCATCGCGGCGGTTCCAAGCTACATTTTCTCGCACTGCCTTGCCATAAAGAATGCGGGTGACAATCGCCCACGCCAAAAAGCTGCCGAATAATATCACGCTTGCGGCATCGCCATTGGCCAATAAATGCCCTAAGGCCCAAGCCTTGATGCCAGCCAGTTGCGGGTGAACTGTCATGGCTTTGATTTTGCCCGGCATATAAGACGCAAGAAACAATATGATTGAAACCAACGTAAGTAAATAATTCGCATATTTGCCCCATGATGGCGCAGCAAAGATTTCGGGTGCGTTCGGGCGATAAGCTGCATAGCCCATTATTAGTAAAACAAACCCCGTCAAAGCCACTAATGCAAACAAGCCTTTGAACGGCATTTTGCCAATTTTCGCTTCAATTTTTGCCCGTGGCCCAGTAAGCCGCAAAGCCAAATGCCCGCCCAAAAATATCACAAGCCCGATAATTAGTTTTTCCATCGTCCCACTCCATTATTTTGTAAATCCGTGAAATAGACTATATGTCGCAACTGCAATAAAGAAAACCCCCACCAAACGGCTTACCCAAATTGTTGTGTTTTTATGGGAAATAAGTGCGTCACGTGAGTGATGCGCCGCCAATGCAAAGCCACCATAAATCGCAATTTGCAAGAAGCTGGTCATAATCGCCATTATTAATCCCTGCATCCATACGTTGCCGTATTGTAGCTTGATGAAATTGGGAAACACCGCGAGCATAAACGCAGATGCTTTGGGGTTGGTAAGGCATGTTATCGCGCCTTGGCGAAATGCAACCCAATAGGATTTGGCAATGCCTTTAGCAACATGATCCACAAAAATGCTGCTTTTAACAAGGCCATAACCAATCCAAGCCATATAAAGCGAACCGCAAACAAGGATGAGTTTGAAAAACAATGGCGGCATTGTTGACACTGTACCAACGAAAATTACACCAAAAATATTGTGAACCACACCGCCTGCGGTTATGCCCGCCACTGCCGCAAGGCCCAATTTACGACCGCCGGTTAGTGAGTTGGTCAGCACGAACAGCATATCCATGCCGGGAACGATGATAATGCCCGACAATAACACGAAATAAAACCATAAATTTTGCGCGTAGCTCATTTATCGGTAACGCGGGTCTTTTTTGCTTTCGGCTTCGGGCTTGCGACCTTCACTGGTTTTTGCGTCTTTTGCGGCTTTAATTCATCGCAAACGCGCCAACAATACCATGCGGCATAAGAGCGAAATGGCTGCAAATGATCCGCCAAAACGGCCAATTCCTTGGGTTTGGGCAAAGCTTCGAGGCCATAGGCGTGTTGGAAGCCTTTTTGCACGCCCAAATCATCAATTGGCCAAATATCCTCGCGGCCCAAGTGAAAATTAAATACATTTGCACCGACCAGCGCCCAATGCCGCGAACTGAAATCAAGCGTTCAATAATTTCGTCATCGGGCAAATGATGCACTTCTTCATTATCTGGCACAATACCGTCAATTTTCTTTTGCGATAAATCATTGATTGCTTTGATTTTATTCCAAGATAGGCCCGCGCCGCGCAAAGCCTCATCATCCATCAACAGAAAAGCTTGGGGTGAAGGGAAGGGGACAATGTCACCCAAAATTTCAAGATCAAATAACGCCAAAACCCGACGCAAAATCGTCCCTGCGGCTTTGCCCGATAATTGCTGAAAAACAATGGCGCGAAAAAGCGCTTCATAGGCTGAATGCCCTCTTTCCGAAGGAATTGGGCAATCGCCAAAGCGAGCATGGAGTTTTGCCATAGTCGGGCAAAGTGTAAGGAATGTTTTGTTCATGGTTTGTTTTGCGACGGATTCGCGTTTGCGTCAAGTGTGTGCCACGATTATTTTTCCCAATAACCGAGCATGAGTTCGTGCGCCCAAGGTGGCTCGGTTACGGCGCTGCGCGGCAAAAAATCTTGCATCACGGGCTTGATGTCCAAAATTGGGGTGCCGTCGATTGCGTCCAAACCGCTTACTTCAATGGTTTTGCCCTTGACCGATACGAGGCGACAAATGGTGGATCCGATGCGGTTTGGGCGGTTTTTGCCACGCTGGGCGAAAATACCAACCAACGGCCAGTTCTTATTGTTACGGGGGTGGCACGCACCAGTTTCGATTTTATCGAGTGGCACTTTATCGAAATGGAAAATGACTTCTATATGGCTGAAATCCTGCAAACCCGCCAAAGCATCGGGCGAAAAATCATCGGTGAGGACGATTTTGGCATGGACTTCGCCCCAATCATCGTCAATCGGCGCACTACGGCCTGAGGCAACATCGCCAATGGGGTTATTTTGATTCTTTCGGTCATTGAGAATTAATCCATAAATCTGACAATACGACGCAAATCAGACCCAAAATCACCAATAAGCCTGAAGTCTTGTTGCTTCGGAAAATATCTGTGAAGTTCGGACTGTCGCCTTTCAAAGTCAAACACTGCCAGCGAAAATGGCTTTGTAAAATTAGAAAAGCAGGTATCGCGGCGAGCGTAGTTCGAATGGCATTGGATTCAATTAACATTGCAATAACAAACAACAAAATCGCATTTGCATAAAACCACCCCACCCACAACGCCGCATTTGCCCCAAAGTGCCGTGCTGTGGATTTCACCCCAATAAGAGCATCATCTTCAACATCGCTCATGGCGTAAATGGTATCATAGCCAAGCGTCCAAAACACTGCGCCAAGCCAAAAAACCACGGCCGCCAGTGATATAGTGCCAGTAGTGGCAGCATAGCCAACCAAAACCCCCCAATTGAAAGTGATACCAAGCCAGGCTTGCGGCCACCATGTAATTCGCTTCATGAAGGGGTAGGCGATAACCAGTGGGATTGCACAAAGTGCCACCAATTGCGCCATTTGCGGCAAAGCCAATAATACACCAAGCCCAACCAATAACTGCACGCCAAGCCACATATACGCCTGTTTGATCGTAATCGTTCCACATGCCAAGGGGCGGTTTTTGGTGCGTTCAACTTTGGCGTCAATATCGCGATCAACTATGTCATTAATCGTGCAGCCTGCGCCGCGCATTGCAATTGCGCCCAAAAGCCATAATGCCAATAAAAACAAATCATACTTTGCAAAGCCTTCACCTATTCTGCCAAGTGCTTGCCCCATCACACAAGGCAGGCCCAAAAGCCAAAAACCAATTGGCCTATCAAAGCGCGAAAGTTGCAAAAACGGCCGCCAAGATTTGGGCGCGTTGTCGATTATGGAATTGGGAATGGCATCGAGGGGTTGCGGCATAAGCATGACATAGCTTGAAGTGCCAAAATTGCCAATTGTTTTTTAAGCGCGTCTGTCTAACGCTATCGCGCTGGTATCACGGCGGGCCGGGGCAATGCCGCCTAATATTGGTGAATATGCTTGTGGGGTTGGCCTTGCGGCGACTGCTTCTTGGGCAATTGCGCGGACCAAGCCTTCGGCCATCATTACGCCGCGTTCAATTGAGCGTTCATGTAGCGCCAAAGCGTCTTTGAAGCGTTTGGTTTCTTCACGTAATTCAGTTTTAAGGTGCGGCGCGGCGTCTTGCAATATTTCGGGGTGGCGCGCGATTCTTTGGGTTTCGAGCGCATAAGTTGCCGCCAAACGGCCAGCTTCATCATTAATCGGCGAGGAACTTGCAAATTCATTATTGGAGAACATTGCCGCCTGTGCCTGCGCCAAATCCGCAAGGCGGCGAGTGAGCAATATCAATTGATCCGCCAAATCCGAAGCATCATTTGCCATCAATGCCATTAGGTATTTCCCCCGCTTATGGGCGCAATTGCGGCCCCCGCCGCTTCCTGAATTTTGAGAATTTCGGCCCTAACTGCGGCGGCGATACCAACCCCGCCATTATCAGCAAAGCCTTTGGCATATTCGTCCATCAAAAATGGCTGGAAAGCGCGCTCACCTGCACCGCCGCCAAAAATACTATCCGAGATGTCATTATCAGTATTCGCGAAACTTAAGAGTTGCGATAAAGTCATGCGTTCAAACTCTTTGGAAATTCTATCAATTTCGTCGTTTGCTCTTTGGCCAATTCCCCCAATTGCTTGCGCTAATATGTTGGAACCGAGGCTTGAAATATCATTCATCACATCACCTCAATATCGGCTTGTAGCGCACCTGCCGTTTTAAGCGCTTGTAATATTTGGATTAAGTCGCGCGGATTAACCCCAAGCGCATTAAGCCCCGCGACTAATTCTCGCAGCGGAACTCCGCCGCGCACTACGGTCAAGTCGCCTTCATCTTCCTCGACGCTAACCGCAGACCTTGTTCCGCTAACAGTCTCGCCGCGTGAAAATGGCGCTGGTTGCGAGACGAACGGGTCTTCTTGCACCGAAATTGTGAGATTGCCCTGCGCAACCGCGACCGTTGATACCCGAACATTTTCGCCCATGACGACAATGCCCGATGATTCATCAACTACAATTTTAGCAATAGTATCAGGGGTTACATTCAATCTTTCTATTCGGGTTATTAGGTTCACCATGTCACCTGGATAACCAATCGGTTTGGACAAAACAACGGTTGACGGATTATCAACGCTTGCAGCCGCAACCCCAAGGTTTTGGTTTATCGCGCCAGCAATTCTGCGCGCAGTGGTAAAATCGGGGTTGCGTAAGGCAAAGCGAACTTCGGTCATATTGGCAAGGTCAAAGCGAAGTTCGCGCTCTATGGTTGCGCCATTGGCAACGCGGCCGTTTGTCGGCACACCGCGACCGACATTGGAGCCAGAACCGCCGGTTGCGACAAAGCCGCCTACTGTCAATTGCCCTTGTGCGACCGCATAAACTTGGCCGTCTGCACCCATTAAAGGTGTTACCACCAAAGTGCCGCCCGAAAGGCTTTTGGCATCGCCCAATGCCGATACTGTCACATCAATGGTCGAGCCTTGGGTTGAAAATGGCGGCAAAGTCGCAGTAACCATAACGCCAGCAATGTTTTTGGTCTGCAGGGCTTGATCGCGGGTGTTTACGCCCATGCGCTCTAACATGGCTTCGATTGTCTGACGTGTGAACGGCGAATTGCGCAGGCCGTCACCGGTGCCTTGTAAGCCAACCACAATACCATAGCCAATCAATTGGTTCTCGCGCACCCCTTCAACTTGGATAAGGTCCTTTATGCGCGATTGCGCCGAAGCCATGCTCGGCACAAAAGACGCGCAAAGCGCAAGTGCCAATATTGCGAATTGGCTTATGATTTTGTGGGTAGTTTGTGCCCATTTTTTGGTTTTGTTTTTCATCGCTTTTCTATATGCGAAAATTGTGCCATGATGTGCCAAGCTAAGTATTTGTATTTACATCGAAAAATTAAACTAACAAACCAAGGCTTGCGCCCAAAATTGCCATGGTTCGGCAAGAATTACCTATTGAAATCAGCGAAAAATATCGCGTCTTTATCAAAAATTAACCAAGAATATGCCTATAAGAATCGCATGAAAGTTGAAGGCGTTTCATCTACTCAAGCTGCTGCTTTGCGCCGCGCCAATGGGGTTGCGGCACCGGGATTTGCTTTGCCGATTGGTGATGGGAATGCCGTGCAGGCGACGCGTGCGGCTGCGGCAACTTCGGCAATGATGGATATTGGTTCACTGCTGGCGTTGCAAACTATTGATAGCATTGAAGAACGCCGCCGTAGGGCAACCCGCCGCGCCAATACATTATTGGATATTCTCGATGATGTGCGGGTGGCGACGCTTAGCGGCAATGTAACCCGCAACCAATTGGCAAATTTGGCGCAGACGCTTCGTGAAAATAGCGAAGACGTCGAAGACCCGAAATTGGACGCAATATTGCAAGAAGTAGAATTGCGAGCCGAAGTGGAACTGGCTAAGCTCGAAAAAAGCTTGTGAAAAAATCGCGCTGAAACCACTCAACCGCCGAAAAAATATTGCAAGACGCCAGTTTCGCGCATTATAATGCTAATGCTGCACTGCATCATGTGAAGATTTTGTGAAATGCAGCATAAGAGGTTTGAAGATTTGCAAATCAGTGGCTATAGCCGCGTCAGTTCAGAGCGTCAAAAAAGAATTTTTGATTTTGTGGCAATGGGAGGCAGAATTGACACTAACTCTTGCAAAAGTTTCCAAAACGGAATTGAACGAAGAAATCCATAAAATGGAACAAGATTTGGGGAATTATGTTCCCACCGATGATGAGCCATTTATGAATGAGCGTCAATTGCAATTTTTCAAAATAAAATTGGAAACTTGGAAAGCCGATATTCTCGAAGACAGCCAATCAACAATTTCACAATTACAAAATGATTCAGTTTCATTGCCAGATTCCATTGATCGAGCATCGTCCGAAACCGAAAAAGGTATTGAACTTCGGACACGCGATCGGCAGCGCAAACTTATCGCCAAAATTGATGACGCGCTAAAACGTATCAATGATGGGGAATATGGTTTTTGCGAAGAAAGCGGCGAACCAATTTCATTAGCGCGCCTCATCGCCCGCCCCATCGCCACCTTGTCCCTAGAAGCCCAAGAACACCACGAACGGCAAGAGAAGATTCACAGGGACGACTAAAAAACTCAAGTCGCCACCCTCGCTTCGCTCACTCAGCGACTTGGATTCAAGCGGAAAAGAAAAAATGAAAAGCGTCGTTTTCATTTTTTCTTTGCATTTTTTCTTTGATTAGGCCGCGAATTCGATTCGATTGAGATTTTTTTGGTGGCTCTTCGAAAATTATATGCCGTTATTTTAAGTCGCGTCAAAAAGACACAACAGTTTTTTGGAGACGGCAAATAAACTGTTAGCGCATTGCCAAACATAACAATATAGTAGTAGTTTGGACTTTCACAAATCAAAGGTGTGTCATGAACAAAGCAATATTGAAAGTCTTAACGTTTTGCTTCGGCTTATTCATATTTACGACCGCCACTTCAAGCATCGCACAACCCGCTGTGCCTCCCACACCGCAAGATGGCGCGACTTGGCGCCGCTTTTCTAATAATAATGGGCCGTTGTCGGCTGAGATGTTTATTATTTCCAAAGCGCAACTCGAAGAATTCGAAAAACCCTCGAATGAAGTGGTTAACCTTACTCCGTTGGTTGAAGCACATGTTGGCGACATTGTCGCCATAAAAGTCTTATTCAATGGGGCGGGCGTTAGCCCCACCAATACTTTCGATGTCACCTATGACATAAGATTTGTTGCGCCAAATGGTGAGCTTTATGACGATTTTCACAAAGAAAATATGCCAGCATATATAGGTCCCACTGCGAATTTGGACGCAATTTATGACAATATAATGAGCATTCCACATATTCGCTTCGAGCCTCACGATGCTGCTGGAGCCTATCGCGTAGAAGTGACGCTCCGCGACAACGTAAGCGGGCGAAAAATTGGAATGACAAAGTCAATCACGCTAATAAAATAAGCGTAAGAATACGCAATATTTGCGGAAACTGCGAAACTGGAGAAATACTTGCTCCTCAAACTGAGCGGATTGTTGGAAACAACGCAGGGGAATTTTCAAAACCCCAAGCTCGCCTGAGTTTTTGCCAAAAGAAATATGCAAAGAAAAACTGAAAACGACGCTTTTCAGTTTTTCTTTTCCGCTTAAATCCAAATTGCTAAGTGAGCGAAGCGAGGGCGGCAATTTGAGTGTCTAAAATGGCGACAATATCCCCAAGACCTGTTGCCCTGTGCTTGGTTGTTGATAGGTGGTTATGTGGCCGCGGCCGCCGTATGAAATCCGCGCTTCGGCCATTTGCGTGTGTTGCACCATATTTGTGCTATTAATATCTTGTGGACGGACAATGCCGCTGACCAAAAGTTCGCGCACTTCGTTGTTTACCCGCACTTCTTGGCGGCCCGCAACCACAAAATTGCCGTTGGGCAGAACTTGTGTCACGATCGCGGCAACTGTCAAAGTCACTTTTTCTTGGCGATTGATGGATCCAGTGCCACTGAACTCACCGCTTCCATTGGCGTTCACCATATTGGCAGGGTCAAAACCCGCAGGGAATGCGCGGCCCAAGCTGTTTTCAAGCCCAAAAAAATTCGAAACACCGCCCGAAATTGTTCCATCACGGCTTCGTCCTGTGGTATTATTAAGCTGGGCTTTATCATCAATTTGAATATTAACTGTCAGAATATCACCAATTTTGCTTGCACGTGGGTCCACAAAAAATTGCCGTGCCCCGGATTGCCAAAGCGAATTGGACGAGGTTGTATTATTTTGCGGTGCTGGCATTGGCATTACAACTTGCCTACGCCCCGTAGCTGCCATTTGCGGGTCTTGAATTGGTGACATCGCTGGCGGACGGCCGACAGACGCAAGTTCTGCCCGAGTTGAAGCGCAACCCGCCAAACCAATAATCAAAAGCAGCGAACATACAGTAACTTGTTTCATTAGTTTCAAATCCTCAATTCTGGGCAGTGGTGCTAATTTGGGTTGATGTTGTAGGTATTAAAACTCTGGCAACGCCTTGGCTTTCGACAATGGCTTCCAATGTGCGGTTAGAGGCGATATTAACGGCGCGAATGCTGCCGCCAATTGTGCCGTCGCTTAGGGCGCGACCGCGCAATGATATTTTCAAGCCGCCCGCTTCATGAATCAAAGTAACTGGTTGCCCACGGCGAACCGCCATTGTTGGGCCAATGTCGGCGGCACGAACTGGTGTTCCGCCGCGTAAATTGCGTTTGGCGCTATTTCCAATCAATTGGCTGGCATCCAAAATGGTATCGGGTGCGATTGCGGCATCGCTGCTTATCCAGCTTACCATATCAGCATTTATGATTTCGTCTTTGGCAACATCGCGCGTTAAAACTACCAAATCGCGAGTAACCGCAACCGCCGCGCCCGTGGGCCTTGCACCAAGCCCCGGAGTAGTCGAAGTGATCGGCATTGTGCCACCGCTACCGATTACGACTTGGCGAACCCCATCGGGATTAGTCCATCTCAAGCCCATGCTTGCGGCTCTTGCTTGCAAAGCCGATGCCGAAAAAACCATGGATTGCCCATTTTGCGGGGCGCGTGCCAATATTCGGCTTGATGCAGCGCCTGCATTATTGAATAAATCGCCCAAAGTAATGTTAGGCCCACTTATTGTCGGCACGGCTTTCAAACTTGGCGCAGCATTTTGCGCGACACTTTTGCCAGTGCTAAAGAAAATGAAAGCTGCAAGCGCAATTATCGCAGTTAATATCTTCAAAATAAGGGAAGCCGTGCTTTTACTCATTGTTTTATCTCAATATTTGTGAGGTGCTTTGTAACATTTCATCGGTGGCACTTATGACTTTTGAGTTCATTTCATACGCGCGCTGCGCCATAATTAAAGCCGAAATTTCTGATACTGGATTGACATTCGATGCTTCAACAAAATTCTGATTTATGCTGCCAAAGCCTGTTGCATTGGGGTTGCCAACTGTCGCAGGCCCCGATGCCGCAGTTTCGACCAATAAATTCCCGCCCAATGCTTCAAGACCCGCTGGATTGACAAAAGTCGCCAAGGTCAATTGCCCAATACCCTGTGGTTCGGTTTGCCCAGCAATTGTCGCCTGCACAGTGCCTGATGCGCTAACCGAAAAATCAATTGCGGTTTCGGGGATTTGGATTTCGGGCTGAATAACATAGCCATCTTCGCTAACCAATTGCCCAGTCGGTGAGGAGCTGAAATTACCAGCTCGTGTATAAGCCGTGCGACCATCTGGCAATGCAACTTGGAAATAGCCACGGCCATTGATTGCCATATCATAACGATTATCAGTTCTCGTCATACTGCCTTGTTCGGTTACACGATAAACCGAACCAGTTTTAACGCCATAGCCAACTTGCACCCCGGTTGGGTCAATATTGCCCGCGTCTGAAGTGGCAGAACCGGGGCGTTCGAGGTTTTGATAAATCAAATCTTGAAATTCGGCGCGCTGGCGCTTGAAGCCAGTAGTGCTCATATTGGCGATATTGTTGGAAATTACTTCCACATTAAGCTGCTGAGCCAACATGCCAGTTGCGGCTATATTCATTGAACGCATAGTCTAATCTCCGTTATGCTTGAACGCGGCTTAGGCGATCAATGGCTTTACTTCTTAATTCTTCGGTTTGCCGTTGCAGGCGGGTTGCGCTTTCAAAGGCGCGGCTAATTTCCATGATTGAAGTCAATTCGCGAATTGCTACGACGTTGGAGCCTTCGAGCATGCCTTGAACCACTTCGAAATTTTCGGCTTGCGCCGGGGTTTGCTCAAGTGAGCGCCACAAATTATCGCCAGTTTTTTGCAACGCACCGGGGCGGGCGAAATTGACCACGCCGATTTTGGCAACACTTGCGCCATTTTGGGTAATTGTGCCGTCTTTGCCAACCACAATTTGCCCAGCATTAACGTCAATATTGATTTCACCGCCACCATCATCAAGAATTGCCTTGCCGTCATGGCTAATGAGTTTACCCGAGGCATCAAGGGTGAGGCGACCATCGCGGGTGAAAGCGGGGCCAGTTGCTGTGGCGACACTAAAAAAGCCTGCGCCAGTTAAGGCAATATCAAGGGGGTTGTCGGTTCGTTGCAATGCACCAGGTCTAAAGTCACGGGCAATCGAATAATCGCGAACAAATTCGACATCATTTGGTGTTTCCACCATCGACGCAGGTCTGCGGATTAGGGATTGAAACAACACCGCTTCGGATTTGAAACCGATAGTCGATAAATTGGCCATATTATTGGCCGCGACTTCCATTTGGCGGGTTAAGGCATTTTGTGCCGAAAGAGTAATTAAGAGTGCATTATCCATGTTACGTCACATTCTTGGCGCTATAACTTCTGTTACGAGCATGAATAGACGCAAAAAAAGTGCCACTCAAAACTCGTGAAAAAACAAAGGCTTAAATGTGTTTGTGCTGGGCTTCGGCACATTTTGCAGGGCAGGAATTGGCGTGGCCCGATTTATTAACAAGAAAAGGGCAATTTTTGCCGTGTTGCTCATTTTTCATTAACGCTCCTCTCGTAAATACTAATCTTTGATTTGAAT
>ERZ1292633.2072-Hain-H41-02um-R1-2072-length-20874-cov-17_pt1 | contig 11794 bp, 14 predicted proteins | sample MGYA00564406_ERZ1292633 | MGnify/ENA primary metagenome ERZ1292633 (study PRJEB36523, sample SAMEA6512639) | groundwater metagenome | collected 2019-01-08 | study: AquaDiva: Metagenomics assemblies of 32 groundwater samples
AATTTTTGATTCTGGCAGCTTTATGATTATTATTGGCCATTGTTCTAAATATAATACCTAAAATTACATTTATCAAGTAAATACTATACCGAAAAATAGACATAGAAAGTTGTCATTGCGAGTGAAACGAAGCAATCTCGCTTTTTGCGATGAGATTGCCACGAACCCTTCGGGTTCTCGCAATGACAGGTAATTCAAGCGTTTATAGTTCTATGTCTATTTTTCGGTTATAGTTAAGCCTATTCTTTTCCGGTTACTTTTGTCTTCTCCCAAATGGGATAACTCCATAAATATATCCCAAATAGGGGATTGACAGAAACTAAGCCTACAATTACCATACCGTCTAATATATAGGCAGGAGGCATTTCTTAATGAAAAAAATACTTGTTGTTGATGATGACGATGCTGTAAGGGAAGTGCTCTCAGCTGCGCTCATACACTTCGGGCATGAAGCATACAAGGCCAGTAACGGCGCAGAGGCAATAGATGTTCTCAAGGCAAACCCTGAAATCGAGATAGTTATCCTTGATTTAAGAATGCCTGTAATGAGCGGACAGGAAGTATGCCCCCTGATTAAGAACATGCGTCCAGATGTTGAAATAATCATATCAAGCGGCTTTATAGATGAGCCTGTGCTGAGAGAGCTCAATAACCATGGTGTTAAATATATTCTTCATAAGCCTTATCCCTTGCCGGTTCTCGATGAAATAATCAATAACCATTCCAGCCGCCAAGGGATGTAACGTTGCCGAAAGATAGACATAGGACTATAACGATTTGAATTATCTGTCATTGCGAGGTCGCATCGACCGTGGCAATCTCATCGCAAAAGGCGAGATTGCTTCGTTTCACTCGCAATGACAACTTTCTATGTCTATTTTTCGGGCGGTGGTATGGTCAAGCTAAAAAGGTCCCTTCACGCATAAGCAATATGTTGCCAGCAAGTCTTTTTGCCTGGGAGACATCATGCGTGGCCATTATGATAGTTGTGCCCTTTTGTTTGTTTATCTTCAATATTATTTCTTCGACAATCCCGGTATTCTTTTCGTCAATAGATGCGGTTGGTTCATCAAGAAAGATAATCTCAGGCTCTATCACCAAGGCCCTTGCAATGCCGAGTCTCTGCGTCTCGCCGCTCGACAGGGTGAGGGCATTGTGTCTTTTTTTATCTGTGAGGCCGACAAATTCGAGTATCTTTTCTACCTTTTCTTCGATATCTTTTTTTCTCAGTCCTCTTATTTTCAGGCCATAGGCCGCATTCTTAAAAACAGTTGCATTGAAAGCTCCGACCTTTGGCAATACGAGAGTTATCTTCCGGCGTAGTTCCACATCTTTTTTCAAGGCATTGTTATTTGAAAAGTAATTGATTTCTCCTGCATCAGGTTCTTCAAGAAGCGCACACAGCCTGAGAAATGTTGACTTTCCACAGCCATTTGGTCCCATCAGGGTATAGATTTTGCCCGGCTCAAAGGAATATGAGCAGTTTTTTACCGCAGTGTTTCCGTTATAGGCTTTCCAGAGGTTTAATGCGCTTAATTTCATCCCCATCTGCCTGCTTGAACAATGCCCTTCTTCTGAATTAAATGAAGGAGTAAATTTATAGCCAGAGAAATAAATAAAAGTATTATTCCGAGGGCAAGGGCAAGCTCGAAATTTCCCTTGTCTGTTTCGAGGGCAATCGTTGTTGTCATGACCCGCGTATAGCCCGCAATGTTGCCGCCGACAATGAGTATTGCACCCACTTCTGCCATTACTCTCCCCAATGCAGCAATTACTCCTGACATTATCCCATATCGCGCCTCTTTAATTATTGTCATTGTCACCTGAGAAGGTGTAGCGCCCAGCGTTACAGAAGCCTGTTTTACGATAGGGTCAACACTCACAATAGCTGAATTGGAAAGTGACGCAACAATAGGCAATGCAAGGATTGTCTGGGCTATCACCATTGCCGATGGTGTATAGAGCAGCCCCATAAAGCCGAGCGGGCCGCTGCGTGATAGCAGAAGATAGACAAAAAGCCCTACAACTACCGGCGGAAGTCCCATGAGTGTGTTCAGAAGACTGATAGCAATGCTTCTTAACGGAAAACGTTTTAGTCCAATAAATGCTCCTGCGGGAATGCCTAATATAGAACCTATAAGAAGGGCAAAGCCTGAGACCTTGATGGATAGGAATATAATACCGATCAATTCCCTGTCCATGGCAAGTATCAGAGCAAATGCCTTTTTAAAACCTTCGATTATCGGATCCATAGTTTGATCTTATACATTGAATACCCAGCAGGTTTTTTGCTGGGGTTACTTATTTGTGTCATTCTGGCTTGTCCAGTCTCCTCGGCGACTCGCCGGGGCGAGAATCTTTCTGAAGGATTCCAGACGAGCGGGAATGACGAAATATTTTGATATCCCACGGTCTCTGCTGCGGGAGCTTTATTTCATTTTGCATTGGGTATAAACAACTGATTACCATTTTTATCTTTGAATGACGCAATCGCCTGCTGGCCTTCTTTTGATATAAGCCAGTTGATGAACTCCATCGCTTCTTTGTATTTGATAAACGGTACTTTTTCCGCCCCGGCGGATTCGCTGAGGCGAACGGGATTTACCGCCATTACTCCGTACTGGTTGAACAAGGCAGTATCTCCCTCAAGAACTATTATCATTTCAAGCTTGTCCTTGTCTTTTGTCGCCAACCATGTTCCCCTGTCCGTAAGAGTATATGCACGTTTTTCATTTGCGATCCTCTGCGTCTTTTCCATCCCCTGTCCGACCTCAAGGTACCATTTCTGGCCCTTCGGCTCTACCCCGACCTTTTTCCAGATGGACAGCTCTTTCGTGTGTGTGCCCGAGTTGTCGCCCCGCGAGACAAACTGCGACGCTTGCGAAATTTTCTTGAACGCCTCAGCAGTTGATTTTATGCCCTTTATCTTCGCAGAGTCATCAGAAGGCCCGATAATCACGAAATCGTTATACATAACATCATGGCGATTTACAAAAAAACCTTCTTCTACGGCCTTCATCTCCTGCTCCTTCGCATGGACAAAAGCCACGTCAGCGTCACCCCTTTTGCCCATCTCAATTGCAGCCCCTGTGCCGCGCGCAACAACCTTTACCTTTATCCCTGTTTTTTTCTCAAACATCGGCAGAATGTGGCCGAACAGTCCTGAGTTCTCCGTGCTTGTCGTAGAAGCACAAATGATCTCAGCCTCTGCATAACCACCATCTGGAAAAACAATAATCGAAAAAATTGCCAATAACACAAGATGAGTTACTTTCCTGACCATAAACCCTCCATTTCTATTTAAATAACGTTGCTTGGTAAGTCTATAAAAAATACTGAACGATATACTTTACAGCCAGCGAAACTATAATTATTCCGAGCATTAATTTTATAATCTTCTGCGGGACAAACTTTTGAAACCTTGCACCCAAATACATACCTACGAAACCGCCAATGCCGAATAAAAAACCAAGAAGCCAGTCAGGCGATGTCGCAAGACCTTCTTTTGCAGGCATAATGCTGTAAAATGTAACTCCTGCAATAGAGGTCAAAAAAGTTCCCATCAGAGCAGCTCCTGCAACCGTATATACAGGAAGATGGAATACCGCCACACAGAACGGAGCAATGATTGCCCCGCCTCCGATTCCGTAAGTCCCGCCTATAATCCCTACAACAAATGCCAGGATAAACATGCCGATTGTGCTAAAAGAGAATCGCTCTCCCCAGAACTCATATTCCACCCTTGAAAGATTGACCGAGATTGTTTTAATAACTGCCTCTTTCGGCAGTCCTGAAGCAATTCTGGCATTTTGCTGTTTTTTAAGATTTGCTGCCCTTTGCTTGAATTTTTCTTCAAGCGCCTTTATCCTGACTTTGCCTGCCGCAGCCTTGCCCGTCATCTCATAAAAAAGACGGCTTCCTATGTAAAGCAGAACACAGCCGACAAAGAGCTTGAATGTCTTCGGGTCCGGCAGATAGTGAACTCTAAGAAAATATCCGATGAATACACCCGGCAAAGTGCCTACTATTACAACCCACGTCAATGGCCAGGCCATCCTGCCTTCTTTAATATATCTGTAAACTCCGCTGGGAATTGCAACTATATTAAAAACAAAATTTGTGGCGCTGACAGAAGGGCTGGTATATTTCAGAACGCTCATCTGGAACGGCAAGAGAAGAAAGGCTCCGGAGACACCGCCCATTGATGTAAAAAATGAAACTACGAGCGCAACCAGCGGCGGAATGAATATATATGTCTTGACCCCTGAGACAGGGAATATCATATATAATAAATCCATGCGATATTATATGACAAGAGCTTTACAAATGAAAGCCCTTCAACTTATTATTTATAAATGAAGATTCTGAGGCTTGCTCTTGCGCAGATTAATCCTACTGTTGGAGATATTGAGGGGAATGCCTCTAAAATATGTGATTACATTAAACTGGCAAAAAAGCAAAATGCCGCAATAGTTGTATTCCCGGAGCTTGCCGTAACAGGTTATCCGCCTGAAGACCTTCTCCTGAAGCCGCAGTTTATAAGTGACAATCTTGATGCACTTAAAAGGGTTCAGCAGGAAACAGAAGGTATTACCGCAGTTGTTGGTTTTGTTGACCCCGTTAGAAAGCTTAAATCGGACTTTCTTTCTAACGGGGTTGACAGGAACGATGGGATATATAATGCTGCCGCAATATTTCATGACGGAAAGCTCGTTGATGTATATCATAAGATATATCTTCCCAATTATGGTGTTTTTGATGAATACAGATACTTTAAGGCAGGAACAAAAACTCCTGTATATTCAATAGGGGATATAAAATTCGGGGTCAATATTTGCGAAGATATCTGGTACGCTGAAGGACCGGCAAGGAGCCAGACAGCCGGGGGCGCTGAGATTATCTTAAATATTAATGCCTCGCCATATCATATGGGAAAACTTTTTTTAAGAGAGGAAATGCTGTCTAAGAGAGCGCTGGAGAATAAGGCGGTAATCGCATATCTTAATGCTGTTGGCGGCCAGGATGAACTTGTTTTTGACGGAGGAAGCCTTATTGTAGACAGGGCAGGCGAGATTATTGTCAGGGGCAGACAGTTCGAAGAAGAGATGCTCATCGCAGATGTTACGATTGACGGTCCATCTCAGGCAGACAAGCGGTATCTTGCGCCAGCGGCCAGTTCATTAGGGGAGGAAATTTACAAGGCGCTTGTTTTAGGAACCAGGGATTATGTCAATAAAAATGATTTCAGTAAGGTTGTTATAGGATTAAGCGGAGGGGTTGATTCTTCACTGGTAGCTGCAATTGCAGTTGATGCAATAGGCAAGGAAAATGTAAAAGGTGTGTTTATGCCATCTCCATTTACGTCAAAAGAAAGCAGGGAAGATTCCTCTGAACTGGTTAAAAATCTTGGAATTAAGATAATTGACGTTCCGATTAATGAAATATTTGAAAGCTATCGTAAGAATCTAAAAAAAGAATTCAAGGGATTCCATGAAGATATAACTGAAGAGAATCTTCAGGCACGAATCAGGGGCAATATCCTTATGTCATTTTCTAATAAATTCGGATGGCTCGTCTTGACAACTGGAAATAAATCCGAGATGAGTGTTGGATATGCTACTCTTTATGGGGACATGGCAGGAGGGTTTGCTGTTATAAAGGACGTGCCCAAGACACTTGTATATGAACTCTGCAAATGGAAGAATTCAAAAGAGGGCAGGGCAGTGATTCCGGAAAGGGTCTTGTGGAAGGAGCCCACAGCAGAGCTTAAACCTGACCAGAAAGACACTGATACGCTGCCTCCTTATCCTGTGCTTGATCCGATCCTGAAGGCTTACATAGAAGATGACAAGAGCTTTGAAGATATATTGTCTTCAGGCTGTGAAAAAGAATGCGTGCAGAAGGTTATAAAAATGATCGATAAGAGCGAATATAAGAGAAGGCAGTCCCCGCCCGGCATAAAGATAACACCAAGGGCCTTCGGTAAAGACAGGAGATTCCCGATAACAAATAAATACAGGAGTTATTAAATTTAAGCTAAAAGTGCAAATTGCAGAATGCAAATTGTAAAATTAAGGAATTAATTTATGCAAATACTTATTATTGAAGATGACTCTGCCATACAGCTTGCCCTCAAGATTTTTTTTGAGAAAAAAAACTATGAGGTCCTGCTTGCTGATACAGGGGCTAAAGGGTTGGATATCGCCAGGAAGAACCTGCCGGATATAGTCCTCCTTGACCTTCGGCTGCCAGATATTTATGGTTTGGAACTTCTAAAAAAAATTAAAGCTGACCGTACTGACTCAATGGTTTATATAATGACTGCCTTTGGTGAGGTTAAGGATGTAATAGACGCTATAAACCTCGGCGCAGAAAATTACTTCCAGAAACCTGTGGACCTCGAAGAACTGGGAGCAATAATTGACAGGAGCTCTGAAAAAATAAAATTAAGGCAAGAGTTGATGTTATGCAAAAGAGGGCTGTATCCGATTATAGGAAGAAGTAAGGCAGTGCAGGGACTCATTCATATAATTAATCTTATGGCTGAAAACCATTCCACTACATTGCTGATACAGGGTGAAACAGGGACAGGCAAAGAACTTGTTGCAAGGAACATCCATTCATTAAGCATGAGGGGAGAAAACCCGTTTGTAGATATAAACTGCGCCTCTATCCCGGATAATATCCTTGAAAGCGAGATTTTTGGATATGAGGCCGGGGCCTTTACAGATGCAAGGTCTGCAAAAAAAGGACTTCTTGAGATTGCTGATAAGGGCACCCTGTTTCTTGATGAAATCGCAGAAATGCCGCTTGCCACTCAGGCAAAGTTTTTAAGAGTAATAGAGACAAAAACATTCAGGCGGTTGGGTGGCACAAAGGACATAAAAGTTGACATGCGTATTATTGCTGCAACTAATAAAGATCTTGCAAATGCTGTGCATAACAATTCTTTTCGGAAAGACCTTTATTACAGGCTAAATGTTATGCCTATCACAATCCCTCCTTTAAGGGAACGCATTGAAGATATCCCCTTGCTGGCAGAGTTCTTCATAACAGAGATTGCAGAGAATATGGCCAAGAAAATAAAGCCGCTTGACAGAGAAGCTGTGGAAGCTCTCTGTTCTTATATGTGGCCGGGCAACATAAGAGAGTTGCGAAATGTGCTGGAGAGGGCCATGATTCTTTGCCATGGAGAAGTACTGACAGTCCAGAACCTGGTATTGTCTGCCGGCTCAACCGAAGAAAACGCTGCCGCGCTTACACTTAAAGATGTTGAGCGCCTGCATATCAAGGCAATCCTTTCATTAGCTGCTAACAACCGCACAAAGGCTGCAAATATACTCGGAATTGCACGTTCAACTCTTAACGAAAAAATAAAAAGTTACAAACTTGACTGATTGATTCCTGGCCGTACTGTCCGATTTTCATACGCCAAAGATAGCGATTTGTATTAATTTGAGACTGCTGAAAAACTCCTAAGAAGTTGTTATTGCAAACAGAACCCTTGCCTGTCGTTGCGAGCGCAGCGAAGCAATCTCGTTTTATAAATCAACAGGTTAGAGATTGCCACGTCGTCCCGATATTATCGGGACTCCTCGCAATGACGGCAAAAGAGACTTTTACGGGGCTCTCAATTGACGGGCATTAATGACTATCAAAACGCTGGCACTTCTCTTGCTATATATAGGCGACTGAAAACTTTACTTGGAGGTAATTTTGTGAAAAGTATTTTAATAGTTGATGATGAGCCGGCAATATTAATGGCTCTGTCCCATCTTTTAAGCAATGAAAATACGCTGGTATTAACAAGCAGCAGAATCGAGGAGGCGGAAGAGGCTCTGGATCGTTACAAATTTGAACTGGTTATTGCAGATATAAGATTAAGCGGGATAGAAGGGATGGAGGGGCTTGAGCTTCTAAGTTATGTGAAGGGCATAAGCCCTGAAACAAAGGTAATCATTATGACTGCCTATGGTTCTGATGAGATGAAAGATTCAGCCTACAAAAGAGGGGCTTACCATTATTACGAAAAACCGATAGACGTGGATGACCTGACAAAAAAAGTTGAGGATTGCGGCATCCCTGTAATGGTTAAAAAATAAAAAGGAGGAGAGATGTCCACCTTAAATTTTAATAAAGTCCTGATTGTAGACGATTCCAAATTAATACATCAGATGTACAGGCTTGTTTTGATGAGATATAAGAACTGTGCGCTTATAGATGCAATGAATGGCCTGGAAGCGCTTGATATATTGTCAAGGGAAAACGGGATTGACCTTATACTTCTTGACATAAACATGCCGGTAATGAATGGCGTACAATTTATGGAAAAACTTAAAAAGGACAGCCTTTACAGGCATATCCCGATAGTTGTTATAAGCACGGAAGGCAAGGAAGAAGATACCATAAGGGCCATGAAACTTGGAGCCTGGGGCTATATAGTGAAACCCTTTAAATCCGAGTCCCTTTATGAGCTTCTTGAAAAGGTAATTACTAAAAAATCATCGGCGCTGATGGAAACAGGAACCAGGCGTTAGGTTTAAGCCATGGATTACTCTGCTCTTATAAAGGACTATCTTGACGACGCGAACGGACATCTGAATGTCTTTGACAGTGCGTTGTTGTCTTTGGAAAAGGGCGGATATAAAAAAGATACACTTATTAATATTCTGGGCGCCCTGCATACACTTAAAGGTAATTCCGGCATGATGGGGTTCGAATCTTTAAAGACATACATACATCATGTGGAAGAGATTCTTGAAAAGGTTGACGATAACAGTATAGAGCTTGGACAGGCGCTAGACACTCTATTAGATAGCGCAAATGTGCTCAGGAATGCGCTGCAGTGGATAGGGAAGAACCCAACCTTTACTCCTGATCTTATGGAAAACATCCTTGCGCTCCAGAAAAAACTGGAGGGTTCAGGCGATGCTTCTGAAAAACAACAAGTAGACCTCTTATCATACCTGGGCACAAAGACAGATACTATTAAGGTCGATTTTAAGCGGCTTGACAGCCTGCTTAATCTTGTTGGAGAACTTGTAATATTCAAAACAAGGCTTAACCAGATAGAGACGCAGGCAAAAGGCGCAATAAACGACAAGTCTTTCGCTAAAGATTTAAATGAAGGCCTCGAACTTATGGGTAAAACCATATCAGAACTCCAGGAAGGCATAATGAAGGCAAGGATGCTGCCCGTAAGTTATGTCTTTAATAAATTCCCAAGGATGATAAGAGACCTTGCAAAGTCACAGGGCAAGGAGATTCAACTGATATTTGAGGGTGAAGACACAGAACTTGACAAGACCGTGATAGACGAACTCGAAGAGCCGCTCCTGCATATAATCAGAAATGCAATAGACCATGGGATAGAGGTTTCTCGCGACAGAGTGAATAAGGGAAAGAATCAAAAAGGAACGATTGTCCTGTCTGCCGCCCAGGAATCTAACTATGTAATCATAAAAGTAAAGGATGACGGCAGGGGAATTGATTTTGACACGGTAAGAAGGGCAGGCATTGATAAAGGATTAATAAAATCTGAAGACTCACTTGACAAGGACAACATACTTTCTTTGATTTTTTCTGCCGGGTTCACGACAAAACAGGAGGCCACAGATGTTTCTGGAAGAGGCATAGGCCTTGATGTTGTAAACAAAAATATTTCCAAACTAAACGGACATGTTATTGTGGACAGTATTCATGAAAAAGGCACGACTTTCACATTAAAGCTTCCGTTAAATCTTGCGATAATTCCTGCCTTGATGGCAGAGACAGGCGGGGAGGTTTATGCCATACCAATGAGCGCTGTTGACGAAAGCATTAAAGTAAGGGAAGAAGATATTCACATTATAAACAATCACGAAGTAATAAGATTCAGGGAAAGGGTCATACCTGTCGTCAGGCTTGCTGAATTTTTCGGGCTCAGCCCCTCACCTGTCATTGCGAGGGACAAAGTCCCGAAGCAATCTCATTTGTTTGGAGCGGCTTCAAAAGACGAGATTGCTTCGCCTTTGGCTCGCAATGACAAGAAGGGCAAACAGAAAAAATTCTATCTTGTAATAGTTAGCAAAGCGGAAAAACGTATTGCAATTGCCGTTGACAGGCTCAGGGGACAGCAGGAGATAGTGATTAAGCCGCTTGATGATACCTTTGGAAAGTCTTATGGCATAGCAGGCGCTTCCATACTCGGTGATGGAAGGATAGTGCTGATAATTGACGTTATGTCTTTTTATGAAAAAAAGGAGGTGTTGGCAGGTGTCTAAGATATCTTTACCGCCTTCAGGTCTTGCAGAAGATTTTTTAGGTGAGATAAGAGAGGAACAGGCTGAGATACAACTTGTCACCTTCGCCCTTGGGGAACAATATGGCGTTCCCATAAGCCAGATACAGGAAATAATAAGGGTAGGGAATATCACAATGGTTCCAAACTCGCCTTCCTATATGGAAGGGGTTATAAACCTGAGGGGAAGAGTGCTGCCTGTTTTGAATCTGAGAAAAAGGTTGCGGCTACAGGCAAAGGACCTCGGCAAGATGTCGAGAATTATTGTTACGGAGGTTAACAACAAGACGATCGGATTGCTCGTGGATTCAGTCTCGCATGTCATAAAAGTACCCCCGGATTTTGTGGAAGCTGCGCCGGAAGAAGTTCTTGAGATTGACACTGATTACATAACGGGCGTTGGAAAGCTTAAGGATCGCCTTGTGATTTTGCTGGACCTCGAGAAGCTGCTGAGGAGAGAGAAGATTGAGATTAAGGAATAAGAAAATGCTAATGAACTATCTGATAAAAATACTTATGATTGTTCCTACAACACCGCCAATAAGCGCGGAAAGTGGAAGGATATATTTAATGAGGAGACCCCTTAATTCAACAATCTCATTTCTGAGACTTGTCTCAATGCCTTTTATCTCATTTCTGAGATTTGTCTCAATGCCTTTTATCTCATTTCTGAGATTTGTCTCAAGAAGCCTTGTAGTTTCATGGAGGGCTGCTTCTGTTTCCTGCAGGTCTGCCTTTGTTGCTGTCCCCCGCTGGATAGAGTCCTCAATAAATGTGATTATTGCGGTAGCCTCTTCGTCTCCGAGTTTAGGGGCAATCTTTTTATATACATCCACTGCTGTAAGCATGACCTATTTATACCAGATTGGGTTAACAATGTCAATGTAAAGGAGGAAACGATGGAAAAGAAAATTAACTGCTGGGAATTTAAAAAATGCGGGAGGGATAAGACGGCAGACTGTCCGGCATATCCGAAAGGCGGCAGAGTCTGCTACCTTGTAGCAGGCACTATGTGCGGGGGAAAGGTGCAGGGAACATATGCGGTGAAGATCGAAAATTGCAGGGACTGTGATTACTACAAGGGAATTGTTATTGAAAAAACATTATGAATATTGACGCCTGTTTTACAGGCAGAATGAATTTAATTTATGGAGGGTGAAATGAGAAGGTTGTTTTTTGTGATGTTAATTGCAATGATGCTTTCATTGCCTCAGGTTGTTTTTAGTGATGATGAAATATCATACAGCGGCTCATCAACTATCGGGATGAGCATTCTTGAGGCCGGGGCTGTTAAGGCATTTGAACAAAAGACAGGCCTGAAATTCAAATCAATCGAACAACCTGGGTCAGGCAAGGGGATTAAGGCGCTGCTCGAAGGCAAGGTAACAGTGGCAGGAGCGTCAAGAAAGCTTGAGGCTGAAGAAAAGAAGCAAAATCTGATCGGCACTGCAATCGGATACGATGCAATAGCGGTATTTGTCAATAAGAAAAATCCTGTGAATAACCTTACCAAAG
>ERZ1292633.5211-Hain-H41-02um-R1-5211-length-11794-cov-5_pt1 | contig 11794 bp, 11 predicted proteins | sample MGYA00564406_ERZ1292633 | MGnify/ENA primary metagenome ERZ1292633 (study PRJEB36523, sample SAMEA6512639) | groundwater metagenome | collected 2019-01-08 | study: AquaDiva: Metagenomics assemblies of 32 groundwater samples
CGCGGCCTGCCGCAAATCCTTTTTGCCCAATTCGGCGGGCGGATTGTATTCGAGACTCTTGCGGATCTCGTCTTCCAGATTGCCGAGGACGGCGTCGAGCAAGGCGGCGGTCTCCACCTTGATCTCGGACGAGTGGATTAATTTTTCATCGAAGAATCCCGGGAACAACAGCCGCAACAGATCTTTGGTGATGGATACGATGGCCTGCTTGGACGGCAGATTTTTCCCATCGAGATGGTTGATGCCGCCCGCCTGAGCGTATGAGGCGATCAGTTCATTGGTCAGTTTGGTGACCGGATTATTCACGGGGCGAGTATCGGGGAGCATCTGCGGCAAGGCAAGTATCTGCGGGCCGGCTTTGTCTGGAGTTCACCGTCGGACTGTCACAACTCGGGACTGCGCCCGGCACTGGCTTGATTCTTCAAGGGTTAAACCCGTCCCGCACGCCCGGCGCCGGTGGCCTGAGCTATGCTAAACAAGAGGCATGAGCACGCTTACATTCAAAGTCAGCCGGAAGAACGGTGAATATGTGAAGCCGTCCCTGCTCCCCGCAAACCATTCGGCGCAATCGCACTTCGGCCTGCTCGACGTGGCCATCGTGGGATTTTTCGCCCTGTGCGTCGGTGGGTTGATCTTCCTGCTGCTGCAAATCTGAATCACGCCTTATGCGTGAAATCAACGCCCGCTTTGCTTCGGCGAAACGGTCGGCTTGACGGGCTTTGCGTCTGCCTTCTTCTTGAACGCCGAGCGCAACAACCAGTGGCGCTTCAAGCCCTGCACCAGATCGTCGGCATCCACCACCGCCTGCGAGATGGAACTCAGCATGTTCGTGTTCGCCTGCACTTGCGCGTTCAAATTGCTGGTGATGCCCGCCAGATTGTCCAGCGATTGCCCTAGGCTCTCAAACAACAACGTCAGGTTCGTGTCCGTATTCGCAATGGTTTGATTCGCGTTGGCCAGGGTTGCATCCAGATTCTGTTGGCCATTCGTGCCCAATGCCCATTCACCCAGCGCGCCCGGGCCGCGCAATTGTGCCGCGAGCGCCGAGAAGTTTGCCACCGCTGGCTGGACGTTCTCGGCCACGACATTGAGGTTGGAGGTCAGATTCGCGGTATTTCCCAGCACGGCCGCGATCTTGTTTGTCAGACCGAGGATGTTCGGCAATGCCGCTTCCACCTGACTGACTAGGCGTTCGAGGCGCTCCGTCACGGCCAGAGATTCCAGCGGCTCGAGTAAGTAGATGTTGTTGCGGAAATCGTTCGTGTAATACGCCTCCGGGCGCGCTTTCGCATCGGCATTCAGTTCGCCCAACACTTCCGCCACGAGTTTGTCATCCGGGGTCGGCGACTGATTCAAGCGCAACGCCTCTTCGGCGTCGGCCGTTCTCGCCGCAGCGATCCGTTTCTTCGACTCGTCCTCCATGAACCGTAACAGCGTGCCGGCCGTCACGTTATTGGTGGGATCGAGAATCGTTGGCACTCCCACCAAGCCCTTTGTGATTTCCAGAAAACGTCCCCCGAGCAGATCCCCCGAGTTCACCTTCACCTTGGAATCGCTCCAGATGTAACCAGGGTAATTGTATTTATCCAGTTTGACGTGGAAATAGATGGTGATGTTGTAATACGAGTAGGGATCGTTGGGAACGATGGCCGTGATTTCGCCGACTTCAAAACCCATCAACCGCACCGGGTCGCCGATCTTCAAACCCGCCCCGCTGCTCACGCAAGTCTGGTAAGCGATCTTCTGGAGAAACCAGCCTTTGCGCTGTGCCGTGTTGCGAATGTAGTAAGCAAAGCCGGCGATCAACAACACCGCCGCCAGCAGGACAAACCAGCCCACCGCGCGCTCCATGCGATTCAAGCGCGTGCGCAGTTGCGGAGTCAAATCTTGCAATGCCATGTCGTTCCTAATTCGTCGTCGTTCTTGTCCTCGAAATCAGCCAGCCCACGGTTTCAAATTCCCTCACCCGCGACAATCTCATTCCTGCAACAACTCCTTTACCGCAGGTTCACTTGAATCATCCACCGCGTCCCAGTCGCCCAACACCAGAAATTGTCGCTTGTGCAAACAAGCCACGTGGCTCGCATGCTTTCGCCAGGGGCGTAAATCATCCGCGGTGGCCACCAGCGTCAGCGGTTGGCCGCCCAGGATGCGATGACCGCGGGAAAGTTCATCCAGCAAACCCAGCCACCAGACCATGTGCCGCAAATCCAATCCCGTGAGCGGACTGTCGAGCAACAACACTTCCGGCGTCAAAGCCAGTGCCCGCGCCAGACCCGCGCGTTGCCGCCAACTGCGCGTCACGTTCGCCGGGGTGCGATTCGCCCACGGCATCAGCTCGGTCAACTCCAACAGTTCGGTCACGCGCGCTTCAATGTCATCCGCGCTCAAGCGGGAATGATAACGCAACGGCAATGCGAGGTTCTCCGCCACCGTCAGTGAACCGACGAGTTGCCCGCCATCGAATACGAATCCCAACTTCAACCGATGCGCCATGCGCGACTCTTCAAAGATCGGCATCGGCTGGCCAAGAAACGAAAACTCTCCTGCCGCCGGCGACATGATCCCGCCCGCCGTCATGAGGAAATCACTTTTGCCGGAGTTTTGCGGAGCGCCCACCACCCAGAATTCGCCCGGATTCACCGTCCAATTCACGTCCGCCGCCATCGTGATGTTGGGGTTTTTCATCGAAGCCACCGCCAGCCCGCGCATTTCCAGCGCGGGTGTCGGCGTGGTGATCGTGGCGGATGCGCTCATCAGATGGTGAGGTAAGCGATGATGAACAACGCATCCAGCGCAACGCACGCGATGACGCTTTGCCCCACGGCCCGCACGGTGGCGCGGGAGATTTGATCCAGTTGCAACGGCTGCGCCAGCCCGTGATAACACGTCACGATGGCGATGATGAACCCGAACGCCACGGTCTTGAGCGCGAGCAAAATGAAATCCATGTAAGTCAACGCGCCCGCGAGTTGATTGAAATAATCGCCCGGCTGGATCGGCACGTCCTGCACGAATGCCCAGAGATAGCCGCTGCCCAGCGTGCCGAGAATGAGATAAATCGTGAGTGCAAAAATCCCCACCGCCATGCCGATGACCCGCGGCACCACGAAGTAATGCACCGGATCAATCCCCAGCGCTTCGAGCGATTCCACCTCGCCCATCGCGCGCGCCGTCCCGAGTTCGACAACGTTCGCCGTACCCACTCGCGCCAGCACGAGAAACGCCGTCAGCAATGGCCCGAGTTCCCGCACCACCACGAGCACCATGATGCTGCCAAGATAATTGTTCGCCGCGCCCACCCGCGTCAGCAGCGAGACAGTCTGGCCGATGACCAGAAATCCCAACGCCAGCGCCGCAAAGAGAAACATCGGCATCAACTTCACGCCCGCGCGGGAAATCTCCCGGGCGATGAGCGGTCGCACTACCGAACGCGCCACGCTGAACTTGCGCAGCATCACGCCAAAGGTGATCAGCGCAAACGCCCCCACGCCATGCAACGCGATCAGGAACTTGAAGACGCGCCGCCCGATCAGGTCCGTGTAGAAGCGCCCCAACCCCGCGCGCGGTGGCGGCGCGGCGAGCATGGTCGTTTCAGCTTCCTGCATGACGGCAGCGTAGCGGGGAAGCGGGCGCGGTCAATTCGCGACTGGCTTCGGTGTTTCCCTAATCTTAATCTTCTGCGCGATCTCAATCCTCGGCGATCTGAGGGAGAGATTAAGAAAAAGATTACGAGCAAGATTAAGAACCGAATCCGAGCACATGGCGAAGAACATTGTCTATTTCGATCTGGAAACGCAGAAGTCCGCTGATGAAGTGGGCGGCTGGGGCAACATCAATCGCATGGGCCTCAGCGTTGGCGTGACCTACAGTACTGCGCGGGGCGACTACAAGATTTACGGCGAGAAGCAGGTCAACGATCTCCTCAACGAACTCCAGCGCGCCGATCTGGTTGTGGGCTTCAACGTGCTGCGTTTCGATTACGAAGTGCTGCACGGCTACACCCCGTTCGATCTCACCCAACTCCCCACCCTCGACATGCTCGTGGATTTGCAGGCCATCTTGAATCATCGCCTCTCGCTCGACTCCATCGCCACCGCGACATTTGGCGTGGAGAAAACGGCGGAAGGCTTGCAAGCCATCGAGTGGTTCAAGGAAGGCAAGATGCTGGAGATCGCGGAGTACTGCTGCTACGACGTGAAGATCACCAAGCTCGTCCACGAATACGGCGTCTCGCAGCGGCAACTGCACTACAACAATCGCTTCGGCAAAAAGCTTACCGTGCCGGTGAAGTGGGAGCTTTGAATCTGCGCGCTGTAGCACCCGCGTCCCGCGGGTGTTTTTTGGCGTCTCGCCGAAAATTTGTTGAACAAACTCCTCCTTCTACAATCCCAAAGCTTGAAACTTAAATGGTGTGACGAAAGTTCGGGCGCGACGCCCGAACTTACCCGCGAGACGCGGGTGCTACACGAAACTCAACCCAGCCGCTTCCGAAATTCTGCGCACGCCTTCGCCACGTCCGGCGCATTAAGAATCGCCGAAACTACGCAAATTCTTTTGGCCCCGGCTTCCAGCACCGCATCAATCGTCTGCAAATTGATCCCACCAATGGCGAACCACGGCACTTTCACATGCGCCGCCGCCCAGCGAACATATTCCAGCGTGACCGGCTTGGCCGTCGGCTTCGTGCCCGTAGCGTAGATCGGCCCGATGGCGACGTAATCCGCGCCTGCCGCAATCGCTCGCTCAGCTTGAGCCGACGCGTGCGTGCTCAACCCAATTTTTAATTTGGCATTTTTAATTTTTAATTCTTCGACGCTCTTGTGTCCCGCGTCGAAGAAATCTTCCTGCCCCAGATGACAAATATCCGCGCCGACTTCGCGGGCAATGGCGAGATGGTCGTTGATGACAAGGCCGACATTGGCTTTGCGCAGCACCGGGGCAATCACCTCAGCCATGCGACGGATTTCCGCATGGGAAGAAGTCTTGGCGCGAAGCTGGATCAAGTCCGCGCCACCATCACAAAGCTGCTGCGCCACGACTTCCGGGGCGCGGCCATGCAGATACGCCGTATCTACGAAGGCGTAGAGTTTGCAGTCAGCGAGTGGTTTCATGTAACTGTCGGTAAACTCTAATGTCATCCCGGATAAGCCAAGCAATGGCAATTGCAAACCCAATGCCACCGATAATATGGATGGGGTGTGAGGCCGACTCTGGAATATCCAACCAAACAACAAACCCAAGATAGAGCAACGTGAGCGGCAAGAGTATCCACCTGCGACGACGCGCTACCTCACGCGGAATGCGCGGCTCAAAGCGATTACGAAGCAAATCCGAGAACACGAGCGCGCCAAAGAAGAACCAAGGACCGATGTCAAACACCAGCGTGACGCCGCCAGCGAAAACTGCGAGCCAGCCAATTATCATTCGCGTGGATAGCTTCATACGCGTGATGTCTCTTAACTGTTACTTAGAAAGAAGTGTTTGAGCCTCATCACTTCGTCTCCTGCAAAATTTATTTCGCCGCTTCTTCGGCAGGCTTCTCAACAGCTTCCTCCAACTTCAATTCTGCTGGCGCAGCAGTCGCCAACCCGGGATCAGACGTCAGCAGCGCTTCCGGCTTCTCGATGGGGATGCGGCGCAATTCATCGGCAGCGGGCAAATCTTCCAGACTCTTGAGGCCGAGGTATTCAAGGAAGGCGGTGGTGGTGGTGTAAAGCGCGGGCCGACCGATGACTTCGGCGCGACCGCTTTGTTCGACGAGGCCGCGTTCGAGCAACGTCTGCATCGTCCCGTCCACGCTGACGCCGCGAATCTGTTCGATCTCCGCGCGCGTCATCGGCTGGCGATAGGCGATGATGGCGAGCGTTTCGAGCGCGGGTTGCGAGAGGCGCGACGGACGCGCTTTCACACCGACGAGTGCCTTGAGCCACGGCGCAAATTCCGGTTGCGTCACGAATTGCCACGATCCCGCCACGCACACGAGGCGATAGCTGCGGGCAGCGGCTTCGTGTTCCTTCGCGAGTTCTTCGAGCGCCGTGATGATGTCGGCTTCCTTGGTCTTCTTGAGTCCCTTGACCGTGGTGTCCGCGTCTTCGGCAGCAGCGGCGGTAGCGAAGATGTCGCGCAGTTCGGACGGGCTCAGCGGCTTTTGCGCAGAGAACAGGAGCGATTCGAGGATGAACTTCAGTTCCATATCGGAAATTTACGAGGTGGGGTTTTCGGCAGTGGCGGGCGCGGCGGTTTCTGTTGGATTGGTCGCAGGCGTTTCTGGCGTGGCACTCATGGGAACAGCCGCATCCCGCTTCCGGATTTCAATCTCGCCAAAGTCAGACGACTGGCCGCAGACGAGTTGCTTGAGCCGGATCAATTCGAGCAAGGCGAGGAACGTGCAGACGACCTCACTGCGGCTCATGGCGTCCTCGAACAATTCCGAGAAGCGCACCGCCGTGCCTTTCTCCATGACGCGCACGATCATTTCGATCTTCTCGCTGACAGTCCATTTGTCCTCGAAGATTTCGCGCGGATTGTCGCGCTTCTCGAAACGCTTGAGGACGGCGTTGACGGCGTTGAGCAGGTCGAACACCGAGATGTCCTGCTTGGTGGCCTTCTCTTCCTCGAACTGCGGCTTGATCGGCAACCGGGGGAAAACCCCTTCCTGCCGCGCTTCGAGCGTCTGGAGTTGCGCGGCGGCGTCCTTGAATTTCTTGTATTCGACGAGCTGGCGGATGAGTTCCCAACGCGGATCTTCGCCGGCTTCCTCGTCCTCAACCTGCGCCTGTTGCTCCACGGGCAGCAGCTCGCGGCTCTTGATGTACATGAGCGTCGAGGCCATCACGAGGAATTCCCCGGCGATCTCGAGATCGAACTCGCGCATCATCTCGATGTATTCGATGAACTGCGACGCGAGCTTGGTGAGGTTGACGGAATAGATGTCCACCTCCTCTTTCTTGATCAGATAGAGGAGCAAATCCAACGGGCCTTCAAAGACCTCGAACTTGACCTGGTATTCGGACATTCGGACCGGCGAACTGGGTGGGCCGGTGGCGGGAATTGTAGATTGTGCGGGCGGGTTGGCAATCATGGAACTTGGGTATTGCCCGCCAAATCCCGGAATCCATCCCCGCCGGGAGGTTATTTCACCCGCTGATAAACTTCGTCAAAAATCTGCCCACTCTCATTGATGGCGAGGACATGGCGCGCGTCAGGATACAGTGTCACGAGGTAGAGGTGCCGGATGTCGCCGCTCTTGGCGATGTACCACTTGGGTTTCGTTGGGTCGGGTTTGCGCAAACCGACGCCCCACGCGCCGTCGCCGAGATAAATCGTGCCCTTCGGATCAATCTTGTTCGCGCGGATCGGATGTGTGCGCTTGAAACAATGATCGTGATTTTCAAACGCCAACTTCACACCGTATTTGTCGAACAATGGACTCCAATGCGCGCGCACCTCCTTCGCTTGCGTGCCCATGTCTTCACGAAAGCCCGGATACCCGGGCGTGTGATACACCGGAAACACGTGTGGCACTTTGCGGCGTTTTGACAAATGCTGGTCGAGCCATACCGTTTGTTCGCCCGCGATGGTGTGCGTGTGATCCGAATCCAGAAGCAGGAGACTCATGTAGTTGCCGAAGTCGAGGCACTGATAACCTTGCAGGCCGGGCGAGGAGAACAGCGTGTAAAAGCTCCGCGCATTGTCGAGCGGCTTGCGATACGAGCCTTTCACCTCGTGATTGCCGATGGTCACCAGCATCGGAATCAACCGGCCATCCGGCGTAACGGCATTCGTTTTCCACGAAGCAAAGTAATCGAACCAGCGGGTGATCTGTTCTTCGTTTGTGCCACCGTGCGCGTAGGCGAGGTCGCCGCCGAACACCACGAACGCCGGATCATGCCGCGCGGCCAGCGTGTTCATGCGATCCATCCAGCGCTTTTCATGATACACATCGCCGCCGCTCACGAACCGGACGGGCTGGCGCAAGTCTTTCGGCATCGTGCGAAACTTGAAAATCTTTCCGTCCGGCTCAAAGGCGAATTCGTAATCCGTCGCCGGCTTCAGTCCGGTCAATTCCACGACATGCACCCAGCGATCTGTCCCGACAAATGGTTGCGCGCTGCCCAATGCGGGCGACCAATTCGTGCTGCCCGCGTGGCGGTAAATGAGTTCCGTGCGCGCCTGACCGACCGTGTGCCAATGAATGGTCATCGTGGTCGTCGGATCGCGCTGCCATTGGAGATACAGCGCTGGCGGGTCAAATGGCGCCGCCGCGACCTGGCCCGGCAAAAGCACGGCTACTACGAACAAAGCTCCGGAGAGACAGGTTTTCAGGATGCGCATTACCCGAGAATCTTTGCGCCAGCAGGCGAAGTCAAAATTTTGTTCCGACAAGTTCATGTGGGAATTCCGACGCGGCGGCATTTGGATTATTCGCAGGGCAGCGACCGCAGCTACTGGATCGCCTCCCGCGCCAGCTGCAACAATTCCCAATACGGCGGCGCGTAGCCTTTCGCTTTTTGAAACTCTGCCGCTGCTTGCTTCAAACGCTCACGCGCAACCGCATGGCGCTTCTTGAATTCTTCCACCCGCAATGCCGTCGTCGCACTCATCCCTTCAGGAATCGGTCCGGTCGCCCCAAGTTGATTCAGCACCCAGCAACCGGCTTTCAAGACCCGCATCGGCGGCAGCAACCAGCGATTGAATTCCAGCTTTGCCCCGCGCTCCGCCACTTCGAGTCGGGCATCAATGATCGCGTTGTCCATGCGATCCTGGGCCAGCGCCTCGGGATTGCGCCACTCCGCGACGAAGCGCAATTGCGGATCGTATTCGAGATCGGACGGCTGTTGTGATTCAAAGTTTCTTACACCAAGAATCGTGAGCCAGCGCGTGAGGCCCGGCGCGGAAACTTGTGACAACGCCGACCACAACGTGAGCCCTTGAGACTGATACGCGCTTGAAACAACTTCGGAGCAGAACTGATTCGCCGGGTCGGCGTAATCCATCGTGAAGTCATACGGAATGTGGCGAGCGAGCGAATTGCTTAGCGCCACCGCCGCCGCGTGATGTGGCAAAAGCGGATTGGTCTGCATCGCCGGCAAATCCTCGCGCAGCCGCAAGACCATGATGCGCAGCTTCGTGTCGGCGAGGTATTCCTCGATGGGCCGCACACACACGCCGCTTTCGATGTGTGATTCGATCACGGAAATCTTCTGCGTCTGCTCATCCACGTGGATGAGCGCGACGTGGGAAAAGTTCCCGGGATAATCATTCCCGCGCGCAATCAACGCCGACGTCGACGCGCCGCCGCGGGAAACAAAAATGTCGCCGCTGTGAATCCGCACCCCTTCCACCTCCGCAAACGGGGCGGCGCTGGGTTCATTGGTCGGCACAAGCTCCAGCGGATTAAACGCCGGCGCAAGCTGCAACATCACTTCTTCAACCGCCGCGCGGCGGCCAAATAACAACCGATAACTTCGCTGCCGGGCTTCGACTGAATCAGGCGGCCAGGATTCCGATTGCCGCCGGGCCAGATCAGCGAGCCGGCCTGCGGCGAGCATGAAGTCGTTGTTCCGCTTGGGATTGACCGCCGCCAGCACGGCACATTGGAAAAAGGCGGCTTCAACTTCATCAAACGCCACAGCCGTTGGCGGTAGGTTTGTGCCCGCAATATGATCCAGCGCCCGATGCACCCGTTCCAATTTCGCCTCGAAGCCAGCCACCCGTCCCGGCGGACTCAACTGTCGCGCCTCGCGAAGTTGTTTTTCCAAGTCCTGCCACAGTTGATCCCGCGCCCAGATGAATGGTTGTTTGCCCGCCCCGGAAATCACCGGCGGCTCCGCTTCGGGAATCAAAAGCAGTGCATAAATCCCGACCAAGCCGAGGATTGCTATGACCAGTTGGCGACGACTTCTCGGTGCAGAAAACATGCGCGCCAGCATCCTCCAGCCCCACGCGACGGCACAAGCCTCATTACTTTGGCTCCCGGTTTGGAGAAACCGCTTGGATACCGTGCCGGGCTTCGGCATAGTTTGGTCGCAAGCCGCCTTGAAATGAAAATGCCCGGATATATCCGAATTGCTGCTGTCGCTTTCGCAGGCGGAATCCTTGCGTCACAATCGCTGGAGCGGGCGATGGCTGCCGATGGTGAATTACCTCCCGCTGCCGCGCGAACGGTGGATTTTGCCAAGGAACTTCAGCCGTTGTTCGCGGAGCGTTGCTACGATTGTCACGGGGAGAAAAAGCAGGAATCCGGCATGCGCGCCGATTCCCGCGCTGACCTATTGAAAGGTGGCGACAACGGCCCGTCCATCATCGTCGGCAAGAGTGCCGAGAGCATCCTCGTCCAAGTGTTGGCCGACACGCATGAGGACATCTCCGCGATGCCGAAGAAGAAGGAGAAGTTCACCGCCGATCAGATTGGCTTGGTACGCGCGTGGATTGATCAGGGCGCAATTTGGGAAGGCGGCGTGGCCAAATCCTATTCTTACAACACGAATCATTGGGCGTTCAAAGCGCCGGGGCGTCCGGCGCCTCCAGCGGTCAGCAACAAGAAGTGGTCGCGCACACCGATAGACAATTTCATCCTCGCCAAGCTCGACGCGGAAAAACTCAAACCGTCGCCGGAAGCCGACAAGATCACATTGCTCCGCCGCCTCTCGCTCGATCTCATTGGCTTGCCGCCCACGCCCGAGGAAGTGGATGCGTTCGTCGCCGACAAAGCCTCCGACGCTTACGCCAAACAAGTCGAGCGCTTGCTCGCCTCCCCGCACTACGGCGAGAAGTGGGGCCGCTTCTGGCTCGACGCCGCGCGCTACGCGGATTCCGACGGTTTCGAGAAAGACAAGACGCGCAACGTCTGGTTCTATCGCGATTGGGTCGTGAACGCCTTCAACCGCGACTTGCCCTATGACGAATTTATCATACAACAGATCGCTGGAGATTTACTTGCGACGTCAAACAGCACGGCGACTTCAGACTCAAGACTTCAGGCCCAAGACTTGGTTATCGCCACCGGCTTTCTACGCAACTCCATGATCAACGAGGAAGGCGGCATTGACCCCGAGCAATTCCGCATGGAAGCGATGTTCGACCGCATGGACGCCATCGGCAAGAGTGTGCTCGGCCTCACCATCCAATGCGCGCAATGCCACGACCACAAGTTTGATCCCATCTCGCAGCAGGAGTATTTCAGTCTGTTCGCTTTTCTGAACAACGACCACGAAGCCAAGCGCATCGTTTACCCGCCCGACCAGCAGATGCGCGTCGCCAACATCAGCCGTGAAATCAGCGACCTCGAAGCTGGCTTGCGCCATCGCACGTCGGATTGGGAGGAGCGCCTGGAGCGCTGGGAAGAAACTGTTTCATCTAATCAACCCACGTGGACCGTCCTCCGCCCCGTCGTCGAAGACATCACCACTGGTGGGCAAAAATTTCTGCCGCAAGCCGATGGTTCGTTCCTCGCGCAAGGTTACGCCGTCGGCAAATCCGGCCCGCACTTCTGGCTCACGAACGACCTGCAAGGCATCACCGCGTTCCGCTTTGAACAGCTTACCGATCCGAATCTGCCGGCGAACGGACCAGGTCGCTCGCTGAAAGGCATCGGCGCACTAACGGAGTTCACCGTGGATGCTTCGCCGTTAGACTCTACCAACAAAACACGCCTCAAGTTCAGCAATGTCACGGCAGATTTCGGCATGAAGGAATCTTCGCTTACGCCGGAACACTTCGACAAAGCCATGCCCAAGCGCGTCGTCGGACCAGTCAATTTTGCAAACGACGACAATGAAAGCACTGCGTG
>ERZ1292633.5213-Hain-H41-02um-R1-5213-length-11793-cov-5_pt1 | contig 11793 bp, 10 predicted proteins | sample MGYA00564406_ERZ1292633 | MGnify/ENA primary metagenome ERZ1292633 (study PRJEB36523, sample SAMEA6512639) | groundwater metagenome | collected 2019-01-08 | study: AquaDiva: Metagenomics assemblies of 32 groundwater samples
GTCACCGGCGAGGTGCTGCGCGGCGAAGGCGAGTCCGCGCCGCATTGCTGCACCGTCGAGCGCGAGGCGGACTGACGGCAATCCCTGTTATCCGGCGCGCCATCCCGTTACAATTCAGCCACCAGCTTCAGAAACCGCCATGAAAAAAGCCGTTGTTGGAAAAGTCGTTCCCGACACAAAGCTGCAGGCCACCGGTGGCAAGTCCCTGCGCCTGCACGATCTCAAGGGCAAGTTCGCCGTGCTGTATTTCTATCCCAAGGACAATACCTCGGGCTGCACCCTGGAGGGACAGGATTTCAGCGCCCGGCACGGCGAGTTCAAGAAGCTCAAGTCCGCGGTGTACGGCATCTCGCGCGACAGCCTTGCCGCGCACGAAAAATTCAAGGCCAACTTCAAATTTCCCTTCGATCTCATTTCCGACGCGGACGAGACGCTGTGCCGGATCTTCGACGTCATCCGTGAAAAGAGCCTGTACGGAAGGAAATACCTGGGCGTGGACCGCAGCACCTTCATCCTCGACCAGGACGGCGTATTGCGCCGCGAATTCCGCGGCGTGAAGGTCAAGGGACACGTGGACGAAGTCATCGAGGAAATCCGGAAACTCCATAAACCCGCGTCAAAGCGTCAATGACCGCCAAGCGAAAGATCTTCGTCGTCGACACCAACGTTCTCATCCACGATCCGACCTCGATCCTGCGATTCAAGGAACACGATGTGGTCATTCCCATCGTGGTGCTGGAGGAACTCGACAACATCAAGGTCGGCATGTCGGAAGTGGCGCGCAACGTGCGCCAGGTCAGCCGCCTGCTCGACGAACTGGTGGAAAAGGCCAATGGCGACATCAGCCACGGCATCAAGCTGCCTTCCGTCACCAAGGATATCGAAACCGGGCATCTGTACTTTCACATGGAGGAGGCGCGCAGCCCGCTGCCGTTCGGCCTGTCCAGCCACAGCTCGGACAACGCCCTGCTCGGCATCACGCTCGATCTGAGCAAAAGCCACCCCGACCGGCAGACCATCCTCGTCACCAAGGACATCAACCTGCGCCTCAAGGCGCGCGCGCTCGGCATCCACGCCGAGGATTACACCAACGACCAGGTGCTGGACGACGCCAACCTGCTGTATACCGGCGCTTCGATGCTGGACGCGGATTTCTGGGAAACGCACAGCAAGAACATGGAGTCGTGGAAGGAGGAAGGCCGCACCTTCTACCGTCTGCGCGGACCCAAGGCGCACGCCTGGCTGCCCAACCTGTTCCTGTACAGCACCGAGCAGCGCCCCTTCGAGGCCGTGGTGCGGCGCCTGGAGAATGACTCGGCGATCATTGAGGTCGTGAAAGACTTTGCCTCGGAGCGCAATAAAGTCTGGGGCATCCACGCGCGCAACCGCGAGCAGAATTTCGCGCTGAACCTGCTCATGGACCCGGAAGTGGATTTCGTCAGCCTGCTCGGCCAGGCCGGTACCGGCAAAACGCTGCTCACGCTGGCCGCGGCGCTGATGCAGACGCTCGAGACCAAGCGCTACATGGAAATCATCATGACGCGCATGACCGTGCCGGTGGGCGAGGACATCGGCTTCCTGCCCGGCACCGAGGAGGAAAAGATGGGCCCGTGGATGGGCGCGCTCGAGGACAACCTCGACGTGCTGCAGGAAACCGCGACCCACGAGCACGGCGCCTGGGGCCGCGCCGCCACCCATGACTTGCTGCGCAGCCGCATCCGCATCAAGTCACTGAACTTCATGCGCGGCCGCACGTTTCTGAAGAAATTCCTCATCATCGACGAGGCGCAAAACCTGAGCCCGCACCAGATCAAGACCCTCGTCACCCGCGCCGGTCCCGGCAGCAAGATCGTCTGCCTCGGCAACATCGCCCAGATCGACACACCGTACCTGACGGAAACCACTTCAGGTTTGACCTACGTCGTGGATCGCTTCAAACAGTGGGAACACAGCGGGCACATCACCTTGCAGCGCGGCGAGCGTTCGCGGCTGGCGGATTACGCGTCGGAGATCCTCTAAAAGTAGCGTGCGCTACGCGCACGCTACAATGGTTTGTTGGGTTTCGCTGACGCTCAACCCAACCTACAGAACTACATTAATCTTTATTATTCCCGGTCAACTTCTCGTAATGCCCGCGGAATAGAATCTCCAACTCCTCAATCACTTCAATTTTATCCCGCCCCTGCATCACATGCTGGGTCATGATGGCTGAGGTTTCATTCAGCAATTTTCGGGCATCCAGCATCGGATAGGTTGCGCGCAAGCGCTTGACTGCCTTGACCACGCTCTCTTCCGCGGGACGGGGAATATCGAGTGGCGCGGGAATTTCGGCGACGGTGACGCTCGGCGCTGCTGCCACGCCGGTACTGCCGTGACGGATCAGCAGAAACTCGGCGAATTCCAGCAGCGCGGCAGCCTGCGTGGCGGGGAGCCGTTTAACGATTTCGGCCAGGCGTTTTTCAATATTGTCCGGCACGGCGAGTCGCAAGATACGCTAGGAATGGGAATTTTTCTGCGCGGAGCGTTTTTCGCAGTGTTCATGCGCGAAATCCATGAACTCGTCCATGGCGCGCAGACGAAACTTCTGACGCTGGAACACGATGGAGAACGGCCGTTCGAGCGGCGGCTCGAGCGGAATTGCCGCCAGCGTGGCGAGCTTCAGCTCCTTCACCACCGTCGCCTGCGAGACGATGGACACGCCCAGCCCCGCTTCGACGGCGCTTTTGACGGCCTCGGGGTTGCCCACCTCGACATTGACGTTGAGGTCTTGCGGCGGCATGTTGTTCTTCGCGAGATATTCATTGATGAACTCGCGCGTGCCGGAACCTTCCTCACGCGCCACGAACGGCAGGCCCTGGATGTCCCCGAACGTGATCTTGGGTTTATTCGCCAGCGGATGCTGCGGCGGGCAGATGAACACGAGCTTGTCGTGCCAGCAAACCTCGACCACCAGGTTCTTGTTCACGATCGGAGACTCGACAATGCCCACGTCCACGGAATTTTCCTCGACCATGTGAACAATGCCTTCGGAGTTCGAGACCTTGAGCCGGATGTTGATGCCCGGGTGTTTTTCCTTGAATGTGCCGAGCAGGCTCGGGAGCATGTACTCCGCGATCGTGGTACTGGCACCGATAATGAGAATGCCGCTGACATCGCCTGTCAGCTCGCGGACTCGAATATCCATCTCGGAATAAAGCGCGACGATGCGCTCGGCATACTCGAATACGCGCTCGCCCGCGGCGGTGAGGCTGATGCGGTTGTGGGTGCGGTCGAACAGCCGTGTGTTGAAATACTCTTCAAGCTGCCGTATCTGGAAGGTCACGGCGGGCTGCGTCATGTGCAGCGTCTCGGCCGCCTTGGTGAAGCTCAGCAGACGTGCCACGGTATGAAAAACCTGAAGTCTTCGATCCGCCATCGAATTATCCCATCCACCCTAAAAGCCGTTTCCCGGCGAGTTATTATTTAAATTTAAATATATTGGCCGGCGTCATTTCAACACAAAGGCTGCTTGATAGATACTCGCGCCACCCGTGAGGGAAACGCGCGTCAGAATCCTTGCAGTTTGAGCTTGAGGTCCGTGGGACTGGTCGCGTAGAACAGGGCGGTTTCCTCATCAATGAGCCCCTGCTTGACCAGATTGAGCAGCGAGGAATCGAAACTCAGCATGCCCTCGGCCATCGTCCCTTTGCGGATAAGGTCGGAAAGTTCCTTGATCTTGACCGGATCCAGTATGTACTCGCGCGACAATGCCGAGACCGTCAAGACTTCGCACGCCACGATACGGCCCTGGCCGCTCTTGCGCGGCAACAAGCGCTGGCTGACCACGCCGCGCAGATTCTGCGCCAGCTTGGCGCGGATGCCGACCTGTGCCTCCGGCGGGAAACTGGTGACGATGCGCGAGATGGTCTCCGCCGCCCCCGGTGAGTGCACCGTGGAGAGCACGAGGTGTCCGGTTTCCGCGGCGATCATCGCTGTTTCAATGGTTTCCGGGTCGCGCATTTCACCCAGGAGAATCACGTCCGGGTCCTCGCGCAAGGCGGCGCGCATGGCGTCGGCAAATGTGTTGGTATCTATGCCGACCTCGCGCTGAGTGATGATCGAACGCTTCTCGGAGAACAGAAACTCGACCGGGTCCTCGATGGTAATGATGTGTTCGCTGCGCACGAGGTTAATACCGTTGATGAGCGAAGCCAGCGTGGTGGATTTTCCGGAGCCGGTCGCCCCGGTGAGCAAGACCAGGCCGCGCTCGAGTTTTGTCAATTCCGTCACGATTTCCGGCAGGAACAATTCCTCGGGCGTGGGAATGTTGGTGCTGATGACGCGCAGTACCATGCCGATGGAGCCGCGCTGATAAAAGATGTTGGCGCGAACGCGGCCGATATCCTTGAAGCCGATGGAAAGGTCCACCTGATGAGACTTCTCGAATTGCGAGAGCAGTCGCGCCGACATCATGGTGCGCGACAACCGCTCCATGAAGTCAGGCGGCAATGGCGGAATCTCGCGCAATGTGCGCAGGTTGCCGTCCACCCGCAGGATTGGATTATTGCGCGTGCGCAAATGGATGTCCGAGGCGTTGACCCGCACGGCGTGCGCCAGCACCTGACCCAGAAGCTTAAGCGGGTCGGTCGTACTGCCGATCGTACCCGCGGTGTCACCGGCAGGCGCGGCGGCTGGACTGTTTTTCGGGCTGGTGGCTTCGGACATGGCGTTTCTGTCTGTTCTGTCTGTGTCTAGTTTAGATCATTTTGAACGTGGCGCGATTGCGCGGATTCCCGTGAAAATGGCGTGGATCACAAAAAAACAGACACGCCAAGGCGTGTCTGTTTTCAACGGGACTGCAATTTATCGTTATTGTTCGCGCTTGAAACCGGCCACGGCTTCCAGCGCCACCTGGATCCCCCATGGGGCCGTCATGATCTTGGTGAATCCGTGTGCACCGGCCATTGTCGTGTCCGGGAAATTCAGGGCAATGCGATAACGCGCGCGCAGGGCGATCACACGGTCGCCGTCCACCATCAATTCATAGGGAAGGTAAGCGGTGTGTTTCAGCTCGCCATAATCGACGATGTCGATGATTTCCTTGTCGGTATCCTTGTTGCCTTTGTCGATACCGTCACCCTTGGGGATCGCCACGCCGAAAACGCTAACCTGCTTGCCCGGCAAATCGATACGATAAACTTTCTTGGTACCGCCAACACCGGCGGCCAGATTCTTTTCAACCGTTTCAACCGCGGTCTTATAGTCAGGATGTTCCTTGAAGACATCCACGTCCTTGAAATACGGCATGAACATGGCGTAACGGTACATGCCCGGTCCCAGTTTTTCCTCCGGAATACCGTTTTCCGAACCGAATGCCTTCACGGCGCCCAGAGCGGTCCTGAGCTTGCTGGAAACGGAATCGAGCTTGCCCATGCCGTAGGCCGTGCCGAGATAGGCCGGGTTCACGTACGCCACCTGGATTTTGCCCTTGACCTCGGTCACCGAGATGCGCTGGGCGGCGCCGAATCCGCCGTTGGGCACCTTGGCCGCGTTCGTTTTCAGATCGTTGTTCGTGACGCAGATCACGACGGCGTTGGCAAAAGGCGAATAACTGCCGACGATCTCAAATCCCGCTGCGGTCACCTTCAATTTCACCGCGTCTGCCACCTGCTTGAGATCCCCGGGAGGCGTGTCGCCCAGAACAAAAGGCCTGAGCGTTTCAGCCGCAGCCTGGCTGGATATCAAAAAAATCGCTGCGATGGCGAGGAAGAGCTTGTTAAGGAATCTGGTCCACATAGCGCGCACCTCCGGAATAAAATAAAAGGGCTGGAATTGCTTCCAGCCCTTTTATAACGACTAGTTCACAGCGTTGACTTCGTTTTTGCCCAGACTTTATTAGAAACCCCAACCGAATCCCAAGGAAAACGAGTTCTGCTGCATCTTCAGGTTAGCCTCTTTGGTATAGCCCTGAAACGCCGTTGGGATGGATCCCGAGCCCTTTAGCTCTTCGCTGAAGGCACGGGTGTACATGGCCGACACTTCCGCTTCCTTGCCAAGCTTCCAGGTACCGCCCAGCGTGAGATGGTCGGTAACCACGCCCGGCGCTAGGATATTGAAGAATGTCTGGCTGGCCGGAATCGGCTGATCGCTGTGGTTCCACCCAAAGCGCAGTGTCGCGGACGGACTGTGTTGATACGCCAAACCGAGTTTGTATACCGTGATATCCTGCCAACCGAAACCCGCGCCATTACTAGTACCGAGTGTGTTCTGCAGTACGCCGAAAGCGCTTACCGGACCAAGGGGATTGCTCACAGACTTGGAATCACTGTATTTGATCTCTTCATAATCAAAGGCAACAGTCAGTTTGGGTATAACCTTTACGGCGACACCAACTCCATAGTTGGACGGGATATCAAAGTCGCCCTGCTCAGCAAATAGACCTTTGTACTTGTCGAATTTAGACATATTGATCTTGGGCTGGTAGGTGGCGCCAAGCGTCACTTCCGGGGTCAACTGACCCGTCCAGCCGAGTCTGACACCTATACCTGTCGAAGAGTCATAACCGTTATTCGTCACAGAACCACTGGCACTGGTTTGGGCAGTGCTGTTGAAGTTATCCAGACCATCAGCCCTGAAACGCTGGTAAGCCAGGATCAACGACGCGCCAACCGAATGGCTGTCTGTAAGTTTGTACGCCACGTTGGGCGCGATGAACAACTGCATAAGATCCACACCGGCTCTGTCCTGTGTAATACTCGAGAACATCGGAATGTTGCGGTTGTAGCTGGTGTTCATGCCACCGTTGCCAAATACCGTGATACCCGCCGACATTTTCTTGTCCAGCATCGTGTTCCAACCGAATTCGGGAATCAGAAAGTATGCGGTCTCGTTTGCCGAATATTTGCCCACAGCGGAACCGGGAGCAACGAGAGTCGTCTCACGGTCAGGACTGAAGTACATAAGCCCAAAATCCATATGCGCGCCCACCATGGCCATGCCGGCAGGATTGGTGGCCGCCGCCATGGAATCTTGCGGAAAGGCGACACCGGCGCCGCCCATACCTTGGGCCTTGACGCCATAGCCATGCTGAAAATAACCATTGGTTGCAAAAGCAGTGGGCGTTGCCACCGCCGCAGCTACCGCCAAAGCCAGAACCACATTCCTTTTCATGCCCGACATGTCATCGTCCTCCGAAAAGTTAAGGAGCATCATGCTCCCGTGTTGATTTCAAAAATCTTTGGTCATGCCCAGATTGGAATTAGCCTGTCGGGGAAAACCCCCGCGCCAACCTGTTTCTAAAGTCTGGAAAAAGCCCCGTATTGTTTTATGCACTCAGTTGGACGAATTGTCCGGATTGCAACAACCGTCACTGAGTTACAACACTTACGGGCAAGTAAAGTCCACGCGAAACAAATGTCAAATTGTTAATGTTATTAGTAGGATATTATGTCAACTAATTGATTATTATATGTTTATAAAATAAAACCCGTTGCAATCGAGGATAACCCGAATTCAGCAGGCTGGCAGCGGATTTATGGCTCATCGAGGTCCCGACTTTCACTGCATCTGACGGCACACCATCTTCACACCCAGTGCGCCGCGTTCCGGGAAGAGCGCGAACATTAATGATGATGGCTGCCCATGCCACGGACCATTCGAGAGAGCGCCAGTACTAGCCCCAGTTGTACCGACTGTCGACGCCACGCCCTCTCGGGTACGACCGAATATCTCCAGCGTCACGGGCGTCCAGCACCACCGTAAAGAGATATCCACACACAGGTCGCGCAGCCGCGCGCCAAGTCGCCCGTAATCGTGTCTCATGTGGCTGGGAAAAGGTCGAAACCGGGATAGGCGGTACTTCCCTGACCCATTGCTCCAGCAGCACAAACATAAATAGTCATTGGAATCGGTATGGCATGTCATGAAAATGCCAATGCGTCGAATTGTTTTCTGTCATTGCCGCTTCAGGCGCGCGCGACGATTTCCTCGTAACGCACCGCCAGCCAATCGGCACGGATGAAATTGCGATCGGCATAGACACGCGTCTCTCGCGATGCCTGCCAGGCCGCAGTAGGCGCAATTGGCGTGGATGCCTTCAGGATAGATGGCGGGAGATTGGGGCGGCGCGATGTATCCGGCTCTAAATCAATCCCGGCGTGATCTCACACAATCGTGGACAGCCGCACGTATTCGGATGAGCGCATCGCCGGAGCTTTAATTATGATAATTCTGACGGCAGGACGCGGCAGGGATCGCAGCATTTCCATGGCGGCGCTCATGGCTACGCCTTTTCTCATTCCGGAACAATGGTGCCGTGTTAATAGGTGCCTGAGAATTCCCCTCGATAAGAAATTCATGTTCAATGCCTTGGTGGATTGACATGTCTCAAATGCTGCACATAGTACGGGCCAGAAAAAACACAAATTCGCCGGGACGAAATGGAGCGTTTGCGATTCGCGGAATCGCGCTCCATCAAGCGGGCTTGCCATGCATGGCAAGCCCTGGAGTTCTTGGCGAGACAGAAAGATCGAACATAGAACTGAATTTGGACAGCGCCGCCTAATGGCGCTGGCCCCAAAGGGGCGATCCCCCAGGGATGGGGTAAGCAAAAAGGGGCACGACTCGTGCCCCTCTTATCCTGGATCGGTTGCGACGAGTTGCGGCGTCTAACCGGTGATCAGTGTTTTCAGCGCTTTCTTGGCGCGCAGCGCGCGATGCGGAAAGTTCAACCCACGTGCGTCGTATCCCTGATCGGCCCTATCTCCGCCACAAAAATTAAGTGGTCGGATTTTCTACGACGGGATTACGCCTTCTTCAGTATAAAAGAGTATTCGCCGTTGGCTTCGTTGGACTCCATCAATTGATTGCCTGTCTGCTTGGCAAACGCCTCGAAATCCTTTACCGATCCTGGATCGGTGGCGATGATACGCAGTGTCTGACCGGTGGTCAGTGTGTTGAGCGCTTTCTTGGCGCGCAGAATGGGAAGCGGACAGTTCAATCCGCGTGCGTCGAGATCTTGATCAGCCATTATTTCCTCCTCGTCAAAAAAATATTGATGAAATTCATAATCATGAAGACAACTATATTATAGAATTCTAATTTAGGATTAAACAGGCCATGAACGTCGTCCATGGCCATGGCGTCTTCGTCATGCCATGATCGGCGAGCCTACCGGGTATGTCCCGCCAGAACCATATAACCCTTTGAAAAGCAAAAGCTTAATTCCTTTAGGAGAAAAGTAATTGCCTGGCACGAGCAATTTTCTACAAGATCCCGAAACTTGACTAAACCACTTGCTGTCGAAACCGTCAATGTATCGGCTCGTGAATTACACCCGATTACCGAAATACCAGCGACCGGTTAATAACCCGGTCAAATCAGGCCAAGACTCACGAATACAGCGCGCCACGTGCACATCGATGTTTTATCGCAACGACCCTACAATAATGGCCATGTGGCGTAAGTCCTGCCGGGCATTGCTTGCCGTAACCCTGCTGTGTCAGCTTGGCCAAGCCCCCGCGTACGCCGACACAGCCAATCTTCCGGATCTCGGCGATGAATCGCTCACGGTCATCTCACCGGCGCAGGAGCGCAAACTGGGAGAAGACCTGATGCGTCAGTCGCGCCGCACGCTGGCGTTCATGGACGATCCCGAGGTCAGCGAATACATCCAGTCGCTCGGCCGGAAGCTGGTGTCTCACAGCGACAACCCGCAACAGGATTTCCGGTTTTTTGTCATCGATAATCCAACCATCAACGCCTTTGCCCTTCCCGGCGGATTCATTGGCGTGCACACGGGGCTGATACTGGCGACCCAGAGCGAGGCGGAGCTCGCCTCGGTGATGGCGCACGAAACCGCGCACATCACTCAACGGCACATTCCGCGAATGATCGCCGAATCGCAACGCACCACCCTCCCGGCCATGGCGGCCATTCTGGCCGGTATACTGCTGGCAACCTCCGGCCACCAGGGAGGCGAAGCCGCCATCGCGCTGACCAGCGCGGCGGTCGCCCAGAAAGGCATCAACTACACACGCACGTTCGAAGAAGAAGCCGATCGCATCGGCATGCAAATCCTGGCGCAGTCCGACTTCGATCCGCGCGCCATGCCGGCATTCTTCGAGCATATGCAGAATCTGAACCGGTTGAACGAAACCAGCCTTCCGGAATTCCTGCGCACACACCCGGTCACGACCAACCGTATCGCCGATTCACGCAACCGCGCGGAACATTATCGGGTCCGCCCGGTTTCCGACGGCGACGATTTCCAGCATGTGCGCGCCAAAATCCGCGCCCTGACCGAGGGCAACCCGGATGAAATTGTCCGCGGCTTCAGGGAAAATCTCGCGCAGGGAAAATACCGCAACGTCGACGCGGAACGTTACGGCTATGCGGTGGCGCTGCTGCGAGCACGTCAGCCGGCGGCGGCGCGCGCCGAGGCCCGGAAACTCATCGAGCGCCAGCCGGACAAACCCTCTTATCGCATCCTCGAGGCGGAAACCGAGATGGCCATGGAACACTACAAGCAGGCGCTCGGCATTTACGCCGATGCCTATGCCAAATCGTCCTCCCATGCGGCATTGGTGCAGTATTACGCCAGCGCGCTGTTGAAAACCAACCGCTACCGGCAGGCCAGGGATTTGCTCAAAACGGCACTGCAGCAGCGTCCGGAGAGCCCGTTGTTGTACCAGATGCTGGCCCAAGCCGCCGGCGGCATGGGATCATCCTACGAGTCCCATAAGGCCCTCGCGGAACACCATTATTTCAGCGGCAATCCCAATGCCGCGATTCAACAGCTACAGCTCGCGACCCGCTATGCCGGTGACAATTTCTATCTGCAATCCAGTCTCGAGGCCCGGATAGCGGCGATCAAGGAAGAAATGGCGGCCTATCAGGGGAAATAATCCGACACCGGTTCTACCATCTTGGAATATCCGTCAGGGTTATCGCGTCTCACTGCCAGTCATGACGGCGCTTGAATTTGGTCCCGATACTTGTGGGCGGGCGTACATTAACAGATGCTTATATAGCGTCGGCGCCCAAAAATAGGGGCTTGCCATTCTTGGCAAGATGGTTACTCTACTTTTGTCTCTCATGGCTGGCATGAAGGAAACGTCACTTTCGTGTTTGTACGGACCCATGCAGAACCGGCGAGATTATTGAGGCGGCAAGACGACTTCGATCCAAGGCCATGGTAGAACCAACCGATCGAACATGTCCAAATTATTTGTGCCGCCTCAATGATAATCAGCGGTCGCTTCATTCAACAGGAAACAAGCAGGAGGAGCAATGCGGAAAACCGTTCACATCGTCATAACCGGCGCCGCCACGGTGCTGCTGGGACTGGGGGTGCTGCTGAATGCCCCCGCCGTACAAGCGGGAGGACAGGCACCGGACGCCAAGACGTGCAATGACAAGGACAACCCGCCCAAGGATGCCATCACGCAAGGCGGCTGTGTCGTCATTGACCGTGCCAAAGGCAATTGCATGGCTTGTCATCAGATTGCCGGAACCACGTCGGGCGACATCGCCACCAAACTGGAGAACGTGGCGCAACGCTGGCCGGACAAGGCCAAACTGCGCGAACAAATCCACGATGCTTCCAAGCTCAATCCGCAGACGATCATGCCGCCGTTTGGACGGCATCAGATCCTGACTCCGGATGAAATCGACAAAGTCGTGGAATTTGTTTTGTCGTTGTAGCCTGTTCCAGATTTTGAATAATTCGCGAACCAATTTACGCTTGATAAAATATATTCGGAGGACCCCGTGACCCAACACCCCCGCCGTACCTTCCTGAGAAACACCCTGGCC
>ERZ1292633.5214-Hain-H41-02um-R1-5214-length-11793-cov-5_pt1 | contig 11793 bp, 13 predicted proteins | sample MGYA00564406_ERZ1292633 | MGnify/ENA primary metagenome ERZ1292633 (study PRJEB36523, sample SAMEA6512639) | groundwater metagenome | collected 2019-01-08 | study: AquaDiva: Metagenomics assemblies of 32 groundwater samples
AGTTGCAGCGCGTGGCCCAGTTGCCGGAGGTGACACAGCTCGCACCGCCCGCAGCCGTAACACAAACACCCGTCGTAACGTTTCGTTTGATAGCCTCACTTCTTGCAAGGTTTATATCTGCCATCAGGTCATTAACCTGGCCGGTTAGTCGGTTACTTGATACGAATTTTTGTAACGCAGGAGCGGCGATTGCCATGAGTACACCGGCGATGGTCAGGGCAACTATGAGTTCAACGAGGCTGAAACCCTTATTACAGACGAACGGTATATTTCTACCGATTAACGGTAAAACAATTGGATTCTTTGAACAGACGAACGGTAGTAATAGACAGACAAAAGGCGATCCATTTCTGGGAGTAGATACTGAATTGAGGTTACGGTAATACATGATTAATGCAGATAATGCCTTAAAAATGTGGTTATGAAGAAATTGATATCGTCTCAATCATCTAAGTTTAATCACGTTTCAGATCTCTGCAATTGCCGCGGTTTGTCAGCATTACTGATTTTCATGAAACCCAGATTGGATGCTGAATAGTGATGAGGGGGATGATTGACGAATAATGGCCGACGGACGGTATATTTCTCAATAGCTGTGATGCCTAGGCCACAGAAAAAATTGAAGTTAATTTCAGGCTTTGCTGTCGTATTGCGTTATAACTGCCTTACAGTAAATATTAGACTTTTTGTACTGCCTATTTTAAAATCATTCTAAATATATCCTTCCCTGAAAGTCATGTCCGATACGGATGTTATCGCGCTATTGCGTAGCCATGGTATTCACCCTACTTCACAGAGGGTATTGATAGCACGCGTCCTGTTTACGCGCTGCACCCATCTTTCCGCCGAGGATGTTTATCGGCTGGTGAATGTGGATAACCGCCGTGTCTCCAAGGCGACGGTGTATAACACGCTCGGGCTGCTGGCGGACAAAGGCGTGGTCAAGGAAGTGATCGCCGATCCGACCCGGATTTTTTACGATCCAAACACGACGCCCCACCACCATTTTTTCGACGTCACCACCGGCGAGTTGACGGACATCAGCGCCGAGCAGATCCATGTCAGCGGTTTGCCTCCACTGCCGAATGGTGCCCAGCTCGAAGGAGTGGATGTCATCGTGCGGATGCGTGCCGCGAAGTAGTTGCTGAATCCGTAAATTACCCGGAGTATTGGTTCACTGGGAAGAACAGCTTATACTCCCGGCCCGCTGGCAGTGCGCGTAGCCGGTGTAGCTCAGTTGGTAGAGCAACTGATTCGTAATCAGTAGGTCATCGGTTCGACTCCGGTCACCGGCACCATCTTAAAGGGGGCTGTCAGCTACAATTTCTTCATGACCCCACCTCGGATTGCAAAGGAGTTGCACAGTGTCATGCAGATTGATGCGACGAGTGGACTCATCCAGGGCGCGTCTTATGTGGCTTCTCCCAATTGTGACGCACGCCCGGAAGGGGTGCCGATAGATATCCTGGTAGTACACTCGATCAGCCTCCCCCCGGGAAGATTCGGCGGGCGCGGTATCGAGCAGCTTTTCTGCAATGCCCTGAATCCCGATGACCATCCTTATTATCGTGAGATCCAGAATCTGAAGGTTTCCACGCATATCCTGATACGTCGCAATGGACAGCTTGTCCAATTCGTGCCATTGCACCAGCGTGCCTGGCACGCGGGTTTGTCATATTGCGAAGGGAGAAGCCGTATTAACGATTTTTCCATTGGTGTCGAACTGGAGGGGGCGGATGATCTCCCATTTGAGGAAGCCCAGTACGAGTCGCTGACCAGGCTTACCCGCGTCCTCATGCAGGCTTATCCCGCTATCACGCCAGAGCGCATATATGGACATTGCGATATTGCGCCCGGACGCAAGACAGACCCGGGTCCGACGTTCGACTGGAAAAGGTATCTGGATGCTTGTGCATAGCACTTGCCCTGCGGCATGCGTGGCTATTACATTTACATGCAAACAAGGATGAAAAGCGGTTGGCATGAGTGAAATATTGATTGCGGTGTTGTTGGCGATCACGCTGGATCATCTGATTCCCGACCGGCAGGGAATCAAACCCTTCGTCTGGTATCGCGACTGGGCGGAATCCATCGAGGAACGATTCAACGGCGGTAAGCGTGCGCACGGTGTCGGCGCCGTCATGCTGGCGACGCTGCCCATTGTCGCTGGCGTGCTTCTTCTTCACTACGTTCTCGGACAGCTCGCCTGGATACTCCGATTAGTCTTTGATGTCGTGGTGCTCTACCTGTGTGTCGATGTTCACCGTCCCGGAAAAACGGCGAATACGATATCGAACGCCCTGGAATCCGGTGATCTGGATGAAGCAAGCGAGAAATTGCGGGAATTGACCGGGAAGGGCGCCGCTGAGAAAAACGAGGCCGACATCGCGCGCGCCGCGGTGGAAGGCGTGCTCAAGCAGGGTAATTCATTGATCGTGTCGCCGATTTTCTGGTTCATGCTGCTGGGCCCATTCGGGGCGGTATTGCAGCGGCTGAGTTGCATTCTGGATTCTCTCTGGGGGCACCGTTACGAGCGGTTCGCCGAATTCGGTTGGGCGGCGGCCCGCTTCGATGATCTGCTGGGATGGATACCGGCGCGCATCACCGCGCTTTCCTACGCATTGATGGGCAGCTTCGAGGATGCGCTGCACTGTTGGCGTCGGCGCGTCGGGGTCTGGTCGGATATCAATAGCGGTCCGCTGCTGGCCTCCGGTTTCGGCGCGATGCACATGCAGATATGCGAGGCACAGGAAGAGGACGACTATGCCGAAAGATCTTCCGACCTCACTGTTATCCCGGATGCCGGCCATGTGCGTCGCGTTGTCGCCCTGGTCTGGCGGGTGTTGTTGTTGTGGCTCGTCGTCGGCATACTAATGGCGGGGGCACATCTGGTTGGTCTGTTCTCGGGCTAGTCCGCCTCTACAGACTCTCCCGGCATAACCGGCAGCCCGATTCCGTTGCAGTGCGCCATGTGTAAATATGGATTTCTCCTCCGCGCTTCATGTTCCGGCAGCCGATAACCACCCTCGATTTGATGCGTCATGGTGAGCCCGTCGGAGGACGCAAGTATCGCGGTCAGACGGACGATCCGCTGAGTGAAAAAGGCTGGGCGCAGATGCGAGACGCCGTGGGCAATCATTGTCCGTGGCAGGCTGTGATCAGTTCATCCCTCTCACGTTGCGCGGATTTTGCCCGGGAACTGGCCATGCGTCACCAATTGCCGCTGGAAATCGACGCACGCCTGATCGAGTTGGGTTTTGGTGCGTGGGAAGGGCGCACTCCCGACGAGTTGACCGCGGCGGATCCTGAAACTCTCAATAGATTCCGCCGTGATCCGGTGGTGCGTGCGCCGCAGGGCGCTGAACCGCTTACGGCATTTCGTGACCGGATTATTACTGCCTGGGACAGCCTGTTTGAACACCATGGTGGAAAACATGTGCTGGTTGTCGCCCATGCCGGCGTGATTCGCATGGTCGTCGCACATGTGCTGCATGTGCCGCTTCAGCATCTGTTCCGCTTGCAGGTGCCGAATGCCGGGATTACCCGCATCCGCGTTGAGAAGCATGACGGACAGCTGTTTCCGCAGTTGCTGTTCCATGGTGGCAATTTGTGATCCAGCATGAATAAATTTATCCCCCTGTTTCAGCGATGGTTCAGGCTTTGGCTGGGATGCCTGGCGATCATCTCGACCGCCAGCGCGGAAATTATCGTGCCTGATGACGCAGACAAGATGCTGACACTTGCTTCGCCCGCCCGGCGCATCGTCAGTCTGGCACCGAACGTCACGGAACTGCTGTATGCGGCTGGCGCAGGAAATTTTGTTGTCGGTGCCGTGGCGTACAGCGACTATCCCGAAGCGGCGAAAAGTATTCCCCGGGTGGGTGGCGGAGCGGGTCTTGATATCGAGGCGATCATCGCGTTGCATCCCGATCTTGTCATCGCCTGGCAGTCCGGCAATCCTTCGTGGCAGATCGAGCGATTGTTCGCGCTCGGGATGCCTGTTTTTGTAACTGAACCGCGCAAGCTTGGTGACATCGCTGATTTGCTGGATAAATTCGGCAAACTCTCCGGGACCGAGGCGACGGCCAGCAAGACCGCCGCGGATTTTCGCCGGCACCTCGCGCGGCTACGCGACCGGTATTCAGGCCGCCCGGTTGTGCCGGTGTTTTATCAGATTCTGGACAGCTCCCTGCTTACGGTAAGTCGTCGCCACCTCATCAACGATGTCATTCAGCTGTGCGGCGGCCGAAATGTTTATGCCGATTTGCCGGGATTGACGCCGCGGGTGGACGTGGAATCCATGGTGCGAAGAAATCCGGAAGTTATTCTGGCCAGCGGCTACGAACCGCTATGGCCGGAATGGCGTGACCGGTGGCGAACCTGGCCAATGCTTATGGCCGTGGCGCGGGACAGCCTGTTTTTGATTCCACCCGATTTGATTCACCGTCAGAGCCCGAGAATCCTGGAAGCGGCCGAGCAGATGTGTGCCGCGATCGAACAGGCGCGGGCAAAAAGAAAAATGTCTGGCAATCGTTAGCGGTTCTTGCCGGGCTGCCACAGAACATCAGTGCGTCCGGCATGAACGTTCAGCACGCGCGCGATAACAAACAGCAGATCGGATAGGCGGTTCAGGTATTTTGTTGCAGCAGTGTTTAATTTCTCCTCTTCCCCAAAGTGAATCACACGCCGTTCCGCGCGGCGGCACACGGATCGTGCCAGATGACACACGGATGCCGCTTCCGATCCGCCGGGAAGAATAAATTCCTTGAGCGGTGACAAGTTCGCATTGAGCTTGTCCAAAACCGTTTCCAGACGCTTGACCTGTTCCCCGGTGACGGCGGAGCGGCCGGGAATGCTGAGTTCACCGCCGAGGTCGAAAAGATCGTGCTGAACATCTGTGAGTGCGTTATGGATTTCGCCCGGCAGCTCGCGAGCCAGCAGCAGGCCGATGAGGCTGTTCAGTTCGTCCACCGCGCCGATTGCCTCGATGCGCCGGTCGGTTTTTTTCACGCGCGATCCGTCCCCGAGACCGGTAGTGCCGTCATCACCGGTGCGCGTGTAGATTTTCGAGAGGCGGTGTCCCATGTTCAGTTATCGATCAGGCGGTAAATGACGGGCAGTTGCATGTCCTGTCCGCGTCCGTTCAACCAGGCGGTGGCCTCGGCAAGCCGGCCAAGACGGTACAGCGAGTTTAGCGCCGAATTGTCCAGAACGGCATAGCCGGAACTCTGCTCAACGCGGATTTTGTCCAGGCGGCCGTCCGATGCCACCCGCAATCCCAGCAGTACCGTGCCTTCCCACCCGCGGCTCCGTGCCAGCGGCGGGTAAACCAGGTAGCGCGAGAGACTGGTCTGCAATTCTCCCAGTAACTGGTTGTGTAAGTCTGTTTCCATATTCTCCATCGGCGGCTGTTTATTCGGAACGGTTGATTCGTGAGAAATGGAAGCTGTTGCCGTCGCCACGGAGGCATATTCCGCTGTCTTGCTGGAAGGGCGCAAATTAAATGCCACTTTTTCGGGTGGTGAATAGATATTCGATGACGGGCGTGATGTGCGTGTGCTCGCGGCGTCTTGCAGTTGTACTTTCAGCTCCGGCTGCCCGAGGCGCTGTTTTGGCATGACATTTTCCGATTTGCCGAATCCCGTCAGCAAAAGCAAATGCAATGCGAGGGACAGCAGCAGACATTGCGGCAGCACCGGATAATAGGCGCGGCGGACACCGTAATCGAGCGCCTTTTTGCCGGGCACGTGGATAAGCGTTCGCGCGCAATTGACACAGAAGGAGAAGGATCTCATTCGGGTGGTCAGGAGTATGTGCAGGGTTGCAGGAGTGCAGCTGTCATGAGCGCCGTTGCCTCCGTCAGCGTAACGAGCGCACCGGCGGTGTCGCCCGTCATGCCGCCGATGCGCCGAATCATCATCGATCTCAGCAGCAGCATGGTACCGGACACGGTAAGCACCATCCAGAATCCCTGCGAGCCCGTGACGAGAGGGATAGTGATCAGCCATACGAACAGAACGATGGCGCAACCACGGCGCGGGAAGTGTTGCGCCAGATCCGCCCCCAGGCCGCCGGGGCGTACATAGGGCGTGGTCAGGAACAACGCCAGCAACGCGAGGCGGCCGAAAACGGGCGCCAATACCAGGGCCATCCAGTTCCAGGCAGAGGTGAGTTGTTCCAGCGCGGAAAATTTGATCAGCAACACCACCATGAGCATGACCACGGCGGCCGGGCCACAGCAAGGGTCCTTCATGATGGCGAGTGTGCGTTCGCGGTTGCCCAGGCCGCCGACCCAGGCATCGGCGCTGTCGGCGAGTCCATCCAGGTGCAGCGCGCCGGTAAGCAGAACCCAGGTTGCGAGCAGAAGTGCCGCGCGCAGCAAGCCGGGGGCATTGCCCAGCGCCCAATTTAATGCCGCGAGCGCCGAACCCAGGATCAGTCCCACGAGCGGATAATAAAGGAGTGAACGGCCGACCAGGCGTGCTTCGGGAATCCCCGGCAGGCGGACGGGTAGCCGCGTGAGGAATTGCAAGGCGATGAGAAAGGGATGGAACAGACGCATTACCCGGCCATCTCCGTGTAGACATAATTCTTGCTGACGCGCAGACTGAAGATGGCGGCATGCGGGACGTCTATCTCCATCAGCCGTTCAGGCGGTTTGCCGAGCACGTGACTGAGGATGACGCGGATCGGACCGCCATGCGTGACGATGAGCACCGGGCGTTGCCGGTTTACGATCTCATTCCACGCGGTCAGCACACGCGCTCGCAGCGACAGCAGCGATTCCCCCTGCGGTGGACCGTGATGCAGCGGGTCCTGCCAGAAGCGGGCGATGTCATCGGGCGCCGTTGCCATCAATTCGGCGGCGGTGCGGCCTTCCCAGTCGCCGAAATCCATTTCACGCAACCGCTCATCAAACTGTAATGGGATGGCATGGCGTTCGGCCAGAGCGCTGGCGAACGATGCGCAACGACTGAGCGGTGAACTCACGATGCCCGGCCAATGTGCAGCGCCATCCACGGCGCCCCACATTTGTTGCCAGCCGGTTGCCGTGAGTTGATCGTCCGTCCGGCCGCGATAACAGGCGCCGCCCTCGGTTTCGCCGTGGCGCAAAAGATCGATTTGGATGAATTCGTCGTTCACGTCAGGATATTTTCTCCAACACGCCATGGGGATGCGGTGGTATCGTTGGAGCTTCGTCCGGGGAGGCGCAAGCCGCGCTCGTGGCGCCAGTAGCTTCCGAGACAGCCGCTTCGGCAAACGTGGCCATCTCGTTGTGCAGCGCGCACGCCATCCGCAGGATAGGCACGGCCGTGGCGGCGCCGCTGCCTTCACCGAGACGCATGCCGAGGTTGAGCAGCGGTTGTGCGTCGAGGGCTTCGAGTATCAGCCGATGGCCCGGTTCGGCGGAGGCGTGGGAAAACAGCAGCCAGTTCTCGGCTCCCGGTCGCAACTGCACCGCGGCAAGCGCCGCGCTGCTCGAAATAAATCCATCGACCAGCACCGGAATCCCCATCTGGGCGCAGGCGATGTAAGCGCCGGCAAGCGCGGCGATCTCGAATCCGCCGACGCGGCACAGCGCCGCGATGGGTGAGCCCAGATGGGCGTTGTGCAGGTCAAGCGCACGCTGAATGACTTTCGATTTGCGCGCGACGCCCGCGGCATCGAGTCCGGTGCCGGGTCCGACGAGCCGATCCGGCACAAGACCAAGCAGGGCGCAGGCAAGCGCCGTGGCCGCCGTGGTGTTGGCGATGCCCATCTCGCCACCGATGAAGAGCTGCGTGCTAGCGAGCCGGGCGCGTTCCGCCGCGTGCCGGCCGGCAGCCAGGGCGCACGCCAATTGATGTTCGCTCATGGCCGGTTCGACCGTGAAGTTGGCCGTGCCGGGGCCGAGACGGTAGTCCTTCACGCCCTCGAGCGGTCCGGGATTATTCACCGTGCCGAGATTGATGACTTCCAGTGTCGCGTTGAGCGCGCGCGCGAGCACGCTGATGGCGGCCCCGCCGCGCGCGAAATTGCGCACCATCTCGCCGGTCACCGCCTGCGGAAAGGCCGAGACACCTTCCGCCGCGACACCGTGGTCGCCCGCGAATACGGTAATGTGCACGCGTTCGACGCTTGGCCGGGCCGTGTCCTGCAACGCGGCGAGATGGATCGCAAGCGCTTCCAGCCGGCCCAGCGCACCGGGCGGTTTGGTGAGGATTTGCTGGCGCGCCTCGGCCTCACGGCGCCTGGTTTCATTGGGGGCGGTGGCTGGTACATTCAGCCAGTCCATGGTGTTGGTCACGGTGATTCTCCTTTCAGGTAAATGGGCAGGCCGGCCACCGTCAGTACCACGCGGTCGCAGGTCTGCGCGAGTGTCCGATGCAAATGACCGGCCTCATCCACGAAGCGGCGTGTGAGCTCGCCCAGCGGCATGACGCCGAGGCCGGTTTCATTGCTGACCAGAATGATCGTGCCCTGCAGTTCTGGCAACGCAGCGAGGAACGCCTTGGTTTCATGCGCGAACGTTGTGGTCGTAGGTTGGGGTGAGCCTGGCGAACCCCAACATAGGTGATTCATCCCGTTCGAGTTTGTTGGGCTTCGTGCCTCAGCCCAACCTACGCCGGCGTCGGTCATCAGCAGATTGGTGAGCCAGAGCGTGAGGCAATCGACGACGAGACAACGGCCGCTGGCGGAATGCTTTTGCAGCGCGCCGGCCAGCGCCAACGGCTCTTCGATCACGCTCCAATCGGCCGGACGACGCGCGCGATGCGATTCGACGCGCCGGCGCATTTCTTCATCGCCCGCCGTGGCGGTCGCGATATAACACACCGGCAGACCGCTTTGTTGCGCGAGCGATTCCGCCAGCCGGCTCTTGCCGGAACGGACGCCGCCGAGGATCAATGTTTTCATGTGATGATATTCATGCCGAGCAGGCGAACAATTCCCGGGATGTCGAGATGGGTTTCCACGGCATCGGCCAGCCGATCGATCGAGGCCTCGCGCAGCGCGTGATAATCCGGCGATTGCACTGCTTCGAGCCCGGCCCAGGCGAGTAGGGAATCGCAGACATCACGCGATTCGAACAGCCCGTGTACGTAGGTGCCGAGAATCTGGCCATCGTCGCTTAGTGCGCCATCGTCGTGGGATTCGAGGCGCACGGCCGGGCGCGCGAGCGCCGGTCCGCGCGTCACACCTGCGTGGATTTCGTATCCCGTAACGGCCGCACCACCGGCCGCGAGCTTGCCGCGCACGTTGCGCAATTGCTTTTCACGTTCAAGGGTTGTTTCCATGTCGAGCAGCGACAGACCCCGGCTGCCGCCGGGTTCGCTCTCGATGCCATGCGGATCGTGTATGGCGTGGCCCAGCATCTGGAAGCCGCCGCACAGGCCGATGAGTTTGCCACCGTAACGCAGGTGACGGCGTATCGCGCTTTCCCAGCCTTGCGCGCGCAGCCAGTCGAGATCGGCACGAACCGATTTCGAGCCGGGGAGAATAACGAGATCGGCCGGCGGAATTTCTTCATTCGGACCGACGAAGCGGAAATCCACCTGTGGGTGCAGGCGCAGCGGATCGAAATCGGTGTGGTTGCTGATGCGCGGCGGCGCGGGTACGGTGACGCGCAGTTTTGTTGTCAGGGGACCGGCCGTCGCGCGTTCACGCGGCAGTGCATCTTCCGCTTCAAGGTGCAGTCCGTGCAAATACGGCAAAACACCCAATACCGGCTTGCCGGTATGTTCTTCCAGCCAGTCAAGACCGGATAGCAGGAGCGCGAGATCCCCGCGGAAACGGTTAATGACAAAGCCGGCTACCCGCGCCTGCTCGGTTTTGCTCAGCAGTGCGAGCGTACCGACGATATGCGCGAACACGCCACCGCGGTCGATGTCGGCGATCAGGATCACCGGGCAGTCGACCGCCTCGGCGAAGCCCATGTTGGCGATGTCATGCGCGCGCAGATTGATTTCGGCGGGCGAGCCGGCGCCTTCGACGATGATGGCTTCATAGGCAGATACCAGCCGCGTGTGCGATTGAATCACCGCCGCGTGCGCACGTTGCTTGTAGCCGTGATAGGCGACCGCATCCATGTTGCCGATCGCACGCCCTTGAAGAATAACTTGGGCGCCAACATCGCCGTTGGGTTTGAGCAGGACGGGGTTCATGTCGGTGTGGGGCGCGAGTCCGCAGGCCTGGGCCTGCACCGCCTGGGCGCGACCGATCTCGCCGCCGTCATGCGTGACGGCGCTGTTGAGCGCCATGTTCTGCGGCTTGAAGGGCGCCACACGAACGCCGCGCCGTGAGAGCACACGGCACAACCCCGTCACCAGCGTGCTCTTGCCGGCATCGGAGGTCGTTCCTTGTATCATCAGGGTGCGTGCGCTCATCGTGCGGCCCGATGGGATCCGGGTTGGCAGACAGTGGCCAGTGCGGCCGCGAGTCTTGCCCAGTCCCTATCGCCGCCAGGCAGGCCGAAGCGCAGGCTCGCCGGCGCGTCGAACAGCCGCGTGAGAATACCGCGCCGCGCCAGTTGTTCGTGGAGCGCGGCGGCCCGCGGCGTGCGCACCCATTGAAACAGCGCGCATCCGCCGCTTGGCGCGAGCCCATATTGCGTCAGTAGCTCCGCAAGACGTTCGCCGTGACGGATAATCTGGCGGCGTGTTGTTTCCTGCCAAGCGCGGTCACTCAGCGCCTGCATCGCCACCCAGCGTGACGGCGCTGCCACGGGCCATGGACCGAGAAAACTTTTTAATGATTCGAGCAGGGCGGGTTCGGCGATAGCGAATCCGACCCGCGCGCCCGCGAGACCGAAGAATTTTCCGAGCGAGCGCAGCACGATTAATCCCGGCCGCGGGCAATGCGGCGCAAGGCTATGTTCCGGCGTGGCGTCGATGAAGGCTTCGTCCACCACCAGCCAGCCGCCGCGCGCGGCAAGTTGAGCATGCCAATGGAGCAATATCTCGGTTGAGAACCATGCGCCGGTGGGGTTGTTGGGGCGGATGACCACCAGCACATCAACGTCGTCGTCGGAAGCCAATGCATCGACCGATACCGGCATCACGGTGTGTCCGATCCGCCGCCAGGCGTGGGCATGTTCGTTGTATCCGGGAGCGATTACTCCGACGCGGCAGCGTGGGCGCAGCCGGGGCAACGCCTGGATGGCGGCCTGTGAGCCGGCGACGGCCAGCAAACTGTCCGTACCATAATATGTGCGCGCCGTTTGCTCCAGCCCGTCATCGTCTTCGGGCAGCCGCGTCCACGCGGAAGGGGGAGTTGCCGGAACGGGCCAGCCATGGGGATTGATACCGGTGGAGAGTTCAAGCCAGTCGGCGAGCGGAATGCCATAGCGCTCGGCGGCGGCACGCAGGCGTCCACCGTGCGGCAGCAGGTCGGTCGCGTCAGCGTGTGGCGAAGAATTCGACAAGCGTCGCTCCTCCGGCCAGCGCCACGACCCAGACCATCAGACTGTGGCGGATTAATTGCAGTGCGCTATCGATATCTCCAGCGTCAGGTATACGGCCTTCGCCAAGTAACGGACGATATTGCACGGCGCCGTGGTAACTGGCCGGCCCGCCCAGCAGCACACCGAGACTGCCGGCGCCGGCAGCCATCACCGGACCGGCGTTCGGGCTCTTCCAGCGCAGGCCTTGCGTGCGCCAGCAGCGCAACGCGGTGCGCGTGCGACCGGCCAGCGCGTAGCTCAATGCGGTGAGCCGCGCCGGAATGAAGTTGAGCGCATCATCGAGACGCGCCGCCGCCCAGCCGAATCGCCGGTAGCGTTCATTGCGGTAACCCCACATGGCATCCAGCGTATTG
>ERZ1292633.390-Hain-H41-02um-R1-390-length-53534-cov-6_pt2 | contig 11788 bp, 6 predicted proteins | sample MGYA00564406_ERZ1292633 | MGnify/ENA primary metagenome ERZ1292633 (study PRJEB36523, sample SAMEA6512639) | groundwater metagenome | collected 2019-01-08 | study: AquaDiva: Metagenomics assemblies of 32 groundwater samples
GCGGCCCCCCACGACTCCGTCCTCCAAGCCGACGCCGACGACGACCGCGGACCGGCGGACGCTTCACTTCGTCGTCCCTCGTCACAGCCCCGCGGCGCGTCGCCAAACCCCTCCGCCGAGGGCGGCCGCTCCGCCTCCGTCATGACGTCCAATCTGGGAAGCAGCTGGCCGCAGCATGGCGTGAGGGGCATGGAAGGCCCACGCCACGACGCGTCGTCGCAAGCGGCCATCCCAGCCGGCAATCCGCCGAGATCCGGCGCCGCGTCGCCAGCCAAACACACGCCCCTTTTTGGGCCGGTGCACACCGCGGTGTTTCCGCCGCCAATGGTCTGGGCGTCACCTGCGGCGGCCGCGGCAACGGCCGATCACAGTGCCATCACGTCGCTCCCGGACCTTGGCGCGGCCATGGTCCACTTCTGCTTGCAAGCACTCGCGTCAAACTGCCGCTCCGCACCCCCCGTTTCGGAACCCGCAAGTGCCGTTGCCTCGCGAGCTCTCTCCACGAGCAACGCGTTAGTCTGTTTGAAGACCGCGCTTGTACTTTCGGTACGATCCGTGGCTGTGGAATCGCAGGTTGGCGGCAATGGCGATGACGCCGTCGAGGAGCTCAGGTCGCTGCAAAGGGACGGTGGCGATGCTGACTCGACGCAGCTGCGATCGTGCGTTCAACGGTGCGTGATGCGTTGTCCGCGTTGGTTGCTCTGTCCACTGGCGGCACGGGCCGCAAACTGGTTGTCGTTGTTGCTTACCCGAGCCGCCCCTGTACCACTCGTCGCACCGGTCATCGCGCTTCAGGACGATGCTGCCTGTGTTCAATCAGCTGCGGACATTCTCTCATGCATCATCGTGGCGATCACCCGGTGCGTTGCCGCGGGCGCCAACCAGCGTAGAGGCGGACCAATCGTCGCCCCCCCTTCTCCCGTAAAGCATCTCGACTACGCCGAGGAGCGCTCATCTGTGGCCTTGACCGGAGCCGAGGGTGAGGCTCTCCTCGCGTCAACCATTGCCTCAGCGGCCGCCGCGATGTCGGGCCTCTTGCTGACCGCACCCGATGTCGACGGTGTGGACCTGTTGCCTTCGATTGTTGACGGTGTCACTTCGATCCTAGCGCTGCACGCTGCCGTCGTCGAGGCACGCATCATTTCGGTGTCGGCGAGCAACATTGGTGGCCTCAACGTCTGGCCGCTGTCGCCCGAAGACTCCGCCACGTTGTCGGTCCTGTCAGCCAGGGACTTGTTCGTTCTCATGTGGCTTACGCTCGGTCGTCTTCTCTATGCGCCAAAGACCGCAGACCCGGGCATGGCCGCCAAGGGAGACACGAAGCCCGAATCCGAGTCATACCTTACTCGCGCCGTCGCGGATGTCGAAGTGCGAGCGACGGCGGCGGCACGGGTCGTGGTAGCCGTCCTGACACATGCAAGCGAACTCGGTCAGGCATCCAGCCAACCCTTCGGTGCCCGAGATGGGGCGTGGTTTATGCCAACGGACCCCCTCTCGCGGGGTGGCGACTCGGGCATGGGAGGCGATGGCGACCGTCGGAGTCCGCCGGATGATACCCCGCCGCCGCCCGTTCTTGTCGTGACGAGGGGCAAGCTGCCGTGCCTGGCGGCTGTGGGGCCGTGGCCCGTGCTCCTGGCGGGCTGTCTAGTGCCCCTGATGGCGTCGTTGCGTCGCGCGGCCACTGCCTCGGCATCGACGGCGCACCTGACGGCCCTGTCTACGGCGGACTCCCTCGCAACCCTCGCCGAGGATCCCTCTCAACCGCCCTCCCCGTTGGAGTCGAGGGTGTGGCTTCAAACGTGGCAAACGCTGTTCGAAGTCGTCGGGGCACCCCTCGCGGCCGCGGAAATGCTCGCGGACAAGATCCTCGTGCCTGCAACGTCTGCTGATGAGCCCGACGTTCTCGGGCCGTGCTCGGCGATGGTGCTGCAGTTGTGTTGGTGCTGGATGCGCCCCGCGGGTCCGCTCGGAGATGCTGCCGCCACCGTCGCTTCGGTCGCGTGCTTTGCGACGGCCGTGGTGGATCGCCTGCTAATGGAGCCAGCGCATCATCACACGAATGCATCAACGGACCGCCCGCTGACGTGGCTCGCCCCCTGGATATCGCCGGTGGTGACGGAGCTTCAGCTCGTGGCCACTGAGCTGTTGCCGACACTGTTAAGCGATGCGGCAGCACCAAGTTGGATGGTGGATGCCATCGTGGCGCTGGAAGACCGAATGAGGTGGGCGGCGGCCCGGCTGCACGTTTCACCTCATCAGGTCGCCGTGGTCAGTACGCCCCCCGTCGTCTGGTGCGACTTTATCGCGAGCATCATGATGGGCACCGGGGCGGTCTCGTCCGTTGTCAGGCCGTGGCCGCAGGGCGCGACTCTCGTCGAGGTGGCGGCAGCGGTGCACCTTGTCATGCCGGTCGACGCTGCTGCGACGGCAACGAAAAAAACGGAGAGCGTCGCTCCCTCGGAGCGCGTCCCGTCGAACTGTCGCGACGAAGACGTGATGGCCGCGCAACGGTGGCAGCGGAAACAGTTGCGGTGGAGTCGCGCGATGTTTGATGACGTGTGTGACGGGCCGCATCATGCTGATGTGGCCGATGGGGTGGTAACCGGTTGGGCCACGTCGTCCTCCTCTGCGAGTTCCGAGGACGGCGACGTGCCCCCGTCGGATCCCTGCCGACGGGCAGCGCGTCTCATCGCCGATGGCATGTTTGAATGCACGTTGGTGCGTGCCGTCACCCAAGACGTGCCCCGGCGCATCATCGAATTGGTCTCGCCCATCCGTGGATCCCAGGGCTGCGACCTACGGACGGCAGTGGGTATCAGTCATACCGACCCGCAGCCCTCGGCGGAGAGGGGCCGCGGTCAACTTGTCTCGGCGCTGTCGGTCATGGAAAGCCGGAGGCGCGCGGCCGCGGCCGCCACCGGGCGCAGCCCCCGTGACGCGTACATCATGCGCCACCAGCGGCGGCCCGCCGACGACAGCGCAAGCGGTGGCCAGTTGGCAGCGACGCCGTCGTCTGTCACCGGCGCGCCGTCGAACTCCACAACCCCGAGCGACTTCGACGAACAGACGGACAGTTCGCACGGAGATGTCTGACCTACCTTCCTTCTCTCGGGGGCGCGCGTGAAGATCGCCGGTCGATCGCACGCAGATGCCTGTTTGATGCGAGTGAGCGAAGGTGATCCCTCCTCACCGCGCTATGAAAGGGAGAGGGGGGGTGGATGATGGGCCATGACGCACGTGTTGTTGTTCATCGCTTCGCCTCGCCCCCCTACCGTGTGGTGTGCCCCGAGCGGTTCGTAACTGTCCTCTCCTCCCTCTGTCCTCTCCTCGTTGTCGTTCGGATGAACGCCCCGCGCCGAATGAACCCAACCAATGGAGCTTCCGGTACTCCGGCCGCTACTGCGGCCGCCGCGGCGCTTCGCAACCCCCGTGGTGGATCGCCGCCGGGAGCCGGTCCCCGCTGGGTCAGAATGCTGCGTAGCCTACTCTTGTGTGCCGTCTCGCTCGCGGTCCTCTACCAGTGCTTGGTGCATTTCAACATCGTCGTCGTCATCGTCGTCGGCCTCGTGCTGGTCAAGGTGGGTTGGCTTCGGGTGCCTCGCCTGTTTGGAGGCCACAGCGCTAGCGGCGCGGCGTCAAGTCAGGACCTCTACGCTGAGGCCCTGCGGCGAGCAGACTTAAACCCGCAGCCGATTTTGGAGAAGCAAGGCGAGTCGGGGGCGACCCTGGATGGCGGCGTGGTGTACGGCTACAGCTGCATGCAGGGCTGGCGTCGCAGCATGGAGGATGCCCACACGACGTGCGTCGGCATCAAGGCGCCACCTGGTAGCTTCTTCCCGGGTGCCGAACTGCACTTCTTTGGCGTGTATGACGGGCACAGCGGCTCGCACACCGCTCAGTTCTGCGGCGCGTCGTTTCCAAAGTTCCTCACGGCGTCGCCATCGTTCGCGATGGGACGCTTCCCCGAGGCACTGACGGAAAGCTTTGTGGCCATCGACAAACACTTGCATGCCGACGTCGCCAAGTTAGTGCCTGACCGAAGCGGCTGCACCGCGGTAACCTTGCTCATCACGCCGACGTCGCTCCACTGCGCTAACGCGGGCGACAGCCGTTGCGTGCTCTGCCGTGACGGACGCGCGTTCCCGCTGAGCAACGATCACAAACCGAACTTGCCGCAAGAACTGCGTCGCATTCAGCGTGCACGTGGCTTCGTGTGGAATAAGCGTGTCAACGGAGTGCTGGCGCTCAGCCGGGCCATCGGCGACTTCGCCTTCAAGAATAATCCCGTGGTGGCGTGGGAGGAGCAGGCGGTGACGTGCGTGCCGGAAGTGACCTCGGTGCCCATCGAACGCGGCCGCGACAGCTTCGTCGTTGTGGCTTGCGATGGCATTTGGGACGTCAAGACGAACGACGACGTGATCAACTTCGTGCAGTCTCGTTTGCAGGCGGGGCATACTCCCGAAAAAGTTGCCGAGGACCTGATGGAGTCTTGTCTGGCACCGACGCCGCTTGGCATCGGCTGCGACAACATGTCGGTGATTATCATCGTGTTTGCTTCGTCAGCCGCATCCGGGTCGCCCCTCCTCCCGACCGTCTCAGCTCATTCCGCGTCGCCGGTGTCGGATGGTAGCGCGCCGTAAGAAGCGAACAGAGTTGTGTGGGAGGAGTCGTTGCGCGGAGAGTTAGGAAGCCACCGTGATTTCGACGATGACCAACCCGAGGGACACCAGTGACGCGGCGTTGAGCCGCCGCGTCCCCGTTTCAGCAGGATATGGGTCGTCCGCGTGTGTTTTCGTCCCCCTCACGCTCGCATGTCTCCCTCTCGCTCGCATTTCATTCCATCATTCTTCTTCATTCTTCTTTCCCGTCACGCCAGTGATTTTAGGTGACGCGTCATATCGCTGCTTGAGTGATCATCCCTTTACCCCTTCCCTCCGCATCAAAGTGTGGTCCGCTGCTGTGTGCCTCTCTGCCGCGCGAATGACTCCTCCCACATGAGAATCCGCCCTGCGATATCCTTCGCAACAAACGTAGACATTGATTGACCTGTTACCAGCCCGTTGAACAGGCGTGGCGTGGCAGTCAGTGTGTCAGTGTGTCCACTCATGGCGGCGACTGGTGCGAGGCCGGCCAGCAGTCCGGAGCAGCAAAGTCCTGACACTCCATGGATCGAGAGCCACCGCCGGTCGACGTACTCGCCGCGAGCAGTCGCCCGTCTCGCCGAGGCCGCCGAGGCCGCCACGGCGACTCGGGCTCCTCCTCCGACGGCACCGTCGCCGGCACGGGAGCCGCTCGACTCCCGACATCGCGGCATTCAAAGCCCTGAAACGTCGCCTTCAAAGCCTACGGCCTCCACCGACATTAGCGCCGTGTCAAACATCACCGGCCGCACAACCACGTCGGACGTGTCCGCGTTGACAAGCTCGTCCAACGGTGGGCCGGCGGCGGCCACGTCCCTGAGGGCGACCAGGCGAGCGCTGGCGAAGCGCCTGCTGGAGGAGAAGGGTCACCACAAGGTCGCCGCGGCAGAGTCGCTTCCAGAAGGACAGCGGGCGGCGGGTCCGCTAATGTCGTCGGATGACCGACCAAATCCACCTGTTCCCTCGAAAACGGCGTCTGAGCTGCACAGTCGTTTGATGACCTGGGAGCGCACGCGCGAGCAAACCCTTCAGCGCGCTCGCGACGAGGCCAGCGCAGCGGCCGACCGAGAATGCACGTTTCAGCCGAGCGTCCCAGCCGCTCGCCGCTCGTCACCTGCGGAGCTTCGTGACCTCCCAGTGGAGGACCGTCTGGCCGCTTTGGCCAAGCGATCAGCGGAGGAGCTTCATCGCCAGCGTCTCGAGGCGGCGGTGAAGCGGGAAGAAGACTGCACATTTAAGCCGAGCATCTCGTCACCCCGCGACGACGCGGGGCCGGAGGCGAGGTCCACACCCCGGCGTCCTCCTTGGGAGCCGCAGGACTACTTGCCCGTTGAGGCTCGGACGACTCGCAGCAGGTTGTGCCACATGCTGGGCACCGACTGGCACCTTGAGCTGGATCCCGAATGCCGCTTTCAACCGATCATCGGCGAGGCCTCGCAAGACGTTTACGTGGTCTCGCGACTCGCCGAGGGGAGCCTGCCTGTGCACGAGCGGCTCTACAATCGGTCCCTGGCAGGCAGTCGGAAATCAGCGGCAACGCGTACGCGGTCAGTGGAGGGTGGCGCGTCGGGATTGCCGTTCACGAGCATCTCCACGTTGCCCCAGGCAGCGAGCGACGAGCTCGACGTGCTGCGTGGTCGCTTCGGCGTGCAAGGCACGTCGTCGTCTCATGAGATGGCCTCCTTTCTCGACAACGTGCTAAGCCGCGGCGTGCTGGCGGACGGCGAGCAAGGCAGTAGAATGGTCCTTCACGATGAGGAGTCCATCGGCCGCCCTGCCACGGCTGGTGCAGATGCATCCGTGGTGGCCGTCACCGCTGCCGGCGACGTGGATCCGCCAAACAGTGCGATTCGCTTCACTGAATTCCTTGAACGGCAGAATGCGCTGGAGCGCTCCCGACGTCGCCATATCGGGGATCTCGAGAAGGAACACTATCCACCCGCGGTGCCGCGCATCTGCGCGAAAAGCCGGACGCTGTCCAAAGGGCGTCGGTCGTCGCCCAGTTTGCTCGCGCATCCCCGAAAAGTGCCGACGGGGCACGACGACCACTGCACCTTCTGGCCCGTCATCAATCCCATCACGCACAAGATACGAAGCGCGCGCGGCTGCCACGACATGCACCACGACGCCTCGAGGCGCGAAAAGGCCGTCAACGAGCTGCGGGCCCAGCGCGATCAGCGTGAGCTCGCACATTGTACGTTTGAGCCTACGCTGAGTTTTGCTCGTGGTGGTGGCGATGAAAACTCCCCCGGTGCGGCGGGGCCCCTGAAGGGCGGCAATGCGAGCCTCGCTTCCACGCTTGTGTCCCCTGGGGCCAAGGACGCGGCATCCTCTCGCAAGACGATGACCCGTGGGGCTGCTGCCACGGACCCTTACCAAGGAATCCAAAGCTGCCTGTCGAAGGGCAACATCAACAGGTATCTCACCCAGCTGAGGGCCAAGGAAACGCAGCGCGAGTCTGAGCTACAACGCCATCGTCTCGAGATGGAGTCCACGGAGTTAGAAGAGTGCACATTCCGGCCACAGACGCACGCGCTGCCCGAATACTTACGGAGAATGGGCTTCGAGGGGATTTGATGGACGGACAACGAAATTTCTTCATTGAAGAAACAAAGGAAATAGATTGTGAGAATGTGACTTCGTCGTTGACAATCCCTCGAACCGATGGGCACCGAAATATTGGTGATTGGGTTTGGTAGGAAGCTTTGCTCAATAGTTGCTTTAGTTTCGTGACTTACGACTTATGGCGACCAAGCAACAGGGGTCCTCTTCTGCGGCTCCAAAGCAGACGGCTGCCGACGCGAAGCTATCACCGGACGTTCTCCGCAATTTCTACTTCAGCGGTGCGCAAAACTTTTCAGCATTCAAGGCTCGCGCCACCGGGATCGCTGCTGAGTCGTCCGCCACCGTAAGCAAAACCACCTCGCCGTCGGCACCTGCTGCGGGCAGCAAGACATCGCAGCCGGGACGAGCCTCCACACCTTCAGGCGTCAGCGGCTCATCGCCGGCCACCACGGTGGCCACGCCTGCCCCCGCGGCACCGATGAATCAATCCTATGGCGGCTCGACGGCCAACCGTTCGCAGGTTGTCGCAGCCGCTCAGGCCGCGGCTGCAAACAACGCGACCGCCCCTCCCGCCGCTACCAGCACGTCCAAGGCGGCTGCCTCAAAGGCTGCCGCGGGTTCGGCCGTTCAAGCGGCGAAGGCCCAGCAGACGTCCGCCGCCGCTCAGTCCGGACCCTCGAATGGGGACGCCGTGTCGCCCGAGTACATTGCCTTCTTGCGCCACCAGCAGGACCTCGTCAAGGGGCACCAGCGCATCGCCGCCTTGATCGAGGACATGTCACGGGTGGCCGCCGAGCAGGAGGCGGAGCATGTGGAGAGCCAGGACGCCAATCGATCGCTGTTGGACACCGCCGAGCAAAGCACCAACTGGCACTGGAAGAGCAAGTTCACCAAGGAGACGCTTCAAAGCGACGCGGGTCTCACCGTGCCAGAGGGCGAGCTGCGGCAGCCGGACGACGTGCCGGTCCTCACTGAGGTTGTGCACCAGCACCAGCGTCTCGTAAAGCTCCGCCAGGACCGCTGCGTGGGGGCCACCAACTCGGACCACGCCACCGCCTTCGGCCTCGTTCTGGAGAACGGCATCCGTCGATGCGAACGCGTGCAAAAGGAAATGTCGCAGTCCCAACAGGACGCGGCCCCCCTCATTAAGATCGCGGACCGACTGATCGTGCAGCTGGATCACGTGCTTGGTATTCCGCCGCTGCCCAAAGTGCTCGCCAACATCACGGATACCATTGCGGTGCTGCGGAAGAAGCACGAGGAATGCAGCCACATCCGAGAGCAAGCAATGGAGGACGGTGAGATGCACGTCGCCGAGCGCGAGACGTATCGTCTGGCCGACCTTGGCGAGGACCTCGCGAGTGCCCAAATCGAACGCATTCAGACGCTTCGTCGCTGCTCAGAGGACATCGTCGTGAGCGGCCAGGTGCGCCAAGAGTACGAAAATACCTGCGCCTCCGACACCGCTGTGTTCGATGGGAGAAGCAACGACCTCAAGAGCCGATGCCAGGCGGACCTCACGAAGCTGTACGAGCTAAAGCGCAGCGTGGACGACCTGGAGGCGTCGATGACCGAAAAGTGGACCGCCGACCGGCGCGCCAGCGACGAAAAGTTGGCCAGCATAGCGCAAGAGCAGAAGGAGTCGTGGGACGCCATCCAGGCGCTACTGCAGAAAATTCAGACGCTCGAGTCTCAGCGGCACAATGAGTTCAAAAAGCGGGTCGACGACAAAGTCAAGGATGAGGCCCGACGCAACGAGTTTCTCGTATTCACGGCCGTCGCCAACGAGCGGGCGGCGGCGCTGGACCGGACCATCCGGGACTGCGATATCAGCCTACACTGCAGCAAGCTGCAAATGGACTTTATCTGGTCCGGATTCGCCGCGATCGAGCGCGACCTCCTCCAGAAGAAGACCGAGGTGGATGGCCTTCTCCTCGACGCGCGCAAGGAGCACCTCGCTATTTTCCGGTCTCTCTTGTTCACGCTCGGCGACATTGAGTACAAGAAGTCCAAGCGTCGCGACGAAGTGCGCGAGAACATTCAGGCCGCACATATTCAACAGGAGCTGTGCAGCGACAGTTTGAACCCGAATGCCAAGAAATTTTCCGACGCGCGAAAGGAGCTGTTGCGCGTGCAGGATGACTTGGAGGTTGAGCTCAAGGAGCTCGCGGACCGCCAGGCCACGGCACTCAGTCAGTTCGAAGATTCCGAGCGAGCATTGATCGACGCCAACGTGGACCATAAACATCCTCTGGACGAGTTAGAAGAGCGGCGCCTCGCCACGCGGGCCAAGATGGTTGAGTACAAGGCCATGTCGCTCGGCAACGTATCCGCCGCCCCGATGATCGGCGCCGAAATCGAGAATTTGAAGAAGTCGCTAAGTGCCACTCGTGAACGAGTGAAAATGGCCAGGCAGTCGACACCCGCCGCGGGGGCATCGTCGATTCTGTCCGTTTCGAATGTTTCGATGCAGTCCAACTAACGTCGCTCGGAAACGCATTTTGGCGTCTCCATTTTTCTTTCGGTTTCGAAGCGCTGTTGCGGCTTCAAACAGAGGAAAAAAACTGTTCAGTAGAACACCGTCGAGTGCCGCATTCGGTGCTCGCTCTCCCCCTCTTTCCCCGGTCCTGCCCGTTTCTCTTCCTTTTTCACCCAACCTTTCTCCCCTTCCTTCCTTTGCTGGGTCCAACCCCCACTCGTCGCCCCCGCCCTCGTGCCGTTAGCGTTCCTTCCCTTCCTATCATGTTTTCATAGCGTCCGAGAAGAGTTCCAGCAACCCCTCTTCCTTGCTCGTGGTCAGAGCTTCTCGCGTGGACGCATGAATTGTTCGGTGTTGCGGCCAATAGCTTGCGCACTAGCGTCGAACTAGGGCATCGGACGTCCCTTCCTTCCTTCCCTACTCCACACGGTCAACCGTGCCATGGCGTCGGCGGTAGTGCAGCCGCAGGCGTCGCGCGGATTTCGGTTTGCCTCGTCCACGGCGATGCGCCCGCCGACGCAGTCGGTGCTGAACACTCCCCGTCCGGGCGTCGCGTCCTTTGCAACGGTCGGGGGTGCTCAAGAATCTACCAACACGCCGCAGCCGGACGGCGAGGGCGTGGCTTCAGGCTACGTCATTCCTGAGGGCTTACTGGTGTCCGAGACGGCAGGCCTAAATGCGTCCTTCAGTGCCGCCCAGAGCGCCGTGACGACGACCACGCCGATGGTGTCCTGCCTCGACATGGTCGGGTTCGATGGCCAGGCGCCGGGGTCGATGCACGCAACGTTGGCGTGCGGCGACCAACTCGGGCACATTTGCGTGTATTCAGCAAGTCGCGAGGCACTCGACGCGTTCTCGCCCGACGCCTTTCAGACCAAGTACTCCCATCAGGCGTTCCTCCCCGAGATCGATTGCCTCAAATCTACACGAATCGACGAAAAGGTCAAGTGCTTGTGCTTCCTGCCCCCTCGGTGCGACGGGGTCATCTCGTACCTGGCCTCCAATGAGCGGACCATCAAGCTGTTCCGCATGCGAGACGGCGTCGTGCCACAGCGACACCGCTCCAAGTCCGTCGTCCCGCTGAGAGCGTTCGCCAGCGTACACCGGTTTCAAGTGCACACCGTTTCGCTGTGTGCTGACCAAGAAACGTTCCTCAGCGCCGATGATTTTCAAGTCTACTGGTGGCACCTGGAAGCCGAAGACACGGCCCGCGCCCCTTGCCTGATGGACGTAAAGCCGCCGGTGCTGTCCAACATCACCGAGCTTCTCACCTCCGCGCGCTTTCACCCCACGCATGGGTCGCTTTTCGCGGTCGCCAAGACAACGGGCAACGGGCTCGTAGGCGACTTGAGACAGCCCCCGTCACGGCAGCCCCGATCCATGGCAGTGTCGGTGACGGTGCTGCCTCAGTACAACCCTGTGCAGTGCGGCAACGACGACATCCTGTGCTCGATTTCGGACATCGGATTCGCATCCGACAACCACATCGTCACTCGGGACTACTTGGGTCTCAAACTTTGGGACATGCGGCTCGCGCGTGAACCGATCAGCCGGACCACACTCCTCCCCGGCCTCGTCTCCCACCTCGATCATCTGTACGACATCGACGCGATCTTCGACCGGTTCACGTTGGCATGCGACGCCGAATCGGGACTGGTGGTGAGCGGCGTCTACGATGGCACCGTCGCGGTTTGGGACACGAAGCTCGCCGTGCTGAGCGCAAACGACACCGCCGCGTCCGCTCTCTTGCACAACGAAGGCGTCGGGCCCTCCATGACTTACTACTCAGGCAGCTCGCTAGAGGCGCCGGAGAACGTCGAGAACGGGGGCATGCACGAGAAGCCCCCCGCACTCCCCGATGCAACCGTCCCGCCAGCTGCAACGGATAGTTTCCTGTCGCAAAAAGTGCTGGCAGTGGGCATCGCCGCGGGAGGAACGTGTTTTTCGTACGCGCTGGAAGACGCCATGTACAGCTTCTTCCGGTCGCCAGCAGCGTCGCTTCCGTAACGCGTCGTACCTGCGTGATCCGATGTCCAGCTGCGGATTTTACTGTACAGGTTGGGCAGGCGCACGCTGCTCAGCTGAGCTTGTTGTTTTTGTCGCT
>ERZ1292633.5220-Hain-H41-02um-R1-5220-length-11782-cov-6_pt1 | contig 11782 bp, 10 predicted proteins | sample MGYA00564406_ERZ1292633 | MGnify/ENA primary metagenome ERZ1292633 (study PRJEB36523, sample SAMEA6512639) | groundwater metagenome | collected 2019-01-08 | study: AquaDiva: Metagenomics assemblies of 32 groundwater samples
GAACCGGACATTTCAACTTTCGCTAAACAGGACATATCAACTTTCGTTCGACAGAAATAGGATATTCCCCTTCGGACCACAACGCATGGGGACAAGACTGGCATGCGGATGCGAATGCTAACTTTTGTACAATAAGACGCATGCCGTCTCAGCAAGATAAAAATCTGGTGTGGTTGGACTTGGAAATGACGGGCTTGAATCCCGAGAAAGACGTCATTCTCGAGATCGCCACCGTCGTGACCGACGGCGATTTAAAGGTGTTGGCGGAAGGTCCGTGTCTGGCGGTTCATCACGGCGACGACATCTTAAACGCCATGGATCCTTGGTGCGTGGAGCAGCACGGCAAGTCGGGGCTCACGCAGCGCTGCCGCGAGTCTTCAACCGGCATTCTTGACGCCCAGGCGCGAACGCTTGAATTCCTGTCGTTTTGGTGCGCGCCGGGTAAATCGCCTCTGTGCGGCAACACCATCGGTCAAGACCGGCGATTTCTCGTGCGGTACATGCCGCGTCTTCACGATTTCTTTCACTACCGCTCGATCGACGTCTCCTCGATCAAGGAGCTCGCCTCGCGCTGGTATCCTGATGCCAAATACGTCTACTCAAAGAACAAGCAGCATCTCTCCTTGGCCGACGTGCACGAGTCGATCGCCGAGTTGACGCACTACCGAAAGACGATCTTTAAGTAGGCTTCAGTTCCCTTCGGAGCGTCGGTTGGGGTGGCCCTTGAGCCCTTCGCAGCCGCAATGTTCAGGATGGGGTTCGCCTTCCTTCCAGCCGTCTTTTTCCAGGCGCGTTTTGACCCAGCAAGGGTAGCACAGCATCAGCCGGTTGATGGGTTTGTTTTCCCCGCAGCGCAGGCAGAGTCCTTTGGAGGGTGGCGCGCGTTTGGGCAAACGGGTCAAGTCGACGGCGTCGTCGGGAGATTCCTGGAGGGGTGTTTCCGTCGGGCTTTTTTCTATGATGAGTTCTTCGATAATCGTTTGGGTCATGTTCCCACACCTCGATTGCATTTTTTGCACCATCCGCCGATCCTGCCCAAGGGCGATCGACGGGTGAGCTTGACGAGTTCCTTGCAGCCGGGGCAGGCGACGTCCATGCTGCTTGGGTTGATCGTGGCAAAATCCTTCTCGAATATTTCGCGCGCCGCGTGCCGCGGCTGCAGCCATTGTCCTGGAATCACGATCGCTTGTTCTCGCTGATCATTCTTACGAGTTCGGAAGGCAGGCCGAAGTGTTCGTTTTCCTCGACGGTTTCCAGCTCCTCCACCGAGCGGACATTATAGCGTTCCTTGCACAAAGTGACCACCTCTTGAATGAGAATTTCGGGAGCCGACGCGCCCGAGGTTAGGCCGAGGGTTTTGACGCCGTAGAGCCATTCGTCCTTGATGTCGGCGGCGCGCTCGATGAGATGAGAGCTGATTCCCTTCGAGCGGGCGACCTCGCAGAGGCGGTTGGAGTTGGAGCTGTTCGGCGCGCCTAGAACGAGCAGAAGGTCGACGCGAGGAACCATGGCTTTGACCGCGTTTTGGCGGTTTTGGGTGGCATAACAGATATCGTCTTTTTTGGGAGGCATCAGCTTGGGGAAACGCCTCTTGAGCACCGCGACGATTTCCCGGGTGTCGTCGAGAGACAGGGTCGTCTGGGTGAGATAAGCTAGCCGCTCCTGGTTGTCGACAGAAATCGACTCGGCTTCCTTGACGTCGCCGATGACGACAATATGTCCAGGGGCCTCGCCCAAAGTCCCGATGGTCTCGACGTGATCGCGGTGGCCGATGAGGAATATCGTGTAGTCGCCTTTGGCCAGCGCGATGGCCTCGAGGTGGACTTTCGTGACCAGCGGGCACGTCGCGTCGATGATTTTGAGTTTTCGCGAGCGGGCGGCGGCGACGACGTCCGGGCCGACGCCGTGGGCGGAGAAAATCAGCCAGGAGCCCTCGGGAACCTCGGAGAGGTCCTCAATGAACACCGCGCCTTTCTTGCGCAGTTCATCGACGACATATCGGTTATGAATGATCTCGTGGCGGACGTAAACCTTGCCTCCGCACAGCTCGAGGGCGCGCTCCACGACCTCGATGGCTCGCACGACGCCGGCGCAGAAGCCTCGTATCTTGGCAAGAACGAGTTTTTCTACCTGGACGACCGGGGTGGTTTGCATTGGCATTTCGATCTCCTAAGGTTGCAGCGTGGCGCGGGATTTTTGGGGGAGCCAAGCCGCCACGCGTTCGGCGATTTTTGGCGCGGACAGGCCGAGGGATTCATACAGAAGATGAGGCGCTCCATGCTCGACGAAAGTGTCGGGAATGCCCAGGCGCAGAACCTCGGCGCGCCCCGGGGTCAAGGCTTCAAGGACGGCCGAGCCGAAGCCCCCCTGAAGAACGTTGTCTTCAATGGTCACCAGGCGGGGCGTCCTCGCGGCGCACTCCTTGAGCAGCTCCACGTCGAGCGGTTTGATGAAGCGCATGTTGACGACTCCGGCGGAGAAGCCTTTGTCTTCGAGCAGTTGGGCGGCTTCGAGGGCGGGGTGAACGCGGTTGCCGACGGCCAGCAGGGTGACGTCGGCTCCGTCTTTGAGGCGCACGCCCTTGCCGACGGGCAGGGCTCGAGGCTCGGCGTCCATGGCCACGCCGACTCCGTTGCCCCTGGGGTAACGGATTGAAACGGGCGCATTGAGTTCTATGGCGGTGCGCAGCATGTGTTGCAGCTCGTTTTCATCGCCGGGAGCCATCACGGTCATGCCCGGGATCATGCGCAAGTAAGAATAGTCGAAGGCTCCGTGGTGGGTCGGGCCATCCTCGCCGACCAAACCCGCGCGATCCAGGCAGAGGATGACCGGCAGCTTTTGCAGACAGACGTCATGTTCGATTTGATCGAACGCGCGCTGCAGGAATGACGAATAAATGGCCACGACCGGGCGGAATCCCTCCGCGGCCAGTCCGGCTGCGAACGTCACCGCGTGTTCCTCCGCTAGACCCACGTCAAAGTAGCGTTTAGGGAAGCGATCGCGCAGCATGTCCATGCCGGTGCCCTCGGGCATGGCGGCGGTCACGCCCAGGATACGGGGGTCCGCCTCGGCCTCACGGAGCACGGATTTGCCGAAAACGGCCGTGTAGGTCGGCGGGGGGGCCTTTGTCACGGGGCTTTTCAAGAATTTAGCGGTGGCGACGTCGAATTTCCCGGGGCCGTGCCACGTGTACTGGTCGGCCTCGGCGGGAGCGTAGCCTTTCCCCTTTTTCGTCACGCAATGGACGAGGATGGGACCTTTGAGCTGCTTGACGTGCTTGAAGACCGCCGACAGCGTTTCGGCGTCATGCCCGTCGACCGGCCCGAAATAGGAAAAACCCATTTCCTCGAACAGCATGCCGGGAAAGAGGAGGACTTTGGCTCGCTTGGCCACGCGCAGTATTGAGGCACCCCAAAACTGGGAGCGGGCGAGAAATTTTTTGATCGAATGCTCGGCGCCGCGCACGGCGCCCAATGTCAGGAGCTTGGAAAGAAACGTTCCCAAGGCTCCCACGCGGTTGGAGATGAACATTTGATTGTCGTTGAGAACGACGATGAGATCGGTCTGGAGCTGGCCCGCGTTTTGAAGGCCCTCGTAGGACTCTCCGCCCGTCATGCACCCATCCGAAACGATGGCGACCACCTTGTTGGTCTCTCCTTTCAAATCTCGAGCCACCGCCATGCCGAGGGCCGCGGATATCGCCGTCGACGCGTGGCCGGCTCCGAAGGCGTCGTATTCGGACTCGGAGCGCTTGAGGAACCCGGAGAGGCCTCCGAATTGCCGGATGGTGTTCATTCTTTCGCGGCGTCCGGTGAGTATTTTATGGCCGTAGGTTTGGTGGCCCGTGTCCCAGACGATCTTATCCCTGGGCGTATCGAAGGCGTGGTGAAGCGCGATGGTGATTTCAGCCGCGCCGAGGCTCGAGCCGAGATGGCCCCCGAGCTTGGAGACGGTCTCGAGAATGTAGGAGCGCAACTCCGAAGCCAGTTGTGGAAGTTGTTGGCCGGAGAGCTTGCGCACGTCCGCCGGGGTGTCGATCGTCTTGAGTAGTTCCATGGTCATTTGTCCCGTTCGATGATGTAGTCGGCCAGCTCGTGCAAAACCGAGGCGCGCGCGCCGAAGTCCTTGAGGCAGCCATGGGCTTGGCGTATGAGCGCGCGGGCTTTGCTGCGGGCGTCCTCGACGCCGTAAAGCGCGGCGTAGGTGAGCTTGTCGTTGTCGCGGTCGCTGCCGCGCTTGCCCATTTTTTTCTTGTCCCCGACCACGTCAAGCACGTCGTCGGTGATCTGAAACGCGAGTCCAATGCGGCGTCCATAGGATCTGAGCGCGGCGCGCTGGGCGGCATTTGCCCCTGCCAGAACGGCGCCGGCGTCTAGACTGGCGACGATCAGCGCTCCTGTTTTGCGGCGATGCACCGATTCCAGGGCGCGGGCGGAGGAGCCTCGGGAACGCTTTTTCCCCAGGCCCTCGGCGGCAAGATCCTCGACTTGGCCGCCGACCATGCCTTCGGCGCCGGCTCCGCGGGCGATCACGCCGATGAGTTCGGCCGTTGTCCGGCCGTCGAGAGCGAGCTCGCGGGCGTTGAGGGCCGCCGATTCGAAGGCTTTGGTCAATAACCCGTCGCCGGCGAGTATGGCCATGGCCTCGCCAAAGACCTTGTGGTTGGTGGGTTTGCCCCGGCGCAGATCGTCGTCGTCCATCGCGGGCAAGTCGTCGTGAATGAGCGAATAGGTGTGAATCATCTCCAGCGCCGCGGCCGTCTTGAGGGCTTTTCTCGCCTCCAGACCGCAGCAACGCGCCGCGGCAAGAACAAGGGTCGGGCGCAGGCGTTTTCCGCCGGCGAAGAGAGAGTAACGCATGGATCGGCGCACGGAGCGCGGGAGGTCCGGCTTGGGCCGCAGCAGAGCTTCCATCGCCTCATCGACCAAGGCGGTGTTCTTTTCCAGGGCGAGTTTCAGGACAGGTTTCACAGCGCCTCCAGGTAAGCGCCCAGAAAGCGGGACAATGATTTCATCGCCCGAGCGCATCTCCATCCGGTTCGCATCAAGGAGGGGAGGGTCGCGGCATGAGTCAAGCCGTATCGGGCCAGGGAGGGAATGTCCTCCGCCTCGGGAGCTTGGCTGGGGAGCGCTTCATCGAGTTCGTCGAGCACCGCCCGGACTCCTATGGCGGGGATCTTTCCGTCGGCCCAGCGCCTGACGGCGGCGGTTTCCATGTCGCAGGCCAAAGCGCGATGGTCGCGCCCGAGAGTCGTCTTGGACTTGGGATCTAAAACGATGTTGGTGTGCAGTATTTTGCCGAAATGAAAGGGCCTTGAGAGGGCTTGCGCCGTCGCCCTGAGCGGCGCGACGATGTCCATGTCCACTCCGGACACATCGGCGACGATGTCTCCGCGCTTGACGTCGGGCTGCATCGCCCCGCAAAGGCCCGCGCTGATGACAAGGCCGTAATCGCCGATGACGGCGTCGCCATTGAGACTTCGCGCGGTGTTGACCGCTCCGATCCCGGTTTTGATCAACACGAGCCGGCGCGCGCCGACTCGTCCCTCGAATCGGGAGGGTGTCGTCGGGCGCAGGGAAAGGTTTTTGGCGAGGGGCCCGGCCTCCCAGACCGTGGCGGCGGTGATGAGCACGGGCGCTGCGCTCATGAGGGAACTCTCGAGGGCGCGTAGCCGTTGGCCTGGAACCAATTCGCGGCGTCCTGGAGCGCGACGCGAGCGGGACGCCGGGTATAACCCAGCTCGCGTTCGGCCTTGGCCGAGGAAAACCACATGTAGTGTTTGGCCATTTTAATCGCGTCCAGGGGAGCCATCGGCTCGCCGCCGCGAATTCGCGCCCAGGCCGTGTCCACGGCGCCGAAGGCGTAGGCGAGGGGATAAGGGGTTTTAAACTTCGGACCGGGCAGGCCGGTGACCTCGGCCATGAGGTCGAGGATCGCCTTGAGAGTCAAATTCTCGCCGCCCAGGATGTAGCGCTGCCCTGCGCGTCCTTTGAGCGCGGCCAGCCAGTGGCCCATCGCCACGTCGGCGACGTGCACGACGTTCATGCCCGTGTCTATGTATGAGGGGATGCGGCCCTTGAGAAAATCGACGACAATGCGGCCCGTCGGAGTCGGCTTGATGTCGAAGGGGCCGATGGGCGCGGCGGGATTGACGGTGACGATCGGCAGGCCTTCCTCCCTCGCCAGGCGCCGTGCGAGCACGTCGGCGAGGTATTTCGACTTTTTATAATGGCCGATGATTTCTCCCATGTCGGAGTATTCGCTTTCCTCGTCGACCGGGACCCGTTGGGAGGAGACTTTGATGGCGGCCACCGAGGAGCAGTGGACGATTTTTTCGACCCCAGCTTTGGCCGCGGCTCGAAGCACGAGTTCGGTGGCTTCGACGTTGGCGCGATACATGGTCTCGGGATCGGGGATCCACAGTCGATAGTCCGCGGCCACGTGAAAGACGTAGCGGCAGCCGCTGACTCCGCGAGCGATCGCCGCCGCGTCGAGAAGGTCTCCTTCGATGATCTCGACGCGCTGCTGCGCGAGGTTGCGCCGGTCGCCGCCCTTGCGGGCGAGCGCTTTGACGGCCACCCCCCGATCGACGAGAAGGCGGCAGAGATTCGCGCCCACAAATCCAGTCGCCCCAGTCAAGAATGCCGTGTCCACTAGCCTTTCTTGCCCGCAGCGGTTTGTTCCACCTTGGCCACCTGTTCGTCGTAAGAGCCGGTTCGATCGTAGGCGAGCTGCACTTTCTTTGGGGCCTTGATCGCGGCGAAGTCGGCGACCAGCTCGAAGAAGCTGGAGAGACTGGAAAACGCCTCGGTCACAGACGTCGGTTCGAAGCCGCAATGCGTCATGCAATTGAGGCATTTGGGGTTGCCGGATTTATGGCCGTAGCGGCTCCAGTCGGTCGTTTCCAGGAGTTCTCGATAGGAACGGGCATAGCCACCCTCGCTCATGAGGTAGCATGGCCGCTGCCAGCCGAAGACATTGCGCAAGGGGTTGCCCCAGGGAGTGCAGTCGTATTGGCGCTTGCCCTCCAGGAAATCCATGTAGAAGGGGGAGTGGTTGAAGGCCCATCCTTTCTTGCGCCAATCCTTGAGGGCTTCCTTGAACCAGGCCTTGGATTGCTCCTGCTTGAGGAAAAGCTGCTGCTCGGGGGCTTTTTCGTAGGCGTAGCCGGGGGAGATCATCATCCCATCGAGACCCATCGCCATGTTGTCGTCGAAGAAGCGCCGGAACTCTTGGGCGTCCTCTCCTTGGAAAATCGTCGAGTTCGTCATCACGCAGAACCCCTTGGATTTAGCCAGCTTGATGGCCGAGATCGCCGTCTTGTAGACGCCCTGTTGGCACACCATCCGGTCGTGGGTTTTTTCGACGCCGTCGAGATGGATGGAGAATATCAGATAGGGGGAGGGCTTGAACTTGTGCAGATTCTTTTCGAGAAGCAGAGCGTTGGTGCACAGATAGACGGGTTTCTTGCGGGCGATCATGCCGTCGACGATTTCCTGGATGTCGGGGTGGATGAGGGGCTCGCCGCCGGCGATGGAGACGACGGGAGCGCCGCACTCTTCGACCGCGTCGAAACACTCCTGCGGGGACAGGCGTTTGCGCAGGATGTCGACTGGATACTGGATTTTGCCGCAGCCCGCGCACTCCAGGTTGCAGGCAAACAACGGCTCGAGCATCATGACCAGGGGGTATTTCTCGGTTCCCTTCATCTTCTGCGTGACGAGGTATTTAAACACCGATAATTGCGCTTGCATTGACATGGCCATGGGCTGTTTTCCTCTCAGTAAGCGGCGCTCAGACGCGTGCGCGGCCCTGAATCAGAGCGGTGCGATAGTTCCCCAATGCTTGGAGGGGAAAATAATTGCGATACATCGTGTATTCGAGATAGTACACCTTCGGGAACCCCGTTCCGGTAAATTCGGTTTCGTCCCAGGTGCCGTCCGGGCGCTGCGTCGACAACAGGTATTGGACGCCCCGAGCCAGGCTGTCGTCATAGACGCCGGCGGCCATCAAGCCCATGATCGCCCAGGCCGTTTGCGCGGGCGTCGAGGGGCCTTTGCCCTTGAGCGAGGCGTCGTGGTAGGTCTGGCATGTCTCGCCCCAGCCGCCGTCTCCATGCTGCACGGATTTCAACCAGGCCGCTCCTTTCTGCGCGAAAGGCTGCTTCATGTCGACGCCGATGGCCTGCAGGCCGCGCAGAGCCTGCCAGGTCCCATAAATGTAATTGACGCCCCAACGTCCGTACCAGGAGCCGTCGGACTCCTGCTCGTCTTTGAGAAACCGGATGGCTTTGGTACACGATGAGTAGGAGGAATCGTAGCCGATATATCCAAGCAGCTCGATGACGCGCGCGGTGATGTCGGAGGTCGGAGGATCGATCATCGCGTTGTGGTCGGCGAACGGGATTTTATCCAGGATGACCTTGGTATTTTCCTTGTCGAAGGCGGCCCAGCCCCCGGTGACGGACTGCATGGACAGCAGCCAGTTCAAGCCTCTGAGAAAGGATTTTTCACGAATATGCGCGTTGGGTTCTTCGAGGTGGACGTGACGCAGCGCCAAGAGCACCATGGCGGTGTCGTCGATGTCGGGATAGAAGGAGTTGTTGAACTGGAAGTGCCATCCGCCCGTGGGGCCCGAGGGGTTCGTGTTTGCCCAGTCGCCGCGTAGCGTGATTTCTTTGGACAGGACCCAGTGGCAGGCCTGCACGAGCGCCGGGTGAGCGCGATCGAGCCCGGACTCGGCCAGCGCGATCATGGTGATGGCCGTATCCCAAACCGGCGAGCGCGACGGCTGATAGCGCGTCGAATCCTCTCCCGGCACTTCCAGGCGGTCGAGTTCCTGGAGTTGAGCGACAAGGCGGGGGTCGGTGTCCGGGTAGCCGAGGCATTTCATGGCCATGATGCTGTTGGCGATGCCGGGATAAATAGCCCCCAAGCCGTCGGAATCCTGCAGACGTTCCAGCATCCAATTTTCGGCCAGATGCAGCGCCCAGACGCGAATCCAATGGCCCCCGTTGCCCTCCATGGCCTTGAGCCAGGAGTCCCACATGAGAAAGAAGGTCGTCCACGAGAGGAATCGGTGCGGAGCGACGGCCTCCGAGAGGGGGATATGACGGCGGCTGTCCGGAAAGAGCTCCGAAATCGTCGCATGAGGAGGGCAAGGGATGGCCGGTTGAAACGCCCACACGATAGACAGCGGAACGACGATCGAGCGGGTCCAGGCCGACATCTCGTACAGGTTGAAATAGAACCATTTCGGGAACAGCAAGATCTCGGGAGGGATCGTGGGCACGCCCCGCCAATCATATTGGCCGAAAAGAGCCAGGTAGAACTTGGTGTAGGTGTTCGTCTTGTGGATGCCGCCCAAGGCCTTGATCCGCTTGCGAGCGGCCTCCATCCTGGGTTCCTGGGGGGCGTGTCCGGCGAACTTCAAGGCCCAGTAGGCTTTGACCGTGGCGGAGACCTCGGAGGGGCCGTTGCCATAGATGGGCCAGCCGCCATCGGAGTTCTGCATGTTGAGCAAATGGTTGGCCAGGCGGCGGACCTTGACGGAATTGCCCCTCCCCAGGAAATTCAGGAGCATGATCGTGTCGGAATCGATGGTCGTGTCCCCGAAGATGGGACCGCACCAGTAGCCTTCCTCCGAATTCTGCTGGCGCAGCAGGGCTTCCTGGGAACGGCGAATCGTCTCATTGAGGCTGTGCGGCGCATCGTGGCTCATGTCCGCGGAGGGTGCGCCGGGGCGGATGTTCTCAAGCACGTCGGCTGGCTTTCTGCGGCGGCTGGACGTTAGCCAGCCGGACAAGAGAGTGTTGATCATCTCTCCTATTATACCATGGACGGGCCAAGACGATAAAAAAACCCCGTGATGGACAAATCAATGCGCGATGAGGCATAATCCAGCGGATCAATATAATTTCATCAAAGAGGGCAAATCATGACTTATCGTCTATGCGTGATTGGGGTTGTTTTGCTTGCCGCGGCGGGCTGCGCCCCGAAAGAGAAAGTGGTCAAGATCGCCATCGCCATGCCCCTGACCGGAGACATGGGAACCGAAGGCCAGGGCGTGCGTCGCGCCGTGGAGATGGCTGTCGAAGAGGCCAACGCGGCCAAACGCTTCCCTTATAAGCTCGTGGCCGCTCCTTTTGACGATCGGGCCGACCCCAAGGAGGCGGTCAACGTCGCCAATCTGATCGTATCGGATCAGCGCATCGTCGCGGTCGTCGGCCACTACAACTCGGGTTGCGCGATCCCCGCCGCGAAGGTGTACGCGCGCGCGCCCGTAGCGATGATTTCGCCGGCGGCGACCAATCCCGAGGTCACGGCCCAACAGCGCTCGGCCGACTGGAGCGGACCGAGAATCGTTTTTCGTGTGGTGCCGACCGACGACGTCCAAGGCTCCTATTCGGCGCTTTTCACCTATAAAAAGCTCGGCAAGCGGCGCATGGCTTTGCTTCACGACAAGACGCCTTACGGACAGGGATTGGCCGAGCAATTCAAAAAAACGTTTCTTGAATCGGGCGGAAAAATCGTCAGCGAGGACGGGGTGGCCGTCGGCGACAAGGATTTCAAAGCCTTGCTGACCAAGATCAAGAGCGATTCGTCCAATCCCGAGGGAGTTTACTTCGGCGGCCTCTATACCGAGGCCGGTCTCTTGCTCAAACAGATGCGCGAATTGGGCATGAAGGATCCCTTCATTTTCATCTCCGGAGACGGATCCAAGACGCCGGGTCTTTTCGACGTGGCCGGGAGTGCGGCCGACGGCGCCTACCTCTCCATCGTGGGCGTTCCAGTCGAGGAACTGGCGAGCGCGAAGAATTTTGTGGACCGCTACAAAAAGCGCTGGACCGGCAGCGGCGAGGATCTCAAACCTTTCGACCACTTCGGCTATGAGGCCGCGCAAGTTATTTTTGCGGCCATGGAGCGCGTGGGCGCAGCCGACCGCACCCGAGTCATCGCCGAGTTGGCGAAGACAAAATATACCGGAGTCCTTGGAGAGACGGTTTTCGACGACAAAGGCGATACGCTCAATAAGATCGTGACGATGACACGGGCCCGCGCCAAGGATAGAACCTTCTTCTCCGTTCAATAACGAGTGCTCACTCAACAGATCGTCAACGCCTTGACGCTCGGCGCGATCTATTCGCTCATCGCGCTCGGCTATACCTTGGTTTACGGTATTTTGACGATGATCAACTTCGCCCACTCCGAAGTGCTGATGCTGGGCTCGTTCATGGCCTTGGGCTTGGCGACCGTCTCCCCGTCCTTTTTTGGAGGGGGGGTGGCGGGCCTGATCGGCATGTTCATTTTAAGCATGACGGGTGCCGGGCTCATCAACGTGGCCATCGAGCGCTTTGCCTATCGCCCCCTGCGCACCGTCTCGCGGCTGGCCCCCCTGATCTCGGCGATCGGGGTCTCCATCATTCTTCAAAACGGGGTGTTCCTGTGGGTGAGCACCCAGTCGCTTCCCTTCCCCGAGCCGGTGGAGATCGGTCAAATTCCCCTGTTCGGCGCGACGATCAGCACGCTGCAGTTGCTGATCCTGCTGCTGGCCCTCGTTCTCATGGGCCTTCTTCATTTCTTCATCGAGCACACCAAGATGGGCAAGGCGATGCGCGCCTGCTCCGATGACATTCAAACCGCCGGCCTGATGGGGATCAACCCGAATTTCATCATCGCCATGACCTTCTTCGTCGGAGGCGCTCTGGGGGGAGCGGCCGGAGTGCTTTACGGCATGAACTACGGCTCGATCAAGTACAACCTGGGCTTTCTTCCCGGCGCCA
>ERZ1292633.5222-Hain-H41-02um-R1-5222-length-11782-cov-4_pt1 | contig 11782 bp, 7 predicted proteins | sample MGYA00564406_ERZ1292633 | MGnify/ENA primary metagenome ERZ1292633 (study PRJEB36523, sample SAMEA6512639) | groundwater metagenome | collected 2019-01-08 | study: AquaDiva: Metagenomics assemblies of 32 groundwater samples
CAAATTTAAAATCAATTACTGTTTCTGGTAAAACAAGAGAGTATCCAGTAATTTTGAATAAGTATAAGCAAAGAAATATTTCTATAAAAAATTTAAGTAAATTTATTAATGAACAAAAAAATTTATTTTTATATCAAAGAATTGTAGACGCTTTACTAGATTATAAAGTTAATAAAAATAATTTATTAATAAAGCGCCAAGTAGAAAATATTAAAGATTCGGTTTTTAATAGATTTAATATTAGATTTTCAAAAAAAAGAAAACGTTTTAAAATTAGTTAAATATTAATATTTTGGGACATAGCCAAATGGCAAGGCGCTCGACTTTGACTCGAGAATCGAAGGTTCGATTCCTTCTGTCCTAATTATATATATATATAATTAGTCTTGTTAGCACAATGGCAGATGCGATAGACTCAAAATCTATCGGTTACAGGTTCGAGTCCTGTACAGGACATATAAGTTTATTAGCTAATTAATTTAAAATTTATAATCGATCTCGTTTAGATCTCGAATAATAATAAATTTTATAATGTAAATATTTGTTTATAATATATATATATGATAATATAAAAATTATCTATTTCAAAATCACATTTTGCTAATAAAATTAATGCTCTGTTAGCACAATGGTAGATGCGATAGACTTAAAATCTATCGGTTACAGGTTCGAGTCCTGTACAGAGCAAATAATTATAAGAGGATATAGTTTAATGGTAAAACGCTAGTTTTCAAAACTGGTAATATAGGTTCAATTCCTATTGTCCTTGGCCTGGATAGCTCAGCGGTAGAGTAGTAGATTGAAAATCTATTGGTCGATGGTTCAACTCCTTCTCTAGGCATGTTGTGTGATAACCTGGGCTTTTAGCACAATGGCAGTGCATATGTTTTGCAAGCATGAGGTTGCAGGTTCGAGTCCTGTAAAGTCCATTGCGAATATAGCACAATGGCAGTGCAACGGTCTTGTAAACCGTAGGTTCTGGGTTCAAGTCCCAGTATTCGTTTAAGTATAATTTATTTATTTATAAATTATTAACTATTTCAAAATATTTTTGAAAGAAAAGTACGAGGTGTTTGATCCTGGCGCTGAGTGAACGCTATGCAATTGATCTTAATACATGCGAGCTTTTTAACGTTTTAATAATATTAAAAAACGTAGCATACGGGTGCGGAAAACGTAGAATAGAATTTATCTACCTTTCAGATTGGGATAAAATTTCGAATTAAATACCAAATATTAAAAAAGAATAATTCGCTGAAAGATGATGCTGCGTGAGATTATAGAGCAGAAAAATTAAGTAATATTAATTTTTTAGATGATCTATAACTAGTCTGGGAGGTAGGCTAGTCACACCAGAATTGAGAAAGGTCTGGATCTCTTGTAGAGGGCTGCAGTATGGAATATTGGACAATGGATTTTAATAGTCTGATCCAGTTACATTGCTCAAGTGATTTTGAAGACATTAGTCGTAAAACTGAATGGCTACTAACTTAAATCATGATTATTTTAGTTAGTAGTATGAATAGTCCTGGGCAACTCTGTGCCAGCAGCCGCGGGAATACAGAGAGGGCAAGCGTTATTCATCCTAACTGGGCGTAAAGGGTTTGAAGGTAGATTTTGAAAAGACTAAATTATTAATTACTGCTGATTAGGTAGATCTTTTTTAGTAACGAAAATCTTGAGATAAATAGAAGCTTTTAGAACACGCTAGGTAATCTATTTAGTAAATATCGTTCTAGCGGAGAACACCAATAGCGAAGGCATTTAGCTATATTTATCTGACGCCAAATGACGAAAACGTAGGGAGCAAAAGGGATTAGATACCCCAGTAGTCTACGTTGTAAACGATGTATATTAAAGTTTATATAGATTATTATCTATGTTATTAAAGTTAACACGTTAAATATACCGCCTGGGGAGTAATGACTAGTATTGAAACCTAAAGGAATTGACGGGAGTCTATACAAGCGGTGGAGCATGATGTTTAATTAGATAAAGCGCAAGAAACCTTACCAAATCTAATGAGTATAATATAATGAAATTGCTAAATTTTATTTAATTAGAATTTACTTTATTATTATTTTCATGTAATAGAGATAATAGAGTCTTTATAAGATCTTTAATTATTATAATGATTTAACTCGGCGTTGCATGGCTGTCGCAAGCTCGTGTTGTGAGGTGTAAGGTTCGATCCAATTTACAATTTTTGTAATGATTTTACATTTATTAACTATTTAACGAGCGAGACCCTTTATTAAATTGACAATACTAAAAAATTAGTAAACTAATTTAATTATTGCCTAAGGGATTAGGATGAAAGTGAGGATTATGTCAAGCCAACATGGCCCTTGGATTTGGGCTGCAAAAGTCGTGTTACAATGGAAATTGCAGACAGAAGCAAAAATGTAAATTTTAGCAAATCTTATTAATAATTTCCTCAGTTCTGAATATTCTCTGAAACTCGAGAATATATTTAAGCCGAAATCGCTAGTAATCGCGTATCATAACGACGCGGTGAATAAAGTGCTTAGACTCTGTACACACCGCCCGTCACGACCTGGTTAATAGTTGTTATAAGTTGGAGTTATTATTATAAATATATATTATAATAATTAGCGACTTACAAATATCAATTATTGTCTGGGCCGAAGTCGTAACAAGGTAGCCGTACGGGAACGTGCGGCTGGAGAATATGATAATTTCATATTTAAATATACTATTTTATATTAAAAAAATATATGGGACAGTTAGAATCATACAGTGTTGATGATATGTATTTTGAAAGTATTATTTTAAATTTAATTACTAATTACTTAGCTGAAGAGCTAGAAACAATTACTATTGATAGTTGTAAAGCTTATATTTATTCTTCAAATTTATCGTTAAAAAAAAAATTGTATTACAAAAAATTTATTATTACCCCAGGGTATGGTATTTATAAATCTTGATCTAGTTTTAATTTATTAAATAAACAAAAAAATAAAATGACAAAAACAATAGAAGAATTTAATATTTGAAAAGATAACGTTAAAGCTGAGATAAAAGTAGATGAAAATATTTTAAAGATGTACCAAAAATATAATATTTAAATAATGATAACATTTTTAAGTTTTTTAGTGTTAATAATTGCTATTATATTAATTATTTTATTTTTAATATACTGTATTAATATCCCAACCAACGATTATGAAAAACATTCTGCTTACGAATGTGGATTTGAACCATTTGGCGACGCACGTAGTTTTTTTGATATTCATTTTTATATTATAGGTTTATTATTTATTATTTTTGATTTAGAAATAGTATTTTTAATACCATTCGCTATAAATATTGAAACTACTACCGTTTTTGAATATATTAATTTTTTAGTTTTTATGTTTATATTATTATTAGGATTTTATTATGAATGAGCAATAGGTTTACTAAATTGAGTTCCTGCAAAAGAATTTAAAAAAAAAATTTAAATTAATTTTTTGTGATGATAGTTTAGGGGTAAAATGTTCGACTGTGACTCGAAAGACCATGAGTTCGATTCTCATTCATCACAGTTAACGAGCAATTAACTCAAAGGTAGAGTGTTTTGTTTACACCGAAAAAGTTGTAGGTTCAAATCCTACATTGCTTGTTATTTTATCCCTAAATTATCAAATTACCAAACTTACAATGAAAAAAATACATTTTTTAAAACAAATATATAAGTTAAAAAATCAACAACACCCATTTTATTTATTAGGCTTAGATATACGATTCTTTTTATATCTATATTTTACATTTTATTTTATTGAAAAAAAATCATATCGTTTAAAAATACTAAAACATAATTAAAATGCTACTATTTAATATAAATACAATTTTTAATTCAATGTTAATAGATTCAAATTCTATTATTTCACAATATATATTAATATTTTTTATTATAGGCTCTTTATATTTAACATTTTATAAAAATGGAAATGCTATATACAAGGTTATAGGTTTACTTTTAACTAGTATATTAATTGTATTTTTATGAATATTACAAACTCAATTTTTATTTATTTTTTTAGTTTATATTTTGGCATTTATTAGTGCAGTTTTAATGCTATTCTTAAGTGTAGTTTTAATGTTACCTATAAGTATGATAAGTGTTAATGATTCAAATCGTCCACTAAAAGATTATTTTTGAGATAATAGCTTTTTAAATATAAAACCAACGGATGTTGATGATTACGATGAACACGACTACAATAATTATATAAATAATAAAAAACGTGAAAATGTACCAAAAGATATAGATGATTTTTATCACGATGATTATAAAGAATATATATGACAAGAGGAGGATCGAGATTTAATGTATACTTATAAAGATAATGACATATGAACTAGATTTTGACGTTGACGAAATAGAAGGAAATTACATTTTTTATTTATTTTTGATTATTCCACGCTCGAAGTACCATTATTTATTTGCGTTGCATACCTAATTATTTATATAATAGATATTCTAGTTTACGCATTGTATTCAAATAAAAATTCTTATCTAAATGTTTTTTATTTATACCGCTTATCTAAACGTTATTTTAAATATGTATATAAGTATAAATTTGTATTTATAGAAGTTACTCTATATGTATTTTATATTTTTGAATCTATTATAATTGGTTTTGGTTATTTTTCTTTACGTGACATACCGTTAGTTGTGCTTATTACATGTTTGATCGTTTATATGATAGATATTTCATCTTATATGTATTATACAAATAAAATTCCTACTCCAAATTTAAATTTTTTTTATTGATACCGATTATCCAAACATTATTGTAAATATTTATATAGCTATAGATATCAATTTATAGAAATTATTATACAGTGTTTTATTTTTAGTGAATTTATTATAAGTGTTATAAGTCAATTTTCTGTAATTAATTATTCAAAAGTAGATGTGCTCGTAGAAGAAAAAGTTTTAGGTTTAGGTGTTTTAAAAGATTTATTATATAGTAGTTATCCTTTGTTTTTAATTTTTAGTACTATTATATTATTAATAGCTCTTATTGGTTCTGCTTTAATGGTTAAAAAAATTAAATAAATTATGTTTTTAAAATTAATTAAACTTATAAATTTATATGACTTATCACTATTTAATACAGTATCTATTAATACAGTATCTAGTTTAAAAGAACTTTTTGAATTTTATAGTAAAGTTCCTAATTTTTTACACTCTTGAAAATCTTTAATAAAAGTTATTACTTTTAATAATAATATATTGCCAACAACTAATATTATTATTTTATTATCTTTTATATTTTTATTATTTTTAATTTTCTTATTTATTAAAAATTATTTTATTAAAAAAATTATTTTTAGTATGTTAATAAATAAAGTAGCTAGTTTACTTATTTTAATACTTATTAACTTTACATTATTTAATTTTTTATGTAACTTTAATAGTTCTGTTATTTTATATCAATCATTTATTTTTTTTATAATATTTATATTATTATTAAGCTTATATAGTTGTTCAGGTAATCATATTTATAATTCTCAAGAATTTATTATATTAAGCTTTATTATTCTTTTTTTATCATTAATTTTAGTAGCAAGCGCAAATGATGATTTTGCTTTATTTTTAATTTGTTTAGAGGGTTTTAGTCTTACATTATATATAATGACAACATTAAATAAAACTTTCGGTAGTATCTCAGCTGCAATAAAATATTTTACTTTTGGAACTTTAGGTTCTATTATAATGTTTTGAGGTGCAGTTAATATTTATGAAATTACAAAATCTTTAAGGGCAACAGTAATTGTAGAATATATAAATACACTAAATTCTACTTTTTACTTAAGTAATAATAATGAGTTATTATTAAATAAAATGAATTGATCATTTATTTTAATTGTTATGGGATTTTTAATAAAACTAGGTGCAGCGCCTATTTATCAGTGAGTTCCTGATGTATATACTGGTGTTTCTTTTCAAGTTACAGCATTTTTTAGTATTTTAGTTAAATTTATTTTATTTATTTTATTTTTTGAATGAATGTATTTTTTTAATACTTTACAAGAAATAGAGTATTCAGCTATTCTATCAGTAATTGTTGGTTGTTTTGGTACTTTAAGACAAACAGAAATTAAACGATTTTTAGCGTATAGTTCAATAACACATACTGGTTATTTACTACTAGGAGATTTATCTTCAGTATATATTTATTTATTATCTTACATTGTGGCATCTTTAGCTTTATTTTTAGTTTTATTAAATGTTCAACTTAATAAAAAAGAAATTATCTATTTATCAAATTTAAAAGATTTGGGTAATGGTTTCCATTACTGAGAACGTTTTATTTTAATAATTTCTTTAAGCTCTATGGCAGGAATTCCGCCATTTGCTGGATTTTATGGAAAAATGTTTATTTGAATCAGTTTGATTGAAGATATTTATTTATATAATGATTTATACAGCTTTATTTTATTAGTTATTAGTTTACTAACAACTTTAATAATTATTTTTTATTATTTTAGAGTTATTAGTTTAATTTATGTAAGTAATGAAGATGAACTTCTTGACGAATATGCTATTGTAACAGAAATAAATACTAAAGGATTAGTATTTATACGATTAGTTCTTGTTTTAATAATTATTTTTTGAACTTTTTTAGTACCTATCTTTTTATCTATTATTGTACTTATATGTTAAATAATATAGTTTATGCGCGAATTTTTTTGAGTAAATTTCTATAAAAATTAAAAGTTATGCATATTTAACAAAATTGAAATTATTATATAAATTAAAAACATTGGACTGAATAGCATAACGGTAATGTATTAGATTGCAAATCTACTTTATAAGGGTTCAAATCCCTTTTCAGTCTATTTTTACTTTTAATATATATATATATATTAAAATATGTATTATAAACACTATTACTAAACAATATGAACTTAAAATATATTTTAGACTTTATAATTAAATGAACTTGTTCTACAAATCATAAACAAATTGGAACACTATATATGCTTCTTGGCGGATTCGCTGGCGTAGTAGGTACAGGTTTAAGTATGGTTATTCGTTTAGAATTAGCCCAACCTGGAAATAACATGTTAGAAGAAAACCATCAACTATATAATGTAGTTGTCACTTCCCATGGATTAATAATGATTTTTTTTTTTGTAATGCCGTTTTTAATTGGAGGATTTGGTAATTGAATGATACCTGTTTTAATAGGTGCACCAGATATGGCATTTCCACGACTAAATAATTTAAGTTTTTGATTACTTCCTTGATCTTTTTATTTATTGCTAGCATCAACATTTTTAGATGGTGCTGGTACTGGTTGAACAATTTACCCACCTTTAAGTGGTTTAATGGGACATGCGGGCCCATCTGTTGATTTAGCAATTTTAAGTGTACATTTAGCAGGTGTTTCTTCAATTTTAGGTTCTATTAACATGATTGTTACAATTGTAAATATGAGACCACTTGCATTAAGATTTTTTAGAATGCCTTTATTCGTTTGATCGGTTTTAATAACTTCAATACTATTAGTATTATCATTACCTGTATTAGCGGGTGGCATTACCATGCTATTAACAGATCGTCAATTTAATACAGCTTTTTTTGTTCCTGCTGGCGGTGGTGATCCTGTTTTATTTCAACATATTTTTTGATTTTTTGGCCATCCCGAAGTTTATATTTTAATTTTACCTGGATTTGGAATTATTAGTCAAGTTATCCCAAATTTATGTGGTAAACCTATTTTTGGTTATCAAGGTATGATTTGAGCAATGTTATCTATTGCTTTCCTAGGTTTTATTGTATGAGGTCATCATATGTATACTGTAGGATTAGATGTTGATACAAGGGCTTACTTTACAGCAGCTACTATGATTATTGCAGTTCCTACTGGAATTAAAATTTTTAGTTGATCAGCTACTTTATGAGGATCAACAATTCAATATAAAACACCTATGCTTTTTGCCTTAGGATTTTTATTTTTATTTACTGTTGGTGGTTTAACCGGTGTTGTATTATCAAACGCAGGTGTTGATATTGCATTGCATGATACTTATTATGTTGTAGCTCATTTTCATTATGTACTTTCTATGGGTGCTGTATTTGCTATTTTTTCAGGATTTTATTTTTGATTTGAAAAAATGTGAGGTATTTGCTATAGTGAATTTTTAGGACGTGTACACTTTATATTATTTTTTATAGGTGTTAATATTACTTTTTTCCCAATGCACTTTATGGGATTAGCCGGTATGCCACGTCGTATTTCAGACCATCACGAAGCATTTGCTGGATGAAACAAAATTGCGTCAATTGGAGCAATGATTTCTGTATTATCAGCATGTGTATTTTTTGTATTATTATTTCATGCATTTATTTATAATGTACCAGCTACAAAAACATCTATTTATCGTAATAAAAAATATATAATTGTAAAAGCTGGTGTAATAAATTCTTGTAATTTATGAGCGAATAAAAAAAAACCTAATAAATTTATAAAGTGTTATGCAATTTTACCTTCTATTTCTTTAGGATTACCTACAGTAAATCAAGTTAACTTTCAAACACCAGCTTCTCCTGTTATGGAAGGTATTATTGACTTGCATCACGATATTATGTTTTTTTTAGTATTGATTAGTATATTTGTTTTATATTTATTAGTTGTTATTATTATTTCATTTAGTGATTTTAAAGATAATACTAGAAATCATACAACAGTTTCACATAATACATTTATTGAAATTGTGTGAACTATTATTCCTACAATAATTTTAGTATTTATTGCAATACCGTCTTTATCTTTATTATACTCAATGGATGAATTACATAGCCCTTCAATTACTCTAAAAGTAATCGGTCGCCAATGATACTGAAGTTATGAATATACTGATTGATTAGCTCCTAAATGATCGAAAACTCAAATTAGTGATTTAGTATTTGATTCATACATGGATCAAGATATTGAAGCAGGTTTTTTAAGATTGTTACAAACTGATAATGATATTTATTTACCAGTATTTCAACATATTCGTATTTTAGTAACATCATCAGATGTTATTCATAGCTGAGCTATACCAGCATTAGGTATTAAAATAGATGCTTGTCCAGGTCGTTTAAATCAAGCTTCATTATATATTACACGTCCTGGATATTTTTTTGGACAATGTAGTGAATTGTGTGGTTTAAATCATGCTTTTATGCCAATATCACTATTAGCAGTTCCTTTTGAAGTATATCTTAATTGAGTTTCTGAATAATATGAGTTTATTAAATACTTTATATAATTTTATAGCTTCTCCTTTAGATCAATTTGGTGGTGATGATATGGTAGTTTTTGATGTAGATATCTTTACTTTTAACTTTTTAGATAAAATTGATTTATTAGATTTATTAGATTTATTAAATACAGATATAGTTAGCATAGTATTACCAAATTTTATTAGTGCTTATTTTTATGACGATGAGGATTGTGGTGATAGCGAGTGAGAAGATAATGAGGTTAATGTATCTGGTATTCAATCTTCTATTTTAGTTTCAAATTTATTTGGAATGCTTCCAGGAGCTGATTTAACAACTGCTGAAGCGGTATTGACGTTTTTTTTTAGTATATCTACAATGACAACTTTAATAGTAGTAGGGTTTTCATTACATAATATAAGATACTTTGCTATTTTATTTCCAACTGGAACGCCTTTAATAATGGCGCCATTTATTATTTTAATTGAGTTTATTTCATACACAGCTAGAGTAATTAGCTTAGGGATGCGTTTATTTGCTAATATGTTTGCAGGTCATTCGTTAGTAAAAATTATTATGTCATTTACTTGATTATTTTTAACGTCTACTTTTCCGTTATTAAGTATTCCGGTATTTATTTTATTATTGATAATTTTTTTAATGGAGTTAGGCATCGCATATTTACAATCCTATGTTTTTGGTGCTCTTGCTGCTATGTATTTTGAGGAAGTGATTACCTTAGGTCATTAAGTATATATAATATATTATATATTTAATATAGCACATAAGGATAATAAAAATGTTATTTTTTTTAGACTTTAGTAATACTACTACAAAAAAAAATAGATTAAATTTTCAATTTTCTCTATGAAATATTATAAAAAATCATTTAGTTTATTATCCTACTCCGAATAATTTATATTATGTATGAGGTTTAGGATCTTTATTAGGTATAATGCTAATAATACAAGTAATAACTGGTGTATTGCTAGCAACACATTACACGCCTAATATTGAGTTAGCATTTGAAAGCGTGGAACGTATTATGAGAGAAATACCAACTGGTTGATTTTTGCGTTATATGCATGCAAATGGAAGTTCTATGATTTTTATTTTAATTTTTTTACATATGGCACGCGGTATTTATTATCAATCATTTAGAGCGCCTAAACAATGAGTATGAAGTTCTGGTGTTATTATTTTTATTTTAATGGCTGGTATTGCTTTTTTAGGTTATACATTACCATGAGGTCAAATGAGTTTTTGAGGTGCAACAGTTATTACTAATATAGTAACAGCTATTCCTGTTGTCGGAAGTCATATTATTTTTTGAGTATGAGGTGGTTTTTCAGTAAATAATAATACTTTAAATAGATTTTTTAGTTTGCATTATTTTTTGTCTATTATTGTTTTAGGTTTATCATTATTGCATTTAATTTTATTACATGAAGTTGGATCAACTAGCCCAAATGGACGAAAACCAGATAATGATTATACTAAATTTTTCCCTTATTTTTATTTAAAAGATATTAGTAGTTTATTATTTTTTATCTTATTTTATTTAACAATTGTTTTTTATGCACCAAATATGTTTGGTCATCCAGATAATTACATAAGAGCTTCAGCTTTAGTAACTCCAGCCCATATTGTTCCAGAATGATATTTTTTACCGTTTTATGCTATGTTAAAATCATTTTCTAGCAAACTAGGTGGTGCGGTTTGTATGGTTGGATCTATGCTAATATTGTTAACACTTCCTTGAACGACAGAAAATGGTTTAGAAATAGCAGAGCCTAATTATAGACCAGGTTATAATTTCTTATTTATATTATTTATTACTGATATGTTACTTTTAGGATGATTAGGTGGTATGGCTGTATCTGAAAATACAATTTACTTAAGTCAAGGATGCACGACGCTTTATATGTTATATTTTATTGTTATTTTACCAATTTATTCGCAACTTGCTAAATTGATTAATATCTATTTAGCTGAGTTAGAACAAAATATTTTATTTCGCTAATATATATATATAATACATATTATTCTTGATAGATAGAATTTAAAATATTTTTTTAAATGAATAATTTCATAAAAGTCTGCATAGCACAATGGCAGTGCAATGGACTTTTAATCCGGAGGTTTTGGGTTCGAGTCCCAATGCAGGCATTTATATTAATTTTTGAGGCTTTCGTCTAGTGGCAGGACTTTGCCTTTTCACGGCAACAACGTCGATTCGATTTCGACAAGCCTTATTTTGAGAGTGTAGCTCAGCTGGTAGAGCAAAAGGCTGTTAACCTTTAGGTCCAGGGTTCGAGCCCCTGTACTCTCTTTCTTTAGAGGATATATATATATATATATAATTAGAAAATGTTAAAAAAATATCATAAAAATAAATTAAAAGTTAAAAAAATAAATGTAGCAAAATATAATTTTTTAATTGAAAGAAATTTATTTTATAAGAAAAAAAATGTTTATAAAAAAAATAAAATAAATTTATTAAAGAAAAAATGAATGCTTAGATCTATTTATTTTAGTAAAGTAAATAGTTTA
>ERZ1292633.5223-Hain-H41-02um-R1-5223-length-11780-cov-4_pt1 | contig 11780 bp, 11 predicted proteins | sample MGYA00564406_ERZ1292633 | MGnify/ENA primary metagenome ERZ1292633 (study PRJEB36523, sample SAMEA6512639) | groundwater metagenome | collected 2019-01-08 | study: AquaDiva: Metagenomics assemblies of 32 groundwater samples
TTCGGCCCTGCGCTGTCGCCGTTTTCGGCCTGGCAGCTGATGCAGGGCATCGAGACCCTGCCGCTGCGCATGGACAGGCATTGCGAAAATGCTTTGGCCGTGGCGGGGCATCTCGAAAACCATCCGCGCGTGGCCTGGGTCAATTATCCGGGCCTGCCCGCCAGCCCCGGCTACGCGCTGGCGCAGCGCTACCTCGGCGCGGCCCGCCATCCTGGCGCCGGCGCATTGCTCTGTTTTGGCGTCAAGGGAGGCCAGGCCGCCGGCGAGCGCTTCATCGACGCCCTGCAGTTCTGCTCCCACCTGGCCAATATCGGCGATGCCAAGACGCTGGTGATCCATCCCGCCTCGACCACCCATCGGCAACTCGCCGAAGCCGACCAGCGCGCCTCCGGCGTGACGCCGGACATGGTGCGCCTATCGGTCGGACTGGAGACCCTGGACGACATCCTCTGGGATATCGATCAGGCCCTGGAGCGTTGTGCATGATGGTCGGCCGGCAATGAACCAAACGCCGCCAGCCGATGCCGATGCCGAAGCGACGCCCGCGGATTTCCGCCGCAAGCGCCTGGTCAACAGCGTCATCGTCGTCGCCCTGCTGGTGGTAGGCGTGCTGGGCAGCGTCGCGATGCTGTATCAGCTCTACGGCACGGGCGATCCGGCCAAGGCCACCCCGCCGGCCAAGCCGGCCACCGCCACTGTCGAATCCGCGGCACCAGTCGTGGCACCTGCCGCGGCGGCCGGCACGGGCCGTTTCGCCTTGCGGCTGCACGCCTTCAGCGATGTGGCGACGGCCGAAGATCTGCGCGCGAAGCTGGACGCACTGAAGATTCCCTCCAGCATCAGCGTCGAGGCGAAGGTTCAGGTCGGCCCGTTCAAGTCTCGGGAAGAAGCCGAAGCCGCGCGGGTCAAACTCAAGGAACTGGGCATCTACGGCGGCGAGCTGGTCACCCTCAAATAGGACAAAATCATGAGTCGAAAAATCATTTCCACCACTGCCGCGCCGGCCGCGATCGGCACTTATTCCCAGGCGGTGCAGGTCGGCAACACGGTCTATATGTCGGGCCAGATCGGCCTCGATCCGGCGACCATGCAGATGGTCGAGGGCATCGAAGCGCAGATCGTGCGCGTCTTCGAGAACCTCAAGGCCGTCGCCGAGGCGGCCGGCGCCACGCTGAACGATGCGGTCAAGCTCAACATCTACCTGACCGACCTGGCCAACTTCGCCAAGGTGAATGAAACCATGGCGAAGTATCTGCGCGAGCCCTTCCCGGCGCGCGCTGCGGTGGGCGTCAAGGAACTGCCGCGCGGCGCCCTGGTCGAGGCGGACGCCGTGCTCGTCCTTGGCTGACCAGCCGGCCGCCAACACCCTCGCGGCCCGGCTGGCGCGGCTCGGCCTGCGCAGCGACGCCGATTTCGTCCTCCACCTGCCGCTGCGCTACGAAGACGAAACGCGCATCACCGCGCTGCGCGACGCGCGGCCCGGCGTCGCGGCGCAGTTCGAGGTCGCGGTGGTCGATAGCGAGATCGCCTACCGTCCGCGCCGCCAGTTGCTGGCGCGGGTCAGGGATGCCGGCGGGGTGCTCTCGCTGCGCTTTCTGAACTTCTATCCAAGCCAGCAGAAAGTGCTGCAGCCCGGCGCGCGCCTGCGTGTCTTCGGCGAGGTGCACGAAGGCTACCTCGGCCCCGAGATCATCCATCCGCGCTTCCATGTGGTCGGCGCCGGCGAGCCGCTGCCGGAATGCCTGACGCCGGTCTATCCGACCACCGCCGGACTCGGCCAGGCGACGTTGCGCCGTCTGATCGAACGCGCCCTGGCGCGCGCCGACCTGGCCGACACGCTGGCGCCCGAACTGCGCCAGCGCCTGAACCTGCCCGAATTTGCAGATGCGATCCGCCTGCTGCACACGCCGCCGCCCGAGATGACCCAGGCCGCGCTCGAAGCCCGCGAGCATCCGGCCTGGCGCCGCGTGCAGTTCGACGAGCTGCTGGCGCAGCAACTCAGCCTGCGCCGCGCCTACAGCGCGCGGCGCGCGCGCGGCGCGCCGCCTTTGGTGGCGACCGCGACGCTGACCACGGCGCTGCTCAAGGCCCTGCCGTTTCGCCTGACCCGTGCGCAGCAGCGCGCCTGGCGCGAGATCGCCGGCGATCTCGGCCAGCCGCATCCGATGCAGCGCCTGCTGCAGGGCGACGTCGGCAGCGGCAAGACCGTGGTCGCCGCGCTGGCCATGCTGCATGCAGTGGAAGCCGGTTACCAGGCGGCGCTGATGGCGCCCACCGAAATTCTCGCCGAGCAGCATTACCGCAAGCTCGCGGCCTGGCTGGAGCCGCTAGGGCTAGAGGTCGCCTGGCTTACCGGCAGCCTCAGGAAGCGCGAGAAAGAGGCCGCGATCGCAAGAGTTGGCGCTGGCGACACGCCGATCGCGATCGGCACCCACGCCCTGATCGAGGACAAGGTCGAGTTCGCCCGCCTGGGCCTCGCGATCGTCGACGAGCAGCACCGTTTCGGTGTGCGCCAGCGTCTGGCGCTCAAGGAGAAAGGGACTTTCGCGCACCAACTGGCGATGTCGGCGACGCCGATTCCGCGCACCCTGGCCATGAGCTACTACGCCGACCTCGACGTCTCGGTGCTCGACGAGCTGCCGCCCGGACGCAGCCCGGTCACCACCAAGCTGGTCGCGGAAGCGCGTCGCGACCAGGTCCTGGTGCGCGTGCACGAAGCCTGCCGCGGCGGGCGCCAGGCTTACTGGGTTTGTCCGCTCATTGAAGAAAACGGAGTTTCGGCGGAGGCTAACGTGAGCGCAGCGAACGTTAAGCGTAGCGGCCGGAGCCAGAACGCCGTTTTGCAGCTCAAGACTGCCGAGGAGACTTACGCTCGGCTCGTCGCCGAGCTGCCCGATCTGCGCGTCGGCCTGGTGCACGGCCGGCTCAAGGCCGCCGACAAGGCCGCCGTGATGGCCGCCTTTGTGGCGAACGAGATCCAGGTGCTGGTGGCGACCACGGTGATCGAGGTCGGCGTCGATGTGCCCAATGCCAGCCTGATGGTGATCGAGCACGCCGAGCGCTTCGGCCTCGCGCAACTGCACCAGTTGCGCGGCCGCGTCGGCCGCGGTGCGGCGCAATCGGCCTGCATCCTGCTCTACGCCCAGCCGCTGGGAGAGTTGGCGCGGGCGCGGCTGAAGGTGATCTTTGAATCCACCGACGGCTTCGCGATCGCGCGCGAAGATCTGCGCCTGCGCGGCCCCGGCGAGTTCATCGGCGCGCGCCAAAGCGGCCTGCCGCTGTTGCGCTACGCCGACCTGGAAGACGCGGCGCTGGTGGAGCAGGCCCGCGCCGTGGCCGAAGACATGCTGCAGGCCGCGCCGGAGCGGGCCGAGGCACATTTGCAGCGCTGGCTGGGCGGTCGCGAGGAATTGCTCAAGGCATGAGGCTGAAAAATCGCCGGGCTCGTGGCCGCGACGCCGGCGGCTGGCTGGCGCTCGGTAGCGCGGGCAGCGGCCGACGCCACGCCGCGTGCGCCTGGCTACGCGAAACCGGTTCGCTCACCGCGCGCCTGCAGCAGTCCGGGCCGACGGCCGTGCAGCTCTTGTACCAGGGCCTGCGCCGGCCCCCGCGCGACGAGTGGCGCGTGCTGCGCCTGGCCGCCGGCCGCGTCGCGCCGGTGCGCGAAGTGGTGTTGCGGGTCGCCGGCCGCGTTGCGGTGTTTGCCCATACCGCCGCCAATCGCGCGGCATGGAAGCTGCTGCGCCGCGCCGGCCGGCGCCCGCTGGCGGCTGTGCTGTTTACCGATCCGCGGGTCAAGGCCGGGCCGCTTTACTACCGCCAGGTCGATGCGCGACATCCGCTGTATCGCGCCGCCGCGTCCTGGTGCGAGGGCACCGCACCGTGCCGCCTGCCGGCCCGGCGTGCGCTGTTCGCGCGCGGCGCCGCGCGCCTTCTGATCACCGAAGTCTTTCTTCCCTGGTCATAGGACCACGCATGAGCCCCCAGTCCGCGCTGCTGCGCCCGAAGTTGCCGCGCTGCGCGGTGACTGCCGGTAAAATTCGCGCATGAAATTCGCCGAACTCAAACACCGCCTCGACCTCTACGAAAAACTCATGCGGCTGGACAAGCCGATCGGCACGCTGCTGCTGCTGTGGCCCACGCTGTGGGCGCTGTGGCTGGCGACCCGGGGTCAGCCGCACTGGATGCTGGTCTGGATCTTCGCCCTCGGCACGCTGCTGATGCGCTCGGCCGGCTGCGTCATCAACGACTATGCCGACCGCGATTTCGATCCCCATGTCGAACGCACCAAGGGAAGGCCGCTGGCGGCGCGCGTGGTGTCGGTGCGCGAGGCGCTGGTGCTGGCCGGCATACTGATTTTTTGCGCCTTCCTGCTGATCCTGCCGATTTTTCGCGAGGTCTGGTGGCTGGCGCTGATCGCCGTGTTTCTCGCCGCCAGCTATCCTTTCACCAAGCGCTTCTTCGCCCTGCCGCAGGCCTATCTCGGCATCGCCTTCGGCTTCGGCATACCGATGGCCTTCGCCGCGGCGACCGGCGAAGTCGGCGCCCTGGGCTGGACGCTGCTGGTCGCCAATATCTTCTGGGCCCTGGCCTACGACACCGAGTACGCGATGGTCGACCGTGAGGACGATCTCAAGATCGGCATCCACACCGCCGCGATCACCTTCGGTCGCTTCGACGTGGTGGCGGTGATGCTCTGCTATGCCGCGACGCTCGGCATCCTTGCCGTGGTCGGCTGGGATCTGGGCTACGGCGCCGGCTATTTCGCCGGTCTGAGCGCCGCCGCGGCGCTGGCCGGTTATCACTACACGCTGATCCGCGAACGCCGCCGCGAGGGCTGCTTTGCGGCTTTCCGCCACAACAACTGGTTCGGTGCGGCGATCTTCGCCGGCATCGTCGCCGAACTCAATCTGCTGCCCTGGCTGGCGCGGTGACGCGCCCGAGGCTCACGAAGCGGGCGGTTCGGCCCGGCTGTCTTCCTGCAGGTTCGCTGTAATCACCTTGCTCAGGGCGGCGCGCAAGCGCGCCGGCTTGATGGGTTTGTGCAGCATGATGAGCTGGGCTTCCCGTGCCGCCTGCAACGTCGCCTGGCTCGTATCCCCGGTGATCAGCAGCGCCGGCAACTGGCTGCCGTAACGGTCGCGCAGCGCGGCAATCGCATCTATGCCATTGCCCTGGCCGGGCAATCCCATGTCGGAGATCACCGCGTCGATCGCCGCGGGGCCGGCCGCGGTCCGGTCGAGCGCCTCGGCGACGGAGCCGGCCGTCGTCACCTCGCAGCCCCAGCCTTGCAGCAGTTCGCACATGCCGGTGCGGATGGCCTCCTCGTCGTCGACCATGAGTATGCGGCAGCCGGCGAGGTTGCCCATGATCTGCGCCTGTTCCGCGTCGGGCAGCTGCGCGTCGGACCGGCCGTCGGCCGGAGTGGCCAGCGGTACGCAGACGCTGAAGCAGGAGCCCCGTCCCGGCTCGGAGCGCATGGCCAACGCATGGCCGAGCAGGCGTACCACGCGCTCGACGATGGCCAGGCCGAGTCCGAGTCCCTGGCTGCGGTCGCGGGCCTTGTTGCCGATCTGGTAGAACTCGGCAAAGATCGCCGAATGCTGGTCGGGAGCAATGCCGATGCCGGTATCGAGCACCTCGATGGCGAGTTGCCCGTTGCGGCGCCGGCAGCCGAGCAATACGCGGCCGGACGGCGTATAGCGCAGCGCATTGGAAAGCAGGTTGCGCAACACCTGGCCGAGCAGCACCGGATCGCTGGTGACGCAAGCCGAACAGGGCATCACGCGCAGGCGGATTCCGGTCTGCCCGGCGACCGGCATGAATTCGCTCTCCATCTGGTGCAGCAGGGCCTGCACCGGAAAGCCGCGGCAATCCGGGGTGATGACATTGGCGTCGAGGCGGGACACGTCGAGCAGGGCGTCGAGCAGGGTCTTCATGCCCTCGGCGGCTTTCTGGGCGTTGGCGAGGATCTTGCCGGCTGGGTCGGCGCCCTGGATCTCCTGGCCCAGCAGTTCGTGAAAGATCGACAAGGCCTGCATCGGCTGGCGCAGGTCGTGGCTGGCGGCGGCCAGGAAACGCGCCTTGGCCAGATAGGCCTGTTCCGCCGCATCGCGCTGCACGGTGAGTTCCCTGGCCAGTCTTTCGTTGCGGAAGCGCAGTTGCTGGGCCTCGATGAAAACCCGGTTGCGCTTGCGCGCCTGCCAGATCGTCATCGGCAAGAAGACCAGCAGCATCACGCCGAGGATGGTGTGCAGGCGGTCGCCGACGGTCAGCAGCCAGATCGCAGGCGGGCCGATCGAGGCGAGGATGTAGGCGCGCGAGGGTGGGACATAGGAAAAACCTTCGGAAGCGTTGCTCGAGGCAGCCACCGTGATCACGGTCAGGATCAGCAACTGCAATTCCGTCGGCAGGTGCGCCAGCATGGCCGTGTTGGCAAAGCCCCAGCAAACGCCGGACAGGCCGCCGCTGATGGCCTGGCTGCGCCCCCATTCCAGGCTGCTGCGGCTGGCCGGCGCGCGGTGGTATTGCCGGATCAGCCATGCCCGCACGGCAGTCACCGCATAGAGGGCCAACAGGGCCGGCTGCCAGGTCCAGGCCGGAATGCCGTCATGCACCACATACACCAGCAGGCTCAGCACCAGGGCACCGGCGAGATTCTGGTCGTTGGTCTCGCTGAAGAAGGCCCTGATCTGCTCGGCCTTGACCACCGCCCGCTCTTCAGCCGAATGGAACGCTATGGACATCGTGCATCACGGATTGTCTGGGAGGCGAATAGTATCAAGACTGCATTGGTGCAGCGCCCAAATCCGTCGTGACGCCGTGGCGCCAGCATCAACTCTCGGCGGGCCGGTTCCGGCCAGCAGGCCGGGGCGAGGACGGTTAAAATTCGAACATGAGATATACCGACCTGCGCGATTTCATTGCCCAACTCGAGACGCTGGGCGAGCTGAAGCGGATCGCGGTCGAAGTCGATCAGCATCTGGAGATGACCGAAATCGCCGATCGCGTATTGCGTGCCGGCGGTCCGGCGCTGCTGTTCGAGAAGCCCAAGGGGCACTCGATGCCGGTGCTGGCCAATTTGTTCGGCACGCCGCGCCGGGTGGCCTTGGGCATCGCCGTCGCCGAAGGCGAGGAGGGCGTGGAGCTGGACTGGAAAGTCCGCCTGCGCGAAGTCGGCGCCCTGTTGGCCTACCTCAAGGAACCCGAGCCGCCGAAGGGCCTCAAGGATGCCTGGGACAAGCTGCCGGTGCTGAAGCAGGTGCTCAACATGGCGCCCAAGCTGGTGAGTTCGGCACCCTGCCAGGACCTCGTCTGGGAAGGCCGGGAGGTCGATCTTGGCCGTCTGCCGGTGCAGACCTGCTGGCCGGGCGACGCGGCGCCGCTGATCACCTGGGGCCTGGTCGTCACGCGCGGACCGGCCAAGACCCGGCAGAACCTCGGCATCTACCGCCAGCAGGTCATCGCGCCGAATAAGGTCATCATGCGCTGGCTGGCCCATCGTGGCGGCGCGCTGGACTATCGCGAGCATTGCGCGGCCCACCTCGGCGAGCCCTTCCCGGTCGCGGTGGTGATCGGCGCCGATCCGGCGACGATCCTGGCGGCCGTAACGCCGGTGCCCGACATGCTCTCCGAATACCAGTTCGCCGGCCTCCTGCGCGGCGCCAAGACGGAACTGGTCAAGTGCCTGGGCTCCGAGCTGCAGGTGCCGGCCAGAGCCGAGATCGTGCTCGAAGGTGTCATCCACCCGGGCGAGACGGCGGCCGAAGGGCCGTTTGGCGACCACACCGGCTACTACAACGAGGTGTCCGAGTTCCCCGTGTTCACCATCGAGCGCATCACGCAACGCCGCGATGCGATCTATCACTCCACCTACACCGGCAAGCCGCCCGACGAGCCGGCCATGCTCGGCCTGGCCTTGAACGAAGTCTTCGTCCCGCTGCTGCAGAAGCAGTTTCCCGAGATCGTCGATTTCTACCTGCCGCCCGAGGGCTGCTCCTACCGCATGGCCGTGGTCAGCATCAGGAAGCAGTATCCGGGGCACGCCAAGCGCGTGATGTTCGGCATCTGGTCCTTCCTGCGCCAGTTCATGTACACCAAGTTCATCATCGTCACCGACGACGATATCGACGTGCGCTCCTGGCCGGAAGTGATCTGGGCCCTGACCACCCGCGTCGATGCGGCGCGCGATACCCTGATTGCCGAGAATACGCCCATTGATTACCTCGACTTCGCTTCACCGGTGGCCAGCCTGGGGAGCAAAATGGGCATCGATGCGACCAACAAGTGGTCCGGCGAGACCACGCGCGAATGGGGCCGTCCGATCGCCATGGACGCCGCCGTGAAGCAGCGCGTCGATGCGCTGTGGCAAGAACTGGGACTCTAGGAGGTGCGATGACCGAACCAACGATTCCTGTGGATATTGACGCGGACGATCATCAGGAAGGGCCATTGGACGGACCCCGGGCCTGGTGCCATGTGATGTACGGGCTGCATGCGGTTTCGGCGGCGTCCGGCATCCTGAGTTCGGCCACCATCATCGGCGCCTTCGTCTTCGGCTGGCCGTCGATCATTGCCGTGATCATCAATTACGTGACCCGCGACAAGGTGCGCGGCACCTGGCTGGCCAGCCACTGGCGCTGGCAGCTGCGCAGCTTCTGGTTCGCCGCCTTGTGGCTGCTGGTGGCGGGCCTCCTGGCCTTCACCCTGATCGGCATTCCGGCGGCCTTCATGGTCATCGTCGGTACCGGGCTGTGGGTGCTCTACCGCGTGATTCGCGGCTGGATGGCCCTGCTCGACCGGCGCGCCATGCCCACGCCGCCGTCGGCCGTGGCGGCCTGATTCCGGCCTGCCGACGACCCTCCTGCCGGGCGTAGGCAGAATCCCGGCGCGGACTATACTTTGTCCATGCGTCGCCGTTTCATCTCCTGGGTGGCATTGATAGCCGCGCTGTGGCTCTGCAGCAGTCCACCCTTGCGCGCCGCCGATGTCGAGAGCGCCAGTTCCGTGCTGCTGATCGCGGCCGAAGGAATGGCCGATCCGCGCTTCCGGCAAAGCGTGGTGCTGGTGACGCGGCATGGCAGCAGCAACTCGACCATCGGCGTGATAGTCAATCGCAGCCTCGGCGTGCCCCTCGACCGTGTGTTTCCCGAACTGAAGCAGGCGGCAGAACACCACCTGCATTACGGCGGACCGGTGGCGGAGGGGCAGATCGTGTTCCTGGTGCGCAGCGCGGAGGAACCGGCGGCGGCGATCGCCATGGCGGAGCAGTTGTTCCTCAGCAGTGACGGCGGCAGCCTGCGGCGGCTGCTGGTGGCGCCGACGCCGGTGAAGCGCCTGCGCGTATTCAGCGGTTTCGCCAGTTGGGCGCCGGATCAGCTGGAGCACGAAATCGATCGCGGCGACTGGTTTCTGTTGCCGGTCGACGCCGATGCCTTGCTCGGCGATGCGCCGGACGACATGTGGCTCAAGCTGTGGCGCCGCGCCACGCAGCTGATGGTGCAGGGCTCGCCCTTCGGCCGGCAGGCGGCGCAGCAGCGGGATGTCGCTACCGCGGCGCTGGCGCAAGCGTGGACGCATGTCGTCCGGCATCGCGATCCGGCGTCTGCGCTTTAGGCGAAACAGACTACCTGCCGGCGTCGGCACGCGCATACTGTCCGGCTCCAGTCATCCGCAGAAGGAATTCCCATGACGCTTTGTCCGATTGCCATCGTCGCCGGCTGCCAGAAATGCCCGGCCTTCAGGATTTGCCCGCTCAAGGGCGTGATCGGCGACCAGCCGTCGAAGCCGGAAGCGCCCGCCGAGGCCCCGGCGAAACCACGCAAGGCCGCGGCGCGCAAGAAGAAGTAGCCACCCTGTATGCATAGTGGTTTCTTGCCGGGAGGCCGGCCGGCGCACCAATAGGGAGCAGCGGAATTTCGTTGCAACGCCATTCTGGTGCGTCCCTGGCGTTTCCGTTTTTAACTGACCATCCAGGCTTGAACCAGCCGCAGCGGCCGATTGCGGCCGTTCCCGCAGCACTGCCAATGGCATGGCACGCCCTTCGCTATGGAAGGACTGCACCGTTTCAATCCAAACGGTCGGTCCGCTCAAACCCATTGAAAGGGGAACACCATGCAACGTCGCAATTTCGTCAAGGCCACGGCCCTTACCCTCGCCCTCGCCGCTGCCGGTTTCGTCACCCAGCCCGCCATTGCCGCCGACACCATCAAGGTCGGCATCCTGCATTCCCTCTCCGGCACCATGGCCATTTCGGAAACCGCGCTGAAGGAAACCGCGCTGATGACCATCGCCGAGATCAACGCCAAGGGCGGCGTCATGGGCAAACAGCTCGAAGCCGTGGTGGTCGACCCGGCCTCCAACTGGCCGCTGTTCGCCGAGAAGGCGCGCCAATTGCTGACCCAGGACAAGGTCGCGGTGGTCTTCGGCTGCTGGACCTCGGTCTCGCGCAAATCGGTGAACCCGGTGTTCAAGGAGCTCAACGGCCTGCTGTTCTATCCCGTCCAGTACGAGGGCGAGGAACTCGAAAAGAACGTCTTCTACACCGGCGCCGCGCCCAACCAGCAGGCGATCCCGGCCGTCGAATACCTGATGGGCAAGGATGGCGGCTCGGCCAAGCGCTGGGTGCTGCTCGGCACCGACTACGTCTATCCGCGCACCACCAACAAGATCCTGCGCGCCTTCCTCAAGAGCAAGGGTGTCGCCGAAGCCGACATCATGGAGGAGTACACCCCCTTCGGCCATTCCGACTACCAGACCATCATCGCCAAGATCAAGAAGTTCGCCGGCGAGGGCAAGAAGACCGCCGTGGTGTCGACCATCAACGGCGACTCCAACGTGCCCTTCTACAAGGAACTCGGCAACGCCGGCCTGAAAGCCACGGATGTGCCGGTGGTGGCCTTCTCGGTGGGCGAGGAAGAACTGCGCGGCGTCGATACGAAACCGCTCGTAGGCCACCTCGCGGCCTGGAACTACTTCCAGTCGGTGAAGAATCCGGCCAATGACGCTTTCATCAAGATGTACAAGGACTGGGCCAAGAAGCAGAAGCTGCCCAAGGCCGACAGCGTCGTCACCAACGATCCGATGGAAGCCACCTACGTCGGCATCCACATGTGGGCCCAGGCGGTCGAGAAGGCCAAGAGCACCGACGTAAACAAGGTCATCGCCGCGGTCGGCGGCCAGAAGTTCAAGGCGCCGTCCGGCTTCGAAATCCAGATGGACCCGAAGAACCATCACCTGCACAAGCCGGTGCTGATCGGCGAAGTCAAGGCCGACGGCCAGTTCAACGTGGTGTGGAAGACCAAGGGTCCGGTCAAGGCCGCACCATGGTCGCCCTACATTCCCGGCAACGACAAGAAGAAGGGCGAACCCGAGGGCAAGTAAGGCTTAACCGCGCCGATGCACGCCCCCTCCCCTGGCCTTGCCTGCCGGGAAATCCGCTTCGCGGGCCGGCAAAGGGGAGGGTTGGGGTGGGGATGGGGAAAATGCTGCGGATACTTGCCCCATCCCCCACCTAACCTCCCCCTTGAAGGGGGAGGAACAGGGTGTGTTCGCCGTGGCAAAAGTTTTTTACACCATGCGCCATCTCCTCCTTGCCTTGCTGTGCTGCCTGAGTCTCGCCGTCCATGCGGCGCCGGATCCGGCCTTGCTGCGCCAGCTCGCCGCTGAGGAGTCGGACGAGAAGATTGCGGCGATCCAGAAGCTCGCGCTGACCGCCTCGCCGGAAGCGCTCGCCGTGCTGCAGCAACTCGCCGACGGCTCGCTGAAGGACGACAAGGGCG
>ERZ1292633.3885-Hain-H41-02um-R1-3885-length-14190-cov-6_pt1 | contig 11779 bp, 9 predicted proteins | sample MGYA00564406_ERZ1292633 | MGnify/ENA primary metagenome ERZ1292633 (study PRJEB36523, sample SAMEA6512639) | groundwater metagenome | collected 2019-01-08 | study: AquaDiva: Metagenomics assemblies of 32 groundwater samples
CCCCCCCCCCCCCCCCGCCTGCCACTCAACGCGAGCGAACGTAAGAAGATCAATGTGTGCCGTTGAATGGGGATGAGGCGGTCACCATGCGGAGTGATGAGGCGACCACGAATGGTGACCGTGGTCGGCGATGCCATCGCGGCAACGTGCTGCGCGCCGCGATGATCGCAACGGCGGTCGGCATGGCGTGCCTGGTGTTGTCCGCCCCGCCTTGGGATGCCTCACCTCAAATCTTCACGGAAGCACCATTATTGACGGCAGCCTCCTCATCGGGGCGACCTGCTATCGCGGCGCTCGTCGTCGACTCCACTGCGGTGATCGTCCCAAGCCCGACGCAACACAATGGAGGGGACATTGCGCAACAGGATGTAGGTCCTCCGAGTCCGTTATCCAATGGGGTCGTGATCAACGCGTCCGGCCGGTTCCTTACCATGAACGAACTATACGGCTTCTACGGCCTGACCAACCAGATGATCGCGTACGCCGCGGCCATGAGGTATGCAATGGACGATAACCGCGCGTTACACTTTCCGAACGGTCCCGGAACGACGGCCCTCGGCTTTGAGGACTTGTTCGACATCGACGAGACACAATGGTGTCTCAAGCACACCGTTCAACTTGTCTCCGCAAAGGCCTGCAGCGAACCTCGAGTGGCGCCCAACCAGCGCGGCCAAAACAGTGGCAGCAACAACAAGAGTACAAGAGACGGTACATGGTTTGGCGTGCGCTGCGTGACCCCTCCTCCTCGCGTTGCTGCCATCAGCCCGCTGAAGGATCATCGTAATGATAGTAGTGGCGTCAAACCACGTGCCGTTACCTCATGCAACGTCTCGTCGCCATGCGTCGCGCCTCTCTGTGGGGGGCCGCCCGCGTCCGTCCTGCCTGCCGTGAGTATGAACAAGCTTAAGCTTTGGCTTCCAGAACGCACGGTGTATCGGGCCGCTAACGCCGCGATTCGTAAGTGGGGCGTTCATCACATCGACAAGATTCAGCGCCGCTCCGCCGCCCACAAGTACGTGCGCCACCACAACTTTTTTTTTCGTTTTCCGTGGAGTGGAAACGTCCATGGAACCGCGTTGCTCGACGACGGCGTGACGTCCGCGAGCGAAGCCTACTTCATGGCCTCGATGCAACCGCATCGACTTGTCCGAGTATTCGCGGCGGAGCTGCTTCAACGTCTACATGCCGTGGCGACGCAGGACGCGGCGCCGAACCACGTCAAGGACGAGGAGCAGCGGACGGCTGTTTGCGTGGTCGCCGTGCACCTCCGCATCGAACCGGACGCCGCGCTCATTCGCGTGAAGGGCGCCGCCTTGCCGACGGAAGCGAAGCTGCTCGCTATGCTCGAAGCGGTGGCGTCCCTTTGCTGGGCACCGCCGACAGCGCCGTCACCACCGGCAATCACCGTGCCGTCGGCTGTCGCTTGTGTGGTCTACGTGTGCATAGGAGAGCCGCCTGCCGCACTTCAAAGCGCGATTCGCACGTGGAATCATCGACAGCCCTCATCGCAGCAGACAGGCGGCAATCCACCCGTTTGGGTCGTTCTCAAGGAAGACCTGACGAGCCGTCGTGTTGGCGCGGCCTCGGCGGCGTTGGTCAAACGCCCTCATCATCAATTGGAAGCCAAATTGGCAGGGGTGAGGTCCGTGCCAATGCCGAGGCTGCCATACCACGTCGGCTCCCAGCGGGAAGTGCATGAACGAGCCGGCATTTCGCGCACGCAGAATCACTACATGTCCTTCGTCGATTTACTCATTCTGGAGCACGCGAGCGTCGCGGTGCTCACTGAATTTAGTTCCCTGAAAGTAGCGGTGTTCGCTCGACGGTGCGCCCGGCATGATCATCAAACCGGCGTGTACACCATTTCACTGCAGACGGATGGCGCGTTCGGACCTCCCCGCCGAGCGGACTGTCTCGACGCCGCCCACGGTTGGGCGGGGCATCGATCGTGGTCGTAGCGCTGCTCCCCCTCCCTCAACCGCTCTCCGTGTGTTCCGGCGCGACGTGGTGGTGAACGCTGATGCTGCTTGCGCACCTTCCTATTAAATCCTGAACTCACACTTTCACCGGGACGGACCCCCTGCCGCGTTCAATTATGCTATGGGTACGTTCGGTGTTGCTGGTGGCTGCTGGGACGTCTCGCCGCTGGCCGAAGTGGTGGGTTTCCGGAGCTTGGGAACCGTTCCGCGTCACCGGAGGTCCCCTTCGTATGTCGGGCGACGGTCGCTCGCTCACCTGCGAACGTCTCTTAGTGCGCGACAGCCCTCACAACATGGACGCGTTCACCATTCACTGCCTTTCAGGTTATGTCTCGTGTCTGTACTTGTTGGAGCTTCCCCGTTTGCCTGGCAAACCGGCACTTGGAACGGCACCGGACAACGAACGCAGCTGGGTGCTGCTAGACGCCGGGACGAAGTCGGACGTGAACCGCCTCGTCCACTTCCTCCGTCACCAGTGCAAGGAACCGCGGCCGCTGGATGTCGCGATGCCGCTCATTGTGTCCACCCATGCACATCCAGATCACATCGGCGGCATCGCACCGCTGATGCGCACACATCATGTGGGCGTCGTGGCCGCCGCGGCAAAGCACGAGCAGTACTACAAGGGACTAGGCCGCACTCATTGGTGGATCGACACCTATTTGCTGCAATTGTTTGCGAGAATGTTGAAGCGACGGCCGTTGGAGCTTCAAATTTGTCGCTCAGATATTTACAAGTTTCGTAACTCGCTGATGGGTCGGGGATCGCTCGGAGAACCCACCAGCTGGGTGACGTCACGGTACAACGGCCGGCTTAAAGGGGGGGAACTGAAGGATCTGGAGAAAACCGGCTACGTACCCCTTGAGGATGGCAGCCGGTTGCCGATGCTCGATCAGTGGGTCGCCATTCAGGTGCCAGGGCACACCATGCACATGGTCGCACTCTACCACGAACCTAGCCACATCCTCTACGCCGCGGATCTCATTATCGGACACAAGGGTGAGTTTCGCGCGCCGATCCCGGTGGACAACGAGCGCGCCTTTGAGCACACCTTAGAGCGGCTGAAGCATCTGTCCGTTTCATTTTTGCTGCTAGCCCATGGAGGCATGATCGATCTCCGGGAGCGACCCGGTGGCTGGACGGGAGTGTTAGACGAGGTGCGAGCTCACCTCCGGGAAAAGGGGGGCACCCGAGGCGTGAACATTACGCACAAAATTGTTCAGTGGCTTAGCGGCACGAGTCCTGAGATTCGCAAGTTTAACTTCGACGAGGCGTCCAATCGGTTAACACGACATCGCCTGCCGCGGGGAGATGAACCCGCGGCAGCGATCTTTGCGATTCGTGACTGACACAGCGAGGGAGTGGAAGTCTGCGCTCTAAACCACCCGAATTTTGCGTGTGGTGGCGAAAACTTTTTTATGATGCCGCGATGGGTGTTTTGTTGCATGTTGTTGACTATGCTGCGGCCGCCAGTTACCTATTGACTCCCCCTCTTTAGCCATGGAGGGCGTCACGACGAGAGAGTTTACAAAGGCTCGTTACGACTACATGGTGCAGCACGATATCCCGACTCTCGTGGACGGGCTCTGCGCCCATTTGCTGCAGGACAGTAGTGCGGACCCGACCACGAGCGCAGGCGACTTTTTACGCGGCCGGTCGCATGGTAACTACACCGGCGGCTGCGCCATCGTGGGTCGGAATGCGGGTGGCGGTTGGCTTCGCATTATATCCCCTGCCCTCAAGGTGCTCGGCAGCGTCGACAAGGCATCCATTCCGACAGGTTTGACGTCGAGCGCCACCGGAAGCACCAGCGGAAATGGAGCCGAAACCGAAGGCGCCATCACGAACTTTGGCCGAGTTGTCGCAAGCACACCAACGGTGCGTCGGGGGGTGTACTTAGTCACGTCCGCCGCGTCCCGAGGAGATGACGCCGCCGCCGCGGGATCGACAGTGCTAAAATATGACGCGAAAGGGGCCGTGATGGCGACCATTGTTGTCCCCAAGCGCGTCACGACGATCGCCGTTGACCGCACAAAGGGGTACCTCTACGTAGCGTTGGCCCACGGCGGCATCACCGTGTACCAGGCGAACGGGTCGTCGCTTTTCGATCTGCACGTGCCGATGGCCGCGGCGCTTTGCCCTATTCCGGACCCGGCGGGCTCCTCCACCGCCGCGGGCGGGACGATGTGGATGCTCACGAGCAAGTCGCTCGAGAAGCGGCAGTTGACATCGGGCCATTTGGACCTCGTCATTCGCTTGCCAGAGGCCGCGGATGTGCCGAGCTCCCTCGTGGTGACCCAACAATACGTCTATTGCTCCGCGGCCAATCCTGATGGAACAGCGTCGTTCGTGGGCTGTTACGACTTCGCGGGCCGCAGCGTACCGGTCGTCGGCATGGGGACCAGCTGCCATCTCGACGCCGATCCCCAACGAGGGGGCGTGTGGCAGCTGCCCCGGAACGCGTCGACGCCGACATTGACGCTACTGAACGAGACGCGACTCTCGCGACTGTTCGCGGTGGACGCGACCGCTGTCGCCGGGTTGTCGAAGCAAGCGGGTGGGTCGCCTGGACCCTCTGCTGGCGGCGCGCCATCGCAATACAATTGCTGCTTGGACGTGGCTTCCTCGTTGCTGTGGATCTGCACCGTGGACGCTAAAGGCGAGGTTTCGCTGATGGCGTTTGACCCCATTCGACATGTCGTGACGGGTCGCCTGTGCGGAGCCGATGCCGGTTTGCCAGAGGCCGCACCGGGCTCGTTGCAGATTATTGCCCTTTAGAGTCCGGGCTTGGCCTGTTGTAGAGTTTGTGATACGCGTTTCAGTTCAGGCTGAGCCCCCTCAATGTGCCTCGGCGATTTGCCAAGTGGTTGTTCCTCGATCGTGCAAATAAACTTTTTTTTTCCCCGCTCGGCTTTTGCGTCCGTCAGACTTTTGAACCTTTCCTATCGCGGTTTCAATCGTCGTCGTTTTTTCACCATTCAAATATGACCGCTCCCGAGTGGACGAAGGACGAAAAGGCTCTAGAAGAAGCCAAAGACTACTTGCGGCACGGCAACACGATTGACTTTTTCGAGGAAATAGCTGCCGCGGTTTTGCGTGAGCATCCTGCCTCGCTCGCCAAGTACTGCCTGGACCTCGTGGTTGACAAACGTGCCGGAAAGGCACCGAGAGCCGAGGGTGAGTTTCAGCCCAAGCGGGAGGAGGACAACAAGTACATGCGCTCTCATAACGTGTCGGACTTTCTCGACAAGTGGATCTTGGCGCTACTCGTTGCACGCCCAGATACCGACGCCGGCCGTTTAGACTTCCACGAGACGTACTTGCGATCATTGCCCCAGACCACCGCCGCGTAGCCCGAGTACCACCAACGCTTCCCCCATCCCATTTTCCCAGTCGTGTGTTCTGTGGTCCTCTCCCTTTTCGTTCTCCTTGGTTGTTCGAAGAAATCGAAACACTCACTTTCGCTCTGATGTGCGCATTCGGCGCACGGGGGCGGTCTTGGACTCGAGCACCACCGCGCGCCGCGATCCCCTCCCCCCTCTTGTCATCTCATCAATGTGAGTAGATGCGCGCGATTGCTTGTCTCGATCTGAGGGATGGCACCCAACGTAAGTAAGGGTACCGCGACGGGGTCGAGCAGTACTGTGCTGCCAATTGAACGCCCTTTCAGCGCGTGCAAGTTAGGAAGGAAAGGGATAACCCTGTGCGGGCAAACCACTTTCCGCGCATCATTAGCGGTAATGCTTTCACCTGGCGCACGCTGATCTAGGGAGTTGCAGCACTACATGCTCGCTGTGTCGCGGCTATTCTGCGCCAGTATCACTCGCCGACGGCTGCTCCTAGGGACGTCTCAAGTCACGGGGACCACCGCCAGGAGTGATTGTGGCTGGTGGTGCCGTGGTGGTTGCGATCGCCGCTGCATGGCCACGTGGAGTCATCGGCAACCACGCCGAGCCACAGACCATCTGCCACCGGCTGCCGCTACCCATCGCCACCGGGACGCGCCTATCATCTCCCAATCTTCCGACAATAAACGGCGGTTGCGCAATGAAGCTATTTTGAGTCACGTGTTTGATGACGGAGGGGAACCGGAGGCAGCCGCGATGACGGATCATCCATTGTCGTCGGACGCGGCGCCGATCACGGCAATGATGACGACGACAGCGACGGCAACGACGCATGTGGTGCCGTCTCGGCTCAGCACGGCTGCCAACGAGCTGAGGGGCCTCAAACGCTGCGTCAAGCAGTCCCACAGCGACAAGGAACGTGCCAAGCTGCGGGTCAAGGCGCACTCGCTTCTTCGGCGCCTTCGCATCGATGCCATGGAGCCGTCGCAAGAGTGCGTCATGGCCATCTTGAACGCTGCCTGCTTTTTTGGCGAGGTTTGCTACGCCGCAGACGGAGGAGGAGCATGCGACGAGCGCTCTACTGCTTGGATGAATAGTCCGCAGACGCCATCGGCGCCCTTTCCGGCCGCCTCCCCTCCCCTGTGCGTATCCCAGGCGGTTCGCTGGTTGTCCGAGAACGTCGACGGATTACAACCGAAAACAATGGCGCTCTTCGTCAACGCCCTCGGGCTGATTCAGCCGGTGCCCAGAAGTCGGCCGCCGCCGCGGACACAGGTGACGGCGCCGCTCGAGGGTTTATCGACGGCGCCATTGACTGAAGCCGAAGTTCTGCGTATGTTGCAGCATCTGCTGCCACGACTCGCGCAAATGAAGGACGACTTCGTCCCCGTCGAGCTCGTCATGATCGCACAAGGCTTCGTGCGCCGACAGAGGTTATTGAGGGAGTGGGAGCCGATACTCGACCGCCTTCCTTCGCTAGCGGAGCACATGCGGCTCTCAGAAATGTTGACGGCAGCGAGGGTTGCGCTTGACGTCATCGGATTGGTGGTGCAGGAACGCGAGGAAGCGCTGTCCTCTCGTGATCACGTGGATCGCACGGCGTGGCTAATCGCGGCGCGGCGAGTGCTCGCCTCCATGTTGTACAGTGCCGCACCGAGACTGGAGGCGGCGGGTTTCAGCGCGGATGTACTCTCAGGCATCACCGTCATGCAGCGGTGGCAGTCGCTCGTTCGTGAGCGACACGGAGAAAGCCCGTTCGGAGATGGCGATGGTGGCGATGTTACCTCGCAACGAGGTGATCCTGACAAGGCAATCAAATCAGAAGAATCCGCCGGAATGTGCGATGACGTGGCAACGAAGGCGCATGAAGTGGGGACAACGAATGAAGCGCGAACGCCGCTCCAACAACCACCAACAAACGTGCTCGATTTGTTCGTGGCTGCCGTTGATAGCCGACTTCCGCACGTGCTTCGCTACCTAACCTTCTCCGAGTGCGCCAAATGCTTGGCCATATCATTGGCAGCGCGTGAAAACTTTCTGCTTTCCACGCTGATGCAACCTGACGGGGTGCACTTTGTGGCCATCAGAGTGAGGCTGGCCAAGCTGGCTGCGGGTGTAGCTCCGGGTGACCTCTTGCTTGCGATGAACCAGTTCTTGACCTTGGCGTCCGAAGACGTTGCGGGCCGTGGGATGGATTCGTCCGCAGAAGTCGTCGGCCACGGTGTCGTCGCGTGGTGCGGCTCGTCGGTTGCGAAAGGAATAGCGTCCGGTTCACTGGCCGCCGCGCACCTTCGTGCACTGTTGAAGCTCTTGCAGCAGCTGCGGGGCATGGGACTCTCCTTGCCTTCCCCTGTCGAACCGCTGCAACAAGCGAGGCAGCACCTTGCGTTGACGCTAGCCCATCACCTCGTCGCCGCGTCGTCGTCATCGTCATCGCCGGGTCCCCCCTCGACGTCGGAAAGCGTCGGCATTCGGATATCCGATTACCTTTGCCTCGGCCCGGAATTAGCGAGCTTTTCCGAGGAAGCCGTGCTGCAGCAAATAGACCCAATATTTTGCCGTCTCCTTGACGTGGAAGTACGGCGACAGCGAGGGGATAGTGCAAGCGAGCGTTCGAAACCGACCGGTGCCGTTAACGATGTCACGGCGGTGAGGCAATGCCTTGATGTGCTAGCCATGGCCGTCGCGTTGGGTCGCCTCTGGGAAAGTAGTGGTGATCCGCACGAGGAGGAGGAGGAGGTTCAACGCAGTGCCGCAAAACCGTTGCCCTCCGGTCTCCGATCGCTCGAAGCCGTGGTGCACTGGTTAGCCGAGTGTCCTACGGCAACGGCGTTGCAGGCCGCTATTGACGGCGGCGTTGGTGGGGACGTCGCTGGAGACAACGGCTGGTCAATGCCATCGTCGACAACGACGATGACGGATTCAACCATCGCGTCGGAGGAAACGCCGCCCCCTCCCACTCCCGCGTCGGCACGGAAAATGTTGAGTGCGGCCGTGAGCGCTCGAGAGGTTGTGAGTGCGATCGCTGAAGCACACTCACAACGTGCCGTGGACAATGCCGTGCGTGGTGTGGTCATGGACCTTCTGGAAGCAGCTCAGACGTCAATCGGGCGGATTTTTTCTTGAAGGAAACGAATTCATTGACGAATGGCTACCCCCGATTCTCCATGATATCGAGACCCATTCTGCGTTGCTTTTCAGTGGCTTTTCGGGTGGCTTCAAGAGGACAAAGTCGCCCCCCATCCCCACATGTCCGGTCTGTGGAGTTTCGCGCGACCGAAGGAACGCCAGGTCGTGGCGCTCGCCGAGGATGACCCCACCAGCGCGCCCGACCACTTTGGCGCGATGACGCCGCGCGGTGAGGCAAGATGGTTTCTTCGCCACATCGCTCTCCCGCTGCCGGCCCCCATCGCGCACTTCGAGGAGGAAACAGCGGTGGTAACCCTCAGCGGCGGTGCCGTGGCGTCGGCAGCCGATGATGGTGATTCGCCATCACCGCGTCAACGAGTCTCACTACGACGACCACCTCCTCCAGCACTTCCCTTCTCCTCGGCCTCGGCTGCGAGGGTGGTGACGGCCACTGCTTCTTCGCGACTCTCTCACGAGAACAGCGCCAGCCGGCGATCGCCCTCGGCCACACGCCCTCGACCGGACGCGCGTCCACCACCGTCACCTCAAAGTAAAGCCCCGCGGACAACCACCGCACTACCTCTTCGACCCATTGGTCCGTCAGCTACATCACGCCCATCGGCCGGTGGCGATGGGCAGCCGTCCACTGAGGCCGCGGGAAGCCCCGCGCTGCTCGACGTCACCAACCGAGGTGGTTTCGGAGGCCCACCAAGGGCAGCGAGATGCGTCTCCGGAGCGGCGCTAGAAATCACTTTTGCGCGCCTTGCCGCTCCCAAAGCATCCGGTGGTGGCGACGTGCCGCCGCATCCTGCAAGGCCACACCGGCCCCCGTCTGCCACACGGGTGCCACGCCAGTCGGTGGTCCCATCGGGCAAGGAGGATGCAATAGACAGTGATGCCATTGGCCGAGGGGGGCCACGCGCGCCCGTGCCGTCGCCCGTGCTAGCCGCAAAAACCATTCAACTACAGCTGAAATTGGACATTCAACGGGAGGCGCTGCTTCTAAAGCAAGAGGAGGCGAAGTTGCAAGCAGTCGTGCGTCGCCACGGAGCTCACTCTCCTTCGTCGACGGCGGCGTCGCCCTTTCACGGCGGAGAACGACCCCCCGCCGCACACGGCCTGCCGCTGGCATCGGAGGCAGACGTTCATGATGGACGAGGGTGTTCGCCTGGTCAGTGCCCGCAGATGCGGGACCACACGGCACCAGGGACAACCACACGACGTGACATGACGGCGCTCGCGGCGCGGCTCCCCACCGTTCCGTCGACGTCAACGTCCATCGCGGCGGATTTGTCCATCTGCCCTTCAAGCATTGATATGACAACGGCTAGCTGCCCCGCATCGGTGGAGAGGACGAGTGCCACCGGGGGGTCAACACGCTCGGTATCCGTCGCCGATCGCATGTTGCAGCGTGACCGCGAACGCCGGGAAGCGCGAAGTCGAATCCGCGCACACCGAGACGCAGCGGCAGCGGAGAAGTTGGAAGCGGAGATCGCCCGCACGCTTCAAACAGAACGTCATGTGCTGGACGAACGGAAGCGCCTCGACGCGCAGCGAAGAGCCCGAGCCGCGATGGTGGCGGAACAGGAGAAGCAGCAGCTCGTGTTGGAGTCGACGTCCCTCGTTGGCCGCCGTCGATTGCTGCTCAAATACTACGGTTTTGCGCCCTGGCGTGCCCATGTCCTCGAGCAACGACGGCGATTCGACCTTCACGTCGTGGTGCAAGGGTGCTTCGGCGACTGGGCGCGATGGTCGCACCGCCGGGCTAGCTGGCGACTGTGCCGCGCCGTACTTCGCCACGTTTCATTGATTCGCTACGTACGGCGCGGCGTGTTGGGAGCGGTTTTTTGCCATTGGAGAAAAGTGACGGACAGCGAGGGTCGGCATGGTATCGTCGTGGCCGATAGCTTCTATCGCAGCCACAAGATGCGCGCATGGTACCACAAGCTCTCGCGGAGGAGAGTCGCGCGGCTCGAGGCAATGCGGTCGTGGCAGCTGGTCGCCGACGCGACGTCCGCCGCGCACGCGACCGAACGGCAGAGGCGGCAGGTGATACGCCTCTGGCACGCGAAGTGGCAACGGCGAGTGGAGTCGCGGCTGCGAGCGCAGGTGCGAGCACGACTTTTGGCCGCGGCCGGCAGACGATAGTGAAGGAACGATAGAGGCGCCCTCTCTCTCTCTCTCTTTGGTACATAGACTCACACTCGCACTAGACTAAGTCAATCCCACCTTCACGTTTCCAAGCTCCACAGGGGCTAGCACAACGGTGTGGATACTTCATTTCATCTTGCTTGGAAAACCGAAGAAGCACCCCTATCCAACCAACCAGTGTAGTTTTCAGTTGTTCGAAAAAATGTCAGCAGCCGCCACGTCGTTGACCGTTGGCTACATCGGTCTGGGCCTGATGGGAAAGTCCATCGCGCGGAACATCCTGAAAGCGGGCTTTCCGCTGTTCGTGTTCAACCGCAGCCGCCCGGCGATGGATGAACTCGCTGCTGAGGGAGCTAAGCTGGGATCGAGTCCCGCCGACGTGGCGCAGCAGGTCGACGTTCTCTTCACGAACCTGCCGGATTCGCCCGACGTACTCGAGGTACTCTTCGGACGCAACGGCGCTGCCAGCACGTTGCGCCAGGGCAGCGTGTTTGTGGACAACAGCACGATAAAACCCTCAGCCGCACAAGAAATCTACAGGCGTCTCGGGGAGCAGCGCGTGTCGGCGTTGGACGCCCCCGTTTCTGGCGGGGACATCGGCGCCCGCAATGGGACGCTCTCCATTATGGTCGGTGGGGATGCCGATGCCCTGGAGCGTGTGCGCCCGGTGCTCATGGCGATGGGCAAGTCCGTGACGCACGTCGGTCCTGGCGGGGCTGGCCAGGTGGCGAAGGCCGCGAACCAGATTATGGTGGCCGCGCAAATGGTTGCCATGGGCGAATTGCTCGTTTTCTCGCAAAAGTGCGGCGTCGATCCCGAACGGGTCGTCAACGCCATCAAGGGCGGGGCGGCGCAGTGCTGGACGCTCGACGTCAAGCCGCAGCGCCTCTTCGCCGGCAATCGCGAGCCGGGATTCAAAGCTTGCATGCAAAGCAAGGACCTGGGAATCGTCATGGAGACCGCGCGTGAATTCGGCGCCCCGTTGCCCATGACCGCCGTCAATGCCCAGCTGTTCTCGTCCATGTGCCAGACGGGGCAAGGAAATAAGGACAATTCAGCGGTTCTCGGCGTTCTGGAACAACTCAGTGGCACCCATGTTGGCCCGGCACCAACGACGACGCCCTCCGCATAGATGGCCCTTCAAAACAAAGATGATTTGGCTTAACTGCGACG
>ERZ1292633.5226-Hain-H41-02um-R1-5226-length-11779-cov-4_pt1 | contig 11779 bp, 7 predicted proteins | sample MGYA00564406_ERZ1292633 | MGnify/ENA primary metagenome ERZ1292633 (study PRJEB36523, sample SAMEA6512639) | groundwater metagenome | collected 2019-01-08 | study: AquaDiva: Metagenomics assemblies of 32 groundwater samples
ATAAAAAGCCGTCGATTCAAACAGTCGCGGCCGACCCCATCGGCTCCATCTACTACCAATACCACAAGGACAAATCGATGATCGAGCCGGGGCGCTACTTTGTCGAGGGAATCGGCGAGGATATGCTCTGCCCCACGATGGACTTTTCGGTTATAGACAAAGTCTATCAGGTCAATGACAAGGAGTGCTTTGACGCCGCACGCGACCTTACCCGCAAAGAAGGGATCCTCGTCGGCGGATCGTCGGGCGCGGCGATCCATGTCGCCCTCACGCATGCCAAGACCCTTTCGGCCGATAAAACTGTGGTAGTCATTCTGCCCGATGGCGGAAGCAAATATATCAGCAAAATGTACAACGACGCATGGATGCGCGAAAAAGGCTTTCTGGATTGAGGAACACCATGGATGAACATCTGAAAAACAAGAAATTCGAAACCCGCGCCATTCACGCCGGACGTGTCCCCGAAGATGAAACCGGCGGCGTCAGCACCCCCATCCATCTGAGCACCACCTATCGCGTCAAATTTCCCGGCGACGAATCCGGCTATGTCTATTCGCGCTGGATGAACCCGACCAGAAGCGCCCTCGAGCGCGCTTTGGCCTCATTGGAAAATGGAACCCATGCCTTCGCCTTCGCATCGGGACTCGCGGCTCTCAACGCCATCTTGCACCTTCTGCAATCCCGGGACCATGTCGTTGCCGTGGCCGATCTCTATGGCGGCACGATGCGACAGTTTGAGCGGGTCATGCGCCAGTTTGGCCTCGACTTCTCCTATGTCGACAGCAGTTCCCCCGATGATTTCCTGGCCGCTTGCAAGGAGAATACGAAGCTCGTCTGGATTGAGACCCCCACCAACCCTCTTCTGCAGGTCATTGACATTGCGGCCGTGGTCGCAAAAGCAAAACCGCGGGGGATTCTCGTCGCAGTCGACAATACCTTCGCGACGCCGTATATCCAGCGACCGCTCGATCTCGGCGCTGACATCGTTCACCACTCCATGACCAAGTATCTCGCCGGGCATTGCGATGTCATCGCCGGTTCGGTGATTGTCAAAGACGAAGAGCTGGCAAAAAAGATGCATTTCAATCAGTATGCCATTGGCGCCACTCTTGGCCCATTTGAGTCGTGGCTGGTTCTTCGCGGGCTCAAGACCCTTCATCTCCGCATGGAGCGTCATTCCACCAATGCCATGAAAGTTGTCGAATATCTTGAGACCGTCGACCTTGTCGACAAGATTTATTTCCCCGGCCAGGACGGCCACAAAGTGCCGAATAATATGGCGATGCCAGGCGGAATGGTGTCATTCACGCTCAAGGCGGATTTTGAAACGGTCAAAGCCTTCTGTACCGCAACCGAGGTCTTTGTGCTGGCGGAATCGTTGGGCGGCGTCGAGTCACTCATCAACCACCCTGCCGCCATGACCCATGCATCCATCCCGAAGGAAATCAGGGAGAAGCGCGGCATTGGCGACAGCCTGGTTCGTTTGTCCGTCGGCATCGAGCATATCGATGATCTCCTCATCGATCTGCGCCATGCCTTCGAGACGATTCGTTCGAAAGTCAGAAAAGTTTAGCTGAATTAGTCAGCGAAGTACGTACTCACCACTGACAGCTTCGGCTGTTTTGCGAACAAGAAGTAAATAGTCACGCACGGGTGTGAAAATACTCCCCCATGCGATAGGGATGGTCTGTCCGTGCAGGGCAGACTGTAACGAGGAGACGTGTCTATGAAAGTCAGTGCATTCAATCCGGTGGCGAAAGCCTACTCGCGAAAAGTGGTGCCGCGCCGCTTCGCGCAGTTTCTCACTCTCATTCACGAACTCGAATTATCCGGAAGGGAGCGAGTCCTTGATGTCGGCTCCGGCCCGGGAGAGCTGTCCCTTCGTATCGCCAATCAACTCGAAGCAGGCGGATTCTTGCACGGGGTCGATCTTTCCCCCAATATGGTGCGACTTGCCCGGCGAAGCGCCGAACAGCACGGTCACCATAACGTGACGTTCGACACCGGCGACGCTCTCAGTCTCAACTTCGATGATGCCTCATTCGATGTTGTCGTCTCGTCTAACGCTTTCCCATGGGTTGGGGATCAGAAAGCATTCCTCAAGGAAGTTGTGCGTGTACTCAGACCTGCCGGACGATTGGGATTGGTTACCGTATCGAATAAATGTTATCGGGAATTTGCCGAGGTTTTTCGCGCTGTCGCCAAAAAGCACCCAAAACTACTCCCCCAGCCAAAGCCGTTCAAAGTCCTTGGCTCCAAGGGTCACACTCTGAGTGAGGCAATCAGGCTGGTTCAGTCATCCGGACTATCAGTGCAAAATTCTTTTGTCCTTGCGACTGAGTCGCCGGTTGGGCCGCAGGAATATCTCGATCGCGTCAATGCAATTTTAAATGAAAGTTATCTGTCACAATTGAAAAAAGAATCCGAGCGCAAGCGGGTACACGATCTCTTGTACACCGGTCTGGCAAAACAAGGACGGGCGCTCAGAATAACCGAATCATTTTGTTTTGTGATAGCCCAAAAAGCCGCCGGGGTGCAGGCCATTCAGTATCGAAAGGCAGGTTGAGAATTTGTCAACCGCGCGTTTGCGCCAGATTCATGATATCAAGGACACGGATCATCTCGGCGGACTTGAATCCCTGGCCGTACTTGCACCCGATCATCAATCCGTAACTGCGGGCGCGCGCGGTGAGCAGCTCGATATAGTCGAGTTTTTTTTCAGGATTGAGAAATTGCGAGCGGTGAGCTGACAACGCCGCGATATAGGTATCGAACCACGGTGTGATATCGACCACAAAATCGGGATTGACTCCGGGCGGGAGAAAATAGTGAAAGATTCTTGTCACCATATGCGGCTCACCGGTTACGTCAGCTTTCTTTAGTGACGCAAGATGCGCGGCGTTAACCGCGATGACCCCGGTCGCTACATGGTCAGGATGCGATTGATTTCGGCCGTGCCCAACATGCGGCCACGGACAGAGGATGACTTTGGGTTGCGCCCTACGGATGACTTCAGCGAGAGCCTGCCGTTTGTCGTATGAGTCCTCAAGGCGTGTGTCGCCCCAATCAAATGTAGCCAGTACCTCTGCTCCCATGATTCTGGCCGCTTCACGGATTTCACCGGAACGAATCTCCGAAGTTCCGCCCGTTCCCATCTCTCCCTGAGTAAGAACCACCAACCCACTGCGATAGCCGCGATGGGTGCAGTCGGCAATGACTCCAGCACAACCGACTTCCACGTCGTCCGGGTGGGCGCCAACAGCCAGTATGTCGTATCTTGAATCGTTCTTGGTCATCTACAAAAAAGCCCGGAAGACTGAGGTCTCCCGGGCCGTATGTGTATAGTTCAGATCAGTCGGCTCCAAAGGCTTCGGAGTGGAAGATCAGCCACGGCTCAAACAAATCGTACAGATATTGGTTGCGATCGTTCTTGTGCCATTCATCATATCCGGTAAACTCACGCACCTTCAACTGGGAGCCTAAATAATAGGGCGGGTGTTCCAGTGTCCTGATGAACGATTTCGTCATCTCATGGTATCCGAGCTCGGATTCCGGTGAGGTGCCAATCCACATTTTGACGCCGTTCAACGAGTTGGGATTTTCCGCTAAGAGAGTCTCAAGATTGTTTTCCATCCAAAGATTCCAAATGGGTGCATACGGAGCGCCGTTCTTATCGAAGGGGAGATGAAAATCAGGTTTCCACGACTGGACTCCCGCAGTCGCACCGGTGACGTGCGTGATGAGCGTCGTGTTATCGGTAATGGTCTCTCGGTCATACACATATTTTCTGACCGTGGTGATGTTGTTCTGAACCGTGTAGACGGTCGAACAGGCCACCATCGTATCGTGGGGAGAAAAGGCCATGGCACCGCCACACAGAAGACTTGAGGCACGCCACTGGCCGCCGCCATTGCCGCTGTCAAATTCATTTTTATACTGATTCTTGCCCAGCAACCCCTGCTGATCAAGCGCCTTCATGAAAAGGGGAATCAATCCGCCATTTCCATTGAGGCCATCAAAATCAAGGGGGCCATCTATTGCTGAGACTGCACAATAGAGGTCAGGTTTCATGATGGCGGCGCGAAATGCGCCATACGCGCCCTGGCCAATTCCTCCTATAGCGGTCTTGGACCAGCTGGGAATCAAGGCTGGATTGGTCGACCGCAGGTAGGCCACCAGTGAATCCTGTAGAAGAATGTCGTAGTATCCTGCGCCAGGACTTCGACCGGCGTAGAACATGCCGCCAAACGAAGCCGCATTCTCTATACACGCAATGGCCATCGGCCGAATTTTCCCAGACGATATCAGCTCATCCGCAACTTGCTGTAAACCATGACGGAAGAAGTAATCTTCATTCTCACCCTGAGGAGCGAGCAGAATGAGTAGCGGCACCGGATGCGCCGTTGGCGGGAAGGCCACTTTCGGCAGATACACCGAATACTGCAATTGCTCAAATGGATTCTGAATTTGAAGTTTGAATATCGAGCTGAACACATGCCCGCCCTGTTGTCGCAGGATGCCTCCCTTTTGGAGGTCTGGGCGACCCGATGAATTCGGACCACGGTCCGAACATCCCGATACGAGCGCCATCGCGATGATGGCTGTCAAAGTACCTATACGCATTACTTGTTTCATCTTCATCTCCATTAGAACCGATAGGTGAACGACATGACCGTTTCGTACAGTGAGGCCTTATAGGCGCCCGGGAATGTGTCTGGTGTCTTGTCGCCATTCCAGTCAAATATTGCCGATGTGGTATGGTCAGGGAAGGATGTATAGCTGGTCATCATCGTCAGGTCCCAGCGTTCCACGTGAAGGACACCGCCGAGATTGAAAATATACTTGTCGCCCGTATCAATGAGATTTGGAGACACCATCTGCCCATTGGCGAGTGGCGATTGATCGGCGGTTCCGCCAGCCAAAATGCTGAATCGCGTCGCAAGATCATACTTCAAGCCAACGGCGACTTTTCCGGCGCTTTCCCAGTTAATCGGCACTGTGGTGGTGCTCTGAAAGAATTGACGAATGGCTACCGCCGTGTCGGCCGCTCCGCGGAGTCCCTGGTGTCCTGAATAAGTAAACTGCCACCCGCTGAATCCGCTCCAGCGAACATACTCGGCATCGAAGGAAAGCCTCAGCTTCTCACTCGCCTGCCACGAGAGGCCAAATCCGAGCGAACGAGGCAGATGGAGCTTTGATTCAAAATCCGCCGAGTCAGTTACCTTAGAACCGGCAGAAAAGAGGTTTCCGACCGTACCACCAAGATACCCGGCTGAGTCTTCCGGTCGAATGGCGTGATTGTAAGGCATGTAGTATTCAAGTCTGGCTCGCCCTTTGACAGTAATCGTCGATGGAAGCGAAAATGTAACCGCGAGATTGGTCTTTTCATTCAGTTTGTAAAGAAGACCGCCGCGCAGGCCAAGTCCCCAGCCTTTGCCGTCGTGATGCGCCCATTCGGTGATTTTGTCGTAGGGTCGCGAAACAAGAATGGAACCGCGATCGCGTTCCCACAACGGGTTCTGACGAAATTGCAACGTATTGAAAAGCATGTCAGCCCTCAGTAACTGAAGGCCCAGTCCGACGGCCAGTTTGTCTTCAAGGTATGACCGTGCCGCTGTCAGTTGGAATGAAACGACATCAATGTTGGTGCGGAACTGATCCTGCGCCAAAGTCAGGGAATCGTTGTAGGTCTGAAGAGGCTCATACAGATCCCATGTCGTGTTGTAATCAAAAGGCTGATAGGCGGAAAGGCCAAATACAGTCTCGCCGGCCACAGGCAGGCGCACCACGAACCCCGCCGAAGGATTTGAAAGGATTTCGTGATTATTGTAATTGGCCCGGTCATTGAAGACGCCCGTTTCATACTCACCGCCCCAGCGATACGACGGAGTCAGTTCCTGGCGATAATGTAGAAACGCGAAATTGCCGCCAAGCTGATTGTCCTTGATGAACGCATACCCTGCGGGATTGTAGTATGCGGCTGTCCAGTCATCGGCGATAGCGCGAAAGGCACCTCCGAGGGCGCGCGCCGGAGCGCCAACACCGGAGTTTTCAAAACCGCTTGCCGTTCCATTGTGCCAGAGTCCTGCCACCAATAGGAAAGCGCACGCGACCATTTTACATCTTCTCATGCTCTGCTCCATAACAATTCACCAACACTCATTCTCTTCGTTATCAGAATCGTTCGTCAGACAGTTTTAACAGCGACACAGAAGGCGATCTGATAGAGGGGGAAACCCGCCACGCCAAGTTCGCACGTCGCCAGCGTACCACCCGATACGCCACCGACTGAAAAACGAATTCACGAAGCTAACCATTCCGGCCACCTATTGTCAAGCCACCGCCAACCATTTTCGAAAGCTTTGACCCTTTGCTAACCCTTTGACCAACTGAATCTTCACCATCCCATCTTTTAGACGAGACAAAACCACTCCGTGTGAAACCTGCCTAAAACCATTTGGGCCAAAAAGTCAGATTTTTTTTAAACAATTGCTCATCATCCGATTACAGACATCTACCGACGCCATTCTCGGTCATTAACCAGATTGTCAGGACACCGTCGGCGGAACGCTATTCCTGTCCGAGCGGTCAGACTTTTCCCCTTTCCGAGCAGGTTCCTCGAACGCGAAGCATACATAAATAGCTGTAACTCATTAAACCAAAGACAGCTACGCAATATCGCATTCTATTTGGCATCCCCCTTGCAAAATGGAACGCTAAGCGGCGACCGCGGACAAACCCGGCGCCCACGGAATACCATAGGAAGGTAGATATGAAAAACGGATTTCTCTTTCTGCTGGCGATTATCATCGTCATCGTCTCGCTTAGTTGGTTTCGAACCGCCAAGGCGCAATCGGCCAGCGGTATCAGCGAAGAAGAAAAAGCTCGCATCACCGAAATGTACCGCAAAAAAATGGCGGAATCGCGGACCACTGGTGAAAGCAACGCCTATCGCACGCCACCAATTTATGACACAACCACGGGGACATCGCGTGCGAAGAATCGTTCGACGCGCTCTGGCGATTTCAATAAATCCTTGAGCAATGCCAGAACATCCGCAGATAGCCTTGATATTCTCCGCCAGTTTTCAACCTACTCCCCCAAATCGTTCTATGGAGATTCATCAATCTATAGGGACATTGAGGATAGCCTCGCCCTGATTGATTCCATAAATGCGATCAAAACCAAGAATCGTTTGCCTGAATTCGATGAACTCAAACCCTTTGGGATGGAGCTTTTCGAACATTCGGACGAGTATGATCAACCTTCTGACATAACCTCATCGGATGACTACGTTCTCGGCCCGGGAGATAATATTCTTATCAATCTCTGGGGCAATGTAGAACGAGAATATAACCTTACCATTGATCGCCAGGGGGCGGTTTTCATCCCAAAAGTAGGCGAAATATCGGCCTCGGGATTTTCGATTAGTGAGTTCACCGAAAAGAGCCGACGGATGCTTGCCAAATCTTATTCCGGTTTTGAGATGACTGTGACACTCGGAAAGATTCGCTCGATTCGCATCTATCTCACCGGCGAGGTCGTCCGCCCGGGAGCCTATACCGTTTCGTCATTAACTTCGATTTTGAATGCACTCTATATCGCCGGAGGTCCCGGTAATCGCGGCTCGCTCCGCGGAATAAAGCTAATGCGCCGTGGCGCCGAGAAGTCCACCGTTGATCTGTATGATCTCCTCCTAAAGGGAGACAATTCGACCGACGTCCGTCTCGAAGGGGGCGATGTCGTTTTTGTTCCGGTGGTCGGCACACAGGTTGCCATTCGCGGCGAAATCAAGCGCGCCGCCATTTATGAACTCAAAGGTCAGGAAACGGTTAAAGAGCTCCTGGCCCTTGCAGGCAATGCCACCTCCTCCGCCTATCTCGAACGCATCATGCTTGAGCGCGTCGGCGACAAACGAGCATGGGAAGTGCGCGACATCAATCTCAGCGAATCCGCGAATACCACCGACAATGTCGGGCTGGTTGATGGAGATCGCATCACCGTCTATTCCATCTTCGACATGAAGCAGAACATGGTCGCAATCGATGGACACGTAAAGCACTCCGGCTATTATGAACGTAACGACAGTACCCGCATATCCGATTTGATTGGACGCGCCCAACTCCAGGATTACAACGTCTATCTCGACAGAGCCGATCTCTTTCGCACCTTCACCGATGGTCGCACCGAAGTCATCCCGATAAGTGTCGCGTCAATTATGGCTGGAAAACCGGAAAGCAACCTCCTCATGCAGGATCGCGATTCTCTACATGTGTACTCGGTAGAGGAAATCAAGCGCCAGAAGTTTGTTTATATCGAAGGCGAGATAGAACGCCCCGGCAAGTACCCGCTCTATGACAAAATGACCGCCGAGGATTTGATATTCTTGGCCGGGTCATTCCGTCGGGGAGCGGATCGCCAGCAAGTTGAAGTCGCCCGCATGGATTCGGTCGGCATGATCTCGATAGAGTATATCCCCTTGGATGGCTCCGACAGCGCCCGACGTATCGAATTGGCCGAGGACGACCGCGTCTTTGTCCGCAAGATTCCGGACTATGAAGTAAACCGTTTGGTCCGTCTTGAAGGAGAATTCACTTACCCCGGCGTCTATACCCTCGTAAATAAAGAAGAGGGGCTCTATCACATGCTCACCCGCGCCGGTGGATTTACCGTCAATGCCTTTCCGCGAGGCATTGTGCTGGAGCGCAAAAGTATCGCTAATAATTTGAACCGTCTTCAGGTGCCAAAGCTCATTCAGCGGTCTCAGCCAATCACGGAAGATTCGCTGGGTCGCCGTTCGCGAGAAGAAGTCTTTGAATTCGAAAGTACCTCGGTAAGTCGAATCATCATCGATATCGAAAAGATACTTGCGACAAAGGGACAGGATGGCGATGTCGTCCTTGAGCCCGGCGATGTCGTTCGGGTTCCCGCAACTCCATCGGGAATCTCGGTTCTTGGCGCCGTCGGTTCCAACGGAACCATCAAGTTCGTGGAAGACAAAAATGTCAAATATTACGTCCAGCGTGCCGGCAATTTCACCCGTCAATCGGACAAAGGTGAAATCAGGCTCATGCGCGCCGGTGGAGAGGTTGTCTCCGGTGGTGGCGTTCTGGGAAAGAAAGTTGCCATAGGCGACATCATCGTAGTTCCCACTAAAATTGAGAAGAACAGCAACTGGCTTAAAACTATAACCACCGCTCTCGGAGCGGCGACCGGCGTCTTGTCGTCGGTGTACATCATCAGCAAAATGTAAAAGACATTTCTCGAATCCCTTTTTCGTCTCTTTCCTTCCGGCAGTCGCTGGGACCCCAGGTCCCGGCGGCTGTTTTTTTGAGCGGGAACAAACAGCCCACTTCCCTCGGAACCAATGAACCGATTTTTGATGTGACGTCTGCTCTCGCGACCAAAACGGCCGCGGCGAAGCCATCGCATCGCATTCCACGACAATCACTTACAGATCATTGTTTAGACTTGAAACAGTTCGGCACTGCAATTGCAATTGTAGCTACCGAAGGAAACAAGAAAACTCTCGGAAGGAGCCAAAAGACAATGCGAAACTGGTTAGGACGACCGAAAACAAATCATCAGCGGGTCAAAGCCCGACTGCTATTGTATCACGCCACCTCCAACACGCAATTCTCGGAACATGCCGAGGCAATGGCCGACTTTGTGATGTGCCCTCCACGTCGCCGCCGCATAGCCGCGGCTCCGACTCGATAATGAAATTCGGAAGGAGCAATACTATGTCTACTCTTACTCAGGTCCCGTTTGAACAGATAGACGATGTGATCCCTCTTCTCGCACGGCGCGTCATGACGCCACGCAATATGATCCATCTCTTTTCCGATTCAACCCAATTTTTATCAACACTCTGCAAGGTCTTTGGAACGCCATCGCGTCGAATCGTAAGCGCCGGTCATATGACCCCCGACATCGCCCTCGCCGCCGATCGCGCCGAGATGGGCATCAACGAAGTGCTGGGGGCCTCGGCCTTTTCCTGCGACACCACGGCCGTCATTGAAGCCGTAACGTCTCCATCCGACATTGTGTACATCGCCAATCCCAACCGGATATCGGGCGCCAATGTCTCAATTGAGGATCTTCGCCAAATGGCCGAGAGTGTTCCGGATGGCCTGCTCATTGTGGATGAATATTACTTTGACTTTTTCGGCATATCGTCCGTTCCCCTTCTCGAAGTGTGCTCCAATGTCGTTGTCTTGAGATCACTGACCGCGGCCTTCGGACTGGTGTCATCCGACGTTGGATTTGCGGTTGCCGCCCCGGGGACTCTTCTCCAACTCGGCATAAGCGGCCGTGACCAACATTTCTCCGCAACCGTCCGAAAGACAATCGTTGCCGCACTCATGAACGACCAGGCTTTGGCAAATCAGGTGCAATCGGTTCATGACGAATCCCTCCGCATGGCCACCGCTCTGAACCGAATGGGTGCGCGATCGCGAATCACCGCCACCGATTCCCTGTTAATACGGGTGTCGAGTACATCACAGGTCGGAAATATGCTCGCACGGCATCGGGTTCCTTTTGAGAATCTCGACGGCTATCCCCGGATGCAGGGATTTATCAAGTACCGCCTTCAGTCACCAATCTCCAATGACAAATGCCTCGAAGCGTTTTCCAAGATGCCGACTGAACTTCTCAAATCCTCGCCTGCGGAAATGGGAAAGCAGATGCTTAGACGCCCTGCTGAGACTTTACCACAGCACGATTTGATACAGGCTGAGGCTGACTTGTCCCGTCATGAAGTTTTTCAAGCTATCGAACAGGGAGGAAACCTCGTCGAGTAGCGGTCATTTCTCACCCCATCGCTGATGTCCTCAAGTCCCTCGGCCGACTGCCGATACTATCTAAAGGATATCGCCGGGGGAGAGAGACGGCAACCGGCGCTGTGACATCCATGGAACAGGATCGACACGCGAAATGAACAGGCATGACGCCAGCAGAGCGGGCAACTACTTTGTAAACAGAGGGGTCTGAACGATTCATCGCGGACATATTCTCATGCGCGTTCAGGAAAACAAACGACAATCGGCGTATCGCCCAATTCTTCCCGAGCCTCACAACCGCGTTTCTGTCTACCGGCCTGAGGCCGAAACTCCCACGTCTCACATCCCAATCGATTCAACCAAGCCAACGATGTTGCCGTCCGCGCAGTCGGGCGCTTTCAATTCGGCTATACTCGGACGCGCCTTCATGCTCCTCTCCGGCCAGATGGGAGTGGCGGCAACGAGTATCGCCTGTCTGTGGTTGTCCACCTACCTGCATCCGGCGCTTCTTCCGACCGTTGAAATCCTCATCGGACTTGTCGCTATCCGCGCGATTTATAACGTGACCGGCCCGGCTCATCCTCTGTTTTCATCCGGAATTATTCGCGCCTCGATCCGCCAGCTCATCCGAGACGAATTCCTTATAACTACTTTCTTCATTTCGGCCTGCACCATTATGGTATGGCGCATCGACCGGCAATATCTGGCTCTGTTCGCCGGACTGAATCTGGTGGCCCAGATCGGACACTTCTATTTCACCCGCTGGCTCTCACAGCGAATGAAGAAGGCGGGAAGCGCCGGTGTTCTTGCGCATGACACTCAGGTGCTGATAATCGGTACCGGCCACCGCGCCCAGCAGGTCGCCGACTCAATCGTCGATCAGCATCTGCCCGGAGTGGCAGTACACGGATTCCTCGATTACCATCGCCACGATCTGTGGCGCTACCGTGATCTCCCCCTCATTGGCCATCCCGATTCACTCAGAAAAATCATTG
>ERZ1292633.5227-Hain-H41-02um-R1-5227-length-11778-cov-18_pt1 | contig 11778 bp, 8 predicted proteins | sample MGYA00564406_ERZ1292633 | MGnify/ENA primary metagenome ERZ1292633 (study PRJEB36523, sample SAMEA6512639) | groundwater metagenome | collected 2019-01-08 | study: AquaDiva: Metagenomics assemblies of 32 groundwater samples
TAAAATAATATAAATCTCACTTAATCTAAAAAACGTTTTTCTTAAACGCGAAGGTGCTTCTCTCAATATCCTGTGTTTTTCATAATTTGATAGCCCTCCTTTAAGTTCTTGATGCCAAATTTGAAAACTTCTATCTTTATCGTTATATGTCGCGTTGCCCGCGGCTAAAATAAGACCTGCTCCGCCAAACTGCTTTATCGCTTTCGCGGTCGCTAATTTGTCATTAACTATTACACTGCTACTTTCTTTACCTTTTGCATTTTTCATTGGATGAACCTTGAAGTCCCAAACGATTTCTGAAAAACCGTCGAATTCAGACATCCCATATCTCGGTCCGGGCGTTTTCATCAATGCCGATAATTTTTCATCGCAAAGAAATTGAAAATAAAACCCAATCCACTCCATTTGTTTCCAATGTGGATAGTCAGCGTTCTTCATTTCCAGTATCGCTTTTCGCCCATCCCAAACTATCGGCATTTCTTTCAAAATCTTTTCAAGTTTTTTAATTAATTCTTCCGAGATCATAAAGATTTGATCACCGAATTATCGTGCAACGATCCCAATGAGTTTACGAATTGTGGAAATAAATGTAAATTTATATCTCTTATCAATGATGCGTCGTGTTTAACGTTTTCATTGTCTTTTCCGGCATTTCTTTTAATGACTCGATTCGTTTTTTCAGACTGTTCGATCCTTGATAGAAGACTTTTATCAACCAAGTCGTTGAAAATCGGTAATGTAATGAGAGTTTTTTCTGAAATCGTCATTCCGCCGTCATTAATCCGCCACCACCAATACATAAAGCTGCTATTCAATAATAAATACGCGTTATTCATTTCTTTTTCGTTAAAAAAATACAAAGTCTTCAATGAAGTGCGCTCGACTCCGTTCTTTAATGCTGAGATAAAATACCTGGGCGTTGAAGGAACTATCAATTTATACACAGTGGGTCTACGTGAAACGATATTGGCCAAAATTCTCTTCTGCTCCTTTGCGAGTTTATACAACGGTAACAAATCATTTTGAATTTTTGGAAAAACGTCTTCATTTGGTTTGATCTCGGTCAGGAAATCATCTATAGAGTCAAGAAGTATCTGTCTTTCGTTTGCCCGCCACCTTAACAAAGGGGTTATCTTAAAAACCTGTTTGTCGGCATTTTCTTTTGCGACAATAATTCCTGCGCGCGTACTATTCGCGGTATTTGTATTCTTTGAACCGAATTTAATCCCGCTGAATATGTTATCGGGTACATTATCGAAACAATAAACACTAATGTCCTCAAAACTGTTAATCATCAATCTCCTCAATGGCTTAAATTTTTGCCCATTCGTAAAAGTCTGCGGTGTAATGGAAATAAAACCTGTTGAGGATTTTATCACTTTTTCTAAAAAGAAAGCGTATAAATCCCTCGCCAAACTTGTTTCGAATCGCGCGTCAGGTTCTACCATGACATACGGCGGGTTAAGAATCGCGTAATCGAATTTTGGCAAGGAGTCGGAAAACAAAAAATCCGCTACAATAAAACGTGATTTTAGCATTAAAAATAATTTTGAATTCTTTTTTTGAAAATTAATCGTCAAAAGGTATCTCGCTACGAATAGCGCCAATCGGTCTCTGTCGATAAGAAATAAATTGTTCATTAAAAACTCCTCTTTATTTTCTTGAAGCTGAACAAGCCAGAATGACAGGTTCCCAATGCCGGAACAAGGATCGACCCATATTTTATTTTTTGGAAAAACAAGCGACTTTTTCGCCATAACCTGCGCGACATCGTCTGGCGTAAAATACTGTCCCTCTTGTTTTCGCTTATTATGATCTATATATGCTAGAGAATATTCGTAAAGCGCGGAAATTTCTCCGACCGAGAGACCTGAAATAAAATCAAAGTCGTTGACTTCAGCGTTAATAAATTCTTCTTCCTTAAGGATATAGTCCAAATCCTTTTTACGTAAATTATGTAGATGGGTAGCGAGAATTGAATACCATGCTTCTTCGAGACCTAAACGATCTAGGAGAAAATTGAAATCCCGTATTGGCAAACTATAAATTATTGATCGTTTATTATTACTCATTTTCGTTCAATTACTTCAACATATTACCAGAACAAACGAATAACATACAAAGAATGGTTTTGAGACGTCTCACATTGCATAAGACCTGTTATTTTTGGCGTTTTTTAGTGTTGACGTTTTTGCGTTTCACGTTGCTGTTTGACAATATGCCCTTTTTCTGCTATTCTAGTACTGTCGAGTCGCGTTTCAATACGTTTTTACGTTTTTCTTAATAAGAAGTGTTCGCGATTCGTACAATTTTTATGATCAAACACCCCGCACAGCGCGTTGCAGTTCTTGTGGACGCGCAAAATATGTATCACTCGGCCAAGCACTTGCATGGTGCGCGTTTAAATTTCGGAAAAGCAGTGGAAGACATGGTGGACGGACGTCCGCTCATTCGAGCGATCGCATACGTGGCCAAATCCAAAACCGGAGAAGAGTCGGCGTTTTTTGACGCGCTCATAGAGTCCAAGATAGAACCGAAAATTAAAGATGTTCAGGAGTTTTCTTCGGGAGCAAAAAAAGCCGACTGGGACGTTGGAATGGCGATTGATGCGGTAAAACTTTCTGAAAAAGTCGATGTCATCATCCTTATGACGGGAGACGGCGACTTTGTGCCGCTTGTGGAATATCTGCACGGACGAGGAGTTATAGTGGAAGTCGCCGCGTTCGGAGAATCCACAAATAGCCAGCTTCGCGAGTGCGTCGACCACTTTTACGACCTTTCTTCATCGCAAAAATACCTCATCAGAGCGGGGCGACGTGTCGGATCAAAAACCGAAGGAGACGAGGCAGAAAAGGGGCAGGCGCCACGCGGCGATAAACGTATAAAAGTTACGTTTTGACAAAACTCGCGTATTAGCATAAAACATCAATGTAAAAACATTTAGGACTTACGCGTTTGGCGAATTTCGTCGTTGGCGGCTGCGGTGCTCGACACCGTACTCCGTGGTACGGCTTACTCCGCTCCTCGCCGCCGCCTAGAACTTCACTCAAACGCGTAAGTCCTAACATTATTATTTTTAGGTTGTTCGTCCGGAGACACCGATCTGCCAAAGCAGATTTAGTCTCGGGATGAGCGCCTTGTTCATCCTATATGTCCGAACAAAAAGAGTTCTCCATAACTTGGGGCGGGCGAACCCTCTCCATCAGCGTAGGCCAACTCGCACAACAGGCGAACGGCTCTTGCGTCGTCAGGTATGGCGACACTGTCGTTCTTTGCGCTGCCACAATGGGCGGCGTGCGCGAAGGATTGGACTTCTTTCCGTTGCAAGTTGATTTTGAAGAACGCATGTACGCGGCAGGCCGTATCAAAGGTTCGCGTTTCATAAAACGTGAAGGTCGTCCGACTGACGAAGCGATTCTTTCAGGTCGTTTGATCGACCGCGCCATCCGTCCGCTTTTCGACGACCGAATGCGAAACGACATCGCGGTCGTTGCCACGGTTTTTTCTCATGACGGAGAAAATGACGGCGACGTTCCGGGCCTCATCGGTTCCGCGTGCGCACTCGCAATTTCTGATATTCCTTGGAACGGTCCAACCGCCGCGGTTCGTATCGGTCGCAAAGAAGGACAGCTCGTTCTCAATCCTACTTATAGCGAAGTGAACACGGGCGATCTCGATCTCGTTGTCGCTGGCGGTAACGGAAAAACAATAATGCTTGAAGCTGGCGCTGGTCAGGTTTCGGAAAACGATATGGAGGCGGCTATCGCGTGGGCGCATGAACAGATCGCACCTGTTGTTGATTTGATTTCAAAAGTTCAAGCTGCGGTTGGAAAGAAAAAAATCGAGCCGTTCGCACCAAAAACAGACGAACAGCGAGCGGACATCGCGGCGCGAGAGGAGTTACATAAGACGGCGCGAGAGTTCATGAAATCTGCTGAGGCAACGACATTGTTCGCCCAGCCGCTCATGACGAAAGCAGATAGAAAAGCCGCGGTCGCAAAACTTAAAGCCGCGCTCGAGGTCAATCTTACGGAGAAACAACTTTCGAAAGAGAACAAAAAAATCGCCATGGAAATCGTGGATGAATTTGCCGACGCGGAGGTCTCGCGTATGATTTTGGAAGAGGGGCGCCGTGCTGACGGACGCGCGCTGAATGAAATCCGCAAGCTCACAGCGAACGTCGGTCTAGTTCCTCGCACGCACGGATCCGGTCTCTTTGAACGCGGATCAACGCAAGTGCTTTCCACTATAACGCTCGGTAGTCCCGGTATGGAACAAACGCTGGATACCATGGAATATCAAATGAAAAAGCGCTTCTTCCATCACTACAATTTCCCAAGTTATTCGGTCGGAGAAACAAAACCGAACCGCGGTCCGGGACGACGCGAGATCGGACATGGAGCGCTCGCTGAACGCGCGCTCATGCCGGTTCTTCCTGATCGCGAAAGTTTCCCTTATACGATTCGCGTAGTGTCAGAAGTTCTAGGATCGAATGGTTCGTCATCCATGGGAGCTACGTGCGGATCAACGCTCGCGCTCTTGGATGCCGGCGTTCCGATTTCCGCGCCAGTCGCAGGAATCGCAATGGGGATGGCGAGCGATGAGAAGAACGGAAAATATCGCGTGATAACCGACATTCAAGATTTGGAAGACGGCGATGGCGGAATGGATTTCAAAATCGCGGGGACGAGAAACGGGATAACCGCGATCCAGATGGATACCAAGTGCAGCGGAATTCCCATGGACGTGGTCCATGAAACTTTGACGCAAGGTCTTACCGCGCGACTGCGCGTGCTCGAAACCATCGAGGCCTGCATCGCAAAACCGCGCGAGGAACTTTCCAAGTGGGCGCCGCGAATCGTGTCCATGAAAATTAATCCTGATCGCATTCGCGACGTCATCGGTCCGGGCGGAAAAATAATCAATGAGATCATCGCGGAGTGCAACGTGCAGATCGACATCGAAGACGACGGACTCGTGATGATCACATCGGTTGATCCGGAAGGGATGGAAAAAGCCGTTGAGTGGGTCAAGCAACTTACGCACGAAATTTCCGTCGGCGAAGTTTTCACCGGACCTGTCACGCGAATCATGGACTTCGGAGCGTTCGTGGAAATTCTTCCGAAACAGGAAGGACTGGTTCATATTTCCGAAATCGCTCCGCAACGAATCGACAAAGTTACGGACGTCCTAAAAATCGGCGACATGGTCTCTGTCAAAGTTTACGAAATCGATTCCATGGGACGCGTCAATCTATCAATCAAGCGGCTTGATCCGAATTGGAAACCGACCGAAGGCGGAAACGATCGACCTGAACAGAGAGGGTCGCGACCGCAAAACGGTGGACATGGCGGCCGCAGACCGTTCGGAAGATAGACGATTTATCACGGCATGTCAGATCAGATAATCCGCGACTCGACCCCTAAGGGAAGCGTTCTTCTTGCTTATGGAGAATCGAAAAATCGATCCGGTCTTTGGCTTTCGCTTATTGTCGTATTCGTTCTTTTAACGGGGATCATCGCCGGGATCGTGGTTTTGCTTGGACAGAATTCGTTTCCTCTCCCGTCAAACACCTTTCTGCTCGCTTATGTACGACCAGGCGCAGCTATTCCGGAAAGCGCGCCCGAGCTCTGGCGGGAAAACGTGAAAAAATCACCGCACTCGCCCATCTTCCTCGGACTTTCTCGGCCAGATGACGAGAAAATCACTCCTTTTACGGTATCGATCAGGGGCATCGGATCGAACAAAGGGATTACTTCTGGTATTTGGAATCTCGAATCCGAACAAGAAAGTAGCCAGATAGAACAGGTTGCCCTCCGTTCTCTTGTTGACGGGTGGACTGATTATGCTGCAAATGCATGGATTCAACTTTGGCCAGGAAGAGTCGGCGCTTGGCCGAACGTAGGGCTTGGGACTGACCTTCGTGTTGGCGGTCCGATAAGCGAATCCGTTGTTAGAACGAATCTTCGATTCCCAAAACAAACTTCTACTGAAAGCGGTTATCGAGGGGACAATTTCATCCGAGCATCAGCCGTACCGAGCTCTTGGCCGCTTATTGAGCCAATACTTAGAGCGCAGGGCCTTGGCATCTTCCTTGATATGCCACCAAAAATCGTGGCCTGGTCTAATAATAACAACGAAAAAACCTCTTTTTACTTCGAATTTGACGAAATGATCACATCATCCACTCGTTCGCTCATTGCCGGTGGGTATGGATTGACCGATAACCGCCAATATTCGCTATCCGATGGAACGATTTTGAGCGAATTAATGCTTCCAACAAATGCCATTGCTCAGTCCACCTCCCAAACATGGGATCTCCCAGGGGGAAACGTCCTTCAATTTAAATCAAACATAGCAATATTGGGCGATTCCAAGGTATTTGACGAAATCAAACAACCTACCGATGCCTGCAAGGGCACCGTTATCGCCGCTTTTGATGATATTACAACGTTAAATCTCGCCAAGCGGGTAGGAATCCAAATAGGAACAATAAACAGAGGCATCATTATCGTAGAAAACGACGGTCGCCTCAACATCTGCTTCTAGGTACCAGGTACGTACCTGGTACCTTGTACACATATCCACATTTACACAGATTGTGGATAAGTGATTTTCTTTGCTAACTACAGCGTCCTGAAAAGATTTCCACAGGGCAATGGTTGATAACTTCGCAAAAAAACGGTATTATATGTAAGCAAGTATTTGTACATTCCGCGTTCTTTCAGCACATTGCCGATCGACGAGTCGGCGCCCCTCGTACCTTCACTGTACTGGGCCGAAGCCCGTAAATCTCACGGACATCGGTTCTAAGCTTTGACTTGACCCCCGTCTCCGATCTTCATCGGGACACAAGAAATCAAAAACCAAATCAAAACCTCGTCGGTGCACTCTCCGCCCTCAAAAAGGGAAATATACGGGTCTTCTGATCCGTTAGGAGTACCACCAGGGTTTGGTCGAAGCAGCAGTCCTTTTCTCAAGCCTAGATGAAAAGGTGTCCACATCGTAAAGGAAAAACTCCGCATCCCGCGGAACTCGCGCTGGCCTAGCCACGCACTCCTCTCACGAAACAGACCCCCCGTCCAGGCCTAAAGCCGCGAAGCCATATTTGCGCACTATGCATTAGGGCCACCCGCGGCTTTTCGATTTGCGCGAATACTTGCTTAAACCCAAGTATCCCGATAAACTACCACCGATATGACTGAAGAACAGATTGGTAACTACAAAGAACGTCTTCTTGAGGAAAAAACTCGCCTCGAACAGGAGTTGGAAGACTTGGGTTCCAAAGATCCCAATAAACCGGACGCCGCCTATCCAGAATCCGGCGGGAATTCGGAAGACGATAATGCGGCCGAGGTCACGGAATACGTTGACGAACTTTCGATTGAGGCGCGATTGGAAACGGAATTACGCGACGTAAAAAAGGCATTGAAATCAATAGATGAGGGGACTTACGGCGTTTGCAAATACTGCAAAAAAGAAATCGACATAAAGAGACTGGACGCGAGACCGGCGTCATCGAGCTGTATCGAATGCAAGAAGCTCCTCACGCAAGAGATGTGATAGGGAATCGCGGAAGAGGCGTTGTTATTTCGATTGCCACCTTGAATATCCTGGTGATTTTGGACAGAATTACTAAATATACTTTTATCAATAATCCCGCTCTTCGCGGGAAGTTTTTTTTAGGAGGGACCCTCCAAACAATCGAACATCGCAATTACGGGATCATCGCGAACATCCCCATTCCTTTTGCCGGAATCATGATCGCAACGTTCGCCGCAATCGCGTTGATAGGTTTTGGACTTCTCCGCGCTTGGCGTGAAAAATCCATGCGAATGGCATTTCCTTTGCTTTTGATTCTAGGTGGCGCGATCGGAAATCTCTGGGACCGTATACAATACGGCTACGTATACGATTGGCTACTTCTTTTCGGAAGATCCGCCATCAACATCGCGGACGCAGCGATATTTATTGGTATTATTTTGTACGTAGTAGGACAAAAAAATACAAAATCAACAACCGGCGCTATTGACAGTATTCCAAAAACAACGTAGCGGTATATATAGGTACGGACTAGGACTCACTATCTATGTCCGCAACAGTTCTCACATCTTCAATACTTGGAATTGAGGGCCATCCTGTGCATGTCGAGTGCGACATTTCGCCAGGACTTCCGGCTTTCAATGTGGTTGGGTTACCGGATACTGCCGTGCAAGAAGCGCGTGAACGCGTTCGAAGCGCGATGCGTCATTCGGAAATTTCGTTTCCACGAACGAGAGTTACGATTAATCTCGCACCGGCGGATCTCCGCAAATACGGAACGGGATTCGATCTCCCGATTGCCGTCAGCATCCTCGTGGCGCACGGAGATCTTCCGGATGATGAAAAAAATCGCCGTTTACTCATCGGTGAACTTGCGCTGGACGGCCGGCTTCGCGCGGTTCCGGGCGCTCTTTCTACTGCTCTGCTTGCAAAAGACGAGGGCGTGGAAGAGCTCATCGTTCCTGTTGGGAATGCCCAAGAGGCATCCCTCGTCAGCGGCATTCGCATACACGGCGCCACGTCTCTCGGTGACGTTGTTCGGCATATTTCCGGGACTTCCCCAATACCAACGTATTCGCGAGAGATCGCGGATGATACGCCGGTGCTAAATCGTGATTTTGATTTTGGAAGTATACGCGGACAGGAACATGTGAAGCGCGCTCTCGAAATAGCGGCTGCCGGCGGTCATAATATTTTGTTAAACGGTCCGCCTGGCGCTGGAAAAACTTTGCTCGCAAAAACTTTCCGCACGATCCTTCCATCTCTTTCGCAAGACGAGACCCTCGAGGTGACGAGATTACATTCAATTGCGGGGACGTTGCCTAAAGACGGCGTAATGCGCGTCAGGCCGTTTCGATCGCCGCATCATTCGGCGAGCAGCGCCTCGCTGATAGGCGGAGGCACTATTCCAAAACCCGGAGAGATATCCCTTGCGCACCGCGGCGTTCTCTTTTTGGATGAATTTCCCGAGTTTCCTCGCCACGTACTTGAAACGCTGCGCCAACCGCTAGAAGACGGGATGGTAACCGTTGCTCGCGCGCACGGCACCGTAACATTTCCCGCGAGATTCCTTCTTGTAGCCGCAATGAATCCTTGTCCGTGCGGGTTCGCAACTGATCCGGATCAGGAATGCGTTTGCTCGCCCATGCAAATGGCGAAATATCGAAAAAGACTTAGCGGACCGCTCCTTGATCGAATCGACCTTCTGATCGAAGTTCCAAAAGTTCCACCCAATCGTCTCGTCTCACTCGAAGAAGGAGAGTCGTCCGCGGCAGTGAGAGCGCGGGTTCAGGCGGCGCGCGAGCGCCAATCGTCTCGCATCGCGGAAACTCGTGTCGTCACTAACGCCGAACTCACAAGCGACCATGTGCGGCGGTTCGTAAAACTGAATCCGTCAGCAGGAGATATCCTTGAAAAAGCCGTGAGCCGATACAAATTGTCGGCTCGCGCGTACTTTCGGACGATAAAAGTGTCACAAACCATCGCCGATCTGGCCGGAAGCGACACGATTTGTGACGCGCACGTGAATGAAGCGCTATGCTATCGAGAGCTTGCCACAAGGGTAAATTAGACCTTGAAGAATTGCCTAGGTTGAGCAATAATATCGACCATCCGTTGACCGAACCGCATAATTTTGGTAACGTTTTTTGACCCAAATTTCGCGTTCCTTCCTATAACCGAGAATGAGCCTGGCCGTTCGACCGGCAGAATCAAAAGCAATGACCGACCGCTCGCGTCTCGTCGAAGAGGACCATATTCAATACAATATCAAACAATTAGCAACCAAAGCCGCGATCGTTTTCTTTCGTGCGATCCGGGTACTGAAAAAAGGCGCTGAGCGCGCGTTTCAGTATATTGCGAAATACCTGACGCCGGTCGGATCTTTTTTTCTGCGCACGTTCGCGGTTCCTATTTATCGCATCATCATCTTGGCACGACTCCGATTCCGCCGAACCGTAATGCCTTCACGCGGCTTCGCACTCTTTTTCGTAAGCAACAAATATCTTTTTCATGTTGTTCTCGGAGCTGCCGGCGCAGCCACGCTCTTGCTTAACCTTCGAGCCGGAAGCGCTCAGGCGCAAGACGTTGGACAAAACAGTCTTCTCTACGCGCTCGCCACCAACTCGGAAATCGAAATAGTGCAGGAAGTTGCGCGTGAAGAAGAACCGACCCATGCCATGTATGCAGAACCTGGGACTCTGGTCGCCGTGCCTCATATAGACTTTGACTACGGCGAAGAAGAACAAGTCGCCAGCATATCTATTCCAGGAACGATCAGTGCCGTGGGGCAAGTTGATACGACCGAAGGACCGAGTGCGCCGCGAACAAAGACCGAAGTCTACGTCGTTGAACAGGGAGATACGCTGGCTTCCATCGCGCACCAATTCGGAGTCAACGTAGGAACCATTCTTTACAGCAATTCACTTTCGGAACGGCAATACATCCGTCCCGGCGATTCGCTAAAAATCCCTCCGGTATCCGGAGTTCTCGTGGCAATCAAAAAGGGAGACACTATTTCCAAGCTCGCTAAAAAATACGAAGGCAGCGAAGCGGAAATTCGCGACTTCAATATGATTCAGGATGAGACTTCGTTGGCGATCGGAACCGAAATCATGATCCCGAACGGAAAAATACCGCAACCTGAACAAACTTTCTTGGCAGTCTCCGGGCGCTCTCAAGAACCTACGGCCAGCGCCAACATCAAATCAACAAAAAAACCGGCGAATGCCGATACCGGCAGTCTCGCAAAGACAAAGTTGCTTTGGCCGACTACAGGCCATGCCATCACGCAGTACTACGGATGGCGTCACACGGGATTGGACATTGACGGTAACTTAACATCGCCGCTTTACGCCGCTTACGACGGAGTTGTGACGACAGCCGGTTGGAATTCCGGCGGATATGGATTACAGATACTAATAAAACACCCGAATGGGGTGGTCACGCGTTATGCGCACTCGTCAAAACTTTTCGTTAAAATCGGCGACCAGGTTACTCGCGGACAAGTCATCGCCATGATGGGATCAACGGGACGATCCACCGGATCTCACCTCCACTTTGAAGTCTACATGAATGGAAAAAGAGTAAATCCGCTGGGATATATAAGGTAGGGGCGGGCTTGTCCCGCCCTGATTCGGTCACCCGACCGAATCGCATTAAAGCATCCGCCGTCGCTGGTACGTCAACCGAGGAGGGCGGGAGAACCCCGCCCCTACGGGATCGCAAACGGCGGATTCCCAACATCCGAATATTAATGCACAGGCAGCACAGGCAAGGCGCATTGACAATGCGTCCTTTTTGTACTATGTTGCTCCTTCCGCACATTCCTAAAACAACACACATGAGGTGAGTGTGAAACACATCGAACAACTGATCTCGCAACTGAACGCGGTCCCCGAAGGGTGCCCGGATCTCGCGCTTATTTCACAAATGGCGCAAGCCATATCACGCATCGATGCGCCGCGAGGAATCCGGCTCATCTCCTCGTTACGGAGCGAGTCCGTTGCGGCGCAAGTGTGCCTCTTGATCATCTCGATCTTCTACGAACGCGGCGCTCCTGGTCTCGGACGAATTTACGCGGATGCGTTTGAGATCGTTACGCGCGACTCCGACGAAATCATGCCGTGCTTCGGTCACATACATCTGGCCGGCCTGACGCAACGGAGCGACTATCTGGAAGGCACTCGTGTCCAATTAAATATCCAACAATCTACACTGTTTTTCAGTACTCGCTTC
>ERZ1292633.5228-Hain-H41-02um-R1-5228-length-11776-cov-7_pt1 | contig 11776 bp, 5 predicted proteins | sample MGYA00564406_ERZ1292633 | MGnify/ENA primary metagenome ERZ1292633 (study PRJEB36523, sample SAMEA6512639) | groundwater metagenome | collected 2019-01-08 | study: AquaDiva: Metagenomics assemblies of 32 groundwater samples
TAGATCCTGGTTTGGTATTGCTCCCGCACCCCAACACCACAACAGCCCCCGATAAGGCGTCTCGGCCGTCATGACATCGAGCGCGTTGCACGCGCCTGAGGAAGACTGCGCCATCCCTCAGGACGTGGGCGGTGGCAGACGCGTCAACGACGGCAGTTGCTCGTCGGATTCAGTGAGCCGAAGCGGTAGCGTCACGCCGTCGTCGGATTCGCCTCCATTCGACCCTTCGATCGACTGGGCACATCCTCCCAGCGAGGAGAAGCTGGCCGTCATGGTCGAGTCAACGGCCGCCGCGATTAGCGACGAAGACCAGGTCGTCACGAGCAGAGGAAGGTCACCAGAGGGGGCGGAGGCGCCGGTATCCACGATCCTCACGGTCACGCCAGCAGCAGCACCAGCACCAGCGGTGGCAGCCGTGGCGGCACCGGTCGATGTGCTCCTCGACCGCAGTGGTGCCGAGCCGTGCGAGTCGGTGCTATCTCGCAGCCGCATGGAAGGCGACGTGTCTAGTAGTACTGCCCGCCGCTCGCCGGTGATGTCTCGGCGCCGCCCGCTTCCGGACGATGTCGCGAGGGCATGGCCTTGCTCGAACGGTTGCGGCCGGCTCCCTCAGCAACAACCGGGCTCTCCCCAGCCGCCGCATGGATGTGGCGTGGGTCCGTCCGACGACCGATACCAGGATGTCCCGCTGCTCGTGTGCTCTCGCTGCCTGCTGATGTGCTGCCTGCGATGCATGTGCGTGTCGATGGGATGGAGAGCCGAGGTGATGCCGCGGATGCCTCCGTCCGCGTCGTCGACAGCATCGTCGTCGTCATCGTCGGCTTCTTCGCTGGCGTTCGGATCGGAGGCGCAGGAGGCGCTGCGTTGGTGGCGCACCATGGTGGCGGCTTGCGGACTCGACGACCTTGTCGGGATCGCCCGGGCTATCGCGAAACGGACGACCGCCGCCGGTTCCGGCGACTTCGCGCCGCCCCTTTGCTGGCCCCTGTCGCGACTCCCGCGTCCTGAGCAGCGCCCCGCCATGATCCACGCGCTCTCCAACGGATGGCGCTGTCCGAGGTGTTCGCCGCCGCCGCGTCTCCCCAGCAACGGGGTCCCTAAGGCGGCGTCTTCCGCACCGCTGCAGCTCGTCGAGGTGCCCTTGTTTCCGTGGTCGTGCGAGGGAGTGTGCGCGGCGTCCTGCCTCGTGCCGGTCGTTCGCGCCATGGTACTAGCCACGAGCCAGCGACAGGAGGCAGCGTTGGTCGCTGCTGGGAGCCATCACGACGTCTTCCGACAAGTCCTCGACCTATCGTCCTCCTCGGTGCCGCTGCCCCGCACCGCGGGTCGCATCGGATACGACCTGCGCTCGCTGCAGAAGCACGCGATGCTGCAGTCATCCGCAGGCGCGGCGAATGAACGGAATGGGGGAGCAACGATGATGAAGGGGGGTCGCAAGGGAGGCAACGCCGATGCACGCGCGGTGTTTGCCCACTTCGTGTCCGCTCACGTGGATGCTGACGGGGGAGAGGCGCAGGAGGGGCGGTGCGTGGCGCCCCTCGCCGTCCACGTCTCGTCGCGGCGAGCTCGTCATCACCAACGTCGACGTCTGGACGGGTGTGTGCCAGAAGGCGGAACGCTTGTGTTCTCGGTGCGCAACGAGGGGGCCGACGAGATCGAACTCGGATGGTATGGCGTGAGCGAAGACGTGCTCAGCGCGCCAATCGGATGGGTCGGCGACGACGCTGGAACGGCGGACGCGGAGGGGATGGCGAAGCGCCTCATCGCGTATCACCGCGCTGCCAACCGCACGTCCATCGCCGCTGTTTGCGTCGCGGTGTTCGATTGCCCGTCGACGCCACCCGGCGTGGCTCCGCGGCGGTGGGCCTTTCACCTTCCTCGGTATCGGCAATGGCAACGGCCTCCGCCGCGGACGGGCACCGCAGCTGAAGGCAGCGAGGAGAAGGAGGAGGACACGGCACATGGATATCACTACTATCCATTTCACCGATTCGCCCTGCTACCGACCGATGCCGAGCAGCGGCGCATCCGCCCGGATCCCCTCATGTCCGTCGTGGTCTTGTTCGACCTCGCCGACGGCAACGAAACAACCCTCTCACCGGCCGCACCGAGCTTACGTTCATGCCCCCTGCCCTGTTCGAGGCCATTTCCCCTGCCGACAACGGCGATGGCCGTGGCGCTCGCCCTGCAGAACCTCCGGGCCGCGCGTCGTGCCGTTCGGTTGTTGGTCAATGGACGGAATGTGCTTTTCCACGGTGCCGGTAGCAAGCACGGACTTCTCAGTCGTGTGGTGAATTCGCTTCCACTGTGCGGGCGCGAGTTGTTGGTGCTCGATTTCACGGACTCGTCGCATATTTACTCGACGAGTCATGACCCGAAGAAAAGGAGCAGCCGCACGGCTAGCATTGTCATCGGGGCGAGTCCAATCGACCCAGGACGACCCCGCAGGCCGCGGCAATCGACCGTCCCTTCGCCCGGTCAACGAAGCTTTCCCGCGGTCCCATCATCGCAATCGGCGCCGCTGTCGTCCCCTAATGGCCACCCACGTGGCGGCCATTCCACGTTGCCGACCCGCAGCAGCGGTGGACATCCTACGCGAATCGCAGCGATGGCGAAGGCAGTGGGTTCCTTCTTGCGACGATTGCCAGATGCGTTTGGCTGTTGCTTTCACGGCTCAGCGGCGGAGGCGGCTGGGGAACATCACCCACCTCCACCTCCCCATTCTCCGGCCGTATGGTTCACTCCGTGGAACGCCGGCGCTGGTCTGGAGGTCCCCTTGACGTGGCGGCATGTTCATGACACGCCGCAGCCGCCGCCCCGTCCAGGGGGCCGCAAGCGCAGCCGGTCGTCGCCCATTGCTGCCGGGGCGAGCAGAGCGGGGGAGGTTCTCCCCTCGCTGAAAGGGGGGGGAGGGGCAGGACGGGAGCTTCCGTATCTCGCAGCTCGCGGAGAACGCGCCATCGGTGTGATTCCGACGTGCTCTCCGGCGCCTTCAGCATTCGTTCGCAAGCGCGACGCGTCCGATCGCCGCAGCAGCGCAGGGCCCGGCTCCCTCACCGCGACCCCAGTACGGCAGCGACCGCCGTCTCGACTTTCGGAGGGTGGCGACGAGGGAGGAGGGGGGTCTCCATGTTTGATGCACCCGTTTCGTGCTGGTGCAGAGGAGGGAGGGCTCGAAGCCACCACCGCACCCGGCGGCGGCATCCATCGAGATGGTGGGGGAGAGGATGCCCCCGTCGCGACCGACGACGATCGTTTCCCGTCCATCAACGTGGACTGCGGAGGCGCAAGGGACGACGTGAGCCCGCCGTTGATCATGATGGAGGACGACGTGGAGTGGCTCGGGGGGGCCGCCGACCCATTGGATGCCTCTTCGCGGGAGGGGCAAACAGGTGGTGGTGTCACGGTCGTCGACGGGCGGCCCTACGTCGTTTTACCCCCATCGGTCACGCAGCGTTCAGTAGACCACCATGGCCACGCGGGAGGGGCGCCGCCGGCGGCGACAGGCGGTGTGAGCCACGCGAGCGACCCCTCGCCAGATCGACACCGTTTTGCAGTTGCCTGGGAGGGAACCTGCGGGGACGCTTGGCGGTCGTTCTGGAACCCTTCAGGCGGCAGCTGCCGCAGCAACGATGCGCCTCGTGGGGCCGCCTCCTCGTCGTCCTTCTTGTCTCGACTTCTCCTGAGCAGCGCGGCGCGCGACGTCCTTGATCGTGTCGAAGCTGAGACAGCGATGTCTGGTGACGCGGCGTGGTCGTTGCGGCGAGGTGCGTACTCTCCCGTCATTCCGGCAACTAGGATTCTTCGGGATTCATCGGCAACCGCCGCGAGTCGCACGAACGAGTCCGTGGAACCCACTGGTCGTCTCGTCGTGATCCATGGTTTAGATCTACTCGCTCACGAAGCCCCGGAGCTCTGTGAAATTCTCCTGACCCAGGTAGCGCGCGCCACTCGGGAAGCGCGTCGAGCATCTGGCCTGCGCGCGCCAGTCAGCGTCATTGCGTCGGTAGACGAACCGTGGACAGTTCTCCCTTGTGCGCAAGGTGGAGCGTGGCATCCGGCCGGCGCATCCGCGTCGCCGACGGAGATGGCGGTGACTGACCTTCGCTGGGTGCTCGTGAGCCATGCCAGTGGGACGGACACGTGGCAGCCTTCAGCCCATCCCTCGCCCGTCGATAGCGGCGTGCAGCAAACATCCGACGGAGCGCCGCTGCAACCGCCGCAGCCGCAACCTGCGTTCTGGCGCCACTTCTTGTCGTTCGCGGCGGCGTATCACCGATCCCTCGCGGACCAAGCTGCTGTGGATGCCGAGGCGGCTGCATCCTCGTCGCATCGAAATAGTAAGCGCCGTGGAGCGACGGCTGCCGGTGGGGTGGGGCACAAAGGAGGGGGGCGTTTGTCGAGCTTGCCGGATGACCAAACGGTATTTCGCGTGCTGCGAAGCATCCCGGCGCACTTCGTCGCGGTGCTGGGCCATCTATGCCACATGCAGAGTGACGCAGCGGCTCACCACCACTCGGCCGCTGCCAGTGCAGGCAGCGGAGCAAAGTCATTGGCTCATCACAATTTCATATCACTTTCGAGCGCGCTTGATTTTCTGGAAAGCCGCGGCGAGTTTCTCACCACGAACCGCCTCCGAGCCGTCGTTATGGAGCTGGCCAGCAACCGCCTGGCTCTCTATGATCGCGACTCCTACGCACTGAGCGTGCCGCAGCCACAGGAGCTACTCGCTCTCATCGACCGTTTCGCACGGGGCGACTGCGACGGCACTGGCGACAAAGACGGGGGCAGCAGCGAAGAGGACGGCGTGCTCGTCGACGTCGCCCCGGCCTCATGACGACGCTGCTGGATAGACAACACGGTCACCAGACACGTTCCATTTCGGCGTCCAAGGTTTTCTGCGGCTGTGGCATCCCTGTGTTTCACTTTTCACATGCTGCTGCTATTGTTCTCTCCTTCTCTCTGCTATGGCCGACAGTTCCTTCCTTTTCAGACCTTGACTGAGAACAAGAAGGGGGCACCGGAAAAAAAAGCGAGTGGGGTTAAAGTCACGACGAAAAATGGCGGCGGTGTTCGCCCTGCGTCTCTCATTACCGGTATTGTTGTTAGCGTCGTGGGTTAAGGCGGATTCATGGTACCGTCGACATTTCCCCCGCCTCGACGTGACCCCGCCGCCAGACGCGAACCACAACAACCATTCGATCCCTCCCACCCTTCGCTGTGACAACAATTCGTTTCCCGTCGCCGCGATGTACCTTAGCCCTGCCGCCCTGTTCGCATTCAACGACCGCTATCTTCAAGCCACTCTCGCGACGCCATCGGCGTCGGGTTTGCCAACGACATTGTGACGAACGGCCCGGACTATCGCGTGGAGGTCCCGCCGTGCCGCGACGATCTCTTGCTTCAATGTCCACCCTTGCCCTCCAATTCCACCGGACGCGGGCCCGGCACCGACGGACTTGACTGCGGCACGTGCGCTCGGCTTCAGCCCGAACCGCCGGGCCCGCATCCGAGGGACCGCGCTGGCTGGGCCCCTCGTGGTGAGCGTCGCCTACGCCGCGGTGCTGGCGTGGGGTGGCAAAGTGCTCCCCGCTGACACGGTGAGGGCCGCACCATACGTTGACGTGGCCGCCCGGGTTCTTCGCGCCGCCGTGCTATTGGTTTGGGCGCTGCTGGCTCTCGTCGGCTGGTGGCCGGTTGCGGCGACTCCTGCCTCGGCTGGCCCTCTCGCTCTCTGGTTCGTCGTGAATGGCGTCGCACCGGCCGCGGTTGCCACTTCCCTACCTCACCCAGCCCCTTGGATCCCAGCTGGCCTCATGGTCACGGTCGCCGTGTGCTTTGCCGCGTGCGGCAGGGCGCTGATGAGCTGGTATGCGCTGGAGACCGACATTGAAGAACGGGGCCACCACGTGCAACAACAACGACTGCAGGCTGGAGAAGACGGAAAAAGAAGACCAACCATAGAGAAAGGCGGATCGAGCGGCGCGTTTAAAACTCAAACACCTCGTCGTTCGTTGCTGCAGTGCATACTTCACGGTCATCACCCGAGGATGCAGGATTCACCCCTCATACGTGATGTTGTGATTTATCACGCAAACATGGGTGAAGAGAGATAGAGGGTGAAGTCATTTACTAGTACTAGAAAATTCATTTTTGATGAGCCGTCACTTCAATCGTCCCCCCGATTTGTACGGCGGCAGCGGCAGCGGAGTGGGTGAGCCTCAGCGATTCCGCGACACCGTGGTTAGGTTTCTGCGGTGGCGGCCTGAGACGCCGGAGCAGCTCCAGTGGGCGAAGCACGCCTACTGGCGTTTTGGCTTCCTTTGCGCCTTCATGGCCTACGAGGCGTACTGGCATCCGGAGTACAGCTTCATCAGCGCTTGGTGGCACGGGTCCTCGGAACCGCTGCTCTCCCGCACACTGCCGCCAGGGGGCGTCGAACCACGTGCCGCCGTGGACGAATGTGACTCCGAAAGCGCAGTGGACACCGTGCAGGCGGCGGATCGCTCGACAGCCACGCGCACGTCATCGCCGGCGTCAACAGGGGCGGCCCCTTCAAGAAGGGTACCATCAACGACGACGCCGGTCGATCAACCCCCGCAGTCCAATTCACCTGGATTTCGATAGTGCCAAAGTTATCATGCGATATCTTGGTTCACACACTTTCTCGAGTTAGTCCTTGTGTGAAGAACCCGGGAAACGTTTTCTGATTCAAAGCTTGTTCGTCTCATTTCCCACCCTTCCTCTGGCGCCCAGACAAAACCGTCGTGAAGGGGTACGATCAAATGTCCAATCCATTTGCTACCGTCCGCCAGAGAGTGTTGACGCCCATCATTCTGCGCGACCTGTACCAGATTTCGCTCATCAACCGGTCCTTGAGGTATCCTCCGCTGCACGCGAAGTTGAGCAAAAAGTTGGACGAATTCGTTCTGCCGCCGCTTCTTGCTCCTTCGACCGCTCTAACGTCGACCCAGGCCCAAGCGGCCGCAGCTGCTGCTGATGCCGATGCGAAAGGAACACCGTCGTCAGCGGGTCACCTGCAGCTTTCCTTCGACGACCTTCACATATTGACGCGAATCTGCCTGCACCTTGACTGTCAGACCTCCCCGCTCGCCACCGCGGGTCTCGAGCGGCTCGTTCGCCACGCGCAGACGGACCGGCTGTCGCCGAAACAACTGTCCAAGCTGCTGAGCGTCGCCGCCGAGTTTCACTCGCACTCTGCCGTCCATGATGTCGCCTCTCGGACGCTCCGCACGGTTGCGGCCTCGCTCACGTCTAGCGACTTGGTGCGAGTGGCGAGTTCGCTGGCGAGCGTTGTCAGAGGCGGCGACATCACCCGATTTTCCGACACGTGGCGCCGCATCGCCAGCGAACTGCAGCTGCACTACGAAAAGCTAGTCAACATGTCTCTGCCGGAGCTCGTGACGATGATCGACGCGTGCACCAAGTACGACGTCGGTGTGCCGTTGCTGTACCAAGTGCTGGGGCGGAGGGCGTGTGAGGTTGCCGACGACTGGTCCGTCGAACAGCTGAGTAACGTCGTCGCGTCCTTTCGCCGGCGCGGAGGGGTTGCCGCGTCGATCGCCGGCACCCTCGGCGGTAGGCTCGTGGCCAAATGTGCGGTCGCGCAGCCATTCAACGAGCCTCAGCCGTCGCCCGGGGGGGCGTCCGAACCACGTGGCGACGTCGGCGCAGGCCGCGGGGTCGAGGAGGTCTTGCAGACTCTGCAAGCCTTCTCCGCTGCGGAAGGGCGCGCCAACACGGCGACCCGCGAGGGCGTGTACGCCGCGACGCTTACAGATCCGACCATCCTCCACGCGCTATTCGAACGCAGCCGTCGATCGGTCATGGGCATGACTTTGGAGGAACTGGCGAAGCTAGCGCGAGCGATGCGCGCCAAGCGGGCCACCACGCAATGGGACATCGTCGCTGCCATCTTGGCCCGCGCCGCGCAGCTGACTCAGGCCACCTCCGCCGGTGTCGATGGAAAGGATACGTTGTCAGCAATAGCGACGACGACGACGGAGGAGGAGGTCGCCGCGGCGCCAGCTGCGCGTGGAGACGAGGGACCGGCTGCCGCGGGCATCGTGATGGACAGCGTGGCCGAGACTGTATTCGTTCTCATCGCGAACGTTTTACCTTCCACGTCGGTGGCGGCCCTGTCAAGTGCCATTCGTGTGGCCTCCGCCGTCACCGAGCCGAGGAGTGGAACGTACGCCTCCCTAGTGACACCTCCCGAAACGACGCGACTCAAATTCACGAAGCGCGGCGGCGATAAACATGCGGCGGTGTACCACGACGACGATGCAGAAGGGGCGCCGCCGCCATTGGACCTGACGGAGGCAGTTCCCACCGCGGAGCCGTTGACGGCGGAGCGACTTGCGGTTTCTGCCGAGATGAAACACGTCACGGCTCCCGTCAACGCTGTGCGACTGCTTGCCGCTCTTATTGATCGCGTGCTACTGCCCACGGGAATAACTCCGCAGCACGTTTTCTCCGGCGTGTCTCTCTCCACACTGACGTTGGCTCTCGGCCCCGTCACAAATGCGTTGCTCTTGCACGAGCAGCTTAAACAGCAGAGCGGAAGCGACGGCGATTCCTTTCCGGTAGTGGACTCAAAGGGGGATGATCACTCCCCCCCGGAAGTACCCCCTCCTCAAATCGTGAGGCTGTTGCGCTCCATCAACGAAAGCGCCCATTCGGCGTCATCCAAGGCCTTGTCGCCAGCGGAAACCCGAATGGCGGTGCAACGTGTGTTCCTTTGGAATCGTTCGCGTTCGACTCACAGGCTTCTGGAGGAACGGCGTTGCCATCTTGGCGCGTCTTCGATATGTGGAACCGACGATGACGACGGCAGCGGCGGCGCAGATTATGAATGGAACAATTCATCGATTCGCTTGAAAACAGTGTGGAGTGACGACTTGGCGGATCCACCCGCCGTAAATCTCTCGGAGTTCCTAAATCGAGGGCTGCAATCGATGTTGCACAAGGCCGTGACAGACCTCACGTGTTCGCCCCGTGACCTCGTCGCGCTCATCGTTGGTGTGGCTCACTGTCTCGGGGACCGCGCGCAACGCCGACTCTCTGCGACTTCTTTTTCTAGCCGCGACTCGGTACCACCCGCGGCGGCGGTGGTTCCATCCGCCGCTCTGAAAACGCTGATCGCCAAGCTGATGACGTTCCCCGCCTGGCGCTCCGCCCTCTTCCCCTGTGACTTTCTCGCGATTGTGTCCAGTCTGCACCGTGCGCGACTCACACATGTGCCTTTGTGCGAGGGCGTGCTAGAATACGTCGCGACGACGTCCGCGGTCGCGGTGAGCGGCGCAGCTGCGCGGACGTTGCCTAGCGCCACGGCCATGGCTGCCTTGACAGGCGACCCGTCGATCGCCACGGTCGAAGATCTCACGAAGCTGCTAGGTTGCCTGTCGTCAATGGGGGTATCCAGCGCGAAGTATTACGACGCGATCGCGAACCAAGCGTTGGAGGGGATCCTGCGGGCGCCAATCAGCGGTGGCATCGTCCAACGTGGTGGTGGTCCGGCCACGTCGGCGCACCACGCAGGATACGGCCTCGTCTACGGAGCGACGTCTGGGGGCGGCACGACGGAACCAATCGAGGTGCTTGCCCTCAGCGCAGTTTTGGCCGCGTATTCGCGCGTCGGCCTCGTCACTCCATGGCTGCTGGACGCCGTGCTCCCGCGGCTGCGTCAGGTCCTCCTCCTGCCGCGGGTGGTGACGGATGCCTCCGACGTCGCCGTGGCGGAGCGGCCGCCGGATAGCGCCGCGATCGAAGGAAACGTGGCCTCCTCGCCGCGTCTCGTGGCGGCCGTCCACTACTTCAGGACGACGACGCAGGGGCTCCACGTGGCTTTAGCCGCCCTCGAGCGGTTCGCAAGAGGCACCTCGCTACCGCAGGATCAAACCATCATGACCATCGGCGCCATGGCGAAGTCACTCGTCGTGGGCTTGTTGCCTTTGGCCAGCAATCTGCTGCGCGCTTGCCGGACGGACGGCTCAACCACCGGCCCCGTCGTCCCCTCCAACCGAACGATGGACGCCGCCCTCGACGCGGGAGGCAAAAGATTGGCTTAAGCGCTTCACCTGCTCTCACGCCTGATGGCCACGCAACACACCACGGCGCTCGCCACGGTGCTCGAGGAGGCGAAGGCCCTGCGTCTTCCAACTTGTCGATGGGCTCTGTCCGCACTCGGCGCCTCGTCGCCGCCTCAGCCAGCGGACCCGGTGGTCCCGTCATGGGAACCGGCCGCCGCTAATTCTGTGTTATTAGCTCTCAAAGCATCGCTCACGATGCACCGCCGCGCCGTCACGGCATCCGTGGGTGGCCAGCGGTCAGCGGCCGCCGCCGTCGTTGTGAGGAGGGCAGCTTCCGCCACTGTGGACGAGGAAGTTGACATTTGCGAGACGGTGCTGCGCCATCTTATTCGCCTGGTGGCAGCGAAACCGGGCGATGCCGACGCCGCGGGTGTGTCCCATGATGCCCTTGAGGTTGTCGGGCTCGTTCTCGGGAGCTGGTGGGACGCGCCGCCTCTCACCTCGGATGCGGCGCCCGGCGTCAGCACTTTGGCACTCCGCCGCGCGGTCGCCGCCAGTCACGGCTACCTCGTAAAAACACTGCTGCCGCCGGTTCTTGCGGATGGTGCTGCCGATGGCCCACCGCCGTCGGATGATGACGTGATGATGCTGCGCCGTGTCGTGGATCATGCGGTGGCGACCGTCAGCGTGGGCGCCGTGCAGCAGACCCTCATCCGGCACAGCGTGGCGGCCAATCATCAAGGGCCCGGCGTCATCCACAGCGCGCCAGCCATGCTAGCAGGGGCGACCGGGACGTCGTCTGGACTGATGAGGGAAGGGGGATCCCTGACATTCACCGGCATCACAACCGTCGTGAACATGCTATGTGCTGCGGCGTACCTGCTTCGCGCCACAGGCCGGTCCACCGACGAGCTTGTTGGCAAGGTGGAGGTGGCATCCAGATCGCCGCATTTGGGCTACACCGTACTCTGCCGATTCGCCCCTGTTTGGTGCGACCGCCCGGACTTGAAGCGGTATTTAAAGGACGCAGACGTCCTCCGACACTTTTCCGTGGCGTTGGGTCAGATTAGCAACGCGATCCTGCCCCTGCAGCTGTCGCCGGCTCCGATGCACGCGGTCAAGCGCTCGTTGAGCGGTGCCGGCGCCGTCGCCCAGACGCAGAATGATGGAGGAGCTGAATTGGTCGCGTCCGGGGCTTCCATCTCGACAACGCACAGCGTCGCGATCATTTCAGCATCTGGCGAAGGTAAAGAGGCCGCCGCCATTGGTACTGTTGGGGGGCGCGAGACCGCAGCCGCAACAAATAAGTCGTCCGCTGGAGGAGCTCCGCGTGGCACGTCCACGAATGAACCCATTCCGGGGAAACATCCGATGAGTAGGTCCGTCACACCGCCAGCGCGCCCGGCCAAGAGCGCGTCAGCTTCCGTCGGCCGCGTGACCACCGCGTCGCCGAGGCGGCCAATCGAGACCAACGCGGCCGAACGCCAGGCCCTTCCTTCCACGTCCGCTCGAGTGGCCTCTTCGTCGAAGCGGCTGACGATGAGTCGATCGAAAGGCCACAACGGTTCGGATGCGAATGCCGCGACGATCGACGCGCCGCCGCGCACGTCTAAACGCGCCCGATGATACCGTCGTGACAGAGCATCTTACACGTCGCAGTTACGTGAGTTGGGGGAAGGAAGGAAGGAAGGAAGTTGTGGTTCTGGCCCAGGTGGGCATAACCG
>ERZ1292633.4534-Hain-H41-02um-R1-4534-length-12836-cov-4_pt1 | contig 11775 bp, 8 predicted proteins | sample MGYA00564406_ERZ1292633 | MGnify/ENA primary metagenome ERZ1292633 (study PRJEB36523, sample SAMEA6512639) | groundwater metagenome | collected 2019-01-08 | study: AquaDiva: Metagenomics assemblies of 32 groundwater samples
AACGTGAGGTCGGCTTCTTCGAGCGACCAAGGCAGTTGTGCCTTCATGGCCCCCAGCTTCATGGTGTTGGAACGCGGCTCGAACACCGCAATAATGCGTTGTTCGGGTTGGTTGGCCGGCGCTTGATCAAGCTTGCGGCGCAGGCCATTGATGGTGGTGCGAATGGCAGTAGGGTGGTGCGCAAAGTCGTCGTATACCTTGACACCAGCGGCTTGTCCACGCAGCTCCAGGCGGCGGCGCACGTTTTCAAACGATGCAAGGGCTTGCGCGGCTTGCTCTGGCGGCACACCCACATGTTCAGCGGCCACAATGGCCGCCAGTGCGTTGAGTTGATTGTGTTCGCCCAACAATGACCAATCGACGCGGGCCACTTTTAGGCTACCTTTAAGCACGTCAAAAGCGTGCGGTTCACCGCGAGCCCGCCATGCGCCGGGCTCTTCTTTGCGCCCACCGAAGCGAACCACATCGCTCCAGCAGCCCCTTTTGAGTACGCGTTGCAGGCTTTCTTCGCGCTGGTTCACCACTAAACGGCCTTCGGTTGGAACGGTACGTACTAGATGGTGGAATTGCGTTTCGATGGCCGCTAGGTCTGGGAAGATGTCGGCGTGATCGTACTCAAGGTTGTTGAGAATGGCCGTGCGTGGGCGGTAGTGGACAAACTTGCTACGTTTGTCGAAAAAGGCGCTGTCGTATTCGTCGGCTTCGATGACAAAGCACTTGGCCCGCCCGTGCGCCGCAGGGCCGCCCCAAGGCGCGAGCACCCCGTCGGGGGGCAGCGTAGCGCCGTTAGGGGTAAGCGAGGGGGTTCCGCCTAAGCGTGCCGATACACCAAAATTTTGCGGCACACCGCCAACTAAAAATCCGGGCTCAAGACCCGCCTTTTCAAGCACCCATGCCAGCATCGATGTGGTGCTGGTTTTGCCATGCGTTCCCGCTACAGCCAGCACATGGCGGCCACGCAGCACATGCTCAGCCAGCCACTGCGGGCCACTGGTGTAAGCCGCGCCGTCGTTCAAGATGGCTTCCATCAACTCGTTGCCACGCACCACCACGTTGCCCACCACAAACAAGTCAGGTTTGAGCGCTAGCTGATCCTTCCCGTATCCTTCAATCAAGTCGATGCCTAGACGACGTAGTTGATCGCTCATGGGCGGATAAACATTGGCGTCGCAACCGGTGACCTTGTGGCCCAGCTCACGCGCCAGCGCCGCCAAACCGCCCATAAAAGTGCCGCAAATACCGAGAATATGGATGTGCATGTGGAAGCCTAATACGTGAAAACGAAAACCCACCTTAGAGACGCTGAGAAACAGAGAAATTCGAAGAAAAATGTGTTCTCTTGATTGACTCTGCGCCTCCGTGGTCGGTTTCCAGTATCAATTTCTAACGCAAAACTTGAGCGGCGGCTTGAATCGTCGCGTCAATGTCGGCGTTGCTATGCGCGCTGCTCACGAAGCCCGCCTCGTAGAGCGCAGGCGCTAGATATACGCCGCTGTCCAGCATGCCGTGAAAGAAGCGGTTGAAGCGGTCTTTGTCCGTCGTCATGACAGTGCTGTAATTTTGCGGCAGCTCGTTCATCAAGAAAAAGCCGAACATGCCGCCTTCGCTGTCCACACTGAACGGCACGCCGTTCTGATGTGCCGCTGCTTTTAAGCCCGCCACCAGCGTTTGTGTCTTGACGCTGAGTGCTTCAAAAAACCCGGGCTTTTTGATCTCACGCAAGGTGGCTAAGCCACAAGCTGTTGCTACTGGATTACCACTGAGCGTACCTGCCTGATAGACGGGCCCGAGTGGGGCGAGCTGCGCCATGATGTCGCGGCTGGCGCCAAACGCGGCCAGCGGCATGCCACCGCCAATGACTTTGCCAAACACGCTGATATCGGGTTTGAAGCCGGGAATCGTTTTGGCGTAAACGCTTTGTGCGCTACCTAACGCAACGCGAAAACCGGTCATGACTTCATCAAACACCAGCAAAGCACCGTGCTGAGTGCAGAGTTCGCGCAGCCGTTTCACAAACGGCACAGCAGCGCGCACGAAATTCATGTTTCCGGCAATGGGCTCAATTACCACACAGGCCAGTTCCGGGCCATGCAGGCTGAAGGCTTCTTCGAGTTGCGTGAGATTGTTGTACTCCAGCACCAAGGTGTGCTGCACCACTTCTGCGGGCACGCCCGCGCTGGTGGGGTTGCCAAAGGTGGCTAGACCCGAACCAGCCTTGACTAATAGCGCATCGGCATGACCGTGATAGCAACCTTCGAATTTGATGAACTTGCTGCGTGCGGTAGCCCCACGGGCCAAGCGGATCGCGCTCATGGCTGCCTCTGTGCCGGAGCTAACGAGCCTGACTTGTTCAATGGACGGCACCAGGGCGATGATTTCTTCGGCTAGCTCGACTTCGCGTTCGGTGGGAGCTCCATAGGAAAAACCCTCGGTTACTGCGCGTTGAACGGCCTCCAAAACGGCAGGATGACCGTGACCCAAAATCATCGGGCCCCATGAACCAATGTAATCAATGTAACGATTTGCATCGGCGTCAAAAATATAGGCGCCCTGTCCGCGTGAAATAAATCGCGGAATTCCACCCACGGCGCGAAAGGCGCGCACCGGCGAATTCACACCGCCGGGGATGACTTGGCTGGCACGTTCGAACAGCGCCTGACTGGTTGTGGTTGAGTTCATTTTCTAGTGCACACGATGAGGTGTTCCAGGGCTATCGGGGCCTTCGTCAGGGCCGCCTTCGGCGTCGTCTTCACCTGGCGGTAAGGCCCAAAAAAATCGATCTGGGATGACATTACCCATGCCTGGCCTGAACCCGGCATCTAAGGCTTGATCTAAAAATGCTAGGGCTTCAGATACGGCGGTGTGCGGTTCAGCGCCGACCGCCAATAGTGCCGCCATTGAGGCTGAAAGCGTATCGCCCGCACCGATGAAATTGACGTCCAGCCGTTCAAATTTCTCGCCAGAAATGGCACCTGCAGAATTGGCCAGCACGTTGTCAATGTATTGATCTTTCAGCACCATGCCCGTGACGAGCACATGCTCGCAACCGGCCTCAGATGCCGCCACAGCCAGTTCGCGCGCCGAGGCTGGGCGTTCTGCCTCCCAGTCAGGCAACAGGAAGTCCGTCAGTGTTTTATGGTTACCCACCAAAATCAAGGTTTGCGGCAAGATGAGCTCGCGAAACGCCTCGCAATAGCTTTGCTGCTGTTCTTCATCTAACCAGGTGAGATTGGGTAGGTATGACACCAGAGGTACATCTGGGTAGTCCGTGAGCACTTCGGCAACCGCCGAGACGGCCTCCGCGCTGCCCAAAAAGCCGACCTTCCATGCCGCTACCGTGACATCTTCGAGGATGCTACGGGCTTGCTCGACGATGACTTCGCCTTCAAGCGCTTGCTGGTCAAAGACCTCTGCGGTGTCGCGCATCATGATGGCCGTGATGACGGGCAAGGCATGGGCGCCCATGGCTGAAATGGTGGCAATATCGCCAGCAATGCCGCTAGCGCCACTGGGGTCGTTGGCGTTGAAACTCATGACGCAGGCAGGGGCGTGCGATTCTTCAAGCGGTGCTGCTGCGTCGGGGGTGGCTTGGTCGCTGGGTTTCATGATGTGGTGCCTTAGGGGTTTGGCGGGTCGCTTGATTCGTGAGTTTGCATCCACTGGAGTGGCCGTTACACACTTCCAGAGGATTGTTAGGATTGTTGCGTATGTGCCTATAAGCCCTAATATTTTTGAGTATGAGCGTCATTACAATCGGGCCCCATTGTAGTGACCAATCAAGACCTATCGTGAGCGAACAAAGTACCTGGATGTGCCTGATTTGTGGCTGGATCTACGACGAAGCCACCGGTGACCAAGAGCATGGCATTGCCCCCGGCACCCGGTGGGCCGATGTGCCAATGAATTGGACCTGTCCAGAGTGTGGTGCCCGCAAAGATGATTTTGAGATGGTGCGCATTTGACGCACCAGGACGTAGGCCACAGTCTGCTCCGAGTCGCCCCACAATGAATGGTCAGTAAACTCGGCACAGTCTGTGGTTTGCCTGTTAGTCTAAGCGGTGCTGTACATTGTCGTTGAGGAGGATTTCAGGGTGAGTTCGCTGCCAAATTCGCAGCTGGGGGCTTTGCAGACCAGCAAAATGGAAGGCCAGGGTGCGCCAACTCGCGTATTGGTCATTGATGACAGCAACACAATCCGGCGTAGCGCCGAAATATTTTTGAAGCAGGGCGGCTATGAAGTCCTGCTCGCGGAAGATGGTTTTGACGCTTTGTCCAAAGTCAACGATCATCATCCCGATTTGGTTTTTTGCGACATTTTGATGCCCAGGCTTGATGGCTATCAAACTTGCGCGATCATCAAGCGCAATCCGCGTTTTGCGTCGGTGCCGGTGATCATGCTGTCGTCCAAAGATGGTCTGTTTGATAAGGCTCGTGGTCGCATGGTGGGCTCGCAAGACTATCTCACCAAGCCTTTCACCAAAGACCAACTGTTACAAGCCGTGCAGCAATACCGAAAACCAAGCGTATAGATTGAAAATTGTTGTGAAATTTCGCACGAAGATTCACGAGAAATTTCGCTTTTCAGGCACAGGGAACTTGGGCGACTCGTCCAAGAGATAGGATTTTAAATATGCCGATCCAGAAAATATTATTAGTCGACGATTCGAAAACAGAGTTGTTCTATCTGAGCGAGATGCTTGTTAAGCGTGGTTATGCTGTGCGTACTGCTGAAAATGGAGAGGAAGCGCTGCGTCGCTTGCAAGAAGAAAAGCCAGATTTGATCTTGATGGATGTGGTGATGCCTGGTCAAAACGGTTTTCAGCTCACACGAGCCATTACCCGCGACACCCGCTACGCCAACGTGCCGGTCATCATGTGCACCAGCAAAAACCAAGAGACCGACAAAGTTTGGGGCATGCGGCAAGGCGCCAGCGACTACCTCGTGAAGCCGGTCAAGGCCGAAGACCTGATCGCCAAGATCAAGGCACTGGAATAAGCCATGGCCAATAAGGAAGCCCTGCGCGACCTTCAACATCGGTTAGCCGAACGCATGCGCTCGGCACGCAGCCAGCCGGTTGCGGCCTCGTGGTTGGCGGTTGAATGTGCGGGTACGGCAGTGCTGTTGCCGCTACAAGACGCGGGTGAAATTTTCCCACTGAGCGCACTGCATCAGCTTCCTCATGCTAACCCGTGGTTTGCGGGGGTTGCCAATTTGCGCGGAGCTTTGCATAGCGTGATCGATCTGGCGGCTTTCTTGGGTTTACGCAGCGAAACCCTTAGCTCAGAACGTCGGTTGGTAGCGCTTAATCCGCACCTGGAAATGCATTGCGCCGTCATGGTTGATCGCCTGCTAGGTTTGCGGCATGCACAAGACCTAACGGTTTTACAAGACGAGCCAGGCAGCCAGCAAAGCAAACCTGCTTTTGCTGGCGCACGCCTGCAAGATATGGGGGGGCGTAGCTGGCAGGTCATTGATCTGCGAGCTTTGGCCCGTTACGAAGGTTTTCTGAAAATCGTGGCCTGAATCCGAGCTTGGGCTCGGGGGATAGGTTTCGTTGGGCGCCATGAGCGGCAACGGCCTTGCTTTTGCACGGTCGTTGCGAATTCGGGTGTCATCAAAGGGCAAAGGGTTGACATGAGTTTCCTGGACAAATTCAAGAGTCACAAACCGGACGGCGACGTTGCGGCCTATGAATTGGACGAGTTTGAAGGTGCGCAAAAACACGTGCATAGTCATTCTCATGAAGATTCCAACGTGACGCTGGACTTGAATGCTGATACCGCTGTGGTTGAGCATCATGCAGCTTCTATCATTGCTGAAGCATTGCCCTCTGAGCTTGCGAGCGACAGTTTTGCGGACACGCGTGTGGCCGAATTGCCCACTGAAGCGGCGGCAGCGAGTGTGTTGCCGTTGATCGGCAGCCGTCCCCTTTGGCAACAGCAACGTATCTTGCTGGGTTTGGCAATTTTCGGCGTGGTGGGCCTAGCGTTGGCCATCGGTTTGGCGCTAACGGCAGCGACGCGAGCCTCTAGTCAGGTGGCTGCGGCGGGCCAGTCCTTGATGCAGTCACAACGGATGGCGAAGTCGATTTCTCAGGCCGTGTTGGGTGTGCCCACTGCGTTCCCGGAATTGAAAGACAGCGTTGACACATTAACCACCATGACGCGCAGTTTGCACAGTGGTCAAGGCCCTGTTGCAAAAGCACCCGGCAGCGTGCAAAAGCTGCTTGAGCCGCTCATGCCAATGATTAATCGTGGTGAGAAAAACTCCGGTGCGGTGCTCGGTCAGCAGCGCGTGTTGACACAAGTCGGACAAGCGCTGCGGGCCATTAACCGCCAGTCGGGTGATTTGCTGGAAACCGCAGAAGCGGTGTCGTCCTTGAAGATGCAGCAAGACGCCAACCACGCTGAACTTGCCGCTGTGAGTCAACTGGTGATGTTGACGCAGCGTATCGGTAAGAGCGCCAACGAATTTTTGACGCAGGAGGGCGTGAGCCCGGAAGCGGTGTTCTTGTTGGGCAAAGACTTGAATACCTTCAAGGACGTGAGTGAAGGCCTGCTGAACGGCAGTGCTGAGTTGCGTTTGCCAGGCACCAAAGACGCCCAAACCCGCGAGCGCCTAACCGCCTTGCTCAAGCAATACGAAGAGGCCCGTGTGCAAGCAGGCGCCATTTTGGGTAACTTGCAAACCTTGGTTTCCGTGCGTGAAGCGCAGTCGCTGATTCTGGCCGATAGCGAGCCATTGCGGAAGGGCCTGGAGGGCGTGCAAGCGCAGTTGTCGTCAGAGGGTGGCCTGAATGTCTTCACGCTGATCCTGCTGTTGTTGTCGGTTGCTGCGGTAGCTGCAAGCGGTTATGGTTTCTTGCGCTTGTATGTGTCCGACCAGGCGCATCGTGCCAACTTGGCCGAAGCGCAGCGATTCGAAGCAGAGCGCATGGAGCGTGAAGCCAAGCGCGTGAATGATGCCAACCAGGCCGCTATTTTGCGCTTGATGAACGAATTGCAATCGGTTGCTGAAGGTGACTTAACTCAACAAGCAACAGTGACGGAAGACATCACCGGTGCGATTGCCGACTCCGTGAACTACACCGTGGAGGAGTTGCGCATGCTGGTGGCCCAGGTGCAGGGCGTGGCAGGTCGGGTGACTGACACCACGCAGCAGGTGGACGTGAACTCCACCGAACTGTTGGCTGCATCCACCGAGCAATTGCATGAAATTCGCGAAACCGGCGAATCGGTGTTGGGTATGGCCAGCCGCATTAACGAAGTGTCTGCACAGGCCCAGAAATCAGCCGATGTGGCGCGCCAGTCTCGTGACGCTGCTGAAACCGGCGTGACCGCCATGCAGAACACCTTGGCTGGTATGAATGCGATTCGCGACCAAATTCAAGAAACTGCGAAGCGTATCAAGCGGCTAGGCGAATCGTCACAAGAGATTGGCGAAATTACCGAGCTGATTTCTGACATTACCGATCAAACCAACGTGCTGGCTTTGAACGCTGCTATTCAGGCCGCATCGGCAGGTGAAGCAGGCAGAGGCTTCTCGGTGGTGGCTGAAGAAGTTCAACGACTGGCCGAACGCTCGGCAGATGCGACACGCCGAATTGCCGCACTGGTTAAAACCATTCAGACGGACACGCAAGACGCGGTAGGCGCTATGGAACGCTCCACAGCAGGGGTGGTTGAGGGTACGCGTCTGTCTGATACGGCCGGTCATGCCTTGCAAGACATTGACCGAGTTTCACGCCAGTTGTATGACCTGATTACCGAAATTTCTGACCAAGCCCTACGCGAAGCGCAGTCGGCCAACGTTGTGGCTGCGAACATTCAGCACATTTTTGCGGTGACGGAACAGACCGGTGAAGGAACCAAGTCAACGGCCTCCATGGTGCGCGAGTTGTCGCGTACTGCGGAAGAGCTCAAACAGTCGGTGACTCGTTTCAAGATTGCTTAAGGCACCAAAGCCATGAACGCAATGCGCGATTCAGAATTGCCAGCCGATTTATCGTCGCTGGCTTGGGTGCAAGATGAGCTGCAACGCTCACTTGAGCTCGTCATCAAATCCTTGCGACGCCATGTGCGAGATGCAGAGGCCGTCCTGACCCTTGGTTCGAGCGGTGATATGGACGTGGTAGATGGTGGCACGCTACGCACGGCCCGTGGGCAGTTGCACCAATCCAGCGGCGCACTTGAGCTGGTGGGCCTACCGGCCGCCGCTCATGTGCTGCGCGCTGCCGAGGCCGGTTTACAAAAGTTGGCTAGCAAGGGGCAAACTTTAGACACGGCAACGCTTGAAAACATCGAGCGTGCCTGTTTTGCTGTGCTTGAGTTTGTGACACGCATGATTGGCGGTAAACCCGCTTCGTCGCTGGCGCTCTTCACGCATTACCGTGCCATGCAATCGATGGCAGGGGCTGACCGCATCCATCCGGCCGACTTGTGGGCCCATGATTGGGTCTGGCACACCTTGCCGAATGACGCAGGTGCAAAACCACGCCATGGAGACGCCCCTACGCGTAGCGCCTTTGAGACTGCCCTGCTGCATTTGATGCGCGATGGTAATCCGCGTGCCGCGCAGCGTTTGTCTGATCTTTGCGCCGGTCTGGGCGTGGGCGCGCAGGAGCTGCAATCCAGTACATTTTGGAAGTTAGGTTCGGCCTTTTTTGAAGCCTGGGCGGATGGCAAGCTCGTTGTTGATGCCTATGGCAAGCGCGTTGGCTCGCGTATCTTGGCGCAACTGCGTGCTGGTGAGCGTGGTGATGTACAGGTGTCAGAGCGTCTAGCGCGAGACGTGCTGTTCTTCTGCGCGCAAAGTGTTGGCGCGACGGCGGATAACAATGCCTTTGGCAAGCGGTTGGCGGCCGTGCAGCGTGCCTATCAGTTAGGCCAGACGGCATCGGTTAACTACGAAGATAAAAGCCTTGGTCGGTTTGACCCGGCCTGGATTGCCCAGGCGCAAAAACGCGTTTCAGCGGCAAAGACGGCTTGGTCGGCGGTTGCCGGAGGCGAGTTGCGTCATTTGACGGTGTTGGGCGAGCAGTTCAGCCTGACGGGTGACTCATTGCAGCGCCTTTTTGAGGGCGGGCAAACGCTATCTCAGGCCTTGCAGCAAGCTGCTCGTGAAACCATCGAAGCCGGTGACGCTCCACGCGCAGATTTGGCCATGGAAGTTGCCACCAGCTTGCTGTACGTGGAAGCTGTGCTGGAAGACGGCGCATTTGATCATCCTGAGCAAGCTGAGCGTGTTGCTCGGTTGGCGCAGCGCATCAGCTCGGTGGCTAAAGGTCAGTTGTCTCAGCCGCTAGAAGGCTGGATGGAAGAGTTGTATCGGCAAGTGTCTGATCGCCAAACCATGGGCAGCGTTGTCCATGAGTTGCGCCTGGCCTTGAACGAGTCTGAAAAACTCATCGATCAGTATTTCCGAGACCCTTCGCAGCGCGAGCACTTGATGCCTGTGCCTGCCCAGCTACAGGCTATGCGTGGCGTGTTGACCGTGTTGGGGCTCGATCATGCCTCTCACGCTGTGCTAGCCATGCGCGATGAAGTCGATAGGCTTGCCAATACCGAGGTTGATCCTAACGGTGCGTCTGCGAGGGCGATATTCGAAAAACTCGCTGGCAATATGGGAGCATTGGGCTTTCTGATCGATATGCTGGGTGTGCAGCCGCGCATGGCCAAGCACTTTTTCCAATTTGACTCAGCGACTGGCGTACTCAGCCCGGTGATGGGCCGTGAAGCAGGGCCAACAGGGTTTGATGGGTTGGATCAACTAGCACCGCTGGTGGAACAACGCCAAGCGGTCCCTGAGCCCACGACTGTGCTGCCGCCTACCGTGCCTGTCGCTGATTTGGTTGACCGTGCGCATGAGCTGGCCGGTGCTGCTGCCAATGAAGCTGTGACGGCACCTGACATCGAATTGCAGTTGGAACAGCTGTCGCACCAAGCCACGGCGGCTGATGAGCCTGCCCTTGCCCTGGCGGTGCAGTCTGCACAGCAAGTGTTGAATGCGGCCGTTGATGAACCTGGGCGCGATGCTGCCCGCCATGAGGCGGCGCAGTCCCTGGCTGGTTTTGTGGCCGACCAACGCCCAGTGGCAGCAGAGGTCGCGCAGCCGCCTGAATCAGACGATGACGACGACATTGATTTGCGCGACATCTTCTTGTCTGAGGCTCGCGGTGTCGTCGCGGATGCGCGGGAGGCCTTGGCCAGCCTACAAGTTGACCCAGAGGTTTTGAGCCATCTCACCACAGTGCGCCGTGCGTTCCACACGCTCAAGGGTAGCTCGCGCATGGTGGGCTTGACCGAATTTGGTGAAGGTGCCTGGGCGTGCGAGCAACTTTATAACGCGCGCTTGGCCGACCAACAAAGCGCTGATATGCCTTTGCTGGGTTTCAGCCATGAAGCGCTGGACTACCTGTTCGATTGGATCGAGTCGATCGCTCACCATACCGAGGCCGGACATGGCTCGCAAGCGCTACGCGCCAGTGCGGATGCTTTGCGCCTTGACGGCAAACTCTTGCCGCTGCGCTGGCCTGATACGCAGATGCAAGATTTGGGTGCACCTGAGTTGGTGGATGCCACGCCAGAGCAATTCTTAGCGCCCGAGTTCACGCTCGACCTTGTTGCTGACGAACCAGCCGCCTTATCGGTATCGACGCTACCCGATATTTCGCTAGATCTGCTAGCGCAGCCGGAACTGGTGGTCATGCCAGAACCTGTGCTCGAAGTGGAGCCTGTTGGTGTTGAAGCAGAATTACCGAGCTTTGAATTTGACTTAGATGTCGGGCTTTCCGTGGGCTCAGCGGAGCCCGCGCTGACTGTCACCGAATCCTTGCAACCTTTGGAGTTGGACTTACCGAGTCTTGAGCTGGACTCCAGTCAGCCCGTAACGGATGACGCTGCCTTGGAGCCGGAGTTAGAGTTTTCGCTAGACCCGGACGACCATCATGGCGCTGAGCTTGATGAGTTGCGCTTGTTGGTGTCAGCCTCAGAGTTGCCGAAGCATGAGGAATTGGCGCAAGCGGATCAGACGCTTGAGATACCCGCACCCGAGCACGTTGTCGCTGAAGCGACTCTGCTGGCGAGCGGTCTGGCGTCTGTGCAAGAACCCACCGCCTTGGCGGTCAACGACACAGCCGTTGATGAAGGCGAAGCGGTACGAGTGATTGGGCCGTTGCGTATAGGCATTGCGCTGTTCAATATCTTCTTGAATGAAGCGGATGAGTTGTCGCGCCGCTTGGCGATCGGGTTGGCTGAGTGGAGCTTGGAGCTGGATCAATCACCTAGCGATACCCTGGTTGCAGCAGCCCATTCTTTGGCGGGCAACGCTGCCACGGTTGGTTTTGATTCGCTGTCGGCGCTGGCGCGTTCGCTTGAGCATGCCCTGAGTGGCACGCAAAGAATAGGCCACGGTCATGCCGACGTTGCCCAGCTTTACATTGAAGCTGCCGACGAAATCCGACGCTTGTTGCATCAATTTGCGGCTGGCTTCTTGAAGAGCGCGGACCCGGCGATTTTGCATCGTTTGTCAGAGCAAGAACGCGCGCAGACCGATAACGCTGCCCTAGACGAACTGGCAGACGACGTTGGTCTTGAACTCGACGATGTGCCAGAGCTTCTTGATCTAGAAATGCCGAGCGAGCTAGTTGATTTAGCGCCGGTACTTGAGCCCACTCCAGAGCCAGTGAACGCGGCTGAGGCGGTCGTGATTGACGATGAGTCAGCAGCAGCTTTTGTTGACGAACTTGCTCAGCTGCAGCGTGTGCCTGAATCGGT
>ERZ1292633.5229-Hain-H41-02um-R1-5229-length-11775-cov-28_pt1 | contig 11775 bp, 11 predicted proteins | sample MGYA00564406_ERZ1292633 | MGnify/ENA primary metagenome ERZ1292633 (study PRJEB36523, sample SAMEA6512639) | groundwater metagenome | collected 2019-01-08 | study: AquaDiva: Metagenomics assemblies of 32 groundwater samples
CAAAAGTCCGTCCCTTTTTTTGAAACCTTCGCAACCACTCCCATACATCTCCCACGATAAATTCGTGATCGTTTACATCAAGTTGGTTCAGTAAAAAATTCTTTTTGCTCCATTCTATTGCCTTTTTGGACAGGTCTATATTGGTTGTACTAATAGCGCCCCCGAGAATTGCATAAATTGAAAAGGAGGATGTATAGCAAAAACAATTCAATACCTCTTTGTTATTTGCTAAGGCTTGTATCTTCTTCCGGTTATCCCTTTGATCTAAAAACAGCCCAGTTCCACCTCCCTCCAAAAAGGATATGTCGAACTTTATACCATTTTCTAGTACAACAAAATTTCCAGGAAGTTCTTTTCCTGTTACTAAATGAGTTTTAATATCTTCACCCTTTAATCGTATCTTTTCTGTAATACTATCTGGCACTAATATTTCATTAAGAGCGCTGTAAATCTCTTCCTTTGCTGGTGTATTACAAGGTTTAAAATGTTGTACAAGGAGATTTTTATTATAGACATCAATTGTTACTTCCGGCAAGGCATCTCCATAGGAGTTTACTAGGCGGTATACGTTTGTATTAGTCTGGTTTATATACCTTTTTCTTAATGCCCATGCCTTACAAAAGATCTGTTTATAAGCTAACATGTTTTCTGTTTTCTCTTGGAACAAAATAAACCGTAATCGTATTTACTAACGCGTGAATTTTAGAATAATTATTGTTACTAATAAGGAGATTGAATATTATGATAATGAACTTATTTTGTCTGTCCAAATTGCGGTAACGATAAGGAATTTAAGATTTTCACGAGTAATTCCAGGTTATCAAACAATTCCCCGATCTTGGGAAGCGTATCGTTGAAAGCGATACCTTGCCCAGTTTAAGACAAAATGACAACTATATTGAGTGCCAGTTGTGTCTCAAAAGGTTTGAGTATGACAATGCCACATCTATAGGCAAAAAACATCTTCAAACGACGCAAAGAATTCAAAAATGAAAATACGCCTCGACAAATATATGTCTCATCACTAGGAGGGGACACCCTTCTTTTTCAATTCCCATAGCTCAATAGCATCTAAAACGAGAAGGTATGTTCCTCTTAAATCGGATCAATATGCACGAATGTCTTGTGAATACCTTCGATGGCTTCTACCTCCTTTTGGACATTTTTCCCGATATCATGTGCCTGGATCATCGTCAAATATTGATCTAAATATATGTGTATTTCAACATGGATATAATTACCTACATAATGTGCGCGGACATCGTGAATTCCAATAACTCCAAAAACAGCGCATGCTTTCTTTTTAATTTCTTCCATGATACTGGAATCGGGTTGTCTGCCCATGAGGTAATCAATATTTTGAACGCCGATTTTGTAACCTGAGTAAATAATCCAGAAGCTGATAAGGATCGCTGCAATGTCATCCATTTGTGGATAACCATAAAGTCCACAGATTACTCCTACAAGAGCAGCAGTAGATATATATACGTCGTTCCTGCTATCGATAGAGCTTGCTAATAAAGCAGGGCTATTTATTTTATGGCTAAATCTTTTAAAATATATAGACATCAAAAGTTTCATACCAACAGACACCAGGAGTACTGTGATTGCGTAAATACCTATTTTATGCTCATGCGTTTCCATGAGTTTGAAAATAGAAGTGTGGAGTATCTCGAATCCCAAAATGCCGGCAAAAATAGCCACGATTAAGCCTGCTATCGGTTCTGCCCTATGGTGACCAAAGGGGTGTCCCTCATCTGCCTGTTTTGAAGAGGTTTTTACCGCAAAGAAAATAATTACAGAAGAGACAATATCGGTAAGTGAATTTACCGCATCCGAGATAATGGCCAAACTATTTGACATGAGGCCTGCTATGATTTTTATAACGAATAGAAAGCTATTGCAAATGATTAAAATAATAGTTGCCTTACTGCCTTTGTTTTTCATATATTTCTGTTGTTTTTAGGTCAAAACAAGTAAATCTTACAAACAGACAATATAATATTTACAAGATTATAGCGTTAAATACAACGAAATATTTTTCCATAAATATTTTTGTATTTTTAACCTCTTTTACACTGGTGCTTATAATGTTTCATAGCCAAATCATATGAGTCTGGTATTTGTGTTGTGCACTTTTATAAACTGAATCTCATTCATTTCGATTATGGTTAGTTCGTGTTATCCTTTGAACATGGTAGATATATAGTATGAAAAAACCAATCGTTGTTACTTTGCTTGTAGCTGTTGTCAGACTAATAATAGTATGTATTGTAAGTTATGGATTTCCGTCCAATTATTACTGCCCTGGCAATGTTTGTAATGCCCATCAAAATATTAAAGATTGTGGACAATGCCACATTCCTTTCAAAGGCGCATCTTCGAGTTTGTGTATGAGTGGCGGTTGCCATTCAATAGACAGATTATCTCACCTCTCCATTAAAGCGTTATCTGATGTACATATCTCTTATGTTGCTAAAAGCAGAAATTGTCTGGATTGCCATACTGAGCATAGAGAGGACAATATCATCCGTCTTAGTTAGAAGGGAAGTATCTGAAATGAAAATTATATTAGTTCGATTGGTTACGTTTATAGTGTGCATTGCTGCCACAATTGTTGGTTCAATATTTCTGGGGACTGTATTAGACGTTACAGGGTTTGAAAGCCTGCATCACCTTGTTGGAACAATAGGCACAAGCCTCATATTGATCTCGATTATTTATTATACATTAGAAAACCACGTACTATGGGCGTGGTCAGAGAACTTGGGCTATGCCAGTATAATTTTCATTGAATATTGTAGAACTGTCATTGGCTAAGCTGTCTTTTGTCAATAAAATATTTTCACTTAGTATTTAAAACATTGTAAATCTTGATTAAGTATTTTTCTTAAATCGCAAAGGATGCATTTTGCAAGCACAGGGAAAAACATTGGTAGTCCTACATAAGACAGAAATCACTTCCAAATTGAGCAATGATGCCCCGAAGGGCAAACTTATCCCCTTATAGGTGTAAACCCAAAGCCACCTGCTCTGCAGGTGGATTCTTTACTCTTTAAGAAAAAGGAAAATGATTTTTAAATCCGGCAGCCTGAGACATTGGTTGACCGCTCATGAATGGCTTGCAATTGTTGGGACGGGATTGGTGTTCATCCACGGTGGATTTATGGACATGCTGTAGTTCCGCTTATAACAACGGGTGTTATGTTTGTAACTGTGGTAAGCGGCCCGTTGAAGCGTGGAATAATAAGGGTCTTTTGTCACTTCGCCTGAGGAACTATCCTGATGCCATTGATGCATTTAGTCATGCCATAAAGATCAAACCAAACGCTCCTGAAGTTTGCTACAATATCGGACTAGTACTGAGTGAACTGGGAAAGGTCAAAGAAGCTATTAATGCCTTCGATAAAGCCATCAAACTTAAACCAGACTTTGTAGATGCCTTCGACTTGAAGGGTATTACCCTCGCACAGATGAGGAGATTTGAGGAAGCATTAAGTGTCTATGAAAAAGCCGTTGAACTCATGCCTTCCAATGATGAATTGGTTTATAGAAAGGGACTTATGCTTCTCAGATTAAGGCAATATGAGAAAGCAGTCGCTTTGTTTAATCAGGTATTGAAACTCAACACGAGGCACTATATTGCATTAATCGACAAGGGTATGACACTGGATGATATGGGCAAAGGCAAAGAAGCTATTGAGGCATTTGACGCTGCATTAAAGATCAGGTCTGATTTTGTGGAAGGTTGGAACGTAAAAGTTTTTTCGTTAACCCAACAGGGCCAATATGCTGAGGCAATTATTGCGTTTGATAAAGCCTTAGAGTTAAATCCGAATGCACATATGGTATGGAGCAATAAGGGGCTTTCTCAAATCTTTATGAACGAATATGAAAATGCCCTGGCCTTACTTTAAAAATCAATCCTGCTATCTTCGAGTTTCTTTCCTGCATGGACAAATAGGGGTTTGGCGCTTAATGGACTGGGTAGGTCTGAAGAGGCGCTAAAGGCATTTGATAAGGCGATTGAATTACAACCCGACTATAAAGGCATGGATAAATAAAGGTGAAATACTTGAGCATCTCAAAAGATATGACGAAGCAGTCAAGGCGTTTGAAGAGGCAATCGAAATAAACCAGAATCTATTCGAGGTATAGTACAATAAAAGACTTGCCTTGTATTTTTTGGGTAAATATGAAGATGCCGTGAGGAGTCTTGATAACGCCCACATACTAAGGCCAGAATATTATGAAATTTAAATATCAAAGGTATGGCTTTAAATAAGCTCGGTAAATATGATGAGGCCATCAAGGTTTGCGAGATCGCACTTACGGTAAAACCAGATTATTTTGATGCACTGTATAATATGGCTTGTACCTACGCTTTCATGGGAAAGAAAGAAAAGGTTTCGGATACTTTATCCAAACTCATAAAATTAGACATCTCTTATAAAGACAAACTATCCAAAGATCCCCGCTTTAAAGATTGCGATATTCTTCATTAATATGCGTTTCGCAGAATAACCTCTTTTGTTTTAAAATTTTGTGTGTATAATACCAACAAGCGGTAATACATCCAATATCCAGCAAAGGGGGAAATCCATGTCAAATTCTTCAGGACATCTCACTAAGTTAGTAAGATTCATTATTTTTACACCTTTTTTTGTCGAGTTGATTTGGTTTACGGGCTGCACTACACAAACGAAAACAGCGGCTGTTCCTCATGAAGAAAAAATAGTATTTGTTAAAAAGGAGAGCGGTATTACAGAGGAATCTTTAAAATGTATTACGTGTCATGAAGAGCGCGGTATAACTCACGGTTGGATTGCCGATTGGGAGGGTAGTAAGCATGCCAGAAAAGGTGTGGGGTGTGAGTCATGTCATATAACCTCTGCGTTGGAACCTGCAGTGAAGGAAGCCTCGGAACTAGAATACCTCTATGCCAGTGGAAGTAGTTGTGAAGATAAAAGGGTCAATCGCCAGGTTATTGCTGGTAGCTGCGGAAAATGCCATACGAAACAGTACAACGAATTTATGAAGAGTCGTCATTCCATTGGTTGGAAGAGAATGCTGGATTGCGGTAGAGACATAGAGATTTCCAAAGAGACCCGCACGGCAAATTGTGAACAGTGTCATAACATACAGTTTAAGTGCGATTCATGTCATACACGACATACCTTTAATACGCTCGAAGCAAAAACCCCAGAGGCTTGCATAACATGTCACATGGGGTCAGATCAACCACATTATGAGATATACATCTCTTCCAAGCATGGTGCTGTTTATACAGCAAGCCAGTCCAGTATATTAAAAGAATCTGAATCCATCAGGTCATTACGGTCGCCAATATGTGTTACATGTCATATGCCGCAAGGAACTCATGATATAAGTTTCGGGCTTGCCTATGGGCCAGTGGGAGGTGAATTATCTTATATTGACAGAAACGGTATCGCACTGGATGAATCTCGATTGGCAGAGAGGCGCAATGCCATGCTGTCGGTGTGTAATGAATGTCATTCGCCACGTTTTGCAAAGGAAAAATTAACCACGGCAGATACCATTCATAAAAAAGTGGAAGCGATTGTTAAAGAAACTGAGGAAATCATTAGTGGATTGGAAAGGGACAACCTGATAATTCCTCCAATTAATGAGAAGGTGAATATTCAATCACTTGATCATACCATTATCCTTGGGAATCAACAGTTATATAGCAACAAATCCAAGATTGAGCGTCTATTTTTCAAATTAACATACAGTGCAAAAGTTACTTGGAAAGGGGCATATCATGTAAATCCTAATTATACGCATTTATATGGTTGGGCAGGTCTCCAAAATGATTTAAGTGATCTTAAAGAAGAAGCAAGAAAATTGAGAGAAGGAGCAGAAATCAGAAGAAAGATGGAGATTAGATTAAGGTGAAATGCCGAAGCAGGGACTTGAACCCTGACCCCGTTGCCGGGACTAGACCCTGAATCTAGCGCGTCTGCCAATTCCGCCACTTCGGCTCGTACTGATTTTAAAGAATATAAATGTTCAAGTCAATGGAATTTTAATAAATTGACCTTGCATTAATGCTAACAATCTGTTACGATTTTTAAATATTTTTTAGGTTATTTGGCAATAATTCTTTGGTAAGGGCACTTATAGTAAATAAAATTATGGCAAAGACTTAGATATGCTTCCTCTTACATGTAATTTATATCCACAAGTGGGAGCAATTCAGAGGCTAAGTGAAGAATATTTAGTGAGAGGTAAGTTTTTATGTATTGTTTATTCACCCGGTTACTATAAATGGAAATCATTGCTAAGAATAGGAAAGCATATTTCCAATACGAAATTCTCGAAAAGATTGAGGCAGGTATTGTACTAACGGGGACAGAAGTTAAATCAGTACGAAATAGGGATGTAAGTATTAATGAAAGTTTTGCCCATCTTAATAACGGGGAAATATTTGTCTATGAAATGCACATTGGACAATATAAACAAGGAAACAGGCAAAACCATGAGCCCAAAAGGGTTAGGAAACTACTGTTACACAAAAGAGAGATCGCCAAAATAGCTGGTAAGATTAAACAAAAAGGATATACGATGATTCCTTTATCATTATATTTTAAAGAAGGTGTTGTCAAAGTGGAACTTGCCCTTGTTAGAGGAAAAACGAAAATTGACAAGCGTGAAGACATCAAAAAACGTGACATTGACAGGGAAATCCAACGAGCCATGAGATAATTTCAGAATTATTATAATGCATAAACAATAAAACAAGAGGTTACTGTTTTACATAAACATATCCTGTTTGACGTTTTAAAGAGTGGAGAGTTGGATATGTTTTCATTCTCTATGTATAGCAGAAAAGCAGTAAAGGACACATTTTGTATACTGTATACCTTGCATAATAAATCACTAATGAAAATGAAAGGGGGAATATGCCTTCTGCAAGGATATTGATCGTAGAGGATGAACGGCAAACAGTTGATACATTAAGGGATTTGTTTGAACAGCATGGCTACGAAACAGAAGTTGCCCTTAATAAGCAGGTGGCCTTGACCATATTACAGGAGAGATGCATGGACATTGCTATCGTAAGCACGTCGGTACAAGATTCTTCTGGTGGAGACATTTTACATGAAATTAGAAAATTAAATGCAAAAATGCCTATAATAATGATCAGTGAGCAAAAATCCAAGCGCATTGAATCCTCTTCTATTAAAGCAGGCGCAAAAATATTCCTTTTAAAACCTTTAGATTATGTGTTTGTCTTGCGAACAATAGAGAATCTATTAGAAGCACGATTCGCCACTGCTATACCAAAAAAAACTAAAAAATACTCAAAAAGTAAGAAATAAATTTCATTCCCGTTTTTAGCGAGATTATGGACTGTTGCAAGTTTACCTTAAAAGTACATTTTAATACTTTTGTACTTGTTTTCATCTGTAGTGTATTTTTTACTAAATTTCTAGAGGCAAATGCAACTTCCCCCAATAATCTCGATAGCCGTATTCAACTTTTATTAAAAAACCCATCCCTAAAAAATGTCTCATACGGCATTAGTGTTGTGTCCATCAAGAAAAACATACCTGTATTTAGTTATCGGGACAATGATTTATTCAGTATCGCTTCAAACATGAAACTTCTTACTACAGCCGCGGCAATAGAATATTTAGGTCCAGATTTCGAATATAAAACAAGCATTGATACTCATGGCGTAATAACGGCATCAGGTGAACTTATAGGAGATATTATTATTAAAGGAAGTGGTGACCCTAACCTTTCTGGCAGATTTTATAATGGCAACATTACGTCTGTTCCAGAGTCATGGGCAGATGCTATCAGAAGCAGAGGTATTCGTAAGGTTACAGGAGATATTATTGCAGATGACAGTGTCTTTGATCGTATCTATACGAATCCTAACTGGCCAGAAAACCAATTATCTGCATGGTATTGTGCGCCAAGTTGCGGTTTGTCCTTTAATGACAATTGTGTCGATATAACACTCATTTCCGACAAAAAACCAGGAAATGTTGCACAGCTATTTGTGTACCCCAATACGTCGTATTTTACCATCATTAATAATTGCATTAGTACATCCAATAAGAAAGAACATGCGTACTCGATATATCGGAAACCCGGTACGAATCAAATATTTATAAAGGGAAAGTTTTGGATCAATGCATCTCCTGAAAAAACTTGGGTGAATGTGCATAATCCAGCCCTTTACCTGGCAACGGTCTTTAATGAAATTTTAGAGATGAAAGGGACTAAAGTACAGGGTTGTGCTAGAATAATTGACGAAACGGATTCTTTCAATTCAGATTTGGAAAATATAATAGCGACCGTCTCTACGATGAAACAAACCATCCTCGTGATGAATAAAAATAGCCAGAACTTTTACGCCGAACAAATATTAAAAACATTGGGTTTGCAGATTAAAGGCAGAGGAAGTTCAAATGCAGGAATAGAGGTCTTGCATGCGTTTATGAGGAAATTGGGTTTTTCTCCTGATGAATATCAAATTGAAGATGGTTCAGGTTTATCAAAAGGTAATAAACTTTCGCCTAGAATAATAACAACTCTCCTGACGCACATGAACGAGCATCCATATAGAGATGTGCTGTATGATTCTTTGCCTGTATCAGGAATTGATGGGGGATTACGTCATCGAATGATTTCTTCGCGATACAAAAATAAAATACATGCAAAGACTGGATATATAGCAAAAACGTCTGCTCTTTCTGGTTATATCGATACCTTAAATGGAGATACACTTGCTTTTTCAATTTTAATGAATAATTTTAAAGACCTTGGTGCCATCAGAAAAATACAGGATAATATTTGTCAAATCTTGGTGGATTGTTATAATTAAATTTTATTTATGAGCGAGCATATAAAAAAAGTATATTCATTTTATGCATGGATTTATGATGCTTTTTTTGGAAAAATATTTGAACATGGAAGATATGTTGCTTTTAACATGATGGACGTAAAACCCAACGAAACAATACTTGAAGTTGGAGTGGGGACTGGATTATCATTACCTCTATATCCTAAAGAGACTCATGTAACAGGAATAGACATAAGTCAAGAAATGTTAGATAAAGCCGAGGTAAAAAAGGAATACTACGGATTATCCAATTTAGATTTATATAATATGGACGCATCATCCATGACTTTTGCCGACAATACGTTTGATAAGGTCATTGCGGCGCATGTTATCACGGTAGTGCCAGATCCACTAAAAACTTTAAACGAAATAAAAAGGGTGTGTAAAAAGGAGGGGGAAATATTTATATTAAATTATACAGGTTGTAACAACAAGGTTATCTCCCGATTCGAGGAATTTATTTCTCCTGTCAGAGATAAGATGGGTTTGGGAAAACACTTTGACCTGGACGAATTACTAAGGAATGCAAATCTTTCGATAGCATGCGAACGGCGAGTCAACTTTTTTGATATGTGTCGGTTGGTAAAATGTAAAAATAACCAGGTTTTTACATAAAGTGAATTAACATTTTCGGCCCACACACAGATAATTAAAACCCAGTTTTTTCATTTCTTGTGGTTCGTATATATTCCTACCGTCAATTATATTAGGATGTTTTAATAACTGCTTAACTTTTTTAAGTTCAAGGTCTCTAAACTCATTCCATTCTGTTACAATAACCAGTGCATCACACCCTTTCAGTACCGAATATGGGTCATTGCGGTACGTTATGTTTTTAAAAATCTTCCTTGCGTTTTGTAGCGCCTCAGGATCAAAAGCCTTAATTTTTACCCCTAATTCCTGTAATTGCTGAATAATCGTAATGGACGGCGCCTCTCTCATATCATCTGTTTTTGGTTTGAAAGCCAATCCCCAGATAGCAATACTCTTCCCTTTCAAATGAGGGACCAGCTTCTTAATTTTGTAAATGAGAGAACTCTTTTGTTGTTCATTTACTTCATCTACTGCGGTTAATATTCTGGGTTCTATGCCATTTAATTTCATAACTTGAGCAAGGGCTCTAACATCTTTGGGGAAACAAGAACCTCCGTACCCAATGCCTGCTTGAAGAAATCGTGGCCCGATCCTTGAGTCAAACCCCATTCCCTTTGCAATGGCTTTGATGTCGCCTCCTACCTTTTCGCATAAATGTGCCAATTCATTCATAAAAGAAATCCTCGTGGCAAGCATAGCATTACTGGCATATTTTATTAGCTCAGCGCTACGAATGTCTGTAAACATAATTGGCTTGTCTGCTCTGGAAATACCACTGTAGATGGATGCCATTATGTGCTTTGCCTTTTCACTCTGTATGCCTATTACGATTCTATCAGGATTTGTGAAATCCTTAATGGCCTCACCTTCTCTCATAAATTCGGGATTAGAAACCAGATCGTATTTAATAGGTTTGTTCTGTGCGGACTCTATCACCTTTGCAATTTTTTCTAAAGTTCCTACTGGTGCTGTACTCTTGTTTACAATAACCTTGTACCCGTTTATATACCGCCCTATATTTCCAGCAACAGAGGTAATGGCAGAAATGTCCGCACAATTTTTACTATCAGGAGGTGTTCCCACTGCAATAAAAATAACTTCTGATTTTTGAATACCTTCTTTAATGTTTGTCAAAAAGACAATCCTTTTTTCTCTTGCATTCCTATCTAACATATCTTTCAACCCAGGCTCGTAGATAGGTATGATCCCCTTTTTCAGATTGTTTATCTTGTTTTTGTCTATATCCACACTAATGACGTCATTACCCATGTCTGCCAAACACGTAGCAGCAACAAGCCCAACGTAGCCACAACCAATACAACAAATTTTCATTTACTTCCCCCGATGTTGCTGTGCGTATTTTCGTATGAAACAAAAAAGCAGTAAGAAAAATGAGTTGTACATTAATCATTACTGCTTTTTAAAATTCTTAAAAGTAAGTATTATTATTGCAAAGGATTTTTTATCAGTTTTGTCCCAAATACGTGTGATGTTTTTCCAATACGATATTCACCATCTACAGAAACAATGACTTCCTTCACCATACTATTAACTGATGCATTTTCAGGCTCACCAGCACACAGCATAACATCATAGGCTAATGACCAGTCCTTTATGTCCTTATCTATATCGACAAACAGACTTCCCATGTGTTTTGATAGTTCATTGATTTCGGGAGTTACAAATATGAGACGGATGGTATTATAATTAATTAATTGTTCTTGATAAACTTTTGCACTCTTATAAGCCGGCTTGAATTCTGGGACAATCTCGGCAATTCTTCCGAGGGGAATAGGGTTGTCTAAAAATTTTATTGAATACTCCTTTGCACGGTGCACATTTTTTCCATCAGAGGCATCTTCACCATAATAAATCCTGAATTCAAGGTTATTACTGTCTCTTTTGATGGTATACATATCGTGAATTATAACATCGTATAAAAAAGTTGCCCTCAAGATACTTTCATTTTCCGGTTTTACTATTACATAGCGTCTGTATGGTTCCTCTTCGCAATATAAATAGGGTGGTTTTCCAAACTTTTCGCGAACTTCATCCTTGGTTAAGCCGATTATACCGTCCTCTAGAGTATCTTTAGCGTATAAACTCTTGCCTTGAAAAAGATACATGCTCAACAAACAAGAAAAGAGCAAAGCAAAACTCAATTTACCTCTCATAATTCACATTCCTTCCCATTTTTTATACTTGATTTATATACTTATTAGGAAAATTCCTAACCTATCACAACATGCGTTGAAGTATATAAATAAGAGTAGTATTTGTCAATTAAATAAATTTGACAA
>ERZ1292633.5230-Hain-H41-02um-R1-5230-length-11771-cov-6_pt1 | contig 11771 bp, 8 predicted proteins | sample MGYA00564406_ERZ1292633 | MGnify/ENA primary metagenome ERZ1292633 (study PRJEB36523, sample SAMEA6512639) | groundwater metagenome | collected 2019-01-08 | study: AquaDiva: Metagenomics assemblies of 32 groundwater samples
AAAACTTAGAAAAAGGAAAATGGGTAAAAATTCAGAGATGGGATGGGATGGGGTTGAGTTAGCAAAATCCGAAATCATGGCCGGGATACAACGTTATCACGCAACATCAAACAAACCAATGTTCTAAACCTAATGATTGTTGCAAATTCTCCTAATATAGTAGATATAGTAGAACCCCCTAGCACTTGAATAAGTGCTAGGGGGTTCTACTGGCTATATTGGCAATTACAGTGAAGCGAGAAAGGCAACTAAATCAGCCTGCTCACTATCAGTGAGTCCGATCGAAAAACGAGTATTATAAAATTCAATTACCGCGGGCAGATCTTTAGCTGAGCCATTATGGAAATATGGCGGGCGTGAGGCAACAGAACGCAATACAGGACCTTTGAAACGGCCAATATCTTTCCATTTGCCGGTAATCAAAGCGCGCCCTGGATCAGTTGTTTGAATGGTTTCACCGGTTACTTTATTTTGCAGTGTATACAAAGGCATATCCGGAGTACGACGGGAAGCATCGGAAATACCAATATCTAGCGGCATTGGCGTTGAGTGATTACCTGAATTCGGCGTGTTATGGCATGTCGTGCAGGTGCCTGGTAATACTCCGACGCCTAAATCATCATTAATTCCTTTTACACCAATGATCTGGATAGGTTTGCTGTTAAACAATACTTGACCGCGTGCAATGGCAGCACGTGCCTTCTTATTACTACCTTTCGAACTACTTGAATACTTCTTCCAAGCATCATAAATCGACATTGCGCTTGAATCGAAAGGCTTTCGCGTAAGATAATCGCCTACGAGAGTGTCATTAATACCGAAGTAATAAATCTGATTAGATAATGTTTGTGGTCCACCCTGCCCACCATGTTTATCTAAACTGCCAGCAACCTTATCTGTTACTTGTGCTGTAAACAAGCCCATTTCAAATGCGACAATTTCAGCTTTTTCTGCATCAGTCAAAGCTGCTGCTGCTTCAGCATGCCCCAATGTGGCATGATTTGCTTGGGTAGACAAATCAAACGCTATCGGGGAAAAACAAGTTGTAGTCTCAAAAATACAATTTGTGGAATTTGAGTCACGCGTTGTTTCACGCCCATCCCACATCACTGCACTGATAAATTTAAGATTGGTCGTTGGCATAGGTCTACGAAACAGCGACAGCTCTGCTGCACTCGCGAATCCATAGGGGTCATCAACTTCGGCCAAAGTAAACTCTGCATCAGCAGGAATTCCGATTCCTACACGGATATTCGCTTTATCTAACAACATGCTGTAGGCTTGGCGACGCTTTTCAACTGTAGACACATCTGCGTGTGGAGAATTAGCACCATCAACTAAGCGGAAAACCGGATCCGTGCCCTGTGTTTTTTTAAAGCGATCCTGGATACCTTTTGGGGTAATTACCCATCCTTCTGTGGGAACATGGCAGGTAGCACATGTCCGATCATTGGTTCCAAATTTTTGGAAAAATGCATTATCAAGATCAATGAAACCTGCCGTACTATAGGTTTTATCGGAACCATGTTTATTGACTGCGCTGATACTTTTTGGATGCTTTGATTTTCCTTGTTTGCCTCCTCCCTGATCACCTGAATCACTACCTGCATATACAGGCGAAATCAACATAGTCATCGCAACCAACGCCAGCTGCAGCTTACTCAGACTTGTAATAAGCATTTTTTCTCCTTTTATTTATAAAAACACAAAAATGAAACTTAAGGATCCCGAGATAAATTCCCATTCCCACAAAAGCGAATAGCTAGCCAGCAAGTGAAAAAGATGTGAAGAATAAACCTACCTAGGAATCTGTCGATCAGAGTTTAGAAAATCAGGAGTTGAATTAAGCACCTAATCTACTGAGTTGCATAAATTATTTTTTGTATTGAGCTAGAAAAGCGCTACAAGTGCAGATAACTGGTCAACTGTTCTGTTCGACCTGCTAACAACGGACATCGAGCCAATAAGCTTGAATATCTTTTGCAACCTACCGGGGATATTCAGATAGCGGTAGCGCCATCGTTACAGGTACTGTTAGGGGTAAGGTACCGAATCACGAACCAAGCTATTATCAGATCCCATTGCCACATCGCGTTGAATCTACCCGGTCCATAGGTTGCAAGTAGTGTTCTCGCCTTTCAAGGAACAGGCTATTTCCCGGCATGCGCTTGGCCTGGTGTTTGGCAGTTGTTGCGATGGTCGAAATTTCATGATGCGAACTAAATATACCTGGGGTTACCAAAACTGCGCCGATAGAAAGTGTAACCAGCGAATGAAATACGCGTTGTCCCTTACGATCTATCGAAAAATATCCGCCTTGATCGCAATGCTCCGGCTTAAAGAAATGCATGATTTCGCGTGTGAAGCTTGCCAATACATGGCGACAGCGAATTTCCCAGTCGAGACTTTGAAACAAAATGATGAAATCATCTCCACCTATATGCCCAATAAAATCCCGCTCCAAGTCGCACGCTTGTAACAACATATTTCCCGTAACTTGAATAATCTCATCACCTCTACGATAACCATAAATATCATTGAATGGCTTGAATGCATCCAGGTCACAATAGCAAACGCAGAATCCGACCTGGCTTTCCAGCAAGCGATCAATATGTTCGTCTATCGGCACATTCCCTGGTAACAAGGTAAGCGGATTGGCGTAACGTGCTGCCGTTATCTGCAACTGGGTAATCTCCCGCATTAAATCATGACCGGTACCGACACCGAGGTATTGGCCCCGGTCAGTGATGATGAAACCATTCGACAAATGGCGCTGCCCGGCAGCCACAACCGCATTACTCAATTCTTGTAAACTGATGTTTTTATCCACCACTAACGGCGCCGAATCCATAAATAAGGTGCAGGATTTCTTGCCGTATAGTTCTCGCCAATAAGGTCGCGCGTAAGCATCGATTAACCGGTTGCGGGTAATGATTCCAATTGGAATATCCTGTTCGACCACAGGTAGTGACTCCAGAACCAGTTGCGCATTAAAACGCCTATACACTTCATCGTTATCCATTTCAGGTGTAACTGGCGACACTGAAATCAATAGCTTCATGGTAGACAAAGTTTTCTGGATAACGGTATTTTTCCGGGGAAAAACCAAAATTCCATTCTGACTCAGACTGTTGGCAGCATCCGTCGAAATGATGGTGGCTGGTATCGCATTAGGACGGGCGATGAAATAACCTTGCCCGAGTAAGATACCCAAATCCTTGACAATCATAAATTCAGCATGAGTTTCGATACCCTCCGCAATAATCTGAGTGCTCGAATTTTCCGCGATTTGCTGGATAGATCGCACGAACTGTAGTTTGATGGGATCCCGATTGATGTTTTGGATGAAGTGTTGATCGATTTTGACATATTCGGGTCTGAGCTCAAACCATAGACGCAGGCTGGAAAATCCTTCACCCAGATCATCGATGGCAATTTCCAATCCCATCGCGCGATAATGCCGCACGGCTTCGAGCAGCAGAGAATAATCATAGGTCGGCTGATTCTCGGTTAATTCGATGACAACACGATGCGGTTCTAAACCCAGTGAACGCATGTAATCCAGCGTTTCTCCATTCTTAAAATTTGCATCAAGTAAGCATTCAGGGCTCACGTTCAAGAAAAGCTTTCCCATTAGTTTTTGTTGAACAAAAGCTTCCAGCGTAACCTGGCGGCACAGCCGCTCTACTTCCAGCAGCAATCCAAATTGCCCAGCCGCTCTGAACAAACTGAGCGGTGAATGCAACGGACTGTTGGATGGTCCGCGAATTAATCCTTCATAGGCGTAAATCTCGCCTGTAACCATAGAAATGATGGGCTGGAAGTTCGGAGTTAGCTGACGCTGCTCAATAATCTGGATAAGCCGCAAGAATATCTCGCTACGGCTGGATTCATGGGTTGCAGAAAAACCAATTGCCCTATCGGGTAAAATCTTTTTTACATTTACATCCATACAATAGTCCTGCAAACAAATTGTCATGATCAACTTTAACAAAGCGATATGAAATAATTATTACAGAACATGTTGTGCAATCAATGAACAGCGCTAGATTGATGAGAAATTGGCTATCAATGATAATTCACTGATAAAAGCATTAATTGATATATACTGTATAAATAGTTTATATTATTCTGCGTAATTTAAACTATTCCATTTCCAATTCATCACTTTAAAGGAATTACTCATGACAAAGAAAACCACGCCAAATGAAAAAACAAAACCTTCATCAACTGCTGAAAGCTCTGTCGCCAAAGCGCCTGTTGCTGTAGTAAAAAAAGCGGCCATTCCAAGCAATACTGCAGGCAAAGAAGTTAAGGCAGCGCTTCCTGCAACCAAGAATGAAGCAAAGAAACAATCCAAAAAAGATAAACCCAAGAAAATTAAAATGATCCGTGATAGCTTCACCCTACCGGAAGGTGATTACGCCAAGCTGGCTGAACTGAAAAAGAAATGCCTTGAAGCAGGAGTGCATGTGAAAAAAAGTGAACTGATGCGCGCAGGACTATTATGCTTATCTAAACTCAATCAGTCAGCATTACTTCAAGCGGTAGCCCAGGTGGAAATAATCAAAACAGGACGACCTGCAAAAGAATAATTTGTATTAGTCGCGCCCCGGCCTAACAATCACCGCATCCAGTCGGATCGCGACTATTCCAATTGAATAGCGGATGCTGCTTGCACTTCACGTTTCGCAGTTTTTATTGACAATACAGTCAATCATTAATTACGGACGTATCGTGTAAGTCATTTTAAACTAATGATTCTTTGCTACGACGCACCATGAATCCCAGCAAGCCTAATCCGACTAACAACATTACATAGGTTTCGGGTTCTGGAACTGCCGCCACCGTTTGAGGAAGATAAACTGAGCCTCCAAGATCAGCATCCTTGAAACCAATCACAAAGAACTGATTATCCCCGGCAGCGATTGTAAAATCATTGTCGTTGGTCAGTATAAGTGTGTGATAAGTTTCGGTACCAACAATTACATCGTCACCAAAAGCCGCACCTTCCAGCTTGGCCGGGATATTTGCATCAGTAATTCCGTTTGCATTAAGCAATGCCCTGATATCCAGGAACAAATTTTTATCCGGATGCCCCTGATTAGCTAACAGATTTGCTTGACCACTCATACCCGTTATGTCGGTAGCGCCATCCAGATCAACCTTCCACAACTGCTTGATCGCCGCATTTGAGCCGTCACCCAGCCCCTTACCATCCCGCTCGAGAACCAGGAATTCATGATTATTAATGGCGAGTATTTCACTGCTGTTGTAATTTTTTACACCAATCTGATTGTCATACGCAAATTCATGCGTTGCGCCGGTCGCAATGTCTATTGAAATTATGCGATTGGCCCGTCCACCGTCGCCTCCATCCTGCAACAATGGACTTTGCATAAAACCGAATAGCGTTGTGCCATCCGGGGAAATAGCGAGTCCCTCCATGCCTTTGTTGGCAACCCGGCCATCGGTATTGCTGCTGATCTCTGCAGCACCATTTGAACTCAGGTTCGCTACGGCTAAATTACCTGGCAAAACGAATGAATTGATACGCTCGCCCGTCTGGCGATCAAACTGGTAAACATAAGGACCGTATTCATCTGAGATAAACACGCTTTTACCATCATTTGAAACACGAATACCTTCAGGGTCAAGACGTCCGTTATTTGGATTGAGTGAATTGCCTGGTCCAAAATTATCCGAGCGGCCACTGAAATAATTAATCGTCGCAGTGTTTAAAGTGGGTGCGGCACCAGCTGCGTATGTCAAAGGTGTGGCGCTTGAAAGCAAAGTGGTATCGTCTAAGGTCGCTGTAACTGTGAGAGGTAGTGTGGTACCCGCCGAATAGCTTAAGCCGACTGTATGAAAACGTGAGATATAGGACGTAGTGTTATCCACAGCGCTTCCGCCGGTATAGGCGAGAGCATTCGGACCCCTGTCCGGCAGTGCCAGGAAAGTATTGTTGCCCGCATAGGCAAAACCAGAGCCCATTCCACCCAGAAGATTAGCGGAGACCCCACTTTCGAGTGTGCCAGTCAAGCCTGACAAATCGCTTCCGGCACCTGGAAGACTACCGATACCAAGCAATACTGGCGCTGCATTTGCAACCGGCACTGCCAATGAAACTACCAAAAGCACTGGTAGAATTATTCTTGATTTTTGTTTAAAAGTTTTCATGTTTATTTCCTTTGAGGTTTAACGAAATCCTGCCAGTCAATCAATACTGACACTGGATGGTCTTGAAATTTTTGCATGATGGAATGACAGCATCATGACAAAAATATTAATCGAGTGAGTCGCGAGTAGTAGAGGGATGGCTAAGACTATGTGTTGAAAGCTTTGAATCTGCGATTTTCGCAATCTTGGCCATTACAGACATAGAACTCTGAGGAGGTTGATCTATCAAATTTTTGGGTGGGTTCTGAATTCATAGAAGCTTCTTATGAATAAGAAGAAAAACTTACTTGCTCCCAGCGATGGCTCACCAATGAAGGCGACGCAACAGCGATATCTTCTTATTCTGATGGGATTGCATGCGATGCAGGATGTCATCCAATGACTGGATTGCTTCGATAATATGTGATCCTTTGTTCAGCATAACGCATTCGGCTCGCACTCCCATCGCCGCATCGGTAATTTCAGCGCGACTGGGTTTGCCGCTCTTGGATAATCCCTCCAATACCTGCGTAGCCCATATCACTGGCAAACGCGCCGCCTCGGCCAGCCAAAGAATTTCTTCCTGCAATTCCGCTAATCTCTCATAACCGCATTCCACCGCCAGATCACCACGCGCAATCATTACGCCGACATTTGATGATCGCAGCAAAGTCAACAACAGTTCCGGTAGATTCTCAAATGCGGCACGCGTTTCTATTTTCAGCACGATACCCAATTTTTCAGCTTTCAATCGCTTCAAATGCTTTTGCAATAAAAGAATGTCAGCAGGCCTTCTGGCAAATGAAAGTCCGACCATATCACCATGTTTCACGACAAATTCCAGATGCTCGATGTCCTGTGCTGTCAGGCCATTCAACTCAAGCCGGCTATCCGGTAAGTTGATGCCTTTATTTGCAAGCAATTTCTCACCACCCTCGCGGGCTTGCGTGATTTCAACAACTAATCTATTTCTACAGACACTGCGAATTACGCCACCGATTCTGCCATCATCAATCAGGATACGTTCGCCTGGCTGGACGTTTAGAAATACTTCCGGCAAGGAACAGGCAATACTGGCCGCATGCAGCAACCGTCCGCGCGCATCGAATTGCGCTGGCTTACCCGGCAAAGGTTCAGACGTAATATTCAGACTATCTCCAATGTGCAAGCGGATCAATTCGGGTACTGGCGATAGCGCACCGACAATGCCGGTACAACCCGTACGACGTGGGTGCCCGGACACAGGTACCCGCAAGCGATTGAGTGCTATACCAGGCGTGATATAGGTGGTTTGACTGGATTCGCCCCAAAAGCCTGTTCCAATTTGACCAACCAATTGCACGCTACGGGAGGAACCCCGCGCGTCAGTAAACTCAATGATATCGCGCGATGTAGCTTTTGCCAGCCAATCTCCCTGTATAGGCAGACAAGCATCTGCAGGAGCCGGGCTGGGAGAAATATCGCTTTCGGGATGCAACCATATTCGCGCGGGTGCAATCACGTTGCCATAGAGATCTCGCTGTGGTTTCCATTTAAGTACAGCCGGACCTGGGGCAATTTCGCCAGTGCGCAACTTAGGACCCCCCAGATCCATTAGGATACGGCAAGGCCTGCCGGTTTCACGCCGCGCCAAATTGATATGCGAAATCATGCGGTTCCATATTTCAGGTGTATCATGCGCACAATTGATACGGGCGCAATCCATACCATGGATAAGCATGTCTTTGATCAACGAATAATCGTCCGCTACTTCGCCTGGCATGGTGACCATGACCCGGACTCTGCGATACGAGGGAGGCTTGCCAAATAACTGATTGGTGTTGCTTTCAAGTTGTGCCGCACCTACCGCCTCTGCGGGAGGCACTATTTTGTCAACCGATTTCTTGCCTAATGCGCAACTCAAAAGATCAATGATCGCATTGAGATTGGCGAAGACATGCGATTCCATGCGACCTAACGATGAGAGACCCACTGCCGCCAATCTTTCTTGCAGCGACCGTATATCCCGTCGCCTCAAGCCCAGGTAGTGAATCAGATTAACGGCACTGAATAGATGGGAAGGATGTACATGCTGCAGTGTTGTCGAGGATGAGCATTCGAGCGTCAACAGTTCACTCCGCAACCCTTCCAGCTCATTCAGCAAGCTGGCATAAGGATGCGACTTTTCAGATTTGCGCGAACCCGGTTTCTGTTTAATCATAATCCCAACAATTTTCAGGGATTCGAAAAGTAATTTTATGAATTATAGAAAAATTTGATTACATCAATATGACAGATCACCAGTTGCACATACTTATTTGAAAATTAGCTCAAATTACACTGATTACGGAACGCGCCAATGACTTGGGAAAATCACTACGCATTTATCGCGATGGTCTTGGTCTTGCAGCACAAGAAATCCTAGGCACAGAATTTGGAGCGATTGAAGTGTGATGTCAAATAGGGAGATTAAGTAAATTTCTTTTAAATTTTAACAAACCTTGATAGCGGGTTCTGAACCGTGCATTCCCCTTATATCAAATGTATAATAAAAATATGACTTCATTTCTGCGTAAAAATCTGGTTGTTAGCCTCGCATCAAATTCACAATGGAGTATCCGATGAAACTCAATACCCCTTTACGTTACTCAGGCGGAAGAGACAAATTATCAGGATTCATTAAGTTGATTTTTGAGCAAAATAATCTGCTCGATGGACATTATGTTGAGCCATACGCAGGCGGTGCGGGGATAGCATTAAATCTACTAACCCACGGCTATGTATCCTGCATCCATTTGAACGATGTGAATCCAGCCATATACGCTTTCTGGCACAGTGTTATCAATCAACCGGAAGCACTTTGCAGAGCCATTCACGATGTGGAAATAACAACGAAAGAATGGCAACGGCAGAAGGCTATTCTAGATTTCCCTGCAAGTCACAGTCCACTTGAAGTGGGGTTTTCAATTTTTTTTCTGAGTCGGATTAATCGCCTAGGAATACTCTGGGGAGGATCTGACGATGGCGTGAACCAAGATTGTCATTGGAAGTTTGATGCACGCTTTGACAAGGTTGACTTAATTCGCAGGATCGAGTGGATTGCGCTGTACCGCTCACGGATTCATCTCTATAACCAAAATGCGGCAGACTTTATTAAAACCGTATTGCCGACACTTCCCGAAAAAACACTTATTTATATTGGCCTCCCCTCCGTTGCCAAAGGACGCCGGCTTTATGAAAATCACAATTTGCATAATGCTCACGTAAGTATTGCAGAACTGGTCAAGGAGCATATCACTCAGCACTGGATAGTTTTATGCGACAACAATCCGGAAATGATTCAGATGTACAAAGGTTATCCGGCCATATTCTGTGATATCAATCACACCGCACGACATCGCAACAAAGATCCTGAGGTTATGTTTTTCAGCAAAAAACTAATCATTCCTAGCTTGAAGAATCCGTCAAATCTAAAATCTGCTTAAAATTATAGAGACAAGCCGTGATACCGCCATACAATTTTCAGTAGGATGTGGGGAAATCAGGAAAATTCATCGAATTTGCATGAAAAACGAGTTCTCAAGCCTTTATCCATTCAATTCTGTTCAAGCATGACGCGCATACCCCCATCTTGAATCCGCAGAAAAGCAACTGTTTTATCACGCTTATAGCGTTCTTCCTGACTCAATCAATGCGATACACTGCTAATTTCCTATTTACCGACCGCGGGAGAACACTCCATGAACACGGCATTACACGAAATTGACGAACGCACCAACTTGACATCCAACAACAAGTTTGAATTATTACTGTTCCGTTTAGGCGAAGCGCCTGGTACCGATCACCGCGAATTATATGGCATTAACGTTTTCAAAATACGTGAGATTCTGGTCATGCCGACCATTACCGCAGTAGCCAATGCACCCGCCAATGTGATGGGGGTCGCCAATATTCGCGGCCAAATCATTACGGTTATTAACTTGCCAAAGGTTGTGGGTTGTACGCCGAAAAAGGGAACTCCAATTCTATTGGTCACTGAATACGCACGTTCAACCCAAGCTTTCGCAGTTGAGGAAGTTAGTGAAATTGCACGTCTGGATTGGAATCAGGTAATTGCCGCAGAAAATAATGGCGGTAATCTGATCACCAGCATTGCACGGCTCGATGGTAATACAGAAGATTCACGACTGGCGCAGGTGCTTGATGTTGAGCAAATACTGCGCGATGTATTGCCCAACTCGACTGATGACCTGACACCGGAAAATGTTGGCCCCCAAATAAAACTTCCCGCTGGAACGGTCATTCTGGCTGCCGATGATTCACCGCTCGCGCGCAGCTTGATTGAAAACGGGCTCAAAGCGCTCGATGTTCCTTTTGTGATGACCAAGACTGGGCTTGAAGCCTGGACCCGCATTCAGTCTATGTCGGATGCAGCAGTATCCGAAGGTAAAACAATACAGGATAAGGTAGCTCTGGTATTGACTGACTTGGAAATGCCGGAAATGGATGGATTTACACTCACCCGCAACATCAAGAATGACCAGCGATTCAAATCAATTCCTGTGGTGATTCATTCCTCGCTGACGGGTGAAGCTAACGAGAATCACGTGAAGTCAGTGGGCGCTGATGCCTACGTTGCCAAATTTGCAGCTGAGGAGTTGGCCGGGGCTATCCGCAAAGTGCTGGGATAGTTGACTGAAGAGATTAGGCAAAGGACTGTCTTTGCCTTAATTCTTGAATGATCGCCACGAACCAGATCGCACTGATTTGTGCCTCGGTACGCTTCAACCCAACATTTGTTTGATCAGGATAGTGAAAATGCTGCATTATCACCTGCACCACGGCTGATAAATGATGTGCGCAAACCGAGAAATCGGCAATGCGAAACCCATTTCCGGCCCCAACCAGCATGAAAGCGCCAACAACGTGCCAAACAGGAGTAAGATTAAAGCGGATAGAGTACTCATCACATTCATTCGCATACAGACCCGTGTACCACACCGATACCTGGCAATCGTTCATACAGCAGCAACACACCCATGCAGCTGAGAAACGCGAATACTCAGAATGGCATAAAAACCGTCCGCGCTATTATTTATGGGCTATCGATAGTGACACCGTATTAGTCAATAAGCGCTTGCAAAAATACCATCCCCTTTTCAAGGATCTGCTTCTGCATCCCTATGAGCGGCAGGCGCATATTACGCTTGCCATCAGCGGTTTTTTAAGCGAACACATCATTCATAATGACGACATCACACAAGCTGCCATCACAAAACAGCAGGCAGCGCTTCATACCCTGAAATTAGCGCCCTTTATCGTGTCAATCGGCGGCATCAACAGCTTTTCGTCAGCACCCTTTCTTGAAGTAATGGACCCATCAAAATCGCTAGAAATCATTCGGCATGCTTTGATTGACGACAGACAGGATTTCAGAAATACGCACTATATTCCCCATGTTACCCTTGGTATTTATAACGCCAATCATGCCGTTGCATCAATAGCAGCTATGATTAAAGATCTGAAAGAAGAACCTATCGAACTCACGGTGAATCACATCGGACTGTATTCTTATGACGCAAGGGATATTGGTTCACGGTTGAGGAAAGAATGCATCATCGCACTTTATTAAT
>ERZ1292633.5233-Hain-H41-02um-R1-5233-length-11770-cov-4_pt1 | contig 11770 bp, 6 predicted proteins | sample MGYA00564406_ERZ1292633 | MGnify/ENA primary metagenome ERZ1292633 (study PRJEB36523, sample SAMEA6512639) | groundwater metagenome | collected 2019-01-08 | study: AquaDiva: Metagenomics assemblies of 32 groundwater samples
GGTCAAAAAATAGACAGAGGGCGAATATAAAAGTAAAAAATATTATTACCAACATACTTTGCAGATTTTTGATTAGATCAGGATTATTAAAAGGTATTTTCTTTTCTTCAATTAACTTCAACATCTTACCTTCTGGATCAAGGCTGGTATCAAATGCAACAGAAAAGGTCTTGCCATCTTTTTTAAAATATACTGCTGGAACCTGCTTCTCGTTTATCCGCCAGTAACTTACCATATCGGACATTAGGTATTCATTAGTTGCTAAGAGAGTAGTAATCTTGAAGCTTTGCCCGTCAAAGACGACTTTCTGAGTATTTATCCATAGAAAAGCGAAAACGCATCCTAAAACCATTGCCAATTCCGCGAAAATACCAAATGCGATTAAGACCCAATCTGAATCAGGTTTGTAAAAGCATTCATTTGCCGTTCTTGCAAACGCAGTAACTGCTACTAAAATAAGAAATAAAAATGCCAATCCCATGCCAATCTTATATTTTCGAGAATAAGAAAGTGTAAAGGGTTGCAAAGTAACTCCTTCTTGAATCACATCATTCAACTGTCTGTTTGAATTTATCGTCACTGAATCTATTTTACATTCATTTAATTTTTGGTCAAATGAGTATCCATTCTTGAGAAGTTTTCTTGAGCTTGGTTGCACAAGTAGTGTTGTTTATTTTTTCCTAAACCAACCAAAATTCTCTTGACAGTATTTGTAACCAAGCCAATGAAAAATTGGCGCTCCGAACATAAGTATACAAAACCCAAAAGTTTCCCTAACTGACCAAATAGAAATATCAGTTTTTTCAATATACATTCTGTATAGCATATAAATATCCAAAATGTATGTACAGGGCACCACAACGAATAAACTAAAAACTACTATTATATTGGCTGCCATCTTACTTTCATCGTCATTGAAACTCAAATTTACCTCATACTTTTAATCACAACCGGGAGTAGCATTTGGCGGGTTGTTATTATTCGGGTTGAGTGTCGTATTTATGCCATTTGATACGTTTTGTACTGGCGTAGAACCTGGTACAGAATCAATTGCTGTTAGCGCTGCATAAAGAAGATCAACCACTGCAGTCACTCCTCCTACTACCAAACGAGCGCCGCCTAAAACGGCACCTACGCCAGCTAAAGCACCGGCAATGGCACCACCGATAACAACTGCAACTTGTGGAATAAACAACCCACTCGGATCAATAAAATTCACTGGATCATTATTTACATGAGGCCGTCGGAAAACCCCGGTAAAAATAAGAATTTCAGCCGATTTTTCATTTTTAAAATTATTTTCCTGAAAATTTTCTTCGAAAAAATGTTTTTTTGAAAAATAATCAACTGCTAGGTTCAAATTCTTATCTCTTTCTTGTTTGATCTAAAATCAAATTCTCATGCTTATAATAATTTTCACGCTGTAATCTCTATATTGCCGCATATTCAATGTTAATCCACCTTTTTAAATTTACAATGGCCGCAGTAAACGCGCATTGAAGGCGCACTTTCTTTAAACCTCTATATCTGGTTCGTGTCATACCATGCAACCGTTTCATTTCAGCGAACTTGCCTTCAATTGCTTGCCGCAGCTTCATGTCATTTTTAAACTCATCGGTTCTGTTGTAGGTCTCAGATTCCATTATCAGTCCTTGCCAATCATATATCCGAACAGTTCTGCGACCTTCTTTCGCTTTTGTACATTTCGATTGTAGATCACACCTATTGCAGGCGCTCATCGGAAAATGAAAATTCATACTGCTTTTTGCGCTGTCATAAAAATGAGGTTTTGCAATAACTCCTCTGGGACAAGTTAGTGTATTATTTGTTCTATCTATTTTAAAATCGCTTTTCGGAAGTACAGCTTTTGTTCTGGGGTTTTTATCTTTAAATGGTGAAACAATTTGACAACCTAAATCGCTCATTTGTTGCCTGATGATACCATCGCCGTAAGCTGAGTCGCCAATAACTTTTACCGGCACGATGTCTAGTGATCTTTTCAGCTCTTCAAACAATTTAACCGTGGCTTTGCCATCGTTGATGTTTCCGGCCATCACATCAACATTTGTAATAAAACGATTCTTGATCTCTTGACTGATTGAGGTTTTATAACCGATAAACTTCTTTATCTTGCTTTTAGCACCGGCCCTAGCATCAACATCAATCGGTGATACGATTCGATTTGTCGGTTTTTTTGCAGAATCAATTTCTCTAGGTTCGCCATCTTCGGTAGTTTCGATATTTTCTCTGAGAATAGTTCTTAAAACTTCAATTGGCTCTTTGTAGCGAGCATCTTCTTTTAAATGATCTGTGGATTTTAAAATGTACTGAGCTTCATTGACGTACTTTACGAGACATTCAGCTCTTTTATTTAAGTCGAATCGGCCAGCACCGTCATCATTAATTTTTATCGAAGTATATTCTTCAGCAGAAATGTTTCTGAGCACTTCTTTTTCAATCTCAGAATTATTTTTATTTAAAAGCTTTAAAATCTCAAACGAAGCTTTTTTAACCATCCCAACCATGTTCGGTATGGCTATATCAGCCAGCACATGCGTAGCATCTACTCTTTGAACTTCTTCTTTTGAAATAAGTTTATCATCAATAAGCTGTTTTAAAATTTGATCGAAAATCTCTTTTTCTTTTCCGCTCTTAAGTAAACGGTCTCTGAAATCACCAAGCGATGAATGATCAAACGGACGCTCGTCAATTCGTAGGCCCAGCGCAAACTTAACTTCGATATCAAACATACAGGCGCGCTCAAGTTCGCGGTCTGATAAATTCATGTGATACTGAATCAGCATCGCCTTTGCTAATAACGAAGGCGATATTGGCGGTCTGCCGTTATTACCGCAATAAAGTTCAGAAAACATTTCATCGATAATTAATCCATGCAACTTCTCTCTGAACTTTCGGTAAAAAATGTTTTTGGGTACTAACTGCTCGCAGTAGTAATCGACGTCGATAAATGAAGCTTGTTGGGATTTAGGGTTTTTCATAAAAAGATGTTACCAAATATCATTTATTTTTCCAAAAAAATAATGTGTTTTTTATTTTCTGCCATCGACGCTTGCTTTCTTCATTTTCCAAGTTTTTCTTGATTTTACGAAGCTCTAGAATCTCCTCAGTAATTGAATCAGACACTTCCTTAGTCATTTCAATTTTTTTTCCATCTTTATTGTATAATTCAAAATCTTCATCCCATTGATCGAAAAACTCATCTAGACGCATACCAAGTTGCCACAGTTCTTCAATAATTTCGATATCACCAGTTTCTTTTTCAATTAATTTGTAGGGCAAATAATCTTGATAACGCATTAAAAACCGCCTTCCCACGGTCTATGTTTTTTAATACCTGGTCTGCGATGGTAGTGTGGAAGACTTTTTCCGCCCCTCTTTAATGGATGAAAATCAACTCTAAAATTATCTGAATATTTAATGCCAAAACCGCTAGTGTTCTTATACTTCCTGAACCCCTGCACCGATTTACACAAACCGGCGCCACCCGCAACGGCCAATGGCACGCCGATCAGTTCATCAGTCGCTGCACCTTCGGTTTCAAGATCAGTAGAGTAAAAGACACCAGCCAAGACAGCCCCAATGATCAAAAACGGTGTTGTTCCTTCTGGATCGACATAGCTCATGGGGTTGTTATTGGCATAATTGTAGAGATTTGTTTCGATGTTAGCTAGTTTTCCGACAGTATCTACATACGCATAGAGATTCGTATCCCCACCCGCAAACCCAATGGAAGCCGTAGTGAGTGTGGCCGCAGGGCCATTCACACTACGGTCGATTGGGTGGTTATTAAAACTCACATTTTGTTTCAAAAATCCTATCTCCTTTTTAATCATCGTGGCACCACCTGTTTGCATTCTACTATCAGTCTCCTTAATCTGGTCGCTGTGAGCGAAGCGAACTTAGTTCAGTTTCCAATAGGCATCAAACAAAAAATAAGCGCAGGGAATAGACAAAAACACGAAAAAACATGACCAACAATCTTAGCTACTTCATGATCTTGAGGTAGCTTATCACCAAACCATCTTGGTGCCGTTGGTTTGAGGTAAAAAAATGTCGAGGCCAAAATAAAAATAATTATTACAATATGAGCATCATATTGTAAATGTTCAGATTTAATTTTTTCAGAAAGAACAAGAAAAATATCAACAAAATACAGCATTGTAGTTAAAATCAAAAGGCTGAAGTTAATTTTTTTAATCACAAGCCTCCTCAGTTTTTTTCTGATTATTTTTAATTTTAATGTATGTTTCCAGAAATACTGGATCAAGTGGCGCATTAACAATAGGCGAGAGAGGGCCAAATACTATGTCGTTACCAGTGCTGACAATATTTCTTACTGGACTTCTTTCTTTAATAATTCTTTTAATTTCGGAAAAAGATCTGCCATTAGCTAATTCAATTATTGCGGTTGTAATATCAAATGAAATTTCAAAAACAAGTGTAGGTAATAAAATAAGGTATGGGCTTTTTCCTTCAGGATCAATAAAATTCACTGGATCATTATTTACATATGCAAACAAATTAGTATCCCCGCCATTAAACCCAATCGGATCCCTCACTAACCATCGCCCAATCTCAGCATCATAATCCCTGGCACCAAATCTCACAAGACCAGTTTCAAAATCATAATGTCCGCCTGCAAAACCGAAAGGCTGAAAACCCGGATTCGTGTCGGACAAAACAATACCGAACTCATCGTAACTGATGTCCTGAATCACAACCCCAGATGAATTCAACACCTGTAAAATACTACCGAGCTGATCTTTTAAAAAATAATAATTCTGGCCGTTATGAATCATGTAATCCGGGCTATGGCCCTGAGTAGCATAAACAAATCGGCTTTTTACAGAAAAATTAGGCGCAAGTTCAGCAATCAGCCTTGCGAATTTATCATAGATAAAATAACGTTGCACAATGCCATTTACTAGTTTTGCAGAACGTTTATTTTCGCCGTCTATCCAGTACGTAATATTTTTAGTTCCACTAGGTGAAACAATCTCAACTGCTTGTAGCGCATTTAGCTGGCTGATGCGATACGTGGTTTGTGTTCCTATAGTAATATTATTTTTTTGCACCAGACTGTCGTCTTCTGAATAGTTGTAATTAATAGTTTGTGCATTTTTGGTGTAGCTTATTAACCGATCTTTAGAATTGTAACTGGCTGCGAAATTATCGCTGCTAAGCCTGTTACCCTGAGCATCATAATTGTAGGTATTTTTAAGAACTCCGTTTTCGCTGACAGTTTTTAGACGGCCATTTAAATCATAACTGAAAGCTTGGCTGGTATTAACGTTATTTTTTAAAATATTTTTCTGGGTGATGCGACCTAGTTTGTCGCGGCTGTAAGTCTCTGAAAAAATTAAATTGCCGCTATGCTTGATCTCTCTTAATGAGATTTCTCCGAATGTCGAATATGAAATACTTTCTACAAAGTTACCAAGGATTTTTTTCTTAGGTAAAACTGAAGAGGCACTTCGTTCAATGATTAAGTCGCCATTTTGAATTAAAGCCTTATCAAGATCAAAACTTTGATTGATAACTTGATTATTGATGCCTTCTGAGGTTTGCAGAAGACCTGCCGGGTTATACGTGTATTGCACGCTGGCCGGAAATCTTTCTGAGTAGGTTTTAGAAAGCAGCAAGTCAGCAGCGCGGTTATAGGCGATGGTGATTTGATCGCTTGAACGAACAGCTTCAAGCAATTTAGATGCCGGATGATATCCGTATTCAAAACTTAGGCTGGTGGTATTTAGATTTATGAGCTTGTTATTGTCTTCTGTCAGGTGTGCAGACCCATAAATGAAGTCTGTATTAGAGCTTTCTTCTGAAATACTTTTGGTGATGCGTTTATCAAAATCATATTGATATGTTTTTGATAAGCTTGTGCCTGGTGCTGTATAACTAGCAACTAGATCTAAAACATTATTTACAAATCTGTGCAGCAGTCTTTGTGGTGGCGTGATACCAACAATATTTGAGTTTTTGTCGTAGTCAACTTTGGTTTCTTCGCTATCGGGTGTGATGGTTTTAAGTGTTCTACCAATGGCGTCGTTGATTAGTTTAGTATTTCGATTTTCAGGGTCGATGATTTCGCTTAAAAAACCATGTTGATCATAAAACATCTTGGTTATGCGGTCGCCTTGCGTTACTTCGGTTAGCTGTCCAAGAGTATTATAACTGAAATTCACAGGTAAAAATTCGGGCGATGCCTGCAGTTGCAAAGTTTGCATTTGAGCGTTGATCGTTTGATTCGAAGATCTTCCCATGATTGACGAAGTTTGAATGGTTTTGTTGCTGCTGTCGAATACAGTTTGCACCTCTGAGCCTGTATTGTCTTTGGTGATTATCGTTTTAACAAAGTTAACGCCGTCTGGGTTAGCTGTGTAAGCTAATTTTTTTTGCTTTTGGTAAAACGAATTACTAAGATTAGTGTACGTATTTTTAGTAAATCCCACATAGCGAGCCTGGCCTACAAACCATGGATCAGAATTTAAAACTGAGATCGTCGAATAGCCATCTGAAGATGTATTTGATAAGAACCCGCGCTTTGTTTCATTTAAACTTGAATCAACTCCGCCATCGGGTTTTCTCAAAATGAACTCATTAGCTGCCGATAAACCGGCAGCAGTGACTCTTTCATGTATATAAACAACATCTTCACCTGTTTTAAATTCTACCGCCGAACCACCGATTAACTCAGTCAGCTTCTTAACTCCACCATCGGGCTCTGTTACTTGGGTTAATTTTCCCAGTACGTTATACTCATAAAACGCCGTGTTGCCTTCGGGCTTTTTAAATGAAGTCATTAAGCCATCATCAGTATAGCTCATTTTATAGGTGTTACCTAATGGGTCAACTATCGCTGATAAATAGTTGTTAGCATCTACAGTAAAATTATAAGTTTGTCCGAAGGGACCAGTCATAGACAACAAATTGCCATCAGAGTCCCGTGTGATTTGCGTGATGAGTCCAAAAGAATCTTTAATAAATTGTAGTTTTTTGTTTGTATCGTGAGTAAATTCAAATTTAATTGCTCCAGTCTCGGCAATAAGCGTTTTAAGATGCAAACCTTCGGCATTAAAATAATAAATCTCGCTGCCATCAGTTGAAGAAATTACAGCTGACTCACTTGGTAATTTGGTCTCATATTTTCGCACCCGATGTAATTCTTCTGTAAAAATAATGGCGCCGGTCGAATCTACCAGTATGTCCCTAGGGCCGCCCAAATTTGTTTCGATGCCAGTCTTATTATCCCCATTAAAGCTCGTGAATCCAGTTCCAATGATAGTCGAAATTTTTCCTTCAGTGTTTATCTTCAGTATTTTACTGCTATTCTCATCCGTAATATAAATTTCACCGTTATTTCCGACGGCAGCAATTGGAGCACGCAAAGAAGCTTCTGTTGCAGGTATGTTTTCTTCATTTACTCCATCCGCTATACCATTACCGGCAATAGTTGAAATAATGCCGTTCATTGCTACTTTTCTGATGCGATGATTTAACTCATCCGCAATATATAAATTTCCCAATTTATCAATTGTTAATAATAATGGACCATTTAAACTGGCGCTGACGGCTTGGCCTTCATCACCCGAAAAACCCGCTACACCAGTACCTGCATAAGGGGTAATAATACCATTAGACCATAATCTGCGAATTCTGTTGTTCAATGTATCGCTGATGTATAATGACCCATCTAGGCCCAGCGCTAACCCCGTAGGCCCTCTAAACTGTGCCGCAGTTGCTGGACCGCCATCACCCGAAAAACCCGCCGTGCCATTACCTGCAATAGTGCTGATAATACCATTTGGATCAATTTTTCGAATTACATTAAAAATATTATCCGCAAAATAAATTGTGCCATTTTCTGAAACAGCAATTCCAGTAGGCCCACCTATTGTTGCGTTAATTGCTAAACCGCCATCCCCGCTGTAGCCGTCTATGCCATTACCCGCAATTGTTGTAATAATATTATTTTTATCTATTTTTCTTATATTGTGCCCATCATGATCAGTTACATATAAATTACCGGCACTGTCTTGCGCCAGCCCGGCGGGATCCAATAGACTGGCATTAACGGCTGGTATATTATTTCCTGCAGAGACCGCGACGCCGTTGCCGGCGATGGTGTTTACTATTGAAGTAACTTCTGAAGCCGTTATTTGCCCACCATCGCCCTTATACAGGATTTTACTTTTGGGGTCGTAGGCGTGATAAAAACTAAAGGCCCAGCTATTAAACTGCTGGCTTGAATAGTTTCTGTATTTATCAAAAGGCGAACTAAGATTAATTGTTTTACTGTTAGTCAGTTTGAATTTATCGCGGGAAGGTAAAAGTGTAATTGTAGTATTGGGGCTTTGTGCATCAAATCTAGGTTCAGGCTCCCATTCTTCTATTTTATAGTAGGTCGGGTAAACATATTCTACAGTTATTTTGGCCTTTATATTTTCATAAACAGGTCTGCCGAAAACATCAAAGCCATCCCAAACATATTCAAATTTATCGGTTAAATTTGGATTCGTAAAGGCTTGTGTAAATTTTTTGCCGGCAACTTCAACTATTACATTTGATGAAACTAGGCGATCTCCACCATTGTTATTTATCATATTTTCATTATTAGGAAACAGTAAAATATGTCTTGAGTTTTTTTGACCTTTTACGTTGTCAGTCGTGTAATAAAGACTGTAACCAAAGGCTTTCAGATCAATATTTTCAGCAAGTATTTGTTCTTTCACTGTGATTACACAACCCTGCATAGTTCGGCTAGGGCCATCTACATCGCTATCCCCACTTCCACCAGAACCTCCTCCTGGACCACTTGGGCCACCCGGCCCTCCTCCTCCGCTACCACCACAACCACAACCTCCACATCCCGGTCCACTTACAACAGGAGGTGGGGGAGGTGGAAGATCTGGGCGCGTAATAGTCCCATTAAAATCATAAGTGCTAAAATGCGTGCTAGCACCGCGCCAGAAACTTTTTCCGGCCACGTATTTAGAACCCAGAATTTTTAATTCGCTGGCCGTGATATTATGTACTGCTAACTCCTGAGCTGTTGCCGCTACCCCATGCCCCCGCACATCTAAAATAGCGTTTTGATTTGTATCAAGGCCTAAGACTTTTATAACAATAGCATTAGGCATTTGCTCCCAAAAACCATTTTTAGGATTCAAAAAGCCAAGTGGCATCAAACTACCAGTGGGTAAGTTTAAAAAATTATCCACGTACATAGGAACAGGTTTTGAAAACTCTACCATTCCACCGCCCAATGCAATGGCTTCATCTGCATTAAATTCTGCTGCATAAGTGTAGCCAGTTCTGGGTGGTAATTGCGCGGGCATTCTACTAGGACCTTCTGGGCCCACAGTAAATTCAGTGGCTCTAATTGTTAGTTGGTTGACGGATTTTCTACTTCCATCTGGCATAACAATTTCTGCCGTTGTATTTTCAGGAATTAAAACCTGCGCCTGCCTTGCGCCATCGACATCTTGCATCATTGTGCTTGCATGCAGCTGCGCCGTATCTGAATTCAGCATGACTACAGTTTTCTTTTCATCCAGACTTACCAAAATTACGTCTTCTACTGTGCGGGCGATATTGTTTGCTGTATCCACCGGCCTTTGCGCACTGAGATAACCGCCTTTTTCATAAACTACAAATATATTCCCACCACCGTTCACGGCCATATCCCATTCTCCGTTTTCACGGCTTAAGGTATAACCATATTCAGGATGATCTTTAATAGTAACTTTAACTGCTGATAAAGCAGTGCTTGCGTTTTGTAAAATTTTTCCCCGAATGGGTGTCAGGCGTTCTTCTACAAATTTAGCGGGATCGGCATCTTTTTGGATTGGGTTTTCAGAGTTAAACAAAAAACCAAATTTTTCTGTATTGGATGGCGCGGTGTTTTCGGCAATGGGCGGCGCAATGGTCGCCGGATCAACCGGCAAAACCGGATTTTGTAATGTAAAACTTTTTGTAACTGCACTTGTTCCACCAAAGCTATCACTGACCGTTAAGCTTACAGTATGGGTACCCGCTAGTTTAAATAAGTGTGTAGGTTTAGTTTCAGTCGATGTTTCTCCAACGCCAAAATCCCATAAATAACTAAGCTGGTCATTGTCAGCATCACTTGAACCTGAAGCATCAAACCATAACATGCTTGGAGCTACATTCGAACTTTGTTCTAAAATTTTAATTTCCGCTAAAGGCGGACTATTAAAATTGATATTATAATTAATAGTTGTAATGCTTTGATTGTTTTTTAAATCAAATGCGGTAATTGTTATGTTCTTAGCACCTCGACTTAAAAAAACTAGCGGAACTAAAAATTGTTTCTGATTAATACTGGCCTGTATTTCAGGTTCAGAGTTAACCTTGACCAGTACTTTTGAAAGCGCCTCATTACTTTCACCTGTTAAAATTAGATTATTCGCATTGATTTCAGTTCCGCTTGCTGGATTAATATTAGACAGCACTGGGCCAATAAGATCAGGCTTGATTAGTACTATTTTAGATACTGTGGCTTTGGCCCCACGATCATCGGTTACAGTTAAAGTCGCAGTGTAGCTTCCGGCATTTTGATAAATATGCTGCACCAATGCTCCTGTTGTAAAACTTTGGTCACCAAAGGCCCACTCATAACTGGCAATTGTGCCATCAGGGTCTGAGCTCAGCAGCGCAGAAAAACTAACAAGACTGGGCTCTATATCGTTAAGCGTACTGAAATCAAATTGCGCCAGTGGCAACTGATTTGAGCTGACAAAACGCTTTACTTTAAGACCTATACTTGAGGTTGGAAGACCCTTTAAAAACAAATTTAGTGCTTGTTCCCCAGCTAAAAATCTACGTGCAGTAAACACACCCTTCTCTGCCGGAAAATTCTGGCGGTTAACCAGCAAAACACTATTAATATTTATTTCAAGTTGCCTTGGGCGATCTAATATCACAAAAATTTTATTTTTAAAATTTTCTATTTTGCAGAAAATCTTTTGTGGGAATGTTCCAGCACATACTTTCTGAAAGTAATCTCGACCATTGCCGTTTTGAATTGTAAATTCATATTCGGTCATCAGTGACTGAGTGGCCGGCTGAATTTCAAAAGACTTATGCAGGCCCTGCATTTTTGAATAGATTGTCTTATTTATAATATATTCATTTGCTTGCGATTGAATTGAACTAAAAAATAAACTAAAAAATAAAATCAGAACCGAAAACCTCACATTGGTCAGCTTTTGAGAATTCACTTTTCCTCCGAATGTGTTCTAATACTAACTTTCGGAGGAATTAAAAATAACTTGAGTATCAAAATGAGAATTTAACAAATAAACTTTAGTTATTTTTTATGCCAAAGTTATTGCTCATTTTAAACGTCTCATTTAAAGAAAAAATATTAATTGTCTGATAACATCTGTCAGTTTATTAACGGTTGATCTGAAACTCAACACGACGGTTTCTTGCACGCCCCTGGAAGTTACCATTATCAGCGCGCGGACGACTTTCACCATAACCCTCGGTCTTTAGCTTCTTTTCAGGAATTCCCCGCTTAACCAATGCATTCTTAGCTGTACCGGCGCGACGTTTACTCAGATCAAGATTATAAGCGTCCGGACCAATAGAGTCGGTATGTCCCTCAACAAGAATATCATTGTAATTCTCCATCGTTTTCATTCTCTGAGCAACATCGTCAATCACCACTTCAGACTCTGGCTTCAACTGATCAGAATCAAAATCAAATAAAATATCATCT
>ERZ1292633.5234-Hain-H41-02um-R1-5234-length-11770-cov-4_pt1 | contig 11770 bp, 8 predicted proteins | sample MGYA00564406_ERZ1292633 | MGnify/ENA primary metagenome ERZ1292633 (study PRJEB36523, sample SAMEA6512639) | groundwater metagenome | collected 2019-01-08 | study: AquaDiva: Metagenomics assemblies of 32 groundwater samples
GGGTACAGTGTGAAAAGTAGGGCTCTCCGGTGTGCCTTGTTTGGCCGCGATGTGCCTCTTCGGCGTATGTGTACGCTTTTTTAACAAGCTTAATATCGGCCGGAGTGTACCGGCTATCAAGAAGAGCTACTAAGTCCTCAATGAGGAGGGGCATGTACTTCTCAACATACTCCCTCAAAAGCACGTCGTAAAGACTGCTGTGCATGATATGATTCTTTCATCTATGACCGTGAACGGAATGGCTCAACTCCAAGATGTTTTTACCGATGCGCGGGCGTATGGCGCACGTTTGGCACAACTTCTTGCCTCTTCTACATTGCCTGAGGATGTGCAGAATGCGTGGGCTGCACTTGTGCCTTCAATGACGCTTTCGCACATGCAACATTTTGAGCTTTTGCTTCGTGCACACATGGACGGCAAGGTGCAGGGTGTGCTTGAAGATGCTTTTTTGGAGATTCGTGCAGAGATTACGAAGCATGAATTGGCAACAGCAGGTGCTACGTACAAAGCACATGTTGAGCTTGATGCAATTGAAAAACAGCTTGATGCACTTGAGCGTGCAGGTGGAAAACGAACTGAATAATGTATGGGAAAAAAAATAATAAGCGACTCAAAAAGAAGAAAACGTGAATCTCGAGGGGATGCTGTTGATGTTCAAGAAGGGTCAACTAGCCTTTTAAAGATTTTTGCCCTTCTTGGAAAAGCAAAGGCGCTTATTGAAGCAGCAAAGAAGAATGATGGACGGATAGATACGAGTGAAGCTGCGGATATTTTTAATAAGCTCATTCCCTCTCTTGAAAAGATTGGAGGGCAAAAAATACAAGGAAATATTGTTAGAATAAGAGCAAGATATCAAACGCTTGTTCAAGCTATTGAGTCTGTGCCGCTTGTTGCTCATGTTTTGAAAGATGCTTATCCGGCATTTTTTGTTCTTTTTCAAGAAGACAAGGTTGCTGATACTGCTGTAAACCCTGACGTTTTAGATACATCTGTTTCTGAGGACGATAAGCTTTCTGAGGATGATGTGGATACTGATCCTGATGTTCCTTTTAGGGATGGTGTTTACGAACCTCCGGAAGATAATGATTTTGATGGTGAGGCCATGGATGCAGATCTTGGTGAAGAAGAGCCTGAGGCTGGAGAAAAGCCCGAGACCGGACCTGAAGAGCAACGCGAGCGTCGTAAGCGAGTGGATGCGCTTCTCGCAAGTATTTCTGCGCAGGATTTTTGGCGTGATGGCATTCTTGATTTTACTGAGGATGAAAAATCGCTCTTTGAATTTTCTCGAGATGAGCTTCGAAGAAATTATATTCGTTTTAAGCTTTTTTTAGATGCCGAAACCGAGGGCATCTTCTTTGATCGTCTTGTTGTGCAGAGTCGTAATCCTAATGAAGCTCGAAGAATTCTCCGTGAAATTCTTGCAGAGATTAAGGGCCTTACGGTTGATCAGCGACGAGAGATTTTTGCTGAGGAGAAGGTGATGGTCGAGGTAGGGTGGGAAGAGGACGAGGACCCCGAGGCTCCCGGTCCAGATAAGAAGGGTGCCTCTGGTTCAGGGGCACTTCCTCCACCTCCTCCTGAGTCTCCTAAGGGTTCTCTGCTACCCGATCCTGAGCCCGGCCCTTCTCCTGAGCCTGGTCCTATTCCTCCCCCTGACGCTGAGGCGAGTAAGGGCAAAAAAGGTTCTTTTGAATCTGAAAAAGAAACCGTTTGGGCACGTATGCGTAATTGGGCACGTCCAATTACTGATTCGGATATGTATCGTGTGCACATGAAGGGTGAGAAAACTCGTGCTGAAATGTATGGTTATGCGCCAACGCTTTCTCGTCCTGCAATGGTTACGGGTGCGGTTCTTTCTGGGGCGTTGAGTTACTTTGGTGCAGCATTTCCCGTCGATGCTCTTCGTTATTTGGGGCAACGATTTTATGTTGGTAATGAACGTGATGAGATTTCGAGAGCGTTTCATGCTGCTTTAGAGGAGCGAAGAAAGCGTGAACTGAGCGCTTCAGAAAGTGCTGACGTACAAGAGCGAAGCGATGCGCTGAAGGAACGAGTTTTTGTTTCGCGGTATCTCACCGATCCTCAAAAGAAAGAGTTGCTTGATAAGCTTAATGATCAGAAAAAGCAATTTGATGCATCTACATCTCCTAATAAGGAACATCTTACTCGTGAAGTCGGGCGTATTCTTGAGCATACAATTCGTACGCGTATTACTGGTGAGAAAGTTGCAAAAGAATTTGTGAACAGCTCACTTGTTGCAACAAATCTGCTCTTTCCTGTGAGTGGCGCTAACTTCTTGCGTGCCCCTGCTTATGGGGTGATTTCTCTGTTCGAACGCTGGCGTCGTTTGACTCGCGAAATGCCTGAATCGAAGGCGGGTGATCGTTTGCGGGCTATGGTTTCAGGTGGATTTAATGAGTATTTTGATCAGTTAAAGGGAAATAAGGGTAGTTTAGCGCAAGCCGCGGCATTTGGTACTATTGCGCGTTTTGTTGGCATGAATGTGACACTTGTTGAATCTGTTGCGGCATCTGGTTTCGTTGGCGATTTGTTGCAGGCATGGGAGGGTAGAGAAGCTGCATACCCATCTTACGCTCCTGACGTACGTGACGGTACCTTAGATATTGATTTTGATGATGAGCCTGTTTCTGATGACGACTCTGAGGGCGATTCTGTGCCTGATGAAAAAATTCCTGTTCCAGATGTTTCTCCTGAACCTGATGTTATTATGTCTCCCGATCGCATTCCCGAGGAGGCGCTCGTTACCAAGGGTGACGGGATTACACAGGCGCTTCTTTCCGCGGTTGAAGCGCGTCCTGAGCTTTTGGATGTTGCTGAACGAGGCGCATTGAATGATGATTACACCGCCGCACTTCTTATGCGCCGTATGGCGGCAAAGGATGGATTACTTGATTACTGGATTAGTGAAAAAGCAATAGGTGAGCTTGCGATTGTTCCTGTGTATGATACTGAAGGTGTGCCTCACATTACCTTCTTAAATCCTGAAACGGGTACGGCATACTCTGTTGCAGAATTAAAAGATTTGGGATGGTTGGTGAAAGCTCCGAAATAAAAAAAACCGACGATTTTGTCGCGTCTGTAGGGAACGGTTTGAAACCGTTCCCTACGTTCGTAAACGAATCGTCGGTTTTTTGTTTACGTTCCTTTTCGTCTTCGGAAGGTCTTTTTTGGTGATGCCGCTTTTTTTACGAGCATTTCTATAGCTTGATCGAGTGTAACGGAGAGCGGGTCTATTTTTTTGTTAATGGTTGCATTTGTTTTTCCGTCGGTAACGTACGGGCCAAAACGACCATCTTTTACGAGAATCTCAGTTCCTGTTTCCGGATGCTTTCCGAGATTTGCAAGTGGTGTGAGCATTCGCTCCTTGCGTTCTTTGGTTTCGCTCATGATGCGAATTGCGTCTTCGAGGCTTACGGTGCGCGGATCAATTCCTGGGGGGAGTGATGCGTTTATTGTTCCTGCTTTGAGGTAGGGACCGAAACGACCATCGTTTGCAACGATGTCTTCACCTGCGGCATTTTTTCCTACGGTACGAGGGAGAATGAGCGCATTGAGTGCATCTTCGAGTGTTGTTCTATCGACGAGTGCATCCTTAGGAAGACTTGCACGACGTGGTTTTTCTTTTCCTTCTTCCTCTTCGCCAACCTGCACGTATGGACCAAAACGGCCGCTTTGTACAAAGACGGGAAGATTGGTGGATGGATCGTTTCCGAGCAACCGTTTTTTGCTAATATCTTCTTTGCTGAGTTCTTTTGTTTTTGTTTCGATTGCAGAATGGAATGGTTCGTAGAATGCTGAGAGAACGGTTTTCCATTCGTTTTCTCCATCTGCAATTTCGTCTAGTTTTCCTTCCATTGATGCGGTGAATTCGTAATCTACCACGTTCGGGAAATGTTCTTTGAGGAGATCGGAGACCACAAATGCAATATCTGCAGGTTGGAGGCGATTGTTGTCATCGCGAAGAATGTAGCCGCGGTCGGTGATGGTTGCAATGGTTGGTGCGTAGGTTGATGGGCGGCCGATACCGTATTCTTCGAGTGATTTGACGAGTGTTGCATCTGAGTAGCGTGCGGGAGGCTCGGTAGTGTGTTTTTCTGAGAGTACCTCTGTTGGTTTTCCGATCGATTCTTTTTCTTTGAATTCGGGGAGGATTTTATCGTCAGTTGCTTTCCAGACTTTCATGTAGCCGGGGAACACCACGGTTGCGCCTGTTGCGCGGAAGGTCATGTCTTCGGCACTCAGATCGATTCCGGTACGTTCAATACGCGCAGGAGGCAACTGAGAGGCAACTGTGCGGCGCCAGATGAGGTCGTACAGTTTTTTCATGCCCGCATCGGCATCAGACTCTTTGAATTCTGCTGCGGTGATGTTGACGTCGGTGGGGCGAATTGCTTCGTGAGCTTCTTGTGCGCCTTTTTTATTGGTTTTGTATCGTGTTGGACCTTTGGCGTACTCGGCTCCAAATGTTTTTTGAATATAGGTTTGCACTGCAGTAAGGAATTCCTCGCTCAAATTGGTGGAATCGGTACGCATGTAGGTGATGCGACCGGTTTCGTAGAGCTTTTGCGCGAGTGTCATGGTTTGTTTTGCGCTCATGCCTAAACGATTGTAAGCCTCCTGTTGGAGAGTCGACGTGGTAAGTGGGATTGGGCACTTTTTCTGTACTTGTTTTCGTTCAACTGAAGAAACGATAAAAGATGCCTTACGTGCGGCTTCTGCGATGCGCGTGGCAATGTCTTCTTTGTCGAGCTCGGTTTTATCGAGTGATTTTCCGTTGAGTGCGGAAAGTTTTGCTTCAAACGGTGTGCTGTTTTTTTGGAAGGTGGCATCGATGGTCCAGTAGTCTTGGGTTACGAATGCTTGGCGTTCTTTTTCTCGCTCTACAATGATGCGTACGGCGACTGACAGCACGCGTCCTGCAGAAAGACCGCGGCGCACCTTTTTCCACAAGAGCGGAGAGAGTTCGTAGCCTACAAGGCGATCGAGGATGCGTCGCGTTTGTTGTGCATCAACAAGTTTAATATCAATCGTGCGTGCTTCTTTAAGCGCGCGCTCAATGGCTGATTTGGTGATTTCGTGAAAGGTAATGCGCTTTGCTTTTGCGGGGTCAATATTGAGCACTTCCGCAATGTGCCATGCAATTGCTTCTCCTTCGCGGTCTTCGTCGGTTGCGAGGTAGACTTCGCTCGCTTTTTTTGCGGCATTTTGGAGCGCTTTTACTTTGTCTTTCTTTTCAACGGGAACCTCGTAGGTTGGTTCAAAGCCATGCTTTACATCAACGCCTATTTTTCGTGCGGGAAGGTCGCGAATATGACCAAACGAAGAGAGGACTTCGTAGCCTTTTCCGAGGAATTTACTAATAGTTTTAGCCTTTGTAGGTGACTCAACGATGAGGAGGATACTCATAGGGAACGAGAGAGTAATGGCCGTTTTTTAGTGCAAGGTATCCTTCAATCTCCCAGATATTGAGGATTCCTGCAACTTCAGCCCCTTTTTCTTGCGCATATTCTACCAGGGAATCAAACATGCGTGGTTGTTGGAGAAATGCCCAAAGTTTTTCGTGAAGAGGAGTGGGGAGTTGGACTGGGGGAAGTGAGAGGACCTCTTGTATAGGTTTTGGGATTGAGGTCTCCGGCCCTATTGCGCCGTAGGTTCGGAGGAGGATTGAAGATGATTGAGAGGGATTTTTTGGTGCTTTAGGGGCTGGGTATTCTTCTGGATTAGGAATGTTCAGGATATCGTAGACAGAAGTGCATAATGTAGCCCCCTCCCTTATGAGCTTGTGGCAACCCGCACTTGCCATGCTTGTTATTGGTCCTGGAACGGCAAAGACTTCTCGGTTTTCTTCGAGAGCTTTTTGTGCGGTTACGAGTGATCCACTTTTTATCTTTCCTTCAATGACGAGGGTACGCTTTGCTATTCCTGCGATAATTCTATTTCTTATGGGAAAGAAATAATTTTGTGGCTGCGTATGCGGGATACACTCGCTTATTACTGCTCCTTTGTTTGCGACAATAAGATCTCTGAGTTCTTTTTCTCGACCATTTATACAGGGGTGTCCGCCTGCAAGTACGGCAATTACTGCGCCGTTTGCGCTACATGCGCCTCGAATGGCGTGTTCGTCTATTCCGTATGCGAGTCCAGAGACAACACCGATGTGTTGTTCTGCGATTTCTTTTCCAAAACGGAATGCCTGGGATTTTCCGTAAGCCGTTGCTTCTCGCGATCCCACGATGGCACACCATGAGGCTGCACTGGGAATATTTCCTTCAACAAATAGGAGTATTGGTGGATCGTGAATCTCCTTAAGAAGAACGGGATAGTGTTCGTCTTCTTGTGTTATGACGTGTAATCCTTCTTTTCTCACTATTTTTTCATAGAATTCGCACGGTTCCTTTTTCTTCCACATAAGAAAATCTTCTACCCATTGCGGATGCGTTGGAAGACGATCAAGTAACTCTTCGCGTGAAGTTGTGAATACACGTGATCGATCCGGAAAATTTTGGGCTACTTCTCGTGCAATTCGTGGCGACCAGTGAGGGGAAAAAACGAGTGCGATGTCGTGAGTGATACTCATGCAAGCGGGGAGCTTGGGAGGGTGTTGATCGTCTGTGCTTGTAGCTTACCATGCGCCAAATTGAGCGCGATTTCTGCAGCCGTGGAAATGATTTTTGGAATGTGTGGCGCTTCTTCTGTTGGGAATGGACTGAGCACCCAATTTTCTAGAGGAATATTGGGCGGGTTTGCTCCAACGCCCATGCGCACGCGAAGAAATTGTTGTGTGCCAATACTCGCAATGATTGACTTGAGTCCGTTGTGGCCACCTGCGCCGCCCTCGGTTCTTGTTCTGAGAGTTCCTGTAGGAAGATCAACGTCATCTAAAATGACGATAAGATGTTGGGGTTCGATGTGGTAACGATGAAGAAGAGATGCCACTGCTTTTCCTGAATCGTTCATGTATGTTTGTGGCTTTGCGAGAATGAGTTTTTGGTTATCATGATGTGTTTCTGCAATTTCGGCGAAAAGATCAGTTTTGTTTTTCCATGAAGCATCGCAAAGTTTCGCGATAGCTTCTACTGCAAGAAAACCCACGTTGTGCCTGGTAGTGAAATATTTTTTTTCCGGATTTCCCAGACCAATTATGAGGAACATATGAAGTTGGGAAGTTATGAAGTATGGAAGAGATGAGGCAAGGAAGACCCTGACGATAGGAAAGGTCTCGAGAATGAGGAGAAGGAGGATCTTACAAGGGGATTTTCTCTGGATCCTTCCTGCCGTCAGGATCTTTCACATCTTCCCAACTTCATTACTATTACTCAATACGTTGTGTGGGACTTCTTTCCTGTTTCAACGCGAATGCGGATAGGCGTTCCGGTAAAGTCGTATTGTTCCCGGAGAATGTTTTCAAGGAAGCGCAAATATGAGTCTGCAAGCGAATCTTTGCGAGAGAGGTTGACGATGAGCGTGAATGTTGGAGGATTTACGCGTGATTGGAAGAACTTGGTAACTTTTGGATGTTTTACGCCTTTTCCGCGACTTGGTTTGTGGCGCGAAATTGCGCGAGACATGAAGCTTTTTGCCTCCTCGTCGGAGAGCTGTGTAAAGCGTGTAGTGAATACGTGGTTTACAAGTGTGTATACGTCTTCAGCGCGCTGGCCAGTGAGTGCTGAGGTAAAAAGAACGGGCGCGTGTTTGAGTTGAGGCAAAAAACCGCGCACGATTTTTTCGTGTTTGTTGATGGTTGTGGTGGTTTTGTGCGGAATAAGATCCCACTTGTTTGCAATGATGATAGTGGAGATTCCTTCTTCTGCGAGAACTCCTGCAAGATGACGGTCTTGTGCGGTGACGCCGCGGGTAATGTCGAGTACGAAAAGTGCAACATCGGCACGAGCGACGGTTTCGAGTGTTTTGTCGACGCCTACTTTCTCAAGATGTGTTCCTGAGCGAATCATACTTGCGTGTTTGCGTATGCCTGCGGTGTCGATGAATTGGTAAATGTGGTTGTCGTGTTCGATTGTTACATCGTTTGGTTGGCGTGTGGTGTGGGGGAGGTTTGCGGTAATGAAGCGTTTTTGCCCAAGAACTGCGTTGAGGAGCGTTGATTTTCCTACGTTTGGTTCGCCAAACACTGCGACGCGAATAGGGCTTATGATTTCAATCGGTGCAGGAGGAATGTTCGCCTTGGTAAGTACTTCTGTTGCTACCTCGAGCACGTCTCCAACGCCTACGCCCTGTTTTGCGCTTACCGGAAGAGGGAGCGCGAGTGGCCATGCTCTCCATACGCTATCGTTAATGGAATGACGAATTGCAGCATTGTCTGCCTTGTTTCCAAGAACAATAACGGGCTTTTTGAGTACCTTCAATCTATTTGCGATGGTAAAATCATCTGGAGATGGGGGAGCGGTGAGATCGACCACGAAAAAGATTGCATCAGCTTCTTTGATGGCAATTTCTGCTTGTTCAATAATACTTGCTTCGATTTCATTGAGACGATTTGCGTCGAGTCCGCCGGTGTCGATGAGGCGAATAACGTGACCCCGCCAAAGACAATCGGCTTCAAAGCGATCTCTTGTTGTCCCTGGAATATCGGAGACGAGAGACTTTTGTTCTTCGATCATGCGATTGAAGAGGGATGATTTTCCCACGTTGGCACGACCAATGAGTGCAACGCGCGGGGCTTTAGTAGGCATAGGATGAGGACATAACTAAGGTTCCTGAATTTTCACCCAAGATGACGACGAAATCCGCACTTTCTTCGGTACGATAATTTGCTAAACTTGAGGCGTCCCAAATGGCATCTGGAGAAACCTCTTCTGCCTTGAGCGCGCCGGCGCTTGTCATGATGACGTCGGCATTTAAGTAATCTTTGAGCGCGGCGAGTTCTTTGTCTTTTGCGCCTTCGGTAAAATCAAAAATGGTTGTTGTGGTCCAGGAAGTGCTTGATGCGTTGCCAATGGCGATGATGCCATAGCCAGAGCTTTGTAGCAGTTGTGCGGTTTGTGAGGCGAGGCCAACTTCTTTTGTGCCGTTTTGAATTTCTACCGTAATGTTTGGTGTTGGTGCGCTTTGTGGTGCGGTGCTTAGTATTGTGCTACTCGGAGAAGATGTAAAAATGTTATTTGCAAGTGCTTGGAACTCGCTCCAGTCTTCTTTGCGAGGCCATAATACGTATGCTGCACCGAGATAGCTGTTGTACACGAGTCCACTCGCGCTATCGATGACATGTGAGGCAATGGAGTCGGTTTTAATATCGTCAGCGTATTTTGCGAGTGCGATCATGTCCCATGCGGACATATTGGTTGTAACGTTGTCACGTACGATGTTTACGACATTTTGGAGTTTGGTTGGATTGAGGAGAACACCTAGAGAGAGTGCCTTTTCTTTCCATGCAAGGAGGACTTTTTGTTGGCGTGCGGCGCGTGAAAAGTCTGAGCCTTCGCCGTTATTTCCGTGGCGGGAGCGTGCGTATTTGAGCGCAGTTGCGCCATCAAGATGAGTCCAGCCTTGGGTAAATGAGAGGACTTCGTAACGACATCCGTAGGGTGACCCTGTTGAGACTTCGACGACTTGTTCTTGAGGAGTTTCTGTAGTTTCTGGTTCTTCGGTGGCTTCTGAATATCCACATGTTGCGTTTTCCATTCCATCAATAGGGTATTGCGAATCGGTGAACGTGTTGTCGACGTAGACATCGACTCCTCCGATAGCATCAATAATTTCTGAGAAGCTTGAAAAGTCTACTTTTATGGTGTAGTCGACGGTTTCGTCCATGATGGTTTCAATGGTTTCAGTGATTGCTCCAATGCCTGATCCTGCGGCATCTTGTTCTGCGTAGGCATTTACCGCGTTTATCTTTGTGTATCCGTGCCCTGGAACTGCGAGGGTGAGGTCACGGGGAATAGAGATCATGCCAACTTCGCCGGTAGAAGGCTTGAAGCTTCCGAGGATCATGGTGTCGGTGAGTTCTGCGCCTGCATGTCCTGCTCCACCAATACCGAGGAGAAGAATATTAATGCGGTCGTCAGCCGCGGCATCGGATGATCGTTCTCCTGCGCCTACAAGGTGACGAAGCGATGCAAAGAGTGAAACACTCCCGTCTATTTCACTTGGGGAGGTGTGCGCAATGCCGTATGAAAAAAGCCCAATACCGAGCGCGGAGAGAATAACGGCGAAAAAACACAAACGCAGGGCGTAGCGTGGTTTTTTAGGTGGATTTTCATGAGAAACAGGATCTGTTTTTGGTGAAAATTCCCGCTGTGGTTTGAGGAAATCTACTGATTCGTGCTCGTGCATACACTTCAAGAAGAAGTATACCTTAACAGAAGAGGGTAAAAGAGGATAGCTTGCGCCTTATGCTATTCTTGAGGCATATGCCCAACCCTTCCTCCTCTTTTTGGCCACAGTGGAACGATCAGCCTGTGTTTACGGTACTCCTTACCCTTCTTCTTGCTGCCGGCGTGCTTTGGCTTGGAGCCGAAGCGTGCAAGGCGTTTCAAGAATCTTCTCGTGTAGGTTATGGTGAGCAAATGGCACCAAGTATTTCGGTAAGTGCTGAAGGTACTGCGGTTGCCAAGAATGACATTGCCACCGTTGATATTGGCGTAACGAAGACTGCTCCTGCGGCTTCTGATGCCCAGACCATGGCAATTGATGCGATGAATGCGCTTACGGCGGCTATGAAAGATCTTGGTATTGCGGCTGATGATTTGCAAACGTCCTCCTATGATGTCTATCCACAGTATGATTACGAACAGTCTCCTGCGGTGATTGTGGGATATGAAGCGAGCCAGACGCTTACGGTGAAGATTCGTGAGAGCGAGCTTGTAAATACCGTGCTTGGGAGAGCGGGTGAGCTTGGTGCTACAAACATTGGCAGTTTACATTTTGAAGCCGATGACGATACTCAAGCAACGAATGAAGCTCGAGAAGAAGCTATTGCAAAGGCTCGTGCACAGGCAGAAGCAACCGCCGAAGCAATGGGTGCAACGCTTGGTGAAGTCGTTTCTTATTCTGAAAGCATGGGAGGTTCTGAGTATCCGTATTACCGGTCGTACCTTGAATCGAGTGATAGCATGGTTGCAGGAGCTATGCCTGATGTACAAATGGGGCAAAGTGAGGTGCAGGTGTACGTGTACCTTAATTATGCAATTAAATAGCTGAAGAACAAGAAAGAAAAAAAGATGCCCGAGTGGGTGTCTTTTTTCGTTTATACTGTTTCTCATATGGTAGATTGTATTGTGAGTATTCATGCACATGAAATTCTTGATTCTCGTGGCAATCCCACGGTGAATGTACAAATTTCTTTGAAGAGTGGGCGTACGGGGAGTGCGTCGGTTCCTTCTGGAGCATCAACCGGTTCTCATGAAGCGCTTGAATTGCGCGATGGAGACAAAAAGCGTTATTGCGGACTTGGGGTACGCAAGGCGGTGCATCATATTCATGATCGTATTGCTCCTGCGCTTAAAGGCATGGATATTCAAGACCAACGAGGGATTGATGACGCAATGCGTATTTTGGACGGAACGCTCAATAAGCGTTCGCTTGGCGCAAATGCGATTTTGGGAGTTTCACTTGCCGCGGCACATGCGGGCGCACGGAGTGCGGGAGAACCGTTGTATTCATCTCTTCGTGATGCATTTGGACTTTCCTACAAAGGATTTCGTTTGCCTACGCCACTCATGAATGTTTTTAATGGTGGACGTCATGCGGATACGAACTTAGATATGCAGGAGTTTATTATTATTCCGCATAA
>ERZ1292633.5235-Hain-H41-02um-R1-5235-length-11769-cov-5_pt1 | contig 11769 bp, 10 predicted proteins | sample MGYA00564406_ERZ1292633 | MGnify/ENA primary metagenome ERZ1292633 (study PRJEB36523, sample SAMEA6512639) | groundwater metagenome | collected 2019-01-08 | study: AquaDiva: Metagenomics assemblies of 32 groundwater samples
TGAATGTTCTTTTAGCTGAAGCCAATGTTCCCTATGACATTGTTCTGGAAATGGATGAGGTCAATCCCGAATTACCTGATACCGACGTTGTGATGGTGATAGGTGCTAACGATATTGTAAACCCTTCAGCGCTTGATGATGCCAGCTCTTTAATTTACGGCATGCCGGTTATTGAAGTCTGGAAAGCTAAAACTGTTATTGTTTCAAAACGCTCGATGGCCGCAGGTTATGCGGGAATTGAAAACCCGCTGTTCTACAAAGATAACACACGCATGCTTTATGGCGACGCGAAGAAAACTGTTGATGCCTTAGTGGTGGCGTTAGGTTGAGCTTTATAACAATTTGTAATATGTGGTTGACAAATTGTAAAGTATTGCGTAATATATTGAAATGACTCATAAAAGATACATCGATGACCTTCTAAAAGCTAGGCTTTCCGAAGAAAATCCTCTTATTCAAGTCGTTATAGGTCCAAGACAAATTGGAAAAACAACGGCTATTAAAAGTTTTCTATCCTCCTCTGGAGATTATCACTCTGCAGACTCCCCGACCCCACTTCGATTTGAAGAAATTCAAAACTGGTGGTCGCAAGCTCTAACAAAAAAAAAGCCGCTCCTTGCCATTGATGAAGTTCAAAAAATTCAAGGTTGGTCCGAAGTTATCAAAAAATTGTGGGATGGCGCTATAATTAAACCTAAACTGATTCTTTCTGGCTCAGCTGCTCTTACTATAGAAAAAAATTTAAAAGAAACTCTTGCCGGCCGATTTGAGTTAATAAGAGCAAATCATTGGACTTTTCTTGAGGCTCAGAATATTTTCAAAATGAATCTCAAAGAATACATAGAGTTCGGGTGCTATCCCGGATCTGAACGTTTTCGAAAAGACTTGGATCGCTGGGGTGAATACGTTCGTGATTCAATTGTTGAGCCCGCGATTGGAAGAGATATCATGCAACTTCATCCTGTTGAGAATCCAGCTCTGTTTCGACAGGTATTTTTACTTGCAACACAATTACCTGCGCAAATTGTTTCACTTAATAAACTTCAAGCTCAACTCCAAGATCGTGGCGCCATGGCGACTATTCAGCACTACTTAAATCTCCTAAATGCTGGTTTTTTAATAACAGGCGTTCAAAAGTTCTCCGAGAGCGGCTTTAGGGCAAAAGCAAGTCCACCTAAGGTGATTGTTCATGACAATGCACTACTAAGAGCTTTTGAACGACCTATCTCAAAAAAACTGACACCCTCGCAATTTGGTCACTATTTTGAAAACTCCGTAGGAGCTCGTTTTTTAGAGGCTGGATGGAATGTCTCTTATTGGAAAGATCGAAGTCTAGAAGTTGATTTCATCGTCAATGGTCCATCCGGAGAAAAATGGGCCATTGAAGTTAAATCGGCAAAAGTTACAAAAAACGAACTTAAAGGCTTAAGCGAGTTTTGCAAAAGAAACCCCGACTATGAACCCTGTCTTATCAGTTTTGTCGATCAAAAAATGGATGGAATAAAATCTCTATCTTGTAAATCTATTTTATCGTTAGATTCAAATCGAATCAGCCACGGGCTGTAAGCAGTAGTGCCAATACAAATTTTATTTTAATTCTAAGCATTTTTAACTCTTTAGTTATTATTAACAAACTTCTGTATCCAAGCGATCAACTGCTTGGAGTCATTCTTATTTTTAAAACTGTCCAATGCCGTTTGATAAGTTTCAAGTGGCATCAACTGCTTTCTAGAATTAAGCCGATCTTTTGCAAATTTCTCGGTGAATTCCGGATGTCCCTGAAAGCTTAAGATATGTTCGCCAATTTGCAACATCTGATACGAGCAAAACTCATCGCCAGCCAGCAGTTTTGCATTCGGTGGAGGGATTTCGACTTGATCCTGATGGCTGAAGATCAATGACATTTTATTGTCGACAGGAGTCATCCACGTTTGTTTTTGAGTAATATTAAACTCGCGAATACCAACGCCCCAACCCCTGGCACTTTTTAAAACTTTTCCACCCAGTGCATGCGCCACCATTTGATGGCCAAAACAAATTCCGACTAATTTTTTTTTATTGGCATGCAGTTTTTTGGTAAAATCTGTGAGCTGATGAATCCACGTAATATCTTCATAAACACTTTTGGGGCTGCCGGTGATAAACCAGATATCACATTCAGAAACAGATTTCGGAAAATTACCCAGAGCCACTTTATATTCAATGATATTTGTTTTTTTATCAGGGAATACCGATTTTACAAATTCAATAAAAATTTGACTGTACTCTTCTTGATAATTACCCGGCACTTGTTCAAAATGATAGGCATTTAAAATACCAATATTCATCCATAGGCCTTTTCAAAAACTTCTTTAAAGTCTTTTTCTGTAACCGGAATAATATTATTAGCATGGCAAGGATCTAAAAAGGCCTTATGACTTAGTGTCATTAATTGTTCTTTTTTTACTCCATGATTTTTGAGTCCGAAGACTAAGCCGAGTTCTTTAAAAAATGCAGTGCAGGTTTGCGAAAGACTGGTCTTCGCCAGACCTCGCTCTTTAAAAAGCTGTTGAACTTTATCAAGTCTGGCTCTTTGCTGCTGTGATAAATCTGCTTTTTCAATAAATTCTAAGCAGCTAGGTAAAGCTAAGGCATTGGCTAAGCCGTGGTGTAATCCACATTCTGATGATAAGGGATGCGCCATGGAATGAATCATCCCAAGGCCTTTTTGAAACGCCGTAGCGCCCATTGTACTGGCCATCAACATTTTTCCGCGAGCCTCCAAATTATCTCCGGCCTTATATACGATCGGAAGATTTTCTAAAATAAGTTCTATGCCTTGCAGCGCAATTCCGTCTGCCATGGGGTGAAAACCCGGAGCTAAGAAAGCCTCAAGATTATGTGTAAACGCATCGAGCCCAGTTGCCACCGTAATGGATTGCGGCAGACTAGTTGTAAGTGCCGGTTCCAAAACCGCAATTTTGGGCATCATCGTTGGATGAAATAAAATTGTTTTATCATTGGTAGCTTTAATAATGATAACGCTTGATCGCCCAACTTCGCTGCCGGTTCCAGCCGTTGTGGCAATTGCAAAAAGTGGCGGTAAGTCTTTTGTTATCAGCCTGTCCCCGCCTTTGGTGTCATCATACTGTGCCAAAGGCTCAGAGTGATCTACTAAAATCATTATGCCTTTTGCGGCATCCATCGGGCTGCCACCACCCAGCGCAATGAAGCCATCGCAGTTTTCTTTTTTATAAATTTTTATACCATTCAGTACATCTTCTTCGATAGGATTGGGATGGACATCACAAAAGGCCACTGTTTTTATACCTTCGGCGGCACAGATATCGGCTACCTGTTTAACCAGGCCTAACTTTAATAAAGTTGGATCTGAAACTAATAAAAGTTTTTTAAGATTAAATTTAGCAATTGATTTCGCCATCGCCTGTAAGCTGCCCGGGCCGTAATAAACTGTTGTCGGGTAATTAAATTGTTTCATATATTTCTAGGCTCCTTAATTGTTTTATTTAGATAATTTCAAAATATCTTTGCATTTGCCAGTCGGTGACGGCTTTTTCGTACTCGCGAACTTCCCATTTTCGACTCGCCACAAAATGTTCAACAAACTCGGCGCCAAATAATTCGCGAGCTGCCGCTGATTTTTCAAAATTATTCACCGAATCCGTTAAATTGCTGGCGAGTTGAAACTCTTCAGATAACTGATCCTGAACGGCATAAGCGTTTCCACTCACTGGCGGACTGAGTTTTAAATTTTCCCTGATTCCGAGCATTCCGGCTCCCAGCATGGCCGCCGCAGCTAGATAGGGATTGGCATCGGCACCACCTACCCGGAATTCCACACGTTGAGATTTTTCAGTCCCTGGAATAACTCTCAGTGCTGTGGTGCGATTTTCAACTCCCCACGCCACTGTGGTGGGAGCCCAAAAACCTTTTACTAATCGCGTATAAGAATTAATTGTCGGCGCGCACATCACTAAGAATGCTTTTAAATACTTCATTTGCCCCGCAAGATAACTTTGCATCAGTGGGCTCATATTATATTTTTGATTGGCATCATAAAATAAATTTTTATTACTTTTTAAATCATAGATAGACTGATGCATATGCCCACCAAGTCCCGGAAGCGCCACATTCCAGCGCGCCATGAAAGTTGCCATTATATTTCTTTTTTGAAAATAAACTTTTGAAAAAGTTTTGAACAGATTGGCTTTATCACAGGATGACAAAGCAGAATCATATTTAATGGCCACCTCTAATACGCCCGGTCCGGTCTCGCAATGTAAGGCTTCAAGTTCTATATTCATTTTTTCACAATAATCCATCAAGCCTTGAAACATTTCAGATTGCGAGGAATTACGAATAACGGAATAGCCAAACATACCAGGAGTGAGTGATTTTAAATTACGATAATTTTTTTCACGAACCGAGTGCGGGGTCTCATCAAACAAGAAAAATTCATATTCAAACGCCAGATTAGCGCCATAACCCATATCGTTGACATTTTTTAAAACTCTTTTAAGTAAATTGCGTGGGCAAATAGCATGTGGACTTTTTCCGTCATTGCCCACAAAGTCCGCCAAGAAAAATGGAATATTTTCATCTGGCAACATTCTTTCAGTGGAAAAATCAATTCGGTAAAGAGCATCCGGATAGGCCGTGTGCCACCCTGTAAACTTAGCATTATCATAAAGCACGTCGGCCACATCCCAACCAAATACACAGTCACAGAAGCCACCAGTGGAACTGAGCATGCTTTCAAATTTATCCAGCGAAAGATACTTTCCGCGTAACACTCCGTCTGTATCGGTTATCGCCAGCTTGACTTTGTTTATTCCGGCTTTTCGATAAGCGGCAATTTTATTCTGCATGCTTGATTCTGACATTGAGTATCCTTTGGTTTCTTTATTTTTTAAAATGTATGGCTTTGGCCCGAGTTACCGATAAAAAACCTAAATGCGAAAGCGCAGAACCTGACCCCGAATTTTTAACTCCGGTCCAAGGAAGTGCGGGATCAAGATAGTCACAACGATTCATAAATACCGTTCCGGTATTAACTTGCGCTGCAAATACTTTGGCTTTATCCATATCTTTTGTAAAAATCGCCGAGGTGAGTCCATACTGGCTGTCGTTAACAAAAGTTATTGCCTGCTCGATCGAGTCCACTGGTAACACCGGCAGCACTGGCGCAAAGTTTTCTTCTTGCATAATATCCATATTTTGTTTTACGTCCGTCATCAAAGTGGGCTCGAAAAAAAATCCCGCTGCAATTTTAGAAATTTTTCCGCCGGTCAAAACTTTAGCTCCAAGTTTAACCGCATTTTTAACCTGATCATCCACAAAATGCGCAGCTTTTTCTGAAACTAATGGGCCCAAATTTGTTTTTGGATCTGCGGGGTCGCCAAGCTTATAATCCGCAATCACCTTAACACATTGATTAATAAATTCTTGGTAAACGCTTTTGTGAACATAGGCTCTTTCAATTCCACAACAAGATTGGCCCGAATTAAACATGGCCCCATCAACCACTGTGGCCGCTGCAGCTGCAATGTCGGCATCTTCTGCCACATAGGCCGCATCTTTTCCGCCAAGCTCTAATTGCGGCTGCATAAACTTTTTAGCCGTATGTTTTAAAATTTGCGCGCCACCGTTAACTGATCCCGTAAAAACCACATGTTGAATATCAAGATCTTCAATAATTTTTCCGGTGGTTTCATGATCTACAATCACCTGCTGCAGTAATCCGCTCACACCGGCAAGATTATTAAAAGCCTTTTGAAAATGTTCGCCGATAGCCGGAGTTTGACTTGAATGTTTAAGTATAACCACATTTCCCGCTAGCAGAGCCGGCACCACCGAATTGATGGTGACGAGTAAAGGGAAATTCCAAGCTGAAATGATAAAAATAATTCCCAATGGTTCGCGCTCGATCGCGCGATAAAATCCCGGCTTCTCGGGTAGAGTTACAGTCTTTAAACTTTCTGCAGCAATGCTGCAAAGATAATTTGCTCTTTCGAGTAAGCCGCCAATTTCCCCGCCCGCTTGGCTGATAGGACGACCCATTTGCATACTGATATCGCGCGCAACTGCGTCTTTATTTTTGGTAAAATAATCCAAAGCATTTTTGACTTCGGTTATTCGCTTTTCAAGAGGGATTTTTCTCCATATTTTCTGAGCCTCTTTTACTTTATTGAATTTAGATTTTACAGATTCAAGATTATCAAAGTGGTATTCTCCAACTGATTCTTGGCTATAAGGATTTTTAACTTTTAACATTTGTGACATATTGACCCCATATCTTTAGACTTAAAGATTAGGGCCAAAATATGAGTGAAGAAAGTCTCGTTTTTATATTAGCAAGACTTAGAAGCCCAGACCAAGGGCGGGCTTAGCAGTCATTGTATTAAAGATAAATAAACGAACACTGGTAAGTCAGCAAAGAGGTGCTGCTGTAATTCAAATACCCACGTAATGTAATTTTAGAACCGGTCAGAGCATTACCAAGGTCAAAGCTAACTTCTCGAACATCTCCGGTGCGCGTTCCATCCTTTTTAAAAAAAGCCTGAACATAGGGAGACATAACATTATCAGTCTCACGATATCCGGACAGCATATGATTAAAAGACACAGTTACATTCTCATAGGGAGGTGGAAACTGAGTTTGCATAAAAACTGCAAAAGTTACATAAAATGCCGGGTTTTTTTTAGTTAAAAGAAGTTCGCTTTCTTTAAGTGAGCCATTCTCAACTCGAGTGTTAAATAATTTACATACCATCTCGGCTCTAGGCTCCACATCCTCAGCATAAGAAGACAACGAAAACACTAACAATCCCATAAGAGCTATTAAATTTAATTTCATAAAATACCTTTCTATTTATTGTGAGAGCAATGAAACTGCAGAAATAAATGAGGGTCAATTGTATTTCTCAAAAATAGCTAATTAGGTATTACTGCCGAATGCCGCGGCACAGCGCGGCCTCGAAATCGGTGTCCTGAAACTTATATCCAAGCTCATTAAGCTTACTTGGCGCTAGTTTCAACGAACACAAGACCAACTGAGACATTTCCCCTAAAGCAATGCGCAAGACGATCGACGGCACCGGCGGCAAACACCAGACATCCAATTTTTTACAGAGAATCTTGGTAAATTCCTTATTAGTCAGCGGATTATTTGTTACCGCGTTGATAATGCCATTATATTTTTCGTTCTGAAGGGCTTCTATAAAAATTTGCGTGAGATCATTTAAACTAATGTAACTGATCCACTGATTGCCCTTACCAAGTACCGCACCCAGGTTTTTTTTAAATAAACTAATCAGTTTTTTTAAGGCTCCACCCTGATCAGAAATAACCATTCCCAAACGTAAAATAACCAACCTTTGCCTACAATTACTAAATTCGGATTCCCAGGCCTTACAAACATCTGCAAGAAAGCCCTCTCCCAGTGTTGAAGATTCATCAAGCTGCTCATCGCCGCGATCGCCATAAATTCCCTGTGCCGAGGCTGTAACAATTGTTCTAACGCTGGCTGGGCAATTTGCTAATAAGTTTCTGACTGACAAAATCCGGGAACTAAGTATTTTGTTTTTTTTACTAAGTGTCCAGCGCCCATCAATACTTTCCCCTGCCAAATTAATGATGACGTCAATGCCCTTAAAATTTTCTGCACTCAAAGGGGTCGTACTTAGGTCACACTCTATCAATTGCGCCTTAAAACCCAGTGCAGCTTCAGCCTTGTTACAATTGCGCGTAACCAAAACCAAAGTGTGACCAGCCTTCACAAGCTCGCCTCCTAAATAAGAACCAATAAATCCAGTTGCGCCAGTCATTAATATTTTCACAAGTTATATACTAACTTACAAAGCTACAAATGATCTATACGACCTTGGTCTTGCTAATGGTCCATTGATTTAGGCTTAGTATGTAATAATTTTGCTTTCGTTGTACAATTTAGCTTGGAGAAAATCTATGCGAAAATTTTTAATTTTTATAATATGTTTACTTTCGTTTTCAGTAGCTTTTGCGGAAGACAAAGCCACTGCCACTGAATCAAGTACCTGCGACGCTGACTTTGTTGAGTCGTATTTAGCAAAAAGAAATTGTGTGATTAACTCCGATCAAGAAGCCTGTACGCGTTTTGGACTTCTTGCCTCGATCGCAAAAGATCCACCAGTTAGGGCAGCGGCAGGAGCCGGAGGCGCAGCCGCGCTTGTGGCTGCGCGACTCTACAAAATAAAGCTAGGTGCTCCAGATGTACAAGCTCGATTTACTGCTTTTAATGATAGAGTGAGTTTAGTTTTGGATAAATCTTATAAATATCAAAAGGTGTATGATGACATTTACGATAGAGCAACTAGGAAAATACTTGGTGATCCTTTACCTTCTCAAAAAAATTTAAATTATGCACAACGAATAGCAGCTCTGCGACTAAAACCTAACAACCCGACTGCGGATATTGCACGCTTAGCATTACCTGAATTAGCACAATATGTTAAAAATAATCCAGATCCCCTGACTAAAGCACTAAATCAAAATATATTGTACTCGTATTCTGACAGTCTACGGCTTTTCAACAGTGAAGAATACGCTAAGGCTTTGGAAAAATATTTCCCTAAAGAGTATAAATTACTTAAATTAGATCTTGAAAAATATCATTCTTTAGGTAATCGAGCGTCAGATTTAATGGAAGTTTTGGATAAAACTGCGGATCCTGCCGAGCGTGCCTACATACGAAAGCAATACGATGGTTTAAAGCAAAGTCAGGCAGCTCAAGAACTAATACTTTTCAATAAAGCAAAGTCCAGCAAATTAGCATTAGCAGAGGTCGTTGCTGATTTGGGGGTTAAACCTCCGGAAACCAACCCTGTTGTAAGAATTAACAACGAGCGAATTTTGAAAATCCTTAATAGCAGGGCCACTGTAATTAAAAATAGTGCTATCGCAAAAACCGCCGGCAAGGGCGCAACTGTGGGCGGGGCTGTTGTAGGTGCCGGTAGCCTTGGTGTGAATATGGCCAAAAACTCGGCGGATAAGGACCAGCTCGATAGTTGTCAATCTCAATTAAGTTTATCTTCAGAAGAAGTTAAACTTTTTAAGGGAGAATGGAAACTCTTCAGCCCTGCTAAAGTAGCAAATGGCAACTCAGATATATGTTCAGATTTAAAATTTGTAAATCCCGAAGAAAATATTAAACAACTATTAGAAAATTTTAACAGCATTCCCCCAGGAAGTTGTAATATTTTAAAAAATGAGTCAACAGAGATCGATGCGATGTTTGGTAAGGGCGAACTTAATATTGATAATGCAAGCTGTAGTAAATTTGAGGCCGACAATGTAAAGCTCACGGGTACAGGGCTTAATCAAATTTTCGAATACACTGAAAATGGCTCAACAGTAAGAGCTAAATTTGATGGTGTTAAAAATTGGCCTATTTTTTCAGAAGCCGAAGTTTTTAAGGGTAGTCAACTTAAGCCTGATGGATACTTGACAGAAGATTTAAAGAGATCGTTCCCTACTCCAACTGCAGTTGAAAATGAAGATCGACATTTTGATGTTCAAGATATTAGAACCTACTCAGCAAAATGTACGAAAGACTCCGCTAAAAACACTTCGGTTTGTGGTCTATTTAAGGCCGCTATGCTCGCGCGAGTTAAATCGACGATGTTTCAGAAAACTTGTATAGATGGAAGTCTTAAGGCCGGTACAACATCTAATACCGAACCAGTAAAAGATGTAAAAACAGATCAGTAATACAGGACCTTTGAAGTAAAAACTATGAGAAAATTTTTAATAAATAAATGTATTTTAATTTTTATAAGCCTAGTTTCATTCTCAGTGGCTTTTGCAGAAAAAAAAGCCGCTCAATCAAATACCTGCGACGTTAAATTTATTGAATCGTATTTAGCAAAAAGAAATTGTTTGATTGACTCAGATCATGAGTCTTGTTCGCGTTTTGCACGTATGGCAATATTGGTAATCAGTCCAATAAAAGTAACAGCGTCCGCAGCAGCGCTCGTGGCTCCACATACCAACACAATTAAAGTTGATTCTGTTAAGGCCACACCAAGGGGTGCAACTGTGGGTGGGATTGCAGTAGGTGTCGCTGGTCTTGGTGTAGATGTAGCCAATAACGTGGCGGATAAGAGCCAACTCAATAGTTGCAAATCTCAATTAGGTTTAACTTCAGAAGAAGTAACTCTTTTTAGTGGAGAATGGCTACTCTTTAGCCACGCTAAAGTAGCAAATAACAACTCAATAGATTGTTTAGATTTAAAATTTGTAAATCCCGAAGAAAGCATTAAACAATTAAATAAACAGTTCGGAAAAATTCCCACAGGAAGTTGTCAAATTTTAAAAAGGGAGTCAGCTAAGATTAATGAAATACTTGGTAAGAAAAAGATTAATTTTGATAAAGCGACCTGTGAAAACTTTGAGTCCGGCAATGTAAAGCTCTATGGTGCAGGGCTTGAGCAAACTTTCGAATATCAAGGTGAAAACTCAATCGTAAAAGCTAAATTTGATCCTGTTAAAAATTGGCCAATTTTTTCAGAAGCCGAAGTTTTTAAGGATGGTCAGCTTAGACCTAATACATATATGACAGAAGATTTTCGCAAATTATTTCCGGTTCCAAATCCGATGGAAAACGAAGATCGACGTTTTGATCTTCAAGATATTAGAACCTACCTAACAAAATGTTCGAATCCGGCCCATAAAAAATCTTCAGCCTGTGGTGTATTTAAAGCCGCCATGCTCGCGCGATTAAAGTCGACAATGTTTCAGGCAGATTGTGTAGCGGAGAGAGTTAAGGCTGCAAAGCGTGCTGGTGGAAGTAATACGAAGCCAGCATCTGCTGTTGATGCAGTAAAAGCAGATAAGTAATACCTCGCTTTAGAGGCTGGGTCCCTTCAGTGACATTTTAAGTCCAATGTACAGTCTTTATACAGCTAACCCCTGTATAGTCGAGTATATCCTGGTTAAAGCTGGTACCAGTCTCGCAAATAGTAACTATCAAAGGGCGTTCTAACTTGAATAAGGGCATTAAAGCCCACAATCTTAAGGCGCATTAACTATATATGAAAAAACTTATTTCAATAACAATTGCGTTACTTTTAATATCTGGAACACAGGCTTTTGCGCAAACTAGTGATTTAGATTTAACCTGCGCTAATGATGATCTTTCATTACGAATCGAATGTATTAAAGAAAAATACAATCCTTCAGCCGATCAAAACGATATTCAGAATTTGAAATGGGGAGCTGAGCTTGCGGCTTTGTATCTAATACAATCATCTAGAAATAGTACTCCAATGACTAAAGAACAAGTTTTAGCATCACTGGAGGCCGCTAATACGTATAATAATTCTATAAATGAGCAAATGAGTGAAGCAGCTGTAGGTTCTGATCAATTTAAGACACTTAAAAGGATATCTGATCGGTTGAGTGGAACAATTGGTGCATTAGAACTACTTCGATAGTGCTTGATTTTTAGGTTTTCTCGATCATTGAAAAGAAAATACCGGAGCTTCCATAACGCAACGTGTGCCAGCATCGTTCACCTGATTTCTTCCGTCAACTGTGAAGTTAACTGTTGCAGCCGCTGAGACCACCATTCCCGTCGTCAACTTTAAACCGTTTTTACTGGTTCCTGAAGTATCGATAGGAATTCCAAATGGAAAGGCTGTCGCATCACAGTTCGGACCGGTTCCCACGCAATTGGCAGCAGTACTGAGAACAAGCGGAACTCGTCGTACTTGCGATCCTGAGCAATCACCC
>ERZ1292633.5238-Hain-H41-02um-R1-5238-length-11764-cov-5_pt1 | contig 11764 bp, 6 predicted proteins | sample MGYA00564406_ERZ1292633 | MGnify/ENA primary metagenome ERZ1292633 (study PRJEB36523, sample SAMEA6512639) | groundwater metagenome | collected 2019-01-08 | study: AquaDiva: Metagenomics assemblies of 32 groundwater samples
GATCCATCGCGTCCTGATCGCCGAGAGTTTCGTGACCCACCCGGAGACCGGCGCGGCCCTCCTCGCCGGGGTCGAGGCCGCGGTGGGTGCGTGCGACAGGATCGTCCGGATCGAGGCGCCGCGTGGCGAAGATCGCCCTGCCGGCGGCGCCGACGATCTTCCCGTTCCGCCCATTCCGCCGAAACTCCGCAGACCGATCCTGCGATCGCAACTCCGCGAAGCGCTGCGCTTCGGCGCCCCGGCGCTCCGGCTCGTGGGTCCGGAGCACCCTGCCGCGAAAAGAGAGGCGAGGTCGAAGTGGGTCGACTTCGAGCATGCGGTCGAGCGATTCGAGGGCGACGAGGAGCTCTATCGAGTCCTGCTCGCGCAGTTCCAGCTGCGCTATCGCGATCTGCCGCGGCGCCTCGAAAGCGAACGGAGGCTGCGGCCCGCCGCGCAGGTCGCCGAGCTCGCCCATCGGGTCGCCGGCGTCGCTTCGAGCCTCGGGTTGCTGGAAGTCGCGCGGGCCTTGGAAGCGGTTCGCGATGCGCTGATCGACCCCACGACGAACCGGGCCGTCGAAGCCGGAGAGGAGCTGGATCGGATCCACGCGGCTTCCTGCGCCGCCATCGATGGGCTGCTGACCGACGAGTCGCTGGCGCGGGCCCGCGACCTGTCGCGAGCGCTGTCGTCGCTTCCCAGGCCAGCGGCGGCCCTGCTCAACTGAATCGTGAGGGCCAGGAGGATCGACCATGGTTGCCTCCGCGGGGACTTCCGTCTGGATCGTGATCGAGGAGGAGATCGAGCGCGAGCTGGTGGCGGTCAGCCTCGAGCGGGATTTCCCCGTCGAACGCTTCGCGAACGCCAAGAGCGCCCTCTCGCGACTGCAAGCGGGCGGCTCCCCGAGTCTCATCGTCCTGGACGTCAGCTTGCCCTGGATGAGCGGCTTCGACGAAGCCCACGCCTTCGAAGAGGCGGCCTCGGAAAGAGGCCTGCCGCTGATTTTTCTGACCAGCTCCGGCGCCGGTGAGCTCAAGGCGGCTCGCCTGGCCCACGCGGCCGCCGATTTCCTGCTCCGGCCGGTCCACGCCGCGAGCCTGCGGCACCGAGTCCGGCGTCGACTGGAGGAGAGCCAGCGCCTGGAGCGTCTCGAGTCTCTGGCTGGAGAGGACGCGCTCACCGGGCTCGCGAACCGGCGGCGATTCAACGAATCTCTGGCTTGCGAATGGCTGCGAGCGGCGCGCGCCAGGACCCCGCTCACCCTCTCGCTGATCGATCTCGACTGCTTCAAGTCGCTCAACGATCGCCACGGACACGCGGCGGGTGATGAAGCGCTGCGCGTCGTCGGAAACGCCCTGACGCGCTGCGCCCGCCGCCCCGGCGACCTGGTGGCGCGCCTCGGGGGGGAGGAGTTCGCGATGCTCCTGCCGCAGACCGACGAAGATGGCGCGGCGGCGTGCGCCGAGGTCGCTCGTCAGGCGATCGCGGACCTGCACGTGGCGAACGAGGATTCGACCGTGGCCCCGTATCTCACCGCCAGCGTCGGCGTCGTCACCGCGCTGCCCGAGATCGGAGCGACGTCGGAGAGCGCGATGCAGGCCGCCGACCGGGCGCTTTATGGCGCCAAGCGCGACGGCCGGAACAAGGTCCGCTGCGCGAGCTGGCGCTTCGCGGAATCGGTGCGGCTGGCGAACGAAGCGGCCACGCCGAGGGCGGACGCGCGTCCGCCCGCCGGCCGAGCGCGCGAACGAGGATGGGCGTTCTCCGGCGCCCGCGAATTCGACGGGGCGAGAATGCGAACTGGATGCGGAGCTCAGCCGGATCTGGTGCTCGAGGAGTGACGGGGGCCCTGGCGCGGCAGCTCGACCCAGTACCTCGATGGCGACGAGGTTCGATCGTCTTCCCGACAGCCGATCTCGCCGTCGTGCGCTTCCACGGCGAGCCGGCAGAAGGCGAGGCCGAGGCCGCTCGAACGACCCCGCGGGCGGGATTCCATGTCGGTCGCCCGCTTTTCGAACAGGCGCGAGCGCGGCTCCACGGGAGCGCCCTGGCCGCGGTCATCGACGTGAATCCGCAGGCTGTCACGCGAGGTTTCTTCGACCGACAGTCGCACGGTGTCCGGTTCCTCGGAGAACTTGAGGGCGTCGACCAGCAGGTTCGCGACGACTCTCGAGATGAGCGGGCCATCGCATCGCAGAGAGAGCGCCGGTGGCACGAGGTCGCGCTCGATTCGCGCCACGGCCAGCGGCCCCAGCATGTCGAGCGCGCGATCCACGAGGGGCGCCACGGCGTGCTCGCGAACCTCCAGCGGCGCCTGATTCGACTCGAGCCTCGAGAGATCGAGCAGCGCGTCGATCACCTGGAGGATCGCCGGCACCCCTTCGCGCGCGCGCCGGATGAAGTCGGCTCTCGTGCCCACCGCCGCGTCGCCCTCGGCGAGAAGCTCGAGATACCCGCTCACGATCATCAAGGGCGAGCGCAGGTCGTGGGCGGCCATGTGGACGAGGTCGTGGTGGGACTGTTCGACCTCGTGGAGGCGAGCGAGGCTCCGGGCGAGCTCGGCGCTCTTCGTCTCGAGAGCTCGCCGAAGCTCGGCCACTTCCTCGTGGCTCGCGCTCATTCGGGCGTGGGCGCCGCGGCGCCCCGCAGGGTCGCGGGAGAGATGCCGTAGTACTTGATGCGCTGATAGAGGGTGCTGCGCGGCAGCCCGAGCCATTCCGCGGCGCGTTCGACATTGCCGTTCTCGCGCTCCAGAACTTTCAGGATGTACTGGCGCTCGAGCTCGGCGAGCGTGCCGGAGAACTGATCGAGATCGTCCGCCCGGCTCGGCGAGGGCGAAGGCGATCCGAAGTCGAGCGCCGACGCGCGGATCGTGCCGTCGTTGGAGCGCAGCAGGGCGCGCTCGAGCAGGTTGCGAAGCTCGCGGATGTTGCCGCGCCAGGAGTGCTGGCGGAGTCGGGGCAGGGCATCCGGCTCGAGATGAGCCCGCAGTCCGGTTTCGCGCTCGAGGCGGTCGAGGAGCGCGCCCACCAGCTCCGGCAGGTCGTCGAGGCGCTCGCGCAGCGGCGGCAGCTCGATGGTGAAAGTCTCCAGGCGATAGAAAAGATCGGCGCGAAAAGTCTGCGCGGCGACCGCCGCCGCGAGATCCTGATGGGTCGCGGCGATCAGCCGCGCGTCGACGCGGCGCTCGACCACCTCGCCCAGACGGCGGAAACGCATCTCCTCGACGACTTTGAGGATCTTCGGCTGCAGCGCGAGCTCGATGTCGCCGATCTCGTCGAGAAAAAACGTTCCGCGATCGGCGACCTCGAACAGTCCGGGCTTGGCCTGCAGCGCGCCGGTGAACGAGCCCTTGGCGTGACCGAAGAGCTCGCTGTCGAGCATCTCGCGGCTCAGACCGCCGCAGTTGAGGTCGACGAACGCCTCGCGGGATCGACGGCTGTGGGCGTGGATCCAGCGCGCCAGGACCCCCTTCCCCGACCCCGTCTCTCCGAGCAGGAGGACGGTGCTGTCGGCGGCGGCGGCGGCGCGCGCGGCGTTCTCGAGCTTGCGAATCGCGCGCGATTCGCCGAGGAACGGATTGGGCTCGCCCCGTTCTTCGCTCACTGTCCGGGCCTGCTCGCGTCGCGTCGTGCGCCGCGCGTCGAGCAGCCGCCGGACCATGGTGCGCAGAGCCGCCAGTTCGAGCGGCTTGGTCAGGAACTGCTCGGCGCCGGCCTTGATCGTTCGCACCGCCAGCTCGATCTCGCGGTGTCCGGTCAGGACCAGCACGGGGACGTCGGGGGCGATCTCCTTGAAGTGGGCCAGGAGATCGAGCGCGGTGCCGTCGGGAAGCTCGTAGTCGAGAAGGCAGAGCTCGGGGCGGAACTCCTGGAATTGCGAACGCCCTTGCGCGACGGTCGAAACGGCGACCACCTCGCAACTCTCCGTCTCCAGGAGGAGCTTGATCTGCGTCCGGACGGAGGCTTCGTCCTCGACTAACAGGACGCGCGCCAAGGGCATGGAGGCGGCAGTGTAACACCTTGGTCGCGCCCCGGAAGCCGACCGTCGGCCAGGCGAAACGGATGGTACGATCGCGACCGGAAAACCCAGCGATGGCTTGGTTCGCGAAGCTGCCGTCCAGCTCTGAACCCGTCGTCCTCGAGGCCGACCCGGAGAAGGCGCGGGCGGGACACGAGCGCCGAGATTGGCGCCTCAACGTGGCGCTGATCCCCACCGTGCGCCTGCTCGGCTTCGGGCTCATCAGCCTGCTGGTTTTCTTTCACCAGCGAGCGCTCGAAGGCGCGCCGCTTTCGGCGGCGTGGTTCGCCGTTCTGGCGCTGGGCTATGCCCTGGTTTCGTCGGCCATCCTGCGTGGCTTTTACGCTCGCGCCAAGCCGTTCGATCTGGGGCTCGTGTTTCTGCTCGGCGATCTCGCGATTTTCGTCCTGGCGATCTATGCCACCGGCGGCGAGCGCAGCTGGCTCTTCTTGCTCCTGTTGGTGCGCTGTGCCGATCAGGCCGCGACCAGCTTTCGCCGCGTGATCCTCTTCCTGCACGCCGGTTGCGCCGCCTATCTCCTGCTTCTCGTCTACTTGACCCAAGGGCAGGGCCGCGAGATCTCATGGCCCACCGAGACCGCCAAGCTGGCGAGTCTCTACCTGTGCGGCTTCTATCTCGCCTCGACCTCGCGCATCTTCGAGACGCTGCGCCGGCGCACCTCGGCGGCGGTCGGCGTGGCCCAGCAGTCGATCCGTGAGCTGCGCCAGGAGTCGGAGCGGCTACGCGAGGCGCGAGCCGAGGCTGAGGCGGCCCAGGCCCGCGAAGAGCTGGCGAGCCGGCACAAGAGCGAGTTTCTGGCCAACATGAGCCACGAGCTGCGCACGCCGATGAACGGCATTCTGGGGCTGACCGAGCTCCTGCTCGACACCGAGCTGAGTCCCGAGCAGCAGGAAGACCTGCGCATGGTGCGCAGCTCGGCCGGATCGCTGCTTGACATCCTCAACGACGTGCTCGACTTCTCGAAAATCGAAGCCGGCCGCCTGTCGATCGACGCCCTGCCGTTCAGCGTGCGCGATTGCCTGAAGCAGGCGGTGGCTCACTTTCACCTCGCGGCCGGACGCAAGGGCCTTCTGCTCGACCTCGACGTCGATCCCCACTTGCCCGACCGGCTGGTCGGCGATCCCGGGCGACTGCGGCAGATCGTCGTCAACCTGGTGGGCAACGCGGTGAAGTTCACCGAGACCGGCTCGGTGGCGGTGCGCGTTGCCGGGACCGAGGTCGAGAATCGGCAAGTCACCTTGCGCCTCGAAGTGGCGGACACCGGACCGGGGATCCCCCTCGACAAACAGGAGCTGGTCTTCGAGGCTTTTCGCCAGGCCGACGGTTCCACGACGCGTCGCCACGGCGGCACCGGTCTCGGCCTCAGCATCTGCACCCGCCTGGCTCAGTTGATGGGTGGCGCCATCGCGCTCCAGAGCCAGGAGGGCAAGGGCAGCACCTTCACCGTGGAGCTCACCCTCGGCGTCGAAGAAGAGAGCGCCACGCTCGCCACCGCCTCGCCGGAACGGCTGCGCGGTTTGCCGGTCCTGGTGGTGGACGCCAACGCCACGGGTCGCCGCGCCCTCGAAAGGCTGCTCGAGGGCTGGGGCGCCAACGCGACCCTCGCGCCCGACGGTTGGGAAGCGATGGTGCTGCTCGAGCATGCCCACGCCCGCGGCGAAGAGTTCCCGGTCGTGCTGGTGGACTCGCGAGTCGAGCCGCGTGACGGCTTCACCGTGGCGGAGAAGATCCGTTCGGACGCGCGCTTTCATGGATCGATCGTGATGATGCTCGCCGCGCCGGGTCGGCGGGGTGACGCCTCGCGTTGCCGCGAGCTCGGCATCGCTGGTTATCTGACCAAGCCCTTTTCCGCCGACGAGCTGCTGCATGCCCTGCTCACCGCGCTGCAGCATCGCGAGCAAGGAACGGCGCCGGTGCTCGTCACCCGGCACAGCCTGCGCGAGAGCCGCCGCCGCCTGCGCGTTCTGGTCGCCGAGGACAACCCCGTCAATCAGCGCGTGGCCGCTTCCTTCCTGCGCCGCTGGGGGCACGAAGTGGTGCTCGTCGACGACGGCGCCAAGGCCCTCGCGATGCTGGAACGCGAATCCTTCGACCTTGCTCTTCTCGACATCCAGATGCCGTCGCTCGACGGGCTCGAGGTGACGGCACGAATCCGGTCGACCGAGGCGGGAAGCGACCGGCACCTGCCGATCGCCGCGCTCACCGCGCACGCCCTGCCGGGCGACGCCGAGCGCTTCCTCGCCGCCGGCATGGACGCCTACGTCGCGAAGCCGATCGACGCGGCGCACCTGGCCGCGGTGGTGGAGCGACTGGGGAAAAGCGGCCGCAAGCCGCCGGCGCCGCTGCGCCAGCGCCTGCTCGAGGCGTTCGGCGGGGACTCCGACCTCCTCGCCGCGGCGGTGCCGGATTTCCGCCGCGACAGCGACCAGCTCCTGGCCACTCTGCGGGAGGCGCTGGAGCGCCGCGACGGCCCGTCCTTGCAGCTCAACGCCGCCGCGCTCTGCGGCGCGGCGGGAAACTTCGGCGCGGCCAGGGTGGCCGAGGCGAGCGCCCGGCTCGAGGACGCGGGCACCGCGCGCGACTACACCCTCGCCCGGGACGCCCTACGCGAGCTCGACGAGTCGCTGGCCGAGACCTTTCAGGCGTTGACCGTCGATTCTCCCGACTCCGCATCGCAACCGGACCCGTCCTGACCCGCCGGGCCGGCGCGGTCAGTCCGCCAGGCCGGAGCGCTGGAGAAACTCGCGCAGTCGTTCCAACTCGGGTGCGAGCGCCGCGATGCCGGCCGCCGCGGCTTCGAGGTTGCCCGCCGCGGCCTGATGCTCGACGAGCGCGGCGATTCTCGAAAGCGGCATGGCACCGATGTTCGCGGCGCTGCCCTTGACGGTGTGCGCGGCGCGACGGGCGGACATGGCGTCACCCGTGGCGCAGGCGCTCGCGAGCTCCCCGATGCGCAGGGCGACGTCGCGCAACAAGAGCTCCGCGAGCTCGCGCTCGAGCGCGTTGTCTCCGGCCGTGGTTTCGCGCAGGCGGGCCAGGTCGAGTGGCATCGCGACATCCGCCGGCGGCGCCTCGCGGGGCGGATTGCCCGCCGCCTCGGTCGCTTTCGCCGCGCCGTAGGTGGCGAGCACCCGGCGCAGTTCCTCCACCCGCACCGGTTTGCTGACGTAGTCGTCCATGCCCGCGGCCAGGCACTTCTCGCGGTCCCCCGCGAGAGCCCCCGCCGTCATCGCGACGATCGCCGTCCGGCGACCGTTTCCTTCGCGTTCGCGAATGTGCCGCGTCGCTTCGTAGCCGTCCATCTCCGGCATCTGGCAATCCATGAAGATCAGGTCATAGCGGACAGCGGTCAACGCGTCCAGCGCCGCCTGGCCGCTCGCCGCGACATCGCAGCGCGCGCCTTCGCGCGCCAGGAGGCGCACCGCGACGCGCTGATTCACCTCGTTGTCGTCGACCACCAGCACGCGTCCCTGCCAGCTCTTTTCGGCGAAACCTTGAGGCGCTGCGCTGGCTGCGACCGGCGCCACCACGCTCGCCGGCGCCTGGAGGACACGCGCGATCGCCGCGCGCAGCTCCTTCTGGTGAATCGGTTTCTGGAGATACGCCGCGATTCCCGCCGCATCGGCACGCTGGCGATCGCCCGGCGACGGCGCCGAGGTGAGGAGAATCAGCGGCAGTCGCGCCAGCCCCGGCTCAAGGCGGATGCGTCGCGCCAGCTCCAGGCCCTCGGTCACCGGCATTGAATGGTCGAGCAGCGCCAGATCGAAGAGCTGGCCGCCGGCCTCGGCTCCGCGCAGCGCGGCCATCCCTTCGTCCGCTCCCGCGGCTTCGACGGAGGAGCAGCCCCAGCCGTGCAGCATCCCCCGCAGTACCGCGCGAACGGTGGCGTTGTCGTCGACCACCAGTACCCGAAGACCTTCGAGATTGGCCGCCGCCGCCGCCGGCGCGTCCACCGCATCGCGCCAGCTCGCGGTGAACCAGAACTGCGATCCCTTGCCCACTTCGCTGCGTACTCCGATCTCACCGCCCATGAGCTCGGCAAGTCGCTTCGAGATCACCAGGCCGAGCCCCGTGCCGCCATAGCGCCTCGTGGTCGAAGCATCGACTTGCGAGAAGGAGCGGAAGAGGCGGTCGAGCCGGTCCGGCGGGATCCCCGCTCCGGTGTCCGAGACCGAGAACCGCAGGCTCGATCCGACGCCGCTCCCCAGGCGCTCGGCGCGCAGCACGACTTCTCCACGCGCCGTGAACTTGATGGCGTTGCCGCCCAGGTTGAGCAGCACCTGGCGCACGCGCGCCGGGTCTCCGAGGATCCACGCCGGCACGTCGACGTCCACCACCACCGCCAACTCCAGCCCCTTCTCCTGGGCGCGCAGGGCCAGGATGTCGCCGACTTCTTCGAGACAGGCGCGCGGCTCGAACGGCACCTGTTCGATTTCCACCTTGCCCGCTTCGATCTTGGAGAAGTCGAGGATGTCGTTGACGATGGCGAGCAGCGCCTCGGCCGAGATCTGCGCGGTGCGCGCGAGCTCGGCCTGTTCGGGCGCGAGACCAGAATCGAGCAGCAGCGAGGTCATGCCGATGACACCGTTCAGCGGGGTGCGGATCTCGTGGCTCATGCTGGCCAGAAAATCCGCCTTCGCTTCCGTCGCGGCCTCGGCGAGCGCCAGCGCCGCGGAGAGCTCCACGCCGCGCCGCTCGAGCTCGCGGGTGCGCTCGGCCACGGTGTTCTCGAGCCCGGCGCGCATGGCGGCCAACTCGCGGATCATGGCGTTGAAGGAGCGCGCCAGCTCGGAGATCTCGGGCAGCCGGCCGGCCGGAACCTCCTGTCCCAGGTCACCTTCCGCCACCTTGCGCGTCGCCTCGACCAGCGCGGTGATCGGACTTGCCAGGGAACGGGCGAGAGCCCAGGCCGTGGCGCCGGCGAAAACCAGACCCAACAGAGCCGAGCCGAGGACACTCCAGAAGAAGACCCGTTCCAGGCCGAAGGCCTGGTCGGCGGCGAGGAAGGCCAGAGCTCGCCAGCCGGCTGCCGGGCCCTTCCGCTTCGCCGCGGCCGCGGAAGATTCGACGAGGTAGCTGCCGGAGCCGTCCAGCCGCACTCGCCCCGCCGGGGCTCGCACGATGGCCTCGAGCCGTTCGCGGGTTGACGCGGCGCCTGCCGCCGCGGGAACGGCGAGCGCCTCGCCGTGCTCTCCGAACAGCACCAGGAAGCGCCTCTCGTCCTGGGGCAAGCCGAGGATCTCTTCGGCGCCGAGCAGTCTCGCGAGGTTCTCCCAGGGCACCACGGCGACCAGCCAGCCGGGTCTCCCCGGCCACTGCTCGAGCTCGAGGCTCTTGGCCAGGACGAGCGCGCGGCCGGTTCCTTCGATTTCCACCGGGCCGGCCCAGCGCAGGTCGGGAGCCGCTCTCGGGTCGAGGTCCAGCCCCGCGGTCGTCCAGGTCTGCCCGATTCGCGATGAGCTCGTCGCCGCCACGATCCGTCCACGGATGTCGAGCACGGCAAGCTCGGCGTAGACGCCGCCGTGGGCGCGGCGCAGCCGGGTCAGGAGTTTCTGCAGCCGCTGCTCCCTGTCCTCGACCAGGAGATCGTCCATGACCTCGAGCGCCGACCAGATCCGCAGATCGCGCTCGCGCTCGTCGACGAATGCCTGGATGTCGCGCGCGGCCCGCACCGCCTCGCTGCGCAGGGCCTGGGAGAGGCTCGTTTCGAGCACCCGGCGGCCCACCACCAGGATGATCGCCGAGGTCACGACCGCGAAGAGCGCGACCGTGGCGGCGAGCGCCACCAGAAGGCGGAAGAACAGTCCGCGGCGCGAGCTTCGTCCAGGTGGTGCGCCGCGTCCCGCCGCCGGCGGGATCCATTCAGCCCGCGAGGCTTCCGTACAAGCCCCCTAGTCGGCCTGCACCTGCCGCCAGAGCTCGTCGTAGAGCGCGTTCTCGTCACCGAGGTCGCGGATCCACTCGAGCCGCGCCATGATCCTGGCCGAGGGATAGATCGCCTCGTTGGCGAGATCGGCGGGCGTGATGAACGGCTTGGCCGCGCGGTTCGGCGTCGCGTACTGATTGAAGTTGGACAACCGCGCCCCGACCTGCGGGTCGAGAATGAAGTTGATGAACTTCTCGGCCGTATCGCGGTGCGGCGCCTGCGCCGGGATGGCCAGATTGTCGACCCAGATCACGCCGCCCTCCTCGGGCACGAAGAACAGAGTCGCGGGATCCTCGTTCATGCCCCGCACCGCGTCGCCGTTGAACACCACGGCGGCCGTCACCTGGCGGGCCAGCAACATGTTCTTGCCGCCGACATCGGCCTGGAAACCCGCCGATCGCTTCTTGGCCTCGCGCAGCGCTTCGCGCGCCGCGCCAAGCTCCGCGGGCTCCGTCGTGTTCACGCTGTGTCCCAGGTACATGAGGACCGAACCGATCATGTCGCGCTCCGAATCGAGCAGCGCGAACCGTCCTGGCTGTTGCGCCGGGTCGAAGAGCAGACGCCAACTGCGCGGCGGTGGAGCGCCGCCGGCCTGGCGCAGGAAGATTCCCACCGTGCCCCACTGGTAGGCCACCGAATGCTGATTGCCGGGATCGAAGGCGGGATTGACGAACTTGTCGTCGAGGTTCACCAGGTTCGGGATGTTTCCGTGGCGCAGCGGCGCGAGCAGGCCGCGGCGGATCATCGTCTGGAGCGAGTAGTCGCTCGGCACCACGATGTCGAAGCGCGAGGTGCCGCCCGCCTCGAGCGCCGCGATCATCGACTCGTTGGAGTCGAAGACCTCGATCGCCACCTTACAGCTCATCAGGCGCTCGAAATCGGCGACCACTTCGGGATCGATGTATTCGCTCCAGATGTAGAGGTTGAGCTGGCACGGTCCGGCCGCCGTCGCGACAGGCGGCGCTTCAGGAGCTGGCGCCGCGACCGGGTCGGCCGGGACCTCGGACCGCGAGCAGGCCAGGGCGAACAAGCCGACGACGAGCACGAACGGAGCGGAGAGTCGGTCATTCATTGCCGGTCTCCTTCTGGCTGGACGGCGCGAGAGTAGCAGAGGCCGAGCGATGTCACCTTCGCGCCCGGACCCGGTGTCCTTGCGGTTCGCTAGGGCGCGGCCGCCACGCGCGAGCAGTTCCGCCCCGCCTGCTTGGCTTCGTAGAGCGCTTCGTCGGCGGCGGCGATGAGTCGGCCGCTGTCGAGGTGGACGGGAGGCCCGGTCGAGGCAGCTCCCAGGCTGAGGGTGAGGGGCAGCTCGAGCTCCGCGGCGAGGACGGGCCGCGCCGCCACGCCGCCGCGCACCCGTTCGGCGAGCTGCTCGACGAGCGCGCGATCGGCGCCGGGAAGAACCAGGAGAAACTCCTCGCCGCCGTAGCGGCCCAGCGCGTCGTAGGACCGCAGGCTGCCGACGAGGCGTTTTGCGGTCTCCTGCAGCACCGCGTCGCCCGCCGGGTGGCCGTAGCTGTCGTTGATGCGTTTGAAATGGTCGAGGTCGGCGATGACGACTCCGAGCGGCGCCGCTTCGCGACGCGCCCGGGCCAGTTCCTGGTCGAGACGTTCGAGAATGGCGCGCCGATTCAGCAGCCCGGTCAGCGCATCGTGCATGGCCAGGACGCGCAACGACTCGCGCGCGGCGATGAGCTCTTCCTGCAGCTCGACGATCCGCTGCCCGGCGCGCAGCCGCACCCGCAGCTCGTGGGCGTCGAACGGCTTGGTCAGGTAGTCGTCGGCGCCCGCCTCCATGCCGGCGACGACATCCTCCAT
>ERZ1292633.5239-Hain-H41-02um-R1-5239-length-11763-cov-9_pt1 | contig 11763 bp, 7 predicted proteins | sample MGYA00564406_ERZ1292633 | MGnify/ENA primary metagenome ERZ1292633 (study PRJEB36523, sample SAMEA6512639) | groundwater metagenome | collected 2019-01-08 | study: AquaDiva: Metagenomics assemblies of 32 groundwater samples
TGTACCCGTTCTCGCCCCAGGACGCTCCCCACGAGTTCTTCACGATCCAGTACGGCGGGTTGTTCGTGTCATCGTAGCCGACGACGAGCACACCGTGGTCGATCTGGTTCGAGATGCAGTCGGTGAGAATACCGCCGGTGTACGTCTGCCACGAGGTCGCGTCGACGGCGACGGACAGCGGGCCGCTCGCCATGACGAACGCCGCCATCTGGGTCTCCGACTTCGGGACGTCGAGGTGGCCGTTGATCTGCGCGCCAAACTGCTTCCCCGAGAGCGCGCAGGTGGGAACCTCGCCGGAACCCGAGACGTACGGGTAGCTGGCCTCGGTGACGATGCTGCCATTATTCGCTTGCAACAGCCACGTCCACGCGTTGTCCATCAAACCGCCATTGCAGCCAGAGTCGATCGTGTCGCACGACACAAGCTCTTGCTCCGACACCGACGTCAGCGCGTTCCCCGCAAGGAACCACTGGCCCTCGATCGAGCCCGTCGACGAGAACGACCAGCAGCTGCCGCACTGGCCCTGGTTCTTGATGGGCGTGACGGCGCCCTTGGTGCGCCAGTCGATCTTGCCGCCCTGCGCCTTGACCACCTGCTCGGTGGAGAACAGGTTGGGGTCCGCCTTGTGTGTGGCCGACGCGCGAGCGTAGTGCTTCTCGCCGCTGTGGCGGATCTTGAACTCCTGCGCCGTCATGTCCGTGAACTCGTTGACGCCGAACTGAGCGATCGGGTTGGTCTTGCCCAGCTGACGGGCCTTCATCATGTTCGAGACGAAGACGCCGAAGCGGTACTTCTCCTCGTCGGCCGTCGCGTACTTCTTGCCGAAGCGCGTCTTGAACTTGTCGAACTCGACCGACAGGGGGCGAGCGTCCGCGACGCACGCGAGTGCGACGACGGCCAGCAGGGTGAGGAAGCGCATGGTGGCGGATGGTGGGTGGATATGGCTGCTGGGAGTGACAGGTGCGGTTCGAGTGGTTCCCCTACACGTGTCAGCTCGCCTTTGACGTTTGCCAAAAGCCGCGCAAAGGTGAAGAACACCGTCCTTCAGACTGACTCTAATCATTGTCTACATGAATGGGCCCACGATTGTCATTTTCGTGGTCCGGTGTCGCCGCTCTGCTCTCTGCGCACGTGACGTCCTCCAAGATCGCGAGGTGCACCGTCATCAACGAACCATCGTCGAGCCCCAGCAGTAGCTTGCCCTGGCCGCGCCGGAGCAACAGGCAAGTGACTTCCTTGTCCAACTTGATGAACCGTTGCGATCGACTTCCGGACGGGTCAACTTGCACGAGAAGCCCTGAGCGGCTGGCCAAGACGACGTCACCGTTTTCGGGCATGACAATCATGTGCTGGATGTCACCGAAATCGGCGGCGTCGCCGCTGAATGAAAACGTTTGAAGGAGATCACCGCTCAGCGTGTTCCACATCCGCAGTTTACCGTCTTCGCCCCCCGAATAGAGGTAGTTGCCGTCAAGAGCGAAACTTGTGATCGCTAACTGACCGGAAAATGGGGTTTGTGTGGTCGGCTTTGTCGTCAACGTTCGCACAGGGCGCAGCTCATCAATCGAAAAGATGAGGATGTCGCCGTCGTTGCTACCGACGATGTAGCAGTAGTTGAGAGGGTCGTAAGCCGCGCTGATGAGCTCGCTGCGACTGGCTCGCACTCGGGCCTCACACTTCGCCCGGTTACCTTCCATCGGCATCTCCCAAACCGCAAGGCAACCATCGTAACTGACGGTAAACAAGTGAGGGGATGGCTCCACGCTCCCCTTGATGACGCGGTGCTGGCCCTCGCCGACGACGGTCACTGTGTTGTCGTGGGCCGCAAACCGGAACGCTTTGTCCTTGTCAAGACACCAGCACTTCAAGCCACCATTGTCGTGCCCAGTCACAATCCAAGGCACACTCGTCAACATGCAGAAGGCCGAAATTTCGCTCACCTTTTCTCGTTTTACCTTGACGCAGTGAATATTGCTATTCCAGAAGCAAATGGTGTTGTCGACGGATGCAGAGGCAATTTCAAAGTCGTCATCTGTCGTGACGGTGTCAAAGTCGCATTGCTTCGGCAGCAACCCAATCACACGGCCCACATGACCCAAGTGCCGTACAAACGCACGGGTGCGATCAATCTGGACGCAGTCGATGCTGTCGCGATGCGCGATCCAGTAGCTGCTACGGGTTGTTGTCGAGGACAGATAACGAACCGCGGAAACGGCGTATCCAGCGAAGAACGATGTCACGAAGAGGTTGCGCCGCGTGCTCCAAAGATGTGCCTTTCCATCCACCGCTAGGAAAAGCAGGTCTTCAAGAAAACCGTCCCATGCGACATCGACGAAGCGTACGTTGTCAGGAGACGGTATTTTCACGAGAATTGAAAGGCTGAGCAAGTCTCGCACCACCGCGTAGTTTTCAAAGCCTAAGGTCACAAACTGATTGAGCGAACTGATGACGAGAATGCGATTGACTGTCTGTGCTCGTTCCGCCGTCACAGACCGGAGCACTTCGAGTCGTTCGACGTGAACTTCGTCAAAAGCGTCCATCGAGGACGACGCCGCGACGCTTCGAAACAACACTATCTCGCCGTGGCTGTCAACTGTGCAGATTTCTCCTTGGCAGCCATCCGCTTGCTTCGTTGGTGCCGCCCAAACAGACATGATCCAAGAATCAAGCACGCAAACCTGGGCGACCACAAGCCACGGAAAGCACAGTTTCTCGCGGTCGGCGTCAAACCGCCAGAGTTTCAGCGTCTTGTCCACGCTCGTCGTAATCACGACGTCGCAGTGACTGGCCATTGACGTGACCGTCGCGGCATGAGCTGGGATGGTCTGAATACAACGCCCCAGACCAGGCATTTCACTGCCGAACGGATCCCACACCTTGACATGGTAGTCGCAGGATCCCGTTAGCAGGAGCACACCCCCGCCATGAGGAACGATGACACTGCACATCGCGGTGACGCCCCCCTTGTGCGAGCCCAGGACGGTGTGCTCTAAGAAACTACCGGTCCGAGAAGCAGGCATCTTCCAGCTTACAACCTGGCCACATTTTCGACCTGCAAACATAACGTCGTGAGGTGCAGCGGCGATCGGCGAGTGGTGGTGAAGGACCGTAAACGTGGGAAAACTTGACTGCAATTGACGGTGGGTTACGGTGGCAGCCGACGCTTCTTTGTGTGCCACAGAGAATGCGAGCTTAACGCTGGCGCTGACGCTCTCCGCCTCGTCGCGCGGCTCGTCAACATCTTTTGACATGACTGAAGCGCAGGTGAGAGACAATACAAGAAGTCACATGATTTGTTTGGACTCACAACATGCAATGTGAAGGGAATCGCTCACGTCGCACCCGATGTGGGTTATTCCCCCATCACTGCGTCGAAGCACACGTCATCGTCAAGCGCGACGACTGACTCCTCGCGAGGCGTCGATGGCCGATGAGGCGGGTCGGCCGCCGTGGGACCGGCGCGAATCGTCGTGATGAACGTCGACCCGGTGGGGATCACCGTCAGAATGACATCGGTGGCAGCGGTGAGCGATTGTCCGGTTTCGATCGAAAGAGGCACGCGAATCATGTGCGTGTGCGCTAAGATGGGAGAAAACGGTCATCATGTTGCGACGACATTAATCGGGACAAACGCTCGTTTTCATCGTATGGTCGCAAAACGAGTTAAACCGGATTATGAAAAGGTGTGACAGCCGCCTTAGCTGGCTTAGGATCTGGGAAGGACACCACGAAACTGAGTGCGTTATCTGAATCGGGTGTGGGTTGAATCGCTTCATGATGGGTGCTGCGTACCGACATGCGGCGAAGCGTGAGCGATCGCAGGTTGCAATCTCCGGTAAGAACGGCGGGTGAAACCATCGGTGGCAGGCCAGCGGCACCCAGCACCTCGCGTTTCCCTTCTTCGTCCGTGAGCGCCCCCGTTTTCAGCCGTGAGCGTTTCGCGTAGACCCGTTGCGAGGCGCCACCCTGCGGTAGGTCACATACCCCGCTGGTGGTGGGCGAAGACACCGGGCTACTCGCCCCGCGATTCACCCTTGCAAGGACGGAAGCGAACCCCACCGATTGGGCACTCCACGTTCCATGAACCGCCGCAGAATAGCCGATTCCCAGGACGTCATCTTTACGGGCCACTTTCACGTGGTCGGTTGCTCCCTGGTTGTCCTTACCGAGGCCCTGGCCCACTTGGAGGCCGATTTTTTCCATCATCGCGGATCGTGTCGACGACATCGAAGGAGTGACTCTGTTGAAAGTACACACAACAATAGGCGCAGGCCGGTCTTATGGAATGTGTGACACACTGATTGATCGTCGTTTGTGTGAACTGACTTTATGCTTGAAAAAAAGGCTCAATCTTGCTCGGAGTTTCGGAGGCGTCGGGGTCGAAAAGCGTACTTTCCACGGGTCTGTCAACTACATGCAGTGCAGCCAAGGCAGCCACGGATGTTGGAGGCAGCAATGACCGCACACCAGGAACATCGTCGGCCAACAGCGAGTACATGGTGCGGGCACGGTGATGATCACCATACACGGCGCAGGTCTCGAACAACAAACCGATCGTCGGCAGATCCACCCGACATCCCGAAAACAGTGTGCAAACGTCGACCAGGTTGAACGCTCTCGAGTCGCCAACCCGCGCCATGCCACGCACGATCGAAGAAATAAGTTCGTTCGTCACTTTCAAGCGCAAATATTTGTGCGCGTTGACCAACACGTAAGCGTCTGCGGCCCGGCCGTCGACGCAGAGTCTTGCGATGACCTGTAAATGTGTTTCTTGAATTGATGCTGTCAAGCCGCTGTCGTGCACAGAGATGGACCTCGCTGAGGTCATGGCTCGCTTCGTGAGCTGAACGGCCGTGCCGACGTCCTCGTGGTGTAAACAGTTCCGTGCCTCGGCGAGCAACGTTCGGGGATGTGATCGCCATTCCGAGCCATTTGCTCCACTCGCCACGTTCTCCAACGCTGCCTTGAACAGCGTGCTGGGACCGGCGGCGGCAACGTCGATGGCTGGAAACGTAACTGGGTGATGCGCTACCGACGGCATGATGGCAAACGCCGCCGCGAGGAAGGCAGAGCGTTTGGATGCGTCCGTCTTGTACAGTGTTGGCCACGGAATCGGAGTGCTGAAAAGCTCGGCCGTTCCATCGGCGTCCCAAAGTTTGGTCCGTTCTCCGAGCAGGGCGACCACCGGAAAGTTACATGCAGCATCCGCGTTGGGCAGTGCTGCAATGACGAATCTGCGCAACACGTCCACGACACGAAGTTGGCCATCGCGATTCCTCTTGTGCAAAGCGGCTACTACGGCCACGAATCGCATCATCGTCTGACTTGTGACTGTCAGAGGACAGAAACAATCTACCGCCAGCACAGCGAGCTCATCGACTTCGGAAACTGTGAAGCGCGGATGCATCAGCGCTCGTTCGAGCATGTCCAGTGTGACACTGCCGCTAGAAGTCATGACGCGAAACGCAAGTGGAATGCTGCCGTCGGTCAACTGCAGTGAATGGCAGCCATCAACACTGCGCGCACCGACGCTGGCGGCAACCCGGCGCAGCACGGGCCCTCCATCATGAAGCGTCACGGAAGTCGCCTCGGCGTGGAGTTTATCATAAAGTAAGCAACCTGCCGCTTCGACGTCGCAGTAACGGGACGCTTGCAACACTATTCTGAGCACGGGAAGTTCCGGCACGTCAGCGATCATTCTGGATAACGCTGCGGCGAGCAATCCGTCGACCTGGCGGCGAGCACACAGCTGAGGTACCGCATCTGACAAAATACCCCACGTGAGGCATCGCGATGTTGCGGACATTCGCAAATTTCGTCGCAAGGAGGAAATCATTGGAGAATCTCCTCGCCAAAGCCGCCTCATGTTACATCAACGATCGAACAATGCATGTTGTAATTGCCGTCACACTCACTGAGGAGGCCAATGGCCCCTTCGTTCCATTCGATCGGGCAAGCCTTTCGCTGAACGCGACACACACAACAATAGGGTTACACACCGCGTGCTGTGGTTTGTGTTTCTGTGGTGAAAATGGGAATTACGACACCCAGAGGTTAACGCTTCCCGCCTAACGACGCGCGACGGTGCTCCATTGACAAGTCCGCCATCACCAGCAGCCACTTTGCATTGATGACAATTTCTTGGTCCGTTGCCATGCTGTCGCGCGTAGCCTTGTCCATCATGTCAAAAGTGATGATCATCCCCTTGATGCTGCTCAGGAGGACGGCCATTTGAAACGACGGAATCTTCGACAACATGGCGATGGTCAGTGGCCACTCTTGGTCTGTCGGAAGATGCGGCTTTCGTGTCAAATCGACAACGATACGCTTCACTTTTTGGTGCTCCTCTAAGAAAATCTGCCGTACAGGAATTTGCTTCGCCTTTTCTCTGATCTGCGTGATGGCGGAAAAGTCCGCATTGAAGTTCAACACTTTCGCCTTGATACGGGCAATCAAATTCGCCAGTTGCTCGCGCACCGAAAGCTGCCGCCGGGCGGCCTCCTCGTCGGCGTTCGCCATCAATTCGACAAGTTCGTCGCGCTGGTTCCTCAACCGCATCAATTGCATTTTGCGTTCCTCGATCGCGGATCGTTTTGCTTCAAGCTGCGCGGCGAGTTCGTCGTTGCCTCGCTTCATTTCCACCACGAGTTGCAGCTCTGCATACTTTTCGCGCATCATTGCGAGGTCACCTTCGCTGATTTGTCGCTCCTTCTCACGCCGTTCTCGCAAGCGACGGAATCGAAGGCCGTGCCATCGACGATAACAATCAGCCGTCAGGCCGCGCTCCGTGTTGGCGAGGAACGCGCTGGCCACCATCATCCGCCGGCGTTGTGCTTTAACTCTGCTCAGATAATGCAGCCAGGCGTTGAAGGCATGCCGCCGAAGCGACCGAACACTGAGACTTAGGATGAGCCGTGCGGCATCTTGCTTCCGCTTGCGGTCGCGGAAGCGAGTCGTGAGCGTACGAAACTTGATGTAGTAAACACGAAGTAGCGACTGCTCGGAGGTTCGAAGGATGCACGCCACGTAAGATGCCTTTTGCCTAGTCGTGCGCTTCGACGTGGCAAACTTGAGCCATTTGCGAAAATGGGCACGCATCAAGCCGCGCTGCGACTGGCCGGCGAACGCAACGGATAGCTCGCGGCGTTTCTTCGCCTCCTTCATTCCTCGAACGAACGCTTGCAACTTGGCAAAGTACACTCGAATAGAATTGCCGTCGACGTGTCGCAGCTGAACGCGGACGAAGGTTTCCTTCAAGCGTGCCATTCGCCTAGAACGAGAATAACGGAACAAGATGCTGTAGTAACGGCGGAGCAGTCGAAGTCGTTCGTCGTTTGCCAATCGATTCGACACCGTCGCCTTGCGTCGAGTCAAGTGCAGGGCATGAACGTAGCACTGCCAGATGAACAGCGCCCGGCGGCGGAGACTGTCCTGATGAAAGGCTGCCAGCGCATTGGAGATGTGAGTCTTGCGACGGGTGTCCAGCTGGCGCAGCTTTTCAATCAGTTGCCTCCAGCGATCGATCTCAACGGTGTCTTGGGCGATAACGGCCTTCAGCGCGCCAATGTTTTCGTTGAGCTTTTGCTCCACGCGATTAACACAGCTGAACCACACCTTGTTGACACCGTTGCTTCCAATGCTCCAGATTTTCACCGAATCCACTGCGCATTGTAGCCGCATCCCAGTCACTGGGTGAGTGTGGCCCGTTGAAATGGTCCGTTCTACGGCGATTTCGTCGTTGTCCTGGGCGACCCAAACTTCGATCGTTCCATCCTGTCTGGCCGCCCAAAGGCGCATCGAACCGCGATCCACGACAAGTGCCGCGATTTCGACCGACATCGAAACCGTCTTCAACACCTGGTGCGTCAGCAGATTCCACACTCGGAGTTGCATGCCGGTGCAAGTAGAAAAAAGGTACTGTTCGAGAACTGCCATGCATGTGATTATTCCAGGATGACCTTCCATCGCAGCCACGGATTCTCCGGTGTCGCAGTCAACGGCGCGAATGGTGCGATCCTCAGACCCACTGTAAACATGATGCGACGTCGCAACAGCGCAAGTCAGCGGTGCGGTATGGCCAGTGACCACTTTCAACAAGGCCTCAAATCCGTTGTTTTCGTTATCCCATTTCACCAAAGTTCCATCCGCTGCACAACTGACCGTGCGACGGTTCCACAAGGGGACGAACGCTACGACGCTCGTCGTATGAAAGGCTCCCTCAGTGATGTGAATGAACAGCGTGTGATCGTAGACGCGAACGGTTCCGTCCGCCATTCCGATGAACATGTGGGTTGGCGATGCCCAGAGAGCGGTCACGAGTGTACCATCGCCAGTGAGTGAGTGAACAGTCGTCCCATTCAAGCCCGAGCGAACCGCGATGTTGCCCTGGGAGTCGGATGTCCAGATGTTCGCCCCTCCATGCGTCACTTCGAACTTGACCATGTCATCCTCAAAAGATTGCATCTCTCGAAACGTGTCCGCTTGGCCATCGCTCGCCGCTTCAATTACTGCCGTGGGACGCTTTACCTTTGCCGGAACTGGAACTGCCGAGAAATTTGAGGTTTCCATGTCGGCGTGGATCTCCGCAATTCGATCAATGCTATAATTGTCGCGGAGTCCACGTGTGAACTTTTCCTCGGCTTTCCGAAGTTGCACACGCCGGTGGTTCTCTGCCGCGATCGCCGCCTTGCACGACGTTCCGCGGTCCGACGACTTCGTCGATGAGTAAGGATTGTTCCAGGACATTCACCGGGTTGACAAAAAATCTTCACGGTCAGCACAGTTGTCACCAATCACAGCAAGGTAATGGGGCAGCATAAGGTAATGGGGCAGCATACATACTGTAATGCACGTTCAGAAGAGAGACGCGAGAAAGAACTGTGCGACATGCTATTCACAACGAAGTTGCTATTCCACGATGGTCACCTTGCTGCGTTTCGTCATGGAATCCTTTCGTACAGTCATCGGTTGATGGATGAACGACGGAAACCCGACAACTGCCGTCTCGCCCACTCGCGTTGCGTCCACCACAATTGACGGCGGAACGAATGCCTCACCAAAGGTCTCCTGCCACAGTGCTTCGGTTCTCGTCAGTGCTGCATCCGTGAAGGCCAGGTGAACGAAACTGATGCCCAAACACAGGAGGTTGTCTTGGTATCGACTCGGGAAAGTCATGTGGAGCAAATGCAGCACGTGAATGCCCAGGGTCGCGTAGAGTCCGTAGGTTCCTTCGTCTCGCGGTGTTTGCTCAAAAATTCGATACAACGACAACCATTTAACGTATCGGTCTTGCTCCTCCGGGGTTTGTGCCAGTCGTTGAAAGTGGTTCCGGTAGAGTAGCATCTCGCCTAGAACGGGAAGCTGCCTGGAGATCAAGTCAGAGACGGATGGTACGGCGGCCTGCAGTTCAGGGCCTGACAACACGGAACACAATAAATCTGGACTTCGCCGGAAGCCCTCGATCGGGGGTGACCAGTCATATTCCAACATGCTGCTAATGGGATAATTTTTCCCTGCCAGCGCCATGCTCCAGAGCGCTCTGGAGTCATTTGCGTCGTCACGATGCAGGAGGGGATTTGACGTAGAGCGAAATCGTTCGGCCAGCGTTGAGTGATAACTGTTCGGGACAATCGATTTTGCCAGTCGCTGACAGTCACTGCTATACGAACCAGACATCATGTGCGTGTAGTGAACGATGAGAACGTCGGATGGGGGGATAATAGCGATGCCCTTGTGCTCCACTACGATCTGCAAATAAAAGGCATAGCGCGCTCGCAGCACCGAATCGTTGGAGACGCACCGGGACGCTAACGATGGTAGCAGTTCCGCAACGTAAAAAAGAGCGTCAATGCCATCCTTTGGAATCCACAGATCGGCGCGGAATGACGAGCTACGGCATACGGCTGCCGCGTTGCGCGCAGCGGTGGACGAAAAAAGTTCACGGTCTGGAACTGCGATGCCATTGACACTCCTCAGCAGGTGACCCATAATGCAAAGCGGAAGATTACGACGAGAAGGAGCGGCTGTCGGCTCCGAGACTTCTTCCTCGCTCCATTCTTGCCATGCCAGCGACTCCAAGTTGGGCAACGTACTAATGGACGCCCACAGATCGTTCTCCTGACTGCGGCCAATAGTAAGCGTCGCGACTCGCAGCATCTTTAAATGACGCACACCGGTCATAGCGCTGAGCGATTTCAGCGATTCGAGCTGATTGCCATTCAGTGTGAGGGACAACAGTCCTTCGCACTCATCGCAGCCTTTCGGCAACTCGAGCAGACCACAGTCGGATAAGTCGAGCATTTTGAGCCGAGATAAGAAGCCAATGCCGGATATGTCCTTCAAGCCGCTGTTGCGACACAACGTCAACTTTGTCAGGTTAGGTAGCGAACAGACACCTCTCGGCAGCCGCATCCAGCCAACCTGGTCGCAGTGCAACTCCTCGAGGGTATTCAGTAATTCTCCGAATGCCTTGGCATCATTCAAGTCCGTCACTTTGTTAGCCGAAATATTCAGAGTAACAAGCGAGGAACACGAGCGAATGCTCTTCGGTATGCCACCAACGATCGCACAGCCAGCAACATCAAGCGTCTTCAGTTTCGACATTCTTCCTAGGTTTGCACCGTCAAGATCGATTCCACCGTTGCCAGATAGGTCCAAATGGGTGATGCTATGGGCGGCGATCAACGATGCAGGGACGGACTTGAGTCCGCAGGCGGCCAGGCCCACTTGTTGAAGCTTTGTGAGTTGCGAGACGCTGTCACAGCTTCCAATCCTCGCGAGGGGATTGTTGGCCAAATTCACGTTAGTCAGCCGTGGAAGGCCAGCTAGGTGCTCTGGTATTTTGGTGAAGCGATTGCTTGACAAGTCCACTTCCTCAAGCGACAGCCACATCTTGTTGTCTTTTGGCCACCGCGTCAACAAGTTGTTCTTGGCAATCAAGCTTTTCGGCGCCTGTCCGCTGATGGTTTGAGGCAGCACGGACAAGTTTTGATCGCTGATGTTGAGGACGCTACGACGCTCCGCTGCTTTCTTTTTTTCACTGGGTGATTGACTCGAGCTACTCTCGGCCGACGCGGTGCATCCCATTGAACTGCGAGAAACGTCAATGTGTCACACAAGACCTATTTGATCGAAGAGTGTTCGCAAGTACCAACCACTATGTAAGCAAAAACCAAATTTTACGGGGCTCAAATAAAAACAAAACAAATCAAAAACAAATCAAAACAGAGAATAGGTGCGGAATACTGCTGTTGCGGGGGGATCTGACAGTTTCAACATAAGTCAGCTCTAGATGTAGTGCCCTAAGCTCGTGCAGATGAGTGCTGTTCACGGTCGCGCAAACGAGATATTCTCCCGAAGGGAGCACGCCCGGCAGCGGGAAAAACAAAAGGGGAAGGGATGGAGCGACCCTTTTGACGAGAGGGTCGGGGGAAGGAAGGAAGGAAGGAAGTTGTGGTTCTGGCCCAGGTGGCCATAACCGGCTGTGCGGGCGTGGGTGATTTGCCTGGACTCACGCGGCGGGATTCGCAGTTCCGCCGCCGATGGCGAAGCACTTTTTCCGACGATACCTTGATGTTCCCGACGATACCTTGATGTTCTTTTCCCTTGATGATGTTTCTTGCATATGGGCTCTGTAAACCTTGGAGAGGTAACAAGCATCGAACCGCATGGTGCGTAGTGCAATTGGGCCCTGCCGTTCCTTCCTAGCATGGTCTCATCGATGCTCTGAGGAGAATGGGGAAAATACCTGGCCACTGCGTCAGT
>ERZ1292633.5240-Hain-H41-02um-R1-5240-length-11762-cov-5_pt1 | contig 11762 bp, 7 predicted proteins | sample MGYA00564406_ERZ1292633 | MGnify/ENA primary metagenome ERZ1292633 (study PRJEB36523, sample SAMEA6512639) | groundwater metagenome | collected 2019-01-08 | study: AquaDiva: Metagenomics assemblies of 32 groundwater samples
TCACATCATCATCAGTAGCATAAAGACCCACCTGGAAATCAAAAACCGGGGTTGTGCCATCTAGTAATTTGACAGAGTTCCAACTTGCCGTATTGGCAATACGATCCATTTCCCCCTTAAGCTGTTGAATCTCAAGATCAATGTATCCGCGCTCTCTTGCTCCAACAGTATCAGAAGCGGCCTGAATACCTAATTCACGCATACGAGTTGAGATATTAGAAATTTCGGCAAGTGCGCCTTCTGCTGTTTGAACTAAGGAGATACCATCGTTGGCATTTCTACGCGCTTGGGCTGAAGATCTCATTTGCGCTTTCATATTTTCTGAAATTGCCAGACCGGCAGCATCATCAGCTGACTTATTGATACGCGAACCACTTGATAGTTGCGCCATTGAATTCTGAATATTTCTTTGGCTACCGATTAAATTTCTTTGTGTGTTGATAGCCGCTACGTTTGTTGTAATTCTCATTCCCATTTTAAACTCCGTTATATTTTAAGTTATTAATTGTTTCATTTTATTCCTCCCTGAGTTTCGTTATTTTTTTCAGCATCCTAGCCAAAAGTTTTACTAAATTATTCTTCCTTAATTGTCCTAATCTTCCTTAAATTCTTCCTTGAGATCTCCCTTCAATGTGAGTACGAGCATCACAGCTCTGAGACGTCCTGCCCCATTGTTTTTCTTATACCTACTGATCGGGCTATAAGAAACTTTCTTGACAGGACACAAGGATAGAAAAATAGTTTTTTTAGATTGAAAATGAAATTCTAGATCCTGCTTCAGTCGTGGTTTTCACGACGCAAGTCACGTCTTAATTCTTCTGTCGAGTCTTGATCTAGTCAATTTCTTGAATGCGACAAAGAGCTATTTTTCCGGATATATTATAAGAAACATTTTGATTTTTTCGTAGATGGGCCTCGGTTGGCATTCCTAAAGTACAGGACTTATCTGACATTTTGAAATGCGTACAGTCCTCGCAAGAATAAGGCAGTTTATACTTATTATAAGCGGCCGGGCTTATACTTTCTTTTATTATAGAAGAGCCTATTCGTTTTGAGGATTTTTTATTCTGTATCGGCATTGACAAATTGTACACCTAACTCATCTTTAGTATAGTAGAAAACCAGCGTAGAAACTAGAGGATAACATGGCTGATGATGTACAAAAAATGACAAGAAAAAGCCAAGAGGCCATGCAGGCTGCGGCTAAACTTGCTGAAAACTCTAAACATGGCGTGGTCGAACCAGAGCATCTACTATCTGAATTAGTCGAGCAAGAGGGAGGGCTGGTGCCTCGTTTGTTAGAAGAGATTCAGGTTAAACCCCAAGTGGTATTAACGACTATTGCAAAAGCATTAACTAAAATGCCTAGATTAAGTGTTGCTCAACAGCAGGTCTATGCCAGCAATCGACTGCAAAAAATATTTAAAGATTCAGAGGTCTGGGCCAAGAAGAATCAGGATGAGTTGATTTCCACGGAACATTTTTTACTCGCGATGCTAAACTCGGGAGATTCAGAGCTTAAAACTATTTTTAAAGAATCAAATATTCAGCATAATACAATTTCTGATGCCATAAAAAAAATTAAGGGAAACAAAAAAGTGACAAATGACGAACCAGAAAATCAATACGAAGTTTTAAAAAAATATGCCCGTGATTTAACCGAGCTTGCCCAATTGGGAAAGCTGGATCCGGTTATTGGTCGCGATGAAGAAATCAGAAGAGTCATACAGGTTTTATCAAGAAGAACTAAAAATAATCCGGTGCTTATCGGAGAGCCTGGTGTTGGTAAAACTGCTATCGCAGAAGGTCTGGCACTGCGAATATTAAAAAAAGATGTTCCCGAAAACTTAATCGGTAAAAAACTGATGTCATTAGATATGGGGGCCTTAATAGCGGGTGCTAAGTACCGGGGTGAGTTCGAAGATCGACTTAAAGCGGTAATTAAAGAGGTCACAGAAAGCGCTGGAGAGATTGTTTTGTTTATTGATGAATTGCATACCTTAGTAGGTGCCGGCAAAAGTGAGGGCGCTATGGATGCAGGCCAATTACTCAAGCCAGCTCTAGCGCGGGGTGACTTACGATGTATTGGAGCTACAACTTTAACTGAGTATCGATTACATATAGAAAAAGACGCGGCTCTTGAAAGACGTTTTCAAACCGTACTCGTAGACGAGCCTACGGTCGACGAAACTATTACCATCTTGCGTGGCTTAAAAGAAAAGTACGAAGTTCATCATGCCGTACAAATCACTGATTCTGCAATTGTGGCGGCGGCCAAGTTATCACATCGTTACATCACCAACAGATTTTTACCAGATAAGGCCATAGACTTAATTGATGAGGCCGCCAGCAAGCTGGCAATTGAAAATCGCAGTGTGCCTGAAGCTATTGATGAAATTGAGCGTAAGGTTTTAAGTCTGAAAATCGAACTTGAAGCTTTAAAAAAAGAAACGGATGCGCAGTCTCAGGATAGGCGCGGTAAAATTTCCACAGAGCTTGCAACATTAACCAAAGAATTACAAGCTCAGCGAGAGCAATGGCAATCAGAAAGAAATCAGATCGATAATGTTAAAAAAGTAAAATCCGAAATTGAAAATGTCAGGAATTCTATTTCAAGAGCTGAAAGAGAAGCCCAGTTCGGTAAGGCCGCGGAATTAAAGTATGGCCAGCTTCCAGAGCTGGAAAAAAAACTCAGCGCGCTTGAAGAAAGTATTAAAAATAACCAATCTGCAATTTTAAAAGAAAAAGTTGATGCAGAAGATATTGCTGAAATCATTTCAAGATGGACAAAAATTCCGATTTCTAAAATGCTCGAAAGCGAAATGCAGAAACTTTTAAAAATGGAAGACGAGTTAAAAAAACGCGTGATCGGGCAAGATCGTGCACTTGAGGTTATTTCAGACGCGATTCGCAGATCAAGAGCAGAAATCTCGGACCCCAATAGACCTATGGGAAGTTTTATTTTTGTAGGACCTACAGGTGTTGGTAAAACTGAAACTGTCAAAGCCCTCGCGGATTTTCTTTTTGATGATCCGCAGTCTATTGTGCGTATTGATATGAGCGAATATATGGAAAAACATTCGGTCTCAAGATTGATCGGTGCTCCTCCCGGCTATGTGGGCTTTGAAGATGGTGGACAACTGACCGAAGCGGTTCGGCGAAAACCCTATTCCGTTGTATTGTTTGATGAGATCGAAAAAGCGCATTCTGATGTGTTTAATATATTACTGCAGGTGCTTGATGAGGGGCGCTTAACTGATAACCAGGGAAGAACTATTGATTTTAAAAACTGTATCATTGTTATGACTTCAAATTTAGGGGCAGGGCAAGGTTCGGCTGCTATTCAAGCCGCTCTTAAGCAATCTTTCAGGCCTGAATTTTTAAACCGTATCGATGACATTATTGAATTCAACTCTCTGGAAATGAAGAATATGATTCATATCGTAAAAATTCAGCTTCAGGATGTGATTACAAGGCTTAAAGAAAAACAGATTGATATCGCTTTTTCAGACGAAACTTGTCAGTGGCTAGCAGAAAAAGGTTTTGATGTGCAGTTCGGAGCTCGGCCACTAAAACGCCTGATACAGTCCGAGGTGTTGAATCCACTGGCAAAGGGAATTATTGCTCAAGATTTCAAAAATAAATCGCATTTGAGGGTTAATTTGAAAGCGGGCCATATAGTATTTGAATAGCGGCTATTTTTATGGCTAACGCTCCGCAGCGCTAGCCACATTATAGAGGTGCATGTGATAGATAATACGGATCATGCACATCAGCGCTATTGAAGAGATTCTATTAGATTATAAATTAGGCCACTTTGTAATTTTGATTGATGATCAAGATCGCGAAAACGAAGGCGATCTGATGATTGCTGCAGAGTTTGTCGATGCTGCAAAAATTAATTTTATGTTGAAAGAAGCTCGCGGTCTAATTTGCTTATCTTTAACTTCTCGTCATGTTCAGCAATTGCAATTACCAATGCTTAAATCAGATTTACACAAATCCAGTCGTAATCATGCAGCCTTTACTTTTTCTATCGAAGCCAGTCAGGGCGTTACTACCGGAATTTCTGCAAAAGAAAGAGCTTACACTATTCAAACGGCAATTAAAAAAACAGCCAGTGCAGCCGACATCGTTTGCCCTGGGCATGTATTTCCATTGATGGCAAAAGACGGTGGAGTTTTAGAGCGGGCCGGTCATACCGAAGCCAGCATTGATCTAGCACGGCTTTGTAAGCTGAATGAGTCGAGTCTTATCTGTGAAATTTTAGACGACGAGGGCGAAGCGGCAACAGCTGTTTATTTAAAAATTTTTTCCGAGAAATTCAATATTAAAATTGGCACAGTTGCAGACTTGATAAAATATCGTAAGGCGGTTCAGGAGCCAAAGCGGGAACATAAACTAGAGATGTCGTCGCTGTGATGAAAGAAAAACCAAACAATAAAAACTTAGATTCAGAACGAAATCTTGAGCTTAGAAAAAGAAGAAGAGAGATACTTTCGATTTTTTCTATTTCAATTCTGCTGGCCTTTTTGGTCGGACTTGAAGTTTATATATTCAGATCTGGCCAAAATCTTCCTTCATCGTATGTTTTATTTTTTATAGGTTTGGTCAATGTTAATTTGATTTTGATTTTGCTCCTGCTTTTTTTGATTTTCAGAAATATCGTTAAAGTCTTTATTGAAAGACGGGGTAAAATATTTGGCTCCAGTTTAAAATCCAAATTGATGGTATCCTTTATTTCGTTTTCGGTTATTCCGACCTTACTGGTTTTTACTATTTCAGTTTTCTATTTGAATAGCAGTTTTGAAAAATGGTTTTCGCAAAGGATGTTATCAGTTCTAAGGAATGCATCAGAAGTTATTGACACTTTTATTTCAAATGAGAAAACACGTGGTTATGAATATTCGCGGCTAGTAGCTCAGGATATTATTAAGCTTCCTGATTACCCAAAGAGATCGCGGCTGGATACATTGCGGAAGCGTTACAGGCTTGACGCGGTTGAGTATTACGCGGGTTTCAACAGCGGACGAGTCGTCTCTCAGGATGTCGAGCTTAACTCTGAAATTATTCCGCCTTTAAATCTTGAATTTTTACGTAAGGGCATTTCCAATCACGATGAGGCCAGCACCATTCAGATATTTGGAGACTATAATTTACTGAGAATTATGGTACCAGTCGAAAAAAAGGGTCATACCGGAGCTGTAGTTGTTACAAAATTTTTGAACTTATCACCAGGTTCCAAATTTGACGACATCGTTGGAGCTTATCAGGAATTTCATAACAACTCTCTGGTTGAATACCCCCTGCGATCCATTTATTTTATTATGTTGATTGTTATGACTCTGGTTATTTTGTTTGCGGCCGTTTGGTTCGGTTTTTACTTAGCTAGGCAATTAGCCATTCCCTTGGTACTGCTGGGGCGGGCCACTAAAAGGATTGCTGCCGGTGACTACAGTCAGCTCGAAATCGAATCGGGCAGTGAAGAGATTAGTAGTTTGATCGGTAGTTTTAATCAGATGATAGGCAACTTATCGGCTTCTGAATTGGAATTACAACAAACGATCAAAAATTTAAATCAATACACACGTTATGTTGAAATTGTTTTAAAAAACGTCAGCGCTGGAGTTATTTCAGTGGATATGACCGGTCATCTGACCACCATTAACCGTCGTGCAGGCGAGCTGCTGCAAATCGATTTAGCAGGCAGCGTGGGCAAACATGTCAGTTCGCTGTTAAGCGATGAAAACTATAAAATATTTTCAGGAATTATACGATTGATGCAACAGAACGCCTTGGTTTTTTTACAGAAAGAACTGCGGATTAGTGTTGGCGCAGAGGTCATTCCTATATCATGTCATATTTCAATTTTAAAAGATGAAACGGAAAAAGAGATTGGCCGAATTATGGTTTTTGACGACATGACTCCAATTGTGAATGCCCAACGGGCAGCAGCCTGGACCGAAGTGGCTCGCCGAATTGCACACGAAATTAAAAATCCACTCACCCCAATACGTCTTTCGGCAGAGCGCATGGCAAAAAAATTTGGTCCGCAAATTTCTGATCCTGCATTTCAAGACTCAATTAAAATGATCGTAACTCAAGTCGATGATATGAAAGTTTTAGTTAACGAGTTCAGTCAGTTTGCAAGACTTCCACAAATTAAGACTATCCCCGGCAATATAAATCAAGTTTTAGAAAAAACGGCCCAAATTTATGTCGATACTCAATCTCATATTAAATTTGAATTGTTGTTTGATAGCACTGTTCCTGATTTTAAATTTGATCCGGATCAACTCAAGCGGGTATTTGTTAATTTGATTGATAATGCGATAGCAGCCGTGCATGGCGATTCAGGGGCCAGTATAGCAATAAAAACTGAGTATAATAAGCAACAACAGATCTTGAAAATTTCAATCTCCGACAATGGAGTGGGAATTTCACCGCGCGATCGCGTGCGGGTTTTTGAACCCTATTTTTCAACTAAAGAAAAAGGAACGGGGCTGGGGTTGCCGATAGTTAAGAGTATTATTGAAGACCATGGTGGCGTTATCAGAGTTTTGGAAAACAACAATAAGGGTACAAAGATGTACATTGAGATACCAATTATACCTATAGAAGGAGTTTGAAGTGGAACTTCATGCAAAGAAGAATAAAATTAAGATATTAATTATAGATGATGAGTCGCCTATTCGTGAAGTTTTATCCGAAAGTCTGCGAGACGACGGGTATGAAGTGATGGCCGCGGCGGATGGTCCTTCTGGTTTGGCTGTACTTAAAAGTTTTTTACCGGACATCTGTTTTTTAGATATTTGGATGCCAAAAATGGATGGCATTGAGGTATTAAGTCAAGCGGTGCCGATTCATCCCAACACTTCTTTTGTTATGATTTCGGGTCATGGAACTATTGAAACAGCAGTTAAGGCTACCAAAATTGGTGCATGGGATTTTATTGAAAAACCGCTCTCACTTGATAAAGTACTCCTATCAATTGATCACATTGTAAAACTCAAAGGTGAGCGGGAAGAAAAAAATGCTTTGCTCAATAAACTTCGAAAAACGATTGCACTTGTCGGTGAATCACAAGTGATGCAAAAAATCCGCGAAAATGTTACACAGTTTGCAAAAAATAGCGTGCCGTTAATCATTGAAGGTGAAATTGGTTCAGGACGTGAACTGGCTGCACAGAATATTCACTATATGAGTTTACGAGCCAGCGGACCAATTTCTGAAATTAACTGCAGCACACTGCCGCAAGATCTTATCGAAATTGAATTGTTTGGAATTGAAAAAGAAATTCTGCCCGGTATAGATAAAACCAGACGCGGTAAGATTGAGTTGATGAATAATGGCACCCTTTTTGTTGAAGAAATCGAAGAGATGCCGATGATTCTTCAGGAAAAGCTGGTTCATTTTATTAAAAATGGAAAATTTAAAAGATTTGGCAGTTCAGTAGAGTTAACCAGTGATGTGCGTGTCATTTTAACAACGACCTTAAGTTTGGAAGTCTTGAAATCTAAAAATAAAATTCACATAGAGCTGGCGAACTTACTTGATAAATCATCAATGCAGATGCCCCCACTTCGTGACAGGCCTGAAGACATTTACTCTTTGGTGGTTCATTTCAGTGATATTGCGGCAAAGCAGATGGCTTCATTAAGAAAAACAATATCTGAGCAGGGCATGAAGTTGATGCAAAAGCACAGTTGGCCTGGAAACGTCCGAGAGCTGCAAAACTTTATTGAACGCGTGTATATTTTAACACCCTCTGATTTCGTCGATGTTCATGATTTAAAATTTGCCGGTCTTATTGAAAAGAAATCAACAAACACAACATCTGACTTAAATGATTTTTCTACATTTCGTGAGGCCCGTGCCGAGTTTGAAAAAGATTTTTTAATTAAAAAAATTCAAGAAAATGGCGGCAATATTTCTAAAACGGCAGAGGCCATTGGTTTAGAGCGAAGTTATTTGCACAGAAAGATTAAAGCTTACGGAATCGAGGACGTAATATGAACAAACAGTCGAACCAGCACCTGAAGTGGACTAAGGCTCACATCTATACATTAAAAGAAGCGCCAGCTGATGCCGAAATTCCATCTCATAAACTATTGATACGTTCGGGATTCGTAAAGAAGTTAGCTCCCGGGTTATACACCTATGGCATGCTGGCGTTACGGGCTATCCGCAAATTTGAAAATATCATTCGTGAAGAACTCGCTAAAGATGGCGCCATCGAAGTTTTAATGCCGGTGGTTCATCCCAAAGAGCTATGGATGGAAACTAATCGTTGGAATGAAATGGGCGCTGGCCTGCTGAAATTTAAAAACCGCAATGACCATGACTTTTGCCTCGCGGCGACTCATGAAGAGGCTGTGGTTGATTATGTTCGTCATGATTTAAAATCATATCGGGATCTTCCAAAAAATATATATCAGATTCAAACCAAATATCGTGATGAAATTCGCCCTCGCTTCGGTTTAATGCGTGGTCGTGAGTTCTCTATGAAAGACGCTTACAGTTTTGATGCGGATCAAGTTGGAGCCTTAAAAACATATGAGGCCATGTATGCGGCCTATCAAAGAATTTTTGATCGCCTTAATTTGCAATACCGTATTGTACAGGCCGATGCCGGTAATATCGGTGGAAGCCAAACGCACGAGTTTCAGCTTTTGGCTGATGCAGGTGAAGATGCACTTTTAGTCAGTGATACCACTCAGTTTGCTGCCAATATTGAAGTTTGCCCGGCCATTGATAGCGTAGCCTATACATCGCCTCATCAAGCTGAATTACCACTTGAGAAGTTTGCAACCCCTGGGCAAAAAACCATCGCCGATCTTGAAAAATTCACAGGAGTTGCGTCCAATGAACTGGTTAAAACTCTTTTCTTTGCTGCAAATGAGGATTTAAAGAATAATAAATCTTTAAAAGCTTTTGCAGTCCTTCTTCGCGGAAGCGATGAAGTAAATCCAATCAAACTTAAAAATATTTTAAAAATGGCAAATGCTCCGCTGATGTTAACAGATGCCGAGGTTCGAGAGGTTACTGGTGCGAGTCCGGGCTCTTGCGGACCAATTGTATTAAAGATTCCTATTTACGCCGATAACGGTATTCAAAATTTTAAAAATTATATCGTCGGTGCCAATGAAGATGGATTCCATTTTAAAAATGTTAATCATATAAGAGATTACCAAATTACACAGTTTGCCGATATCCGAATGGCTCAAGAAGGTGACAAATGCCCGGAGTCTGGCGGTAAACTAAAAGCTTTCCGTGGTATAGAAGTCGGGCATGTATTTTATCTTGGTCAAAAATACGCACAAAAAATGAATGGCGTTTTTTTAGATAAAAATGGTAGATCGCAATTTTATGAAATGGGCTGTTATGGAATAGGAGTTACACGTACGGTGCAGGCTTGCATCGAACAAAGCCATGACCAGGACGGTATTATTTGGCCAAAGGCCATTACACCTTTTCATGTACATATCTGTCATTTAGATCCGAAAGATGCGGCCGCAAGCGAGTACATTGATAATATGACAAAAGAGCTTGAATCTAAAAACATTGAAGTTTTTATTGATGATCGTGATGAGCGACCAGGAGTAAAATTTAAAGATGCAGATCTTCTTGGTTTTCCGGTTCGTGTTGTTGTCGGCAAAAAAGGTTTTGAGGCCGATCAAATCGAAGTGGTGCAGAGAAAAACAAAAGAAGTGTTTAAGTTGCCTAAGAATCAAGTCTTTCAAAAAGTTTTTGAGTTATTAAACTAGGAAGTTGCAATGAGTTTTTTAAAAAACCCAGTTATTTTAGCATTGGATGTGGATTCAAAAGACGAAGCTCTGAAAATTATAAATAACATCGGAGATTTAGTTGGGGCCGTTAAATTGGGACCAAGATTGATTTACCGTTATGGCGCTGATTTTATTACTGAAGTTGCTGGTCTTTCGCCAGTTTTTGTCGACAATAAATATTTTGATATTCCATCCACAATGCTAGCTGCCGTTCGCGCTAGTTTTGAGGCTGGGGCCACGCTGGTTACAGTTCACGCATTAGCTGGATCTGCGGCACTAAAAGAACTCTATAAATTAGAACAAGAATTGAATCAAATTCATCCATTTAAAATTTTAGCTGTCACAATACTGACGAGCTGGGAAAGGTCTTCAATGCCGGCCAGTCTCCAAACTTGGTCAATTGAAGATCATGTTAAAAGCTTAGCACAGGAAGTTCATAGCTCGGGTTTAAGCGGGCTTGTTTGTTCGGGGCACGAGTTGGAACTTCTAAATTATCCTAACATGTTTAAAGTAACGCCAGGTATTCGCTTAGATACTGATGTTGTTCAATCTGAAGATCAAAAGCGAGTGATGACTCCCAACCAAGCAATAAAAGCCGGAGCTTCCGCGCTAGTTATCGGTCGGCCAATTTTACAAGCGCAGAACCCGCGTGAAACAATACAGAAAATACTAGAAAGTTGTAATATATGAGAAAAAATAATTTTAAAAAAAATATTAAAGCACCATTGAAAGCTCAAAATAAACCACCGTCGCAAAAGCAAAACCACAGCAAGCCGGATAGGCCTTCATATCCCAAGACTTGGAGACAAGTTACAGGAACCCACGCCGTAAGTGAGCTACTGAGCACTCATCCTAAAAGCATCGAAGTTGTATTATTACAGGCTAACTGGCGCTCATCGGCTGAACTTCGTGTTTTAGCTGAAAAACTAGATAGTAAAAAAATTAAGATCGAAGAAAAATCAGATCAGCAATTGCAGGATATTTCAAGATCACATCAAGGGGCGGTGGCTTTTTCAAGCCTGGCTCTCGATTTTGATTATCAAAATTATAAATGGAGTCATCATGGTTTAGTTTTAGCTCTGGATGGAGTTGAAGACACACATAATTTAGGTGCCGTTTTAAGAACCAGTTGGCTGATGGGAGTTAATGGGATCATTATTCCCGAAGATCGAGCTGTGGGCTTAACTGCAACAGTTCACAAGGTGGCGTGCGGGGGTGTAGAACATGTGCCTGTACATCGCACCAATCAATTTGCTACTCCGTTTGAAAATTTAAAAAAAGCGGGATTCTGGGTTTTTGGTTTGTCACATAAAGCCGAAAAAACTATTTATGATCTGCAAATGCCCGAGAAAGTTATTTGGGTTTTAGGTGCTGAAGATAAAGGTTTGCGAACTCCTACAGAGAAAGCCTGTGACGAACTTGTCAGCATTCCACAGCTTTCGCCGAATGCCAGTTACAATGTTTCAGTTTCTGCTGCATTAGCATTGGGAGAAACTAAAAGACAGTGGATGAAAAAGTAAGTTGGACTGGACATCAACGAGTCTACTCACTAAACTGCAGTGAATGAATAGAATAAGTTACCTAAAATTTATATTATCTCTATTTTTTACATTTCTATTTGTAACTTCATCAGCGCAAGTTTTTATTCCTTTTTCCTTTTGGCAAAAATATATACCTCCGGTAGTAAATGTATTCACCGTAACTGATGCATCTTGGTCTGTTCCGCTGAACTGGAATAGTTCAAATAATAGTATTGAATGTATAGCTGGTGGCGGCGGTGGAAGCTCAGATGGCGGCAATGGTGGTGCTGGCGGCGGCGGCGGCGCTTATTCCAAAACTTTTAATACTACATTAACCCCGGGGGTCAGTACTTTAAATATTCAAATTGGAGCTGGCGGGGCAGGAACTGGTGGTGATTCATCAGTAGCCAACAACAGTGGGCCTGTAACTATTGTTCTGGCTAAAGGTGGAACC
>ERZ1292633.5241-Hain-H41-02um-R1-5241-length-11760-cov-7_pt1 | contig 11760 bp, 13 predicted proteins | sample MGYA00564406_ERZ1292633 | MGnify/ENA primary metagenome ERZ1292633 (study PRJEB36523, sample SAMEA6512639) | groundwater metagenome | collected 2019-01-08 | study: AquaDiva: Metagenomics assemblies of 32 groundwater samples
CGTTCGCGTGCCGGGCTGGCTGATCCCAACCGGCCTTACGGATCCTTCCTGTTCCTGGGACCAACCGGTGTAGGGAAAACTGAACTATGTAAAGCTCTGGCTGGATTTCTGTTTGATTCCGAAGACCATCTAATCCGCATCGATATGTCCGAATTTATGGAGAAACATTCGGTAGCTCGCCTGATCGGTGCGCCGCCGGGTTACGTCGGTTATGAGGAAGGCGGTTACTTAACTGAGATCGTACGCAGAAAGCCCTATTCCGTTATTTTGCTAGACGAAGTGGAAAAAGCGCATCCGGATGTATTCAATGTATTGCTACAAGTTCTGGATGACGGTCGCATGACGGATGGTCAGGGTCGCACCGTTGATTTTAAGAATACGGTTATCGTCATGACATCCAACCTGGGTTCTCAAATGATTCAGGAAATGTCCGGAAGTGAATATCAAGCAATCAAAGACGCCGTTATGGGCGAAGTAAAAACGCATTTCCGTCCAGAATTTATTAATCGCATTGATGAAGTCGTTGTATTTCATGCGTTAGATGAAATACATATTAAATCGATTGCCAGAATACAATTGAATTACCTGGAAACACGATTGGCCAAACTGGATATGAAACTTCAAGTCAGCGAAGCAGCGCTGGCAGCGCTTTCTCAAGCTGGTTTTGATCCAGTGTATGGCGCACGTCCTCTAAAACGAGCTATTCAATCGCAAATTGAAAATCCATTGGCCAAGGAGATTCTGGAAGGTCAATTTATTGCAAAAGATACGATTAAAGTTGATTTCAGTGATAACAAGATCAACTTTTCTAAATCAAATGTAGATATATCGATAGATTAAAGCGTAGCATCTAAGTCAGCAGCAAGAATAAAATATGCCGGAATACATGGTGAATATACTTCAACAATATGAGATTCGGGTAAAATGTATTATTTCTACTGGATAGATTGATATGTTTAAAGGTAGCTTGGTTGCTATCGTCACTCCGATGGATGAAGAGGGTGGATTAGATTTAGAGCGTTTCCGTTCTCTTCTTGATTTCCATATAGACCAGGGTACCGATGGCGTTGTAGTAGTTGGCACGACAGGTGAATCGCCAACTGTAGATTTTGATGAGCACCACTTGTTGATGCGCACTGCAGTTGATCATGTTGCTGGACGCATCCCGGTGATTGCAGGTACTGGCGCGAATTCAACGCGTGAAGCTATTGATTTATCGATTTATGCAAAAGACTCTGGCGTAGATGCCTGCCTCTCGGTTGCTCCTTATTACAACAAACCTACTCAGGAAGGGTTGTATCAGCACTTTAAGGCGATTGCAGAAGCAGTAGAAATTCCACATATCCTTTACAACGTTCCGGGTAGAACAGTTGCAGATATTCATAACAATACCGCACTACGCTTGGCACAGATTCCAAATATTGTGGGTATTAAAGATGCGACGGGAGATATTGGGCGAGGTTCTGACTTATTGTCACGTGCACCATCTGGATTTTCCATCTATAGCGGTGATGACGTCAGTGCATTAGCATTGCTGCTGTTAGGTTGTCATGGTGTCATTTCAGTCACGGCAAATGTAGCACCCAGAATGATGCGTGAAATGTGTATTGCTGCATTCTCTGGCAATCTAAATACTGCACGAGTGCTAAATCACAAGCTCCTGCGTTTACATATCGATCTGTTTGTAGAAGCGAATCCAATACCTGTGAAATGGGCTGTTGCACAAATGGGTTTAATCGGCTCTGGAATCCGCCTGCCGCTTACACCATTATCCGCTCAGTATCACCAGCTTATTCGAGAAGCCATGCAATCAGCCAATATCCATGATTTGAAGGAATAAGATGTCAAAAATGAAATGGCGAAAAGTAACCATACCGTCTCTGGTATTGGCGCTTTCATTGACAAATACAGGTTGTAACCTGTTTCCAGAAACTAAAACCATCGATTATAAGTCAGCAGGAAAATTACCTGCTTTAGACATACCGCCCGATCTCATCAAACCCGCTATTGATGAACGTTATTCAATCCCTGAACTCAGTTCATCAGGTAGCGCAACATTTTCCACCTATAGTAGCGAACGTGGCGGACAACAAACGGCTGCTGGCACATCCTCTTTTTTACCATCATCGATTCAGAATGTGCATATTGAGCGAGCTGGAACGCAACGCTGGCTGGTTGTACCGCAATCTCCTGAAACTGTATGGCCAATAGTAAAAGAATTCTGGCAGGAACTGGGTTTCTTGATCAAAATAGAAGTTCCGGAAGCAGGAATTATGGAAACTGATTGGGCAGAAAATCGCGCCAAGATTCCACAAGACTTTGTGCGCACTTTCCTCTCCACCTTCCTGGATAGTATTTACTCAACCGCCGAGCGTGATAAATTCCGCACCCGTTTAGAACGCAACGAGATAGGCAGTACCGAAATATATATCAGTCATCGTGGCATGAATGAGGTCCTGGAAGGAGGCAGCCTCAACCGGACAATCTGGCAACCACGCGCAGCAGATCCTGACCTGGAAGCTGAGATGCTATCTCGTTTGATGATGCGCTTTGGCGTAGAAGAAGAGAAAGCCAAGCTGGAGTTAACTACCGGCAAGAGTACTGCTCAAGAACGCGCCCACATTGACTCGGAAACAGGGAGCACTCTCGTCATTACTGAAGCATTCGATAGATCATGGCGACGTGTTGGCTTGGCACTTGACCGTATCGGCTTTACTGTTGAGGATCGCAATCGCGTAGAGGGTATTTATTTTGTGCGCTATCTTAGCCCCGATAAAGACAGCAAGAAGAAAAGCGATGACGAAGGCATCCTGTCAGGAATTATGTTCTGGCGTGGCGGGAATAAGGACGATGAAAAAGCAGCAAAATACCGCATACAAATTCATAGCACTGGGACCAATACTAGCAAAGTTACTCTGTTAAATGATGACGGAACAGAAGTAAATTCTGCTACTACAAGCCGCATTCTGAGACTTTTACATGAGCAGCTTAAATAAAATATGTGACTAGCCTACATGAGTGCGCTCAACAGTTAGTTTTATATTTTGCAGCAAACCTAAAGTAATAGAAAAACTTTCGACAACCAAACAAATAAAAAACCGCCTCTTCGGGCGGTTTTTTATCAGGCAAGAAGAAATTATTTTTTGCTGTCCGCTTCTCCGCCTTGCATAACCTTTTCATAGTTTGCTTTTTCTTGCTCAGGTAATGCCTGACTAGGCTTTCCACCGCACGCAGATAATGCTAAAGCCACCAAGAAGGCGGCCAGAAGAGTATATTTCATCATGTATTTTCCTTATAAAAAGTTCTTAAAAGTAAGTCCGGCAGTATATAACGAATTTAACAAATCATTCAAGCAAGTTTTGGCTAGAAATTTAACAAGTCTATATCTGCTGTCCGGATTATTAATCATTATTGGAATAAGAAAAACTCTACATATCCCATATGATTTTATAGCTTCTAAAAATTTATTTCTCACACTACGCTACGTATGATTCCAGAAACTGGAAATATACGCAGTGAGCGCAACAAAATAAAATCTTAGATGTTTTTTCTATTGACTAAAAATAAATAGCCCAACTTAATTTTTTAGTCAATCGACAATGCAATAATCTTCTTTTACGAAGGCTAATGGCTCAATAAAAGACTATTTTGTATTATCAGCAGGTTCTGAATCCCTGGGTGCATAAGCTGATGGAGGTGGTTTATCCATAGGATAGCCATCAAGACTTTTCTTGCCTTCACAAGCAGTTAACGATAATACTGCAAATGCAGCGGCAAAGAGTGAAAATTTAATCATTTAATCTCCCATATTCTTTCTATTTAGTTTATATGCAATAGCATAATTGAAGCCATTCAATTATACAATTTTGTATCCACTATTTAAACTACCACAAAACTTAAAAGACTTTATTCCGAACTTCTTAATCCGCTGATACCATTCGGAAAATATTTATCAAGATAATAGATAGCTCATTATAAACATCATATTAATATTATTAAACTAATTTCATAAAAAAGAAACCGCCCTTTACAGAGCGGTTTCTTTTTTATGAAATTAGAAAAATTCTTAAACTTTAAGAATCGACCGATACCTCATTACTTAGGTGTGCCCTCACGTTCATCCATAAAGCTTGGAGGATATTGACCTGGTTTTGGCTCACCGCATCCGACTAGAAATGAAGCTAAAAGAACAGCAATTAATAGAGAGTATTTCATATTCTAGATCTCCTATAATCAAAAATAAATTTGACGAAAATTAAATTATGTAAAACAACTCATCGGCCATTCAAATCAGAAAGACCACAACCTTAATACCAGAATAAAATAATACTGTCCAGAAAAATTCAAGTAAATTTATAAGATGCCAGACTATTTAGAGCTTCACATTGCCTGATTCTTACTTACGATATAACCATTAACATACCATTGATAAAGGATTTTCTCCGTCTCCTCGTCGATATGAGGAGACGGAAATAATTCCTGATTGTCAGCCAATTCAAGCAACATTTTGAATGTATTGCTACTCACTCTACAGACTTCACCATTGATAAAGAACTTATTATGGCTACTTAACATTCTACTTTTTAAGCCAAGCTGAACTCCATTTTCCCTAATCTGTTGCAAAAATACACATGGCGCCAGAGGTTCCATCGGTTGCTCAAAGAAAACATGTGACTTAGGTTCCGAAAGATAAATACCCAGAAAATTTTCGATATCATCGCGACTCCAGCTAATTTTCTTTAATATCGAATGCACCTGGGCTTGCATTGCCTCACTGATCTTTGATGGATGAGATTGCAATCGCAATCCTGGATCAGAATACCGGCCTTCCGTTTCTACCTTGTCTTGTAGATAAACAAGAAATTGTGTCATCACCTCATCATGACTGAGAGCACGGAAGCCAATGGAATATGTCATACAATCATCTTCAGCAATCCCGTTATGCGCATATTTAGGCGGCAAGTAAAGCATATCACCCGGTTTAAGAATCCACTCTTGCTCCGGTAGGAAATTTTTCAGTATTCTAAGCGGAGCGTCAGCTATGAATCGATCATCCTGCTGCGCCGATATCTGCCAACGTCGAGATCCCATTCCTTGCAATAAGAATACATCGTAGGAATCAAAATGTGGCCCGATCCCACCACCCTTGGGTGCATAGCTCACCATTAGGTCATCCAAGCGGGCATGCGGAATAAAGCGGAATTTCGACAATAAGTCACGCGCTGAAGGTAGAAAATGATTCACATCTTGCACTAGTAGTGTCCATTGCTTTTTAGGCAACTTTGCAAAATCATTGCTGCTGAGTGGACCATGTTTAAGATGCCACTTACTATTTTTCTGGATTACAAGGCGGGATTGCGCATCTTCATGACACGCCAGTTCCGTCAGTTCATCGCGCGTTAATAATCCGCCAAAACCAGGCAATGCATTCCTTACCAGCAAAGGCCGCTGTTGCCAATAATCACGTAAAAAGTCTTTAGGCGTAATTCCTCCCAAAGAAATCATCTTTATTTTATTAATGTTTAATCCCCCACAATTCTTCTAACCGTTTATCCCGTCCGCAATTGTTTCGATAATATGTATACCGCAGTGGGTTCTTAATGTAATAATCTTGATGATATTCTTCTGCGCGATAAAATTCCGTCACCGGTAAAATCTCCGTAACAATCGGTCGATTAAATCGCCCGGAAGCTGCCAGTGCCTTCTTTGAGGTTTCTGCCAGCTCTTTTTGATCAGAATCTCGGTAAAAAATCACACTGCGATACTGTGGCCCGACATCGCAAAACTGTTTGTTGATTGTCAACGGATCTATCGTTAGCCAATAGGCGGCTAGTAATTGGGAAAAACTAGTTTTTGTATTATCAAAATGAATTTTCACAGCTTCAACATGCCCGGTTTTGCCAGCAACCACCTGATCATAGGTTGGATTTGCCACGGTACCACCAATATAACCTGATGTAGTCGAAACAACACCTTGGATTTTATCAAAATCAGATTCCGTACACCAAAAACAACCGCCAGCAAAGATTGCTGTCTCTAAATTTTCCTCCGGTATTAGCGAAATCGTTGCCTCAGCTATTGGTTCATCCATCTGTCGGCAAGCATTCAATATCACTACAAACAACAATAACATAATCATAAAATTCTGTTGATGAATCCATTTCAACATAGACTTAGCCTCTAAGTGCCGGTAGTTGGTCTGTTTTTGGTACAAATTTTAACGCCAGTCCATTATTGCACCAACGCTCGCCTCTGGGTGGCGGACCATCCTTAAAAACGTGCCCCTGATGCCCCCCGCATCGTGCGCAGTGATACTCAGTTCGCAAAAAAATTAGTTGAAAATCGTGCTTAGTACCAATGCTTCCCGGAATAGGTTGGGTAAAGCTCGGCCACCCGCTTCCACTTTCATATTTATACTGACTTTCAAATAATGGCAAATAACAGGCAGCACAAATAAAAATTCCTTCCCGATGCTCATAATTTAATTCGCTGCTACCGGGTTCTTCGGTATTTTCTTCAAATAAAACCCGATAAGCTTCTGCTGACACCAGTCCGCGCCATGCTTTATGTGGTTTGTTGAGTGGCTCGATCACAGTCTGATTGATAAGATTTGCAACTGCTTGTGTTGATAATAATAATAAAAAAACGGGCAATGCGGTTATTCCACTGCATCCTCGGAGAAAGGTGCGTCGTTTCATAAAAACTCCTTCATATAATTCATGCAGTCAAATAACCTCATTGCATAAAAAACTCAAACAAGCTGATCAAGCAAGCTTCGTCCAGAATTTAAGATGCTTACCAAAAATTGACATCATTTTGATTAACTCCGCCATGCAGAATTATCTTTAAATCCTGTATCATCTCGGTTTTAAGATTATATCTTAGTCCACATGAAAATCACTTTTCTGGAATTTGAGCAAAATATTGCGGAATTTGAATCAAAAATAGAAGAATTACGCTTTGCCCAAGACGATTCCGCGTTGGATATCTCGGCTGAGATTGTGCGTTTACAGGCAAAAAGTCAATCTCTCACGAAAAATGTTTATGCAAAACTGACACCCTGGCAAATTTCACAAGTTGCCCGGCATCCGCAACGCCCCTATACGCTGGATTACATTGAGCATTTATTTGCAGATTTTGAAGAATTGCATGGTGACCGGAATTTTTCCGATGACCACGCAATTGTCGGCGGTATAGCACGATTTAACGGCCAGACCATTATGGTGATCGGCCATCAGAAAGGACGTGATACTCGGGAAAAGATTTATCGTAATTTTGGGATGCCCAAACCGGAAGGTTATCGTAAAGCACTGCGCCTGATGCGCTTGGCCGAGAAGTTCTCTATTCCACTCGTTACTTTTATCGATACGCCAGGTGCATATCCCGGTATTGATGCGGAAGAGCGCGGGCAATCAGAAGCCATCGGTAAGAATCTTTATGTTTTGGCGGAATTAAGAGTTCCCGTAATCTGCGTAATTATTGGAGAAGGCGGCTCTGGTGGTGCCTTAGCAGTCGCTGTCGGGGATGTCATCCATATGTTGCAATATGCCACCTACTCCGTGATATCACCGGAGGGTTGCGCATCTATCCTATGGAAAAGTGCAGACAAAGCACCTGAGGCAGCGGAAATCATGGGAATTACTGCTGACCGCTTGAAAACAATGAATTTAATTGACAGTATCATTATTGAACCAATCGGTGGCGCACATCGTGATTACCCAGCAATCATGCAATCGGTAAAAAATGTTATACAGGAATCACTCCGCAAGCTTCAGGATCATTCTATCGAATCACTTCTGGAAAAACGTTTAGATCGGCTTATGACATATGGCTCATTTAAGGAAGTCAAAGTCGAATAGCCTTTTATGTGATACGAAAGAAGTATTACTTGCACATATTAAACAGGGCAATCACTTAACTATTGCCTTGAGCGGGGGTATCGATTCCGTTGTATTACTTCACGTACTGGCTACGTTATCCAAACAACTGCAATTTACACTTTCTGCTGTGCATGTTAATCATGGTATCAGCATTAACGCAACACTCTGGAGCAGGTTTTGTTGCAATCTCTGCCACAGCTACGGCATTTCTATCTATGTCGCCTATCTACAGATCAAAAAAGAAGCAGGTACCAGTCTTGAGGCCATCGCCCGGGAAGAACGTTATCGCATATTCAGTCATATACAAGCAGATTATGTGGTATTGGCGCAGCATCTGGATGATCAAGCCGAAACTCTATTGTTACAATTATTTCGTGGTGCAGGCGTAAAAGGATTGAGTGCGATGCCAATTGTCAGAAAACAAGTTTCTGATGCAGCTCCGCAAATATTCCGGCCACTGTTAGAAGTTTCTCGTAGCCGAATTGAAGCCTATGCACGGCAACACAAATTAAATTGGATCGTCGACGAAAGTAATGACAGCATCACTTTCAATAGAAATTTCTTGCGTCATGAGATTCTACCCATATTAAAAACACGATACCCCAATTATCCAAAAACGCTGTTACGTACCAGTCGCCACTTGTCTGAAGCATCATTTCTATTAGATGAATTAGCTGAAATCGATAGTGCGTATTGTCGTGCTTTGGGAAAACTTCAAGTTGAAAATCTACGCAAGCTGAGCTTCCCTCGCGCCAAAAATCTTCTACGCCACACATTGCTAAAATACGGTGCAGCCCTTCCCAGCACAGCCAAAATAGAAAATATTCTGAATCAGCTTTTATCGATAGGCATGGACAATCAATTCCATATCAATTTGGGTGATACTGAAATTCGTTGTTATAAAGGTATCATTTATATGTTACCCGGGAAAACACCTTCCCAAGAACCCAAGCAATGCATATGGCGAGGGGAAGCCTACTTAGCACTCCCTCATTTACGCGGCACCATCCGATTTACTCAAGTAAAAAATCAAGGTATTAGCCAGCAAAAAATATTAAATGAACCAATCACTGTGCGCTCGCGTAGCGGCGGGGAACGTTTTACACCGGCTTGCAATCGTCCGCGCAGAAGCTTGAAAAATCTATTGCAGGAAACAGCTATCCCACCGTGGGAACGTATCACCATACCCTTATTGTTTTATGGTGAAAAGCTAATATGGGTACCGGGAATCGGCATCGACTGTGAATTTCAAGTAAATTCTGATGAAATAGGAGTTTTACCCACCTGGGATCCTGAGTAAATAATAAGAATTAAGCTATGCTAGACATTTATAGAAATATCACCACAATCGATCTATTTTTTAGGAAAACAGCATGATTCTAGTCACAGGGGGTGCAGGATTTATTGGAAGTAATTTTGTTCTGGATTGGTTAGCACAATCCGATGAAAAAATTATAAATCTTGATAAATTAACTTACGCCGGTAATTTACAAAATTTGTCCTCATTATCTAAAGATACGCGGCATATCTTTGTACAAGGAGATATTGGAAATACCCAGCTGGTTTCACAAATCCTGGCTCAGTACCAACCCCGAGCTATTATTAATTTAGCTGCTGAAAGTCATGTTGATCGCTCGATCCACGGCCCAGAAGATTTTATTCAAACCAATATTTTGGGCACATTTTACTTATTGGAAGCAGTACGCGCTTATTGGAATGAGCTTGAACCCATTGCCAAACAAAATTTCCGCTTTCTCCATGTTTCCACCGATGAAGTGTATGGTTCATTGACTCGAAACGAACCCGCTTTTACCGAAGAACATCGTTATGAACCCAACAGCCCCTATTCAGCGAGCAAGGCTTCCAGTGATCACTTAGTTCGTGCCTATCATCACACGTACGGCTTACCCATACTAACCACAAACTGCTCGAATAATTATGGCCCCTTTCAGTTTCCAGAGAAATTAATTCCCTTGATGATTGCTAATGCTTTGGCAAGAAAATCTTTACCAGTTTATGGGGATGGTCAGCAAATTCGAGATTGGTTATTTGTTACCGATCACTGCTCCGCAATCCGCCGTGTACTAGAAGCCGGTATTGTAGGAGAAACTTATAATATTGGCGGTTGGAATGAAAAACCAAATATCGAGATCGTGCAAACAATCTGTACTCTATTAGAAGACTCGTTTCCTGGCTCAGTTTTTCACAAGTTGATTACTTTTGTCAAAGATCGGCCAGGGCACGATCGCCGCTACGCAATTAATGCAATGAAAATTGAGCGTGAATTAAACTGGAAACCAGCAGAAACGTTTGAGACGGGAATACGTAAAACTATTCAGTGGTATCTGAATAATCAGCAATGGATAGCTGATATTCAAACCGGCACGTACCGCGAGTGGATAGAAAAAAACTATCTCGGGTTACTGAAATGAAAATATTACTATTCGGCGGAAAAGGTCAAGTGGGATGGGAACTGCAGCGCAGTTTGATTCCCTTAGGCGAATTAGTCGCTTTAAATTCGACAAGCGAAAATTTTTGCGGCGATCTAACTAATCTTGCAGGCATCAAGCAAACTGTACGGAAAATTGCGCCAGATATTATTGTTAATGCAGCAGCCTATACAGCCGTCGATAAAGCTGAAAAGGAACCAGAATTAGCTCGAATTCTTAATGCAGAGGCACCTAGCGTACTGGCACAAGAAGCCAAGCAATTGAATGCTCGGTTAATTCACTATTCCACTGATTATGTTTTTAACGGCACTGGTAACCAACCATATCTTGAAACCGATCCTACGGATCCTCTCAATGTTTACGGCAAAACTAAGTTGGAAGGTGAAACAAATATTCAGTCATCTGGTTGTGCGCATTTAATATTTCGTACCAGTTGGGTTTATGCTTCTTATGGAAATAATTTCATTAAAACAATTCTCCGCTTAGCGCAGCAGCGAGATAAATTAACGATAGTCAATGATCAAGTTGGATCACCAACAGGAGCAGAATTAATTGCTGATGTCACTGCTTACGCTATACATACATTAAAATACAATCCCGAGGTATCCGGTTTATACCACTTAGTTGCAAGCGGGTGCACATCTTGGTTCGACTTTGCCAAATTCATTTTAAAGCATGCTGAGCAAGCAAACATTCCACTCAAAGTTCCATCTACTGCACTGCAGCCACTAAAGAGTGATGACTACCCATTGCCTGCAGAACGCCCACTTAATTCGCGTTTAGATACTCGTAAGCTAGAAAATACCTTTGATCTAATTCTTCCTGAATGGCGAATTGGGGCATCGCGTACACTCACTGAAATATTAGATAAGTAACATTTTGGAACAATACGAAAAAAGTCCCAAAGCAAGACCACAGGAAATCACGAGCTAAATAGAAATCACTGTTATCTAAAATTCCATACATTTTCGGATAAAATACCAAGTATTATTTGGCTAAATCGTTTTGTAAACAAATCGGATAAACCTTCATGCGGTGTAAAATCGACTAGTGTCTCAGCCTCTATGATCTCTCGTGCCACATATTCCGCATTGCCCATTTCATCAGCCAACCCCAAATCAATACTTTTTTGTCCGGTCCACACTATGCCGCTGAATATTTCCGGTGTATTTTTTAAACGCTCACCCCTTCCTACTTTCACTACCTGAATAAATTGCTCATGTATTTCACGTAATAAAGATGTAGCGTGCGCCTTTTGAGCAGGATCCATGGGTGTAAAAGGATCCAAAAAACCCTTATTTTCCCCAGCAGTTAATAAACGTCTCTCCACGCCTAGTTTTTCTAAAGTTCCTGTAAATCCAAAACCATCCATCAATACACCAATTGAGCCAACCAGGCTCGCTTTATCAACAAAAATTTTATCTGCAGCT
>ERZ1292633.5242-Hain-H41-02um-R1-5242-length-11759-cov-5_pt1 | contig 11759 bp, 10 predicted proteins | sample MGYA00564406_ERZ1292633 | MGnify/ENA primary metagenome ERZ1292633 (study PRJEB36523, sample SAMEA6512639) | groundwater metagenome | collected 2019-01-08 | study: AquaDiva: Metagenomics assemblies of 32 groundwater samples
TCCTCAGCTATCGCCTGTGTACCACCTGCCATAAAAGCAACGACTAACATTAATGCAATTAATAATGCTCTCATAATCTTTCACCTCCATGAAATTGAATTTAATAAAAACATCTCCTTTTCACCAGAGTTTGTGCGTTTCCTCTTGTTTTTGTTCTTCTTCAGCATAAACAAAATTACACGCACACTTCATTAGAAGCAACTACTGAATCAACTATCCTGAAAATTTCTTATTCAACATACTTACTGAAACATCTACTTTTCACTAAAGTTTGTGCGTCCTTTCCCTCCTCCTTTCACGGTTATGGTATAAAAGTTACAAAAAGATAATATTTGAAATGTAAAATACACGTGTGCCATAATTAAAACTCGACTATTAATTCAAAATTTTATAAGGCAAACAGCCTGTCTTCACAAAGAGCGTCATCATATATAATAACTCTTTTTTAGAAAGCCAAGGCCTTCAATCTAATCGCCGACGAGTGAATTTGATATGAAAAAGTTTTGGAGAGGATTTGCATCCTTATTTATAGAAAAGCAAAAAACTAAAACAGCCTAATTCCCTCCCCACCACTGTAAAGAAAATCAGGACAAGTCACATACAAAGACTTTTGGAGATAATATATAAAACAATCATTTGATGTCAAGTCTTTTTTTTATCTTTTTACTTCATTATTTTACTGTTGCAGGACTACATCTTATAGCAATCCTGACATTCACTTTGCTTAAATCAAACAAGTTTGGGCTGAAAATGCTATGAAAATACTACAAAAAGGATCAAGAAACTAATCTACATTTTCAGCACCCTTCTTTGCCTGAACTATAATTGCCTGGGTAAGATGTGATGGAACTATATCATAATGTGAAAGCTCCATCGTATATGAGCCTCTGCCACTTGTCATTGACTTCAGTTCTGTTTCGTAATTTTTAACCTCATCCATGGGAATACTAGCCTGTACAACCTGGAGGTCTCCATACGAATCCACGCCCTGTACACGCCCTCTCCTTGAGGAAAGGTTACCTGTTATTTCACCCATAAACTCAGAAGGGATGGTTACCTCTATGTTAACTACAGGTTCCAGTAAAACCGGCTTTGCATCTTTAAAAGCCAGATTAAATGCCTTCGATGCTGCTATCTTAAACGCAGCTTCCGAAGAATCAACATTATGAAAAGAACCATCGTATAATGCGACTTTAACGTCCACTATCGGGATATTGCTTAAAACCCCTTTTGCTATTATCTCTCTTAAGCCCTTTTCTACTGCCGGAACATATTGAGAGGGAATTGAGCCCCCAACTATTTCACTCACAAATTCAAAGCCCCCACCCCTCTCTAATGGTTCTATACGTAAATAAACCTCTCCATACTGTCCCCTTCCTCCGGTTTGCTTTTTATGTTTATATTGTGAACTTGCAGTTGACGTAATCGTTTCTTTGTAGGGAATCTTTGGCTGACTGGTCTCTACATCTATATCGAAGCGGCTTTTTAATCTACTCAATATTACATCCAGATGCAAATTGCTTATTCCTGTAATAACCAGTTCATGCGTCTGCACATCCCTTGAAACTCTAAATGTACTGTCTTCTGCTACCAACCTGTTTAACGTCTCACTTATCTTTTGTTCTGCCCCGCGGCTCTTAGGCTTAATGGCCAGAGACACCATAGGATTCGGAAACTTGATATCCCTGAATTTCACAATCGCATGAGGATCGCATAATGTATCTGAAACAGATATATCTTCGACTTTTGAAATTGTAACAATGTCACCTGGAATGGCCCCCTTTATTTCCTGCTGCTCCTTGCCGAAAGTCTTAAACATGTGCCCAATCTTTTCATTCTTCTTTGCACGAACGTTATAAATTTCCGGATGTCCTTCCAACATCCCCGAAAATACCCTGAAAAAGCTCAGCTTGCCAACAAAAGGGTCCGTAATTGTTTTAAATACCTGCGCGCTGAAAGAAGCGCTCTTTGAGACCTCCACCTCTTTTTCTTCCCCTTCTATACTGACGCACATCCGTGCCAAACCTTTTTCAGGTGAAGGAGTAAACCTTGCAATTACATCCACAATCTCTTCGACACCCATACTCTCCTTATTTTCGCAGCATAAAATCGGTACAATACCACCTGAAGCAATAGCTGTACTGAAGCATCCCTTAAGTTTTTCAATCTCTATTTCCCGTCCTTCCAGATACTTTTCCAGTTGTTCATCGCACACAGAAACAATTGCTTCAATCAATTTCTCACGGCTGCCGTTAACATCGCCAATCACATCACCCGGTACTTCATCAGGCAGGTCTAAGATATCGACCACTCCCTTAAACCCTGCCCCATGACCTACAGGTAACATCAGGGGTAAACACTCAGGGCCAAACGCATTCTGGATGGAATCCAGAAGTGATAGGAAGTCAATATTTTCACCATCCATCTTTGTGATTACGATCATTCGAGCTAACCCCGCATCCCGGGCAATATTCCACATTTTTTGAGTATTTACCTGGATTCCACTTGTAGCCGCAATCGCCACTATTGCAGTTTCCACAGCGCTTAAGGCGCCTATCGCATTGCCTATAAAGTCAGGATATCCCGGTGTATCAATTATGTTAATCTCTCTGCCCCGCCAATTGCAATGCAGGATTGAGGAATCAATAGTTGTTTTTCTTTCTTTTTCTTCAGCATCAAAATCTGAAATGGAAGTGCCATCATCAACACGGCCTAAACGTTTTGTAGCTCCTGACTTAAACAATATTCCTTCAACCAGCGAAGTCTTTCCCGACGCACCATGTCCAACAAATGCCACGTTTCTAATATCTTTCGTTTCATATTGTCCCATCGTATGCATCCATAGTAAGTTGAGGTAATCAATTTGTTCTAACTTTTTCAGGGTGAATATCGAATTTTAGATGACCCGTCCTGAAATAGGTTGACACGTTTTGTACAGCCTGATCGGAAGGAGGCTGGCGCCAAGCGTTCGGGCGGGGACGATGTACTCCAGAAACTAACCTGTCCGCTTTTGATGTTTACATACATTTATTGCCTCCGATAACAAGATATTACCCGTATAGAGCGCTTTACCTATAATCATCCCTTCAAGAGGAAAAAGACTTAACTTTCTCACATCTTCAATAGATGAAACACCTCCAGATGCTATAACCGGCATATTAACATTCTTTGTAAAGTTCAAAATACTTGAAAAATCTGGCCCCTGCAGCATCCCATCTTTTGCTATATCCGTAAAAATAACGGCTACAGGATTTGCCTTCTCTATTTCCCTTGCAAAGTCTATAGCCGTACTGTCTGAAACAGATGTCCACCCTTTAACGGCAACCATACCATTCTCCGCATCAATCCCGACGGCTATTTTTCCAGGAAATTCAGAACACAGTTCAAAGAGCCACTCCTGTGAGTCAAGCGCCCTTGTCCCTATAACAAGCCTGTCAATCCCCATACCAATCAATTCTTCTACGACTTGCTTATGCCTGATACCTCCTCCGACCTGTATGTGTACGTCCACATTTTCTTTAATCTGCTTTATGATATGCATGTTTTTAGGCTCACCATCAAATGCCCCGTCAAGATCAACAACATGGATATATTCCGCCCCTTGCGTCTTCCAATCTTTAGCAACTTGCACAGGATTATCCGAAAAGACTGTCTCATGTTCCTTCTTTCCCATAGACAGCCTGACGCATTTCCCGTCTTTTAAATCTATTGCAGGCATAACTAACATAATTACGTCTCTGAAATTCTACAAAGATGAGCTTAGCTCTGTAACTTATTGACACTAAAGAACCGCCCAATCGTGAGCGAAGCGAACTAAGTTAGCTGAGTCTATAATTCACCAAAGTTTTTGAGAATCATCAAACCATAATGTTGACTCTTCTCGGGATGAAACTGCATTGCAAAGACATTATCTAACGATATCATTGATACAAATGCGGCGCCGTATTCAGTTTCAGTAGCTACGACATCACGTCGGTCAGGAACTACATAATAGGAGTGTACAAAATACATATATGGATTATCCGGCAGGCCTTTTAAGATAGGCACCTCTTTCTTTACTCGTATCCTGTTCCACCCCATATGAGGTATTTTTAATTTCTGGTTGCTTCCGCCAGGCAATGTCTTAAACGATTCTGCCGCCTCTCCCTGCCACTCTGTATTGTTCACATTCAGCCTGTCAGGTTTGAATCTTACCACCTCGCCAGACACTATGTTCAGGCCTTCGTGTTTGCCGTCCTCATAACTCCTGGTAAAAAGCAATTGAAGGCCGAGGCAAATCCCCAAAAAAAAATTACGTTTCTTTATGTGATTTATTATCGGTTCTACTAAATTCCTTTCCTGCAGACCATCCATCGCATCTTTAAAGGCGCCGACACCCGGCAACACAATCTTATCAGCTTTTTCTATTATCTCAGATTTATCCGTTACTACTGATTCAAAGCCAACTTTTTCGAATGCCTTTTCTACACTCCTTAGGTTGCCCATTCCATAATCAATAATCGCTATCATTTCTCTGTCAAAACAACAATTTCTACACGTCGATTTTTCGTTTTGCCACTCTTATCTTTGTTGCTTGCGATAGGCTGATATTCTCCGAAACCGGCAATATATAACTTTTTGGGGTCCAGATGACACTTGTCTTCAAGAAAATGAAGTACATCTGCCGCCCTTAAAGCAGAAAGTTCCCAATTAGACGCGTAAAGGTTTTTTGTACGTTTAATGGGATCACTATCAGTATGCCCCTCAATCCTGATAGCCTCATTTGGAAAATCTTTTTTAAGCACATTGCATACTTTAGTCAAACTATCTTCTGCTGTTTTTTTCAGTTTTGTATGGCCAGAATTAAATAAAATTGACGAGGGCAGCATAACTGAAATCATACCATCCTTAATCCTGACAGACGCACCGGAACCCTTTAACTTCTCCTCCATACTACGCCTTGCATTCTCTAATCTGTCCCTCTCTTCAACCAATTTTGCCTTTTCCTGTTCGCTTAAATTATATTTACTATCCAAATCATCTCTTTCCCCTTGCAACTCTTCTATTCTTTGAGACATTGATATTTTTTCTTGCCGAAGACTTTTCAGTTCTGCACATCCAACAAAAAGAACCATCAATGACAAAAAGAGACACCTTATAAAACCTGATTTAAACCTCATAAACACCTCCATTCTCTAAAATCCAATTCCTAAAAGTTAGAAAGACTTTTGCCTAAGTTAAGCAATTTTTTTGGTTTATGTTAATAAATTAAGAGAAAATGTGTAAATATACATCTAAATATTCATCAAAAATCCCAACAAAATAATCTTTAAATAATAAACATATAAAAGCTGCCAGCGATAAAAATGGACCGTAAGGAATCACATTACCCCTTTTTAAAATAAGCCTAGGCATGCCAAACAATAACCCAAAGAAAGGGGCTAAAAAGAATGTTGCAACGGCAAGCTTCCACCCTAGAAATCCCCCTATCACACCCATAAGTTTCACATCGCCAAAACCCATTGCATCTTTTTTAAATACTAACTTACCAAAAACACCACATAGAAAAATCAATCCTCCCGAAACCAGTATTCCTTTCAACGATACCAGTAAAGAAGCTATCCATTGGTTAGCGCTATTATCAAAATACCCTAATGAGCTGTTCAAATTATGAAACCCCGTACACAAAAGAGCGGCTATAAGCGCCAAAACCAACCCGGTATACGTAATTTCATTTGGTATAATATGAAGTCTCATATCTATGAAAGAGCCAACAATAAGAAGACAGCAAAAGATTATGTATAAGATATAAGCACATATCAGATCACCACTTAACATTAACACACTATGAAATAGAAGCAAAAAAACAAGACCTGTTATGGCCTCTACTATTGGGTATTGAACCGATATCTTACTCTGACAATGCCTGCATTTACCCCTTAGAAAGAGATAGCTTAAAACTGGAATATTATCATACCACACTATATGCTTACTGCAATAAATGCATTTAGAAGCCGGCCATACTATTGAGATTCCTTCGGGTATTCTATAAATACATACGTTTAAGAAGCTTCCAACAACGAGTCCCAGGCCAAATATCCATAGTTGTATTAATAAAACGCTTTGTAAGCTCAAGTTTTCCACTTTTTAGATTAGTGTGTTATCTTAATAGAACGTTACTTCGTTTTCAAGTAGAAATATCTTTTATTTCAATCTCTACATTTTCTCTGTACATCACACCATTATAGTTAGACAAGTTATTTGTTTCGTTCTGGAACGGATGCCTGAGAACATAAGCAATGGAATAATTTCCGTTATTTCCCTTAAGCGCCTCAATCTTATCCCCCATACCAAATGCAACTGCCTTGAATGACACGTCTCCCTGCCGCACATAGAAACCCAAATGTTTACCATTAACGCCAAAACGACGTATCTGACCAACTATACTTATATCTCTGGTGGCAAAAACAGGAACAGGGTTGCCTTCTCCATGAGGCAACAAGCATTTTAATTCTTCTAACAAAGACCTTGAAATTGATGACAACTTAACTTCAATATCAATATTTTGTACAGGTATTAAATCTTCTTTTTCCATCTGCCCTATTGAAATAGTATTAAATATCCTCTTAAACTCTGAAATATCTTTTTTCAATATTCTCAATCCGGCGGCTTGTGCATGACCTCCGAATGAAATAAGCAACTTCCTGTCTGTGAAAAATTCCTGACATTCTACTAACGCATTGTGTAAATGAAAATTAGGAATAGACCGCGCAGAGCCATGCCCTACTTCACCATCAATCGCAATTATAATGACCGGCCTGTAAAATTCAGATGCCAGCCTTGAAGCCACAACCCCTATCACCCCCTGATGCCAGTTGTCATCGGATATTATAATTGCCATATCAGAGTTGAAATCTACATCATTTAATATTTTCTTTCTTGCAGATTCCAATATATCGCTTTGTATTTTCTGCCTTTTTTTATTTTCACCTTCTAAATATAAGGCGATCTCCCTTGCTGTTTCTTCACGCTTCGCAGTCAACATTTCAACACCATTTTTTGCATTTCCCACTCTGCCGGCAGCGTTGATTCTCGGCCCTAAACAGAACCCGACATGATGTGAATAAATCTTTTTATCCTTAAGCCCTGCAACTTCTTTTAATGCATTAATTCCCGGATTATCAGAATGCTGCAGAGAGCGAAGGCCATATTTTGCCAATATCCTGTTTTCCTGCTTTAAGGGAACTACATCTGCAATTGTACCTAATGCTACTAATCCCATCGCATTCATAAGAAAATCTTTAAACTCATTTGCAACTTTCTTGTTACCTGTCCGACCAGCACGCACAGACAAATGATCAGCACTGGTTGAAGCGCTTTGTCCCAGCGCCCAGGCAAGCATGAAGGCAACTCCAACTCCTGAAAGCTCCCTGAATGGATATTTTGAAGCGGCCAGTTTCGGATTAATCAACCCGAAAGCGCTATCGCAACCACTTTGACACCGTTCCCCTCCTCCAGCCTCCGGCAGTTCGCCACATGGTTCGTGATGGTCGGTAATTATGAGATCAATCCCTTTTCCCCTGGCAAATTTAGCTTCCTCAAAAGAGTTAACACCACAATCAACCGTGATAATAACCTTTGTGCCGGTTTCGCATAGCATCCCGATTGCCTCTATGCTTAAACCATAGCCTTCATCTAAACGGTCCGGTATGTAATAATCGATTGTAGATTTCTGATTCCAGTATAATCGGGAAAGAGTCTCAAGGCACTGTACCATCAATGCAGTAGCAGAAATACCATCAACATCATAATCACCGTACACAGTGATTTTCTCGCCTTTACTTAATGCATCTATAATCCTCTTACTCGATTTTTCGATATCAGGCAGCAGCATTGGATCACTAAGCAAAGACAAATCTGATTGCAGAAAAGTCCTGGCAGATGCTACATCGGCAAGACCTCTATTAATCAACATTTGTGATAATACTGGAGAAATACGAAGTGAATCAGAAATCTTCGTTTGAAGATCTATATTCAAAGGCGGGAGAATCCATTTCTTTTGTGACAATTCCTGGATGGCCATTCAGTTTATAATTGGCAATTTGCCGATTTATTGATTTAGCAAGCCGGTAGGAGCCGTCTCCTGACGGCGAAATCGCCAACAGGAGTTGGCTCCTACCTTTTAAAATTATGATTTGGATAAGATATCCTGAATTCTGTCAATAAATGACTGATTGGAATAGTCCTCTTCCGAACAGGGGTTAACTACGTAAAAGGGCACATCGCATCCAAGAGCAATCATTCTCTCTTTACATTCTTCAATCTCTTTAGGCGTATGACGTTTATGTACGTTAATAACAACAAAATCTATTTTATTGAGCAACAGTTCTGCAGACCTCTTTATTTTTTCTACCGAGGGAGATGCAACCAGAACCGCTACATTCGCATCATGAACGCGAAGAAAACTATTGCCTTCAATCACCAGATTATGTTCTTTGTCAAAACAGGCCAGCGCTGCTTCGATACCAATCTTCTCCACATCCGAGTCAGATTGCAACCAAACCACTTTACAAGCGCCTGCAGTTGACAACCGATCAGTGTCTTTTCCTTTTTCCCTTATAATGTCATCGCTTGTTAAAATCTTAAAAGGTTCATACCCATCATCACACGTATCACATTCTGTATGTCTGGGACAAGAACCTTCGTGCCTTATTGTAATTTTTAAGGCGCTCCAGAGCTTCTTATAATGACATAAGTCAAGCGAACTTCCTATTGTTTCACAAGAAGTATTACCTGCATGTTGGAATATACGTCTATATTTCGTATCAACTATTTCTTCCTCGTTAAAAGAAAATGTACGATTTGACAGCATCCTTAAGATATACGATGCGACAGTAGTCTTACCTACTCTACTTGCAGTTCCAGCAACTACGATGGTCTTCATTTGTAAAATGCTACGAATTCATATTAAAATTAAAATAACAAACCTAACTACCTGTTTTCAAAAGATCTTCGTATTCGTTCATAAAATACCTGATCGTAGATAACACGGGATTTGGCGCAGTTTGCCCAAGTCCACATAAAGATGCGGTTTTTGTAACATCAGCCATTTCTTTCAAATCTTCTATATCACTTCTGCATCCATTCCCTTCGGTTATTCTTGTCAATATATCCAGCATCTTTTTTGTTCCGACTCTGCAAGGCACGCATTTACCGCAAGACTCATCTTGTACAAATTCCATAAAATATCTTGAAATATCAACCATTGACGTATCGCTGTCCATAACAATTAGACCTCCGGATCCCATAATAGCGCCAACTTCCTTTACCGTTTCATAATCAATTGGTAAATCCAGGTGTTCTGCAGGCACACAACCACCTGAAGGACCTCCCATCTGCGCCGCCTTAAATTCACGACGGCCAGGTATGCCGCCTCCTATGTCAAATATAATCTCCCGTAAAGTTGTGCCCATCGGAACCTCGACCAATCCTGTATTTTTTACCTTTCCCGCCAGTGCAAATATTTTAGTTCCCGTGCCATTTTTCGTGCCAAGCTGTTTATACCATTCCGAACCCTCAGAAATAATCACCGGTATATTAGCGAACGTCTCTACATTATTAATATTAGTTGGTTTATCCCACAATCCGGAATTCGCAGGAAAAGGAGGACGCGGACGCGGCATTCCCCTTTTACCTTCGATTGAAGCAATTAAGGCTGTCTCTTCACCGCAAACAAAAGCGCCTGCCCCCATTTTAATCTCCAGATCAAAGTTAAATCCAGACCCAAGGATATTGTTTCCAAGTAAATTAAGTTCCCTGGCTTGTGAAATCGCATTCTTAAGATGGTCAACTGCAATTGGATATTCAGCCCGAACGTAGACAAAACCTCTTTCCGAACCAATTGCGCGTGCGGCAATAAGCATCCCCTCGATTACTGCATGAGGATCACCTTCCAATACTGCTCTATCCATAAATGCCCCGGGATCACCTTCATCAGCATTGCATATTACATATTTAATATCGCCTTTCGCCTTCCTGCAAAATTCCCACTTAAGCCCCGTTGGGAACCCGGCGCCGCCACGCCCCCTCAAACCTGAATTTGTAATCTCATTAATTATATATTCCGGTTCAAGGTCAAAGAGAGCCTTTGCAAAAGCCTCATATCCTTTTCTGGCTATATATTGTTCTATATTATTCGGATCAATTACTCCACAGTTTCTAAGAACAATCTTTTTTTGTTTACTATAAAAAGGGATGTCCTTTAAATAAGGTATTTTTTTACCGGCTTCTGCATAACAAAGTTTACTTATAACATCACCCTTTAAAACTGTACTGGAAATAATATCCGGAATAATATCAACTGTAACCCTGCCATAAAAAACTCCGGGAGGTTCAATAGTCATCACAGGCGCCCTTGCGCATAGTCCCTGGCAGCCGGTCTCTATGACCTCAACCTTGTCTTGCAGTTTTTGTTTCTTAATCTGCTTTCTAAATTCATCGTATACCTCTTCAGCGCCCAAGGCACGACAGCCGGTCATACAGATAGATACTTTAACCGTATCCCGTTTGTGCTTTTTATCATGAGACTTTCTCATAGAAACCAGGTCATCATACGACTTCAAACTTTTCAGCATTTTATCTCCTAAGCATTATCACCTGAATACCTGTCAACAATATCCATCACAGTATCAGTAGTCAGCTTGCCATAATATCTATCATCTACCATCATTACCGGTGCAAGAAAGCATGTTCCTATGCAAGCTACTGTTTCCAAAGTAAATTGATAATCTGCCGTCGTCTCTCCTTCGACTACGTTTAATTGCTCCTTTACCTTTTGTTTGACTTCATTCACACCCTTTACATGACATGCGGTACCGGTACAAATTTTTATTGCATGTCTACCGCGAGGTATAAAAGTAAATTGTGAATAAAACGTGACAATGCCAAATATCCTTGTCAACGGAACATCCATTAATCTTGATACCTCTTTTAATGCCTGTTTCGGTAAATATCCATATTCACCCTGCGTTTGCTGCAAAATTGCTATCAGGTTAGAATCATGGTCATTGCCATATTCTGAAACAATTTTCCTCACAGTCCTTAAATCTATGGTTTTTTCTACCACATCTCCTCCTTAATGAAATTAACGCCATACAGGGTTTTAGAAGTAAATTTACTCTACTTCAGCCTTACAGCGGGCAGTCGCTTAAGTCTCTTATTTTGAGGATCCACTTCAATACCAACGGATTCTAAAGCTGTCACACCTAAAATTGGTTCAACTTCGTCCTTTCCAAAAATGACTGTTGCCCCAACGCATTCACCCATAAATTCAATTTGAGCAACCCCTACATCCATGGCCTGTTCAGTACCATCAGCAAGTTCGTAAGTTCGTTTTCCACGAGGTTCAATCCCTATACTCTTTAGATGATTTGCAGGAACCATGCAATCGATGGAACCGGTATCCACCAAAAACAATCCTTCCCAGCGTCGTTCAGGATTTCCAGGGTTACATACTTCCACCGTTACTTGTACTATTTTCCCTATCCTTTCTTCTTTATTCGTGGCTTCATTATTTATAAAATCACAAGTATTTCTTGCCGGTTCAATCCTGCTCACCTGAATGACCCGTCCGACTCTGCACCCGCCAGAATGACTTTGTCGGGCTGGCGGGCGGGCGAAGTCTGGCAGGCAAAGCTGACTAAGCTAAGCTCAGCTTTGGCTTAGCTCTGTAGATTGAACCTTACGTTTTTTTATTCATATTGAAAATTTTAAATATCCCC
>ERZ1292633.5243-Hain-H41-02um-R1-5243-length-11758-cov-8_pt1 | contig 11758 bp, 10 predicted proteins | sample MGYA00564406_ERZ1292633 | MGnify/ENA primary metagenome ERZ1292633 (study PRJEB36523, sample SAMEA6512639) | groundwater metagenome | collected 2019-01-08 | study: AquaDiva: Metagenomics assemblies of 32 groundwater samples
CATCACGGCATTTGAACAGGCCGTCGTTTTGTTGGTAGCTTCTCCCAATTTTATGATCTGAACAGCCGAAGCGGCATAAACGCCGAAATGCAGATGCGGTCCTGTCGCATAGCCTGTTGCCCCACTGTAGCCTATAATTTGTCCAGTTGATACAGATTGCCCAGTTGAAACATTGGATTGCGAAAGATGGGCGTATAAAGTTGCAAGACCGTTACCGTGTTTTATCACTACCCATCTCCCATAGGAGTAACAACCGCGCACTGAGTCGGTGTTTCCGATTGCAAAAACAGTACCGGTAAGCGACGCTCTTATTGGAGTGCCAGTTTGAGCCCGAAAGTCAATGCCGTTATGACCCTTGCCCGCGTAGCCTCCGGAACGCGCAAAATCCGTATTTCCAAAATACTGCGTTACTTTCACATTATCGAGCGGCCAGCGGAGAATTCCCTTCCCCGCGGACGGAATTAATGATGGATCGACGGCATATTGCAATTTGCCTTGAAGATCGGAAAGCGCGGCTTCGAAACTTGCCTTGGCCGCCTGTTTTTCTGCCAGAATAGACTGAAACGTTGATTCTTGCGATTTCGTCTGCGTCAAAAGATCATTTTGCGCCTTGCGAGTCGCATCAAGCGAACCCTGCTCGGCCAAGAGATTGTTTTGTTCTCTTACGAGCTCGGCTCGTTTTTTTTCTGTTGCGGTTTTTGTATTTGAAAGAGATTGCTTTTGCAGAGCGAGTTGCCCGATCTCTTTTTGCATGGCTCCCTGCAAGGTATGCATGGCTTCCATGTCGTTCCAAATACTCGTTATGTTGTCGGAGGAGAATATGACAGTTGCAAGCGTCTTGTTTTCGGTTTCGTGCAGACGGCGAATTATTTCTGCGATACCCGCTTCCTCTATGCGAATCGAATCTTGTTTATCCTCGATATTTTCCGAGAGAGATTTTATTTGAAGCTGAAGTGTCTTTATTTTATTCTTCGTCACGCTGATCGATGCAATGATTTTTTTGCGCTGAATGTCGAGCTGACTTATAGTATTTTTAAGTGTTTGTTTTTTTGTTCCTATATCCGTCAATTGTTTCTCATACGCGGCTATCTCTTTGTTCAAGATCTCAATTTGCGCGCTGTTGCCCTCAATTTCCGCGCGTATCTCACCCACAGTTTCTCCTGCAGTTAAGACCGGCAGAATCAATACGCACAGCACTACTGCGATTAGTGCAGACCATTTATTGGAATGTTGCGCCATATTAGAGGACATCTAGCGCCGCATCAATACGCCGATTTATAGTTTCTCTTCCAATGATGGCGGCGACAGTAAATGGATCAGGGCTCTTTTCTCTGCCGGTAATCGCATAGCGCAGGGGCCACAACACTTGGGCGCGTCCTTCTTTTTCCGCATAATCCCATATCGCATTTTTCACCTGTTCGGCCGTGATTTCTTCCGAAAATAAAACAGAAGTAAGTATCTCTCTAATGCGGGATAAATGTTTTTTTGCCGTATCGGCCCCGCTTCCCTTTCCTGGAATTTTTTCCGGATCGAGTTTCGGTTCAGAGAAAAAATAATCAAAATCCTCTTTTACGTTCTCAAACTCGTGCCATACGCTGATACGTTCTTTCACGAGCGGTAAAATTTTTCCCGCGATATCTTTGCGCCATGATGGAGAGCGAGCCAGCATTTCATCCAAATACTGATTGTCGGGGATCAAAAGCATGTACTCTCGATTCAGCCAATCCAATTTTTTGAGATCAAAGATCGCGCCGCTCTTGTGTACGTCGCCTATATCAAATTCATCGATTATTTGATTGAGAGAAAGCTTCTCCTTGCCGGAAGACGGCGTCCATCCGAGTAGTACAAGATAATTCAAAAACGCTTCCGGCATGTATCCTCGTTTTCTGTAATCATTGACGGAGGTCGCGAAGTTTCGTTTTGAAAGTTTTGAGCGATCTGGCGCCAAAATGAGAGGCATGTGCGCGTATATAGGGCGTTCAAAGCCTAGCGCCTCAAGTATAAGAATCTGCCGCTGTGTATTGGATATATGGTCCTCGCCGCGAATAACGTGCGTGATCCCCATGTCGTGATCGTCCGCGACGACAGCGAGATGATATAGGGGGTCGTCGACATTGCGCGCTATAACAAAATTTTTCAACTCTGCGGTGTCGAATGCAACCTCGCCGCGAATGAGGTCGTAGAAGGTAACGCGAACATTCGGGTTTTTGAAACGAATCACATTGCCGCCCCTCTCCCCTGCCTCGGCTTCGTAAGCGGCTCCTTTTTTAATTAGATCGTGCAGGTACGCGCGGTATGCGTCTTTTTTTTCGGACTGCCTTAGAGGTACTGCCTGTGTGTATGGAATGTTAAGCCACTGCAGTCCCGCAATGATGTCCTCCTCGTATTCTTTTTTACTGCGCCCTTTGTCTGTATCCTCAAATCGAAGATACATAACGCCGCCCTGCTTTGCGGCGAACAGATAGTTGAAGATCGCCGTGCGCGCGCTGCCGATGTGGAAAAAACCTGTCGGCGAGGGCGGAAAACGAGTAACGATATTCATATTTGATAATCACCGATGTTCATGCGCGAGGGCAGTTTCTACAATCATTGCAGCTACTTTTTTCGCCGCGTCCGGACGTGCGAAAGTTTTTGCGGCCATGCTCATGGAGGCATGAAGATTTTGGTCTTTCATAATGTGTTCGATCTCTGCGGCCAAAAGATGCGGTGTGAGATTGATTTGCTCTAAAACAGAAGCCGCGCCCATTCGCGCATACGAGAAAGCATTTTCCGTTTGATCATGCGATATTTCTGTCGGTATCGGAATTAGTATGGAGGGGATTCCCCATGAAGCAATCTCGAATATAGTTCCGCTTCCGGCGCGAGATACGACAAGAGAAGAAATTCCCGCTGTCATGCGGATCGCGAGTGCGTTGAGAAGGCCAAAATTTCGATATCGGTTTGCGTATTTCGAATTTCTTAGTATGACGCTTGCCACCTCGTTTATCTCGCTCAGATTCGCACTTCCTGTCTGATGTACTACATTGTAACGTTCGAGAAGTACAGGAAGCGCATCGAGAACGACTTCATTGATCGCGGAAGCACCGGAAGAACCCCCCATAATAAAAATCGTTGGTACTTCTGCTTCGAGCTTCAGAAACTCATGGCCGCCCTCTTTGGCCTGTGCTTCCAGCTCCTTTCGAATCGGATGTCCTGTGCGTGCAATCTTGTTTAGATATTTCTCTGGAAATTGTTTTGCAGCGTCTGGATGAGCGATCGCGATAGAGTGCGCGAAGCGCGCCGACCATAAAGAGACGCGGCCCGGCTTTGCATCCGCATCATAAATGATCACAGGTATAGCGAGCAGGCGCGCGGCATATAGTGTCGGAAATGCAGCGAAGCCGCCTGTGGAAAACACGACATCGGGATAAATGCTGAAAAGTTGGAAGATCGAACGCGCTATTCCAAAAGCAGTTCTGAACAGGTCGAATACATTGCGCATGCTCGGATAACGCCTCAGTTTTCCGGCAGAAGAGGATCTATATTCAATTTCGTGTTCGAGCAGGGCTGCATGGTCAAATGGCTCCGGACCTATGTAAAAAAACTCCGGCTCTATGAGTTTTTTTTCTTTCGCAATTTCTTCCAGTGCTTCCGCAACCGCGATTAGAGGATAAAAATGTCCCCCGCTTCCTCCTCCTACAAAAACAATTTTCATATCTTCTTCATTATTTTAGCACCTTTAATGCACGAGATCTTCTTGAAATGCCGAGAAGTATTCCGGCACTCCCGAGAGAGGCGAGCATGGCAGAGCCGCCCTGGCTGATGAAAGTGAGTGGAATACCGGTAAGAGGCGCTAAACCCAGCATAGCGCCCACGTTGATAAAAGCCTCAGCGACCAAATAGGTTGAAATTCCAACAGCCAAGTATCCGCCGAAAATATCCGGCGCATGCGTAGCGATCCAGAATCCGCGAAGTGCGAGAGCAAGAAAAAGCCCGATAAAAATTACGGCACCGACAAGACCGAATTCTTCTCCAATTATGGCGAATATGGAATCCCCCATCGGCTCCGGCAGGTATGTGAATTTTTGGACGCTCTGTCCGAACCCTCTTCCAAGCAGGCCGCCGGAGCCGATCGCAATCAGCGACTGGCGTATCTGATACCCCTCTTCCTGCGGCGCCCAAGATGGATTGAAAAAAACTTCCATGCGATCTAGAACATACGGCCGCATATATGCGAGTGTTGCGAGAGCAACTATGCCGATGAGGGCAATGATCAGCAGATGATGAATACGCGCTCCCGCCGCAAAAAAAACGGCAACAACCGACACGATTATTACGCCTAGAGTGCCAATATCCGGCTGTGCCGTAAGTATGAAAATGGGACCGGCTAGAATAAATAACAATCCTCCCAATCCCCACCGCATGGTCTGTACGCGCGCTCGAATTGTCGAAAAGTATGCGGCCGCCATAATTATGGAGGTAGTTTTCAAAAATTCCGCCGGTTGCAAAGAAAACCCGGCGATATTGAGCCATCGCCGTCCACCACCGTGTTCAATGCCTATTTGTGGCAGAAAAACCGCTGCCGTAAGAATTAGTGCGAGAATGAACAGGTGGGGCGCAAAGCGCCTCCAAATTGCGTGGGGTATCCTGCTTGCGACAAGGAGAGCGACAAGTCCCGCCCCAATGCCGAGCGCCGCATGATTGAAAACTATGGATGACATATTTGTCGTGCCGCGCGCGAGTAATCCGAAGACTGCCGAAGCAAATATAAATCCGCCGCAGACAACGAGAACCGCGACTAGTAACGCAAATGGCTTGTCTATCTTTGCTCCGTGCATATATTTCAGACTGCGATGAGCGCGATTATGACGCCCAAAAAGGCAAAGACAACCGAAAGCACCCAATAGCGCATTACGATTTTGTGTCCGGACCATCCGATGGCCTCAAAATGATGATGCAGAGGTGCGATACGCAAAAGCTTCGCGCCGAAATATTTTTTTGAGATTACTTGCGCTACGTCGGAGGCGACTGTCGCGGCGAGAAGCGCGCCTATAACGGGCAATACTGCAATCCCAACGCCGCCGCCAAGATCATCTGTCATAAAAGCGAGTGTCGCTATCGTTAGCGTGAGCGCCATAGTCCCCGTGTCGGTCATGTAAAAACGCGCCGGCGGAATGTTGTACCAAAGGAAGGCAAGAAGTCCGCCAACTATCGTCGCGGAAAATGCCGCGAGGTCGATTTGGTTTTGCGCGAATGCAATAATTGCGTATGAAGCGAACACGGAGCCGAACACTCCGCCGGAAAGTCCGTCGATGCCGTCTATGACGCCGGAGGCATAGAGCGCGAGAGATATTAGAACGAACAGTGGAACGATAAGCCAGCCTATCTCAAACGGAGAGCCAAAGGGAATATTCACCGCTGTTACCCCAAGCTTTAGCCAGAACCACATTCCAATGAACGAAGATAGCAAAACTACGATAAAAAGACGAAATGAAAGATGCAGTCCTGTACCACTGGGACGAATGACATATAGATCGTCTATTAGGCCAACGAAAGCTCCTACGAGCAGAGTGGCGAGCGGTATCCATGTTTGGTTGCGCGATAGGAAATCAAACTTCAGAATAGCGGCCACCGGGAAAAGTCGCGCGACGATAGCTATGCCGATGATGGTTATTAAAACGCTTGCCCATACGACAATCCCCCCCATGCGCGGAGCGCGCACCTCGCGAGTATCGTGCAGCTTATTAAATCCGTGAGCCGGTTCGCCGTCAAGAGCGGTCTTGCCTGGAGTTTTCTTCCACGCTTTATACTTATAGAGATAGTGTGTAAGAAAAGGCGTTAAAGACATTCCAACCACGAAGGAAGCAAAAACAGGTACAAGAACACGCACTATATCGGACAAATCTCCAGACATACCGGACATTATATCCCACTCCCTTCCCTTTTCATTATTATTCGACTTTCATGATCGATTTTCGAGCGGCTATTACCAACTTTTGCATATCCTCAAACCGCTCCTTTTCGGTTGAGCCAAGCACTACCGCCACAACGGGATGCGCGAGCCCGACTTCGAACACAACCGCTAGGTTTCCTCCTGCTAGATCGGTAAGTCCGGTTTTGCCCATAATCAGGCCGGGAATCGCCCCTTGGACATTATTGGTGTTCGAGACGGTTACTTGGCCTCTGCCGTCTGCAGAAGTGAGTAAAACACCGTTTTGTGCCGTGCCGGAAAATAGCGAAGATTCTGCAGAAGCGGCATAAGCAAAAAGCGCCGCCATGTCGCGCGCCGAGCCGTAACTCCCCGCTTGCGTGGTGGAAATGTCGAGTCCGCTTACATTCAAAAAATATGTATACTGCAGACCCAATTCTTTTACGAGCTCATTCATACGCGAAAGCGCGGCATAACCTGCAGGAAATTCAGGATATCGTTCGCGTATCATATTATCTGCCGATTCCGCGAGAATTCTTGCGCCGGCATTTGAAGATGTAACCAGCGTAAAGTCTATAATATCTTGCACCCGCCATTTCTCGCCTTTTGAAAGATGTTCATCTCCATTTGAACCACTTGCATAATATGGAATGGTGATTACCGCATGGGATGGAAGTACGTCCGCGACAGCGAGCGCAAGAGCGACTTTTGTCAGAGATGCGAGAGGAAGCGGAATGTCGGAGTTTTTCTCGTAGAGTGTTTGTCCGGTCGAGATGTCGATCACGATTGCCGCTTTACCTTTAATCTTAATGTCTGCGAAATAATTGAACGGCGTGGAAATAGCGGCAGTTTGTCCTTGGTGCGGCGCAGTTCCTATTATGGAAGCCGCGGCGGTCGCAAGCGCGACAATGGCAACCGCCAACGCAAATATGCCTGCGGATTTCAGGGTTTTCTCCTCATTAGATGGCAGATTTGATTCCATTTTCTTCTTCGAACGGCTGATTTTTTTGCTCAAACGCTGCGAGTTCGCGGACGATTGTAGCATAATCGGGAAGTTCGCGCGTGTTCGAGGCGCCAAGATGCGCAAGTAGCGTGGTGGTGAGCCGGTATAGATATTCGCGGGCATCCTCCGGATTCTCTGTGCGATCGAGCAGGCCTCGCGCCAACAAATTTCTCAGAGTCGAAGATGTATTGACACCGCGTATATAATCAATACGAGCGCGCGTTGAAGGGCCCATGTAAAGAATTATCGCAAGCACCTCAAGACCGGCATTTCCTATATCGCGATCCAGCTCTCGTCTATTCGCCTCTTTCACGACATCGCTCGTTTCTTTGGATGTTGCAAGACAGGCCGCCAAGTCTGTTCTTACCAAGCTGATACCGCTATTTTGTAGACGCATTGAAAGTTCGTCTAACGCGATTTTGAGTTCCTCTTCTTTGCAATCAACAAGAGATGCAAGCTTGCGGTAAGTGATTTCCCCTCCCTCAGTAAAAAGGAAGGCTTCGGCTCGCGCAGAAAAATTCGGTTGGTCTTTATCGGTCATACTGTGCCATATTGCGGGACTCCCGCATTTTCCGCTTCGAGCAGAATATCGGAAAAAAGTTTGTCTTGCGTCGCAGACAATGAACCGGAACGTACGAGTTCGAGCATCGCTAAAAAATACACTATGATTTCGTGTTTGTCTCGTGAAGCAGTCAGTTCAGAGAACTTGGCCTTAAGCGCAGATGAGATTCGCGTTCTCATTTGTTTTATAACGTCTTCCAGTGCAAGCACGGGCGCAACGGCCGCTTTAGCCAGCGCTTCCGGTATGGGCAGTATGCTAACCATGCGGCGCGCTGCTTCTGCAAGATTTTCGATTGAGGTTTCGGCCGGACTGAAGATCGGCGCTCCCTCCGGTGCGCGCTTCGCAAAAAAGAGCGGTGATATTCCCCACGCTTGTCTCAAGACTTTTGCCGCTTTTCGGATTTGCGCATAGCGGGCAAGCCGCCGCTCAAGTTCTGCGACACTCTCGCGCTCGTCTTCAGAAAGAGTAAGTGTAGGAAGCAGTGTGCGCGATTTGATCAGGAGCAGTGTTGATGCGACAAGAATAAATTGCGCCGTTTCTCCCATGGGAAGTTTTTGCAATTTTTCCACATAGACAAGGTAAGCGTCCGTCACTTCCGCGAGGTTTATTTGTGAAATCGAGAGCTTGCGCTCCTCGATGAGATTGAGGAGCGCTTCGAGAGGGCCTTGGAATTGTTCGGTTTCAAGTGCGAATGAGGTCATAAAGAAGCAGGCTTTTCTGGTTCCGCTATTAGTGTTTCTACAATCGCCTTCGCGAGAGTATTTGACGATAATCCTTCCCCCTCACTAATTACCTCCATCAATGGTTCAAACCAGCCACCGCCTCGCTTATCCTTGTCTACTTCGAAATAGTGATCGTGCAAGAAGTAGGGAGACCCAGGAGGACTCTCTTTTTCGATATCTTCACCAGATGATTGTTGTTTGGATTGATATGCATCAACAATTTGTTTTGTCTGCTCCGGATCCAATGTCTCCAGTATTAGGCGAACGCATGTACAATTAGTATCGTGGCACCTGTACTGAGCAGGTGATGTGAGGGTTTCTATTCTCTCTGCGAATTTTTCAGGCGTCAACTCCAATTCTTCTTTTGCTTTTTCTTGATCACCTGATTCGATACCGTTCATATGTCTTTCGCGAGACGAGTGTCGATGCGCGTCATGTCGCGCGGGAAAGCCGATGCTTCCTTCACATTAGGAAGTTCTAACATGCGAGCGGTAAAGCGTTCCAAACCGGTGGAAGATCCGCCGTGGGGCGGTAGTCCGTATTTGAACGCCTGCAAATAGAATGAGAATTTTTCGGGATCGAGTCCGCGGTCTTTCATACGCAAAGCGAGCTCTGCGTAATCGTGGATGCGCTGACTGCCGCTGTTAATCTCTAGACCGCGAAATAAAAGATCGAATCCGCGCGAATATGGCGCTTCCGACGGATCTTCATAAGTGTAGAAGGCGCGTTTCTTAGTGGGGAAACGCGTTATGAACACAAAATCAGATTCTTTCTCTTTTTTCGCCCACTGACATATTTCGCGTTCGTCCTCCGGAGACATGTCTGGCGCTTCTTTTTTGCCGAGCATTTTCAAAGCTTCTTGGAGCGTGAGTATTGGAATTTCGCTCGTAAGGAGCGGCGGCGCGATGTTGAAGCGCGCAAACATATCAGTATGCTTTTTTGAGATATGCGAGACTACGTCCCCTATTACTTTCTCCAATACAAGCATAGGCTCGCGTTCGTTCTCGATAAAGCCCATTTCAAAATCCATTTGCGTCAACTCGGAAAGGTGGCGCGTTGTTGCGGATTTTTCAGCGCGAAAAATTTTTGCAATCGTAAAAGCTCGCTCGAACGGCCCGATCATTATCTGTTTGTAAAACTGCGGGGAGGTTGCAAGATACGCGATTGTGTCGTTGTAATATTCGAGCTTAAAAGCGGCGGCTCCGCCTTCGGCGTCGCCGCCAACTATAGCCGGAGCCTGAAATTCCATAAAATCTTGTCCGCGGAGCGATGCGCGATAGGCTTCGAGAATGCTCGCCTGCATAGTAAAAATATCGCGGCTGCGTTCGCTTCGCAGCGTTAACGGCAAGTGATCGAAGTGCGTGTCGATATTGACTTCCGTGCCAAGCTCAAAAGGCATTTCCTCCGCCTGTGAAATGATTTTGATATTTTGTGCTGCTAATTCGATCTTGCCAATAAGACCCTCGCCCGCCGCATTTTCGGGGCGCGCCTTCACTTCCCCCTCAATCGAAACGACCCACTGTGATCGCAATTGTTTTGCCGTCTCAAGCGCTGTGGATGCTTTCGGCGTAACAACAACCTGCACGACTCCGGTTCTGTCGCGCAAGTCCAGAAAAATAAGCTTGCCATGATCGCGCCGCACATCCACCCACCCGGCGATTGAGGCATTCTTCCCTACCATGCTAGGCAAATCTTTGTTTAGTGTTCGTTCCATATTATTTACAAACTCACACCGACTTTTTTTCGCACGTCGGTCATTTTTTTTGAGGCGCGTTCGCGCGCCTTCTCGCCGCCCTCTTTAATAATGCGTTTCGCATCTTCGTCGGAGATGGAATCGCGCACCGCGCGCATTGGCGCAATAAGCGATTCTATATCCTCGATGAGCGCCTCCTTCAGAACCTTGTATTTTCCCTTATTGGTTTTGTAGAGTTCCGAAAGTTCAGACTTCGATTTGAAAAGCGAATGGATGGCGTAGACGTTTTCCGGACTCTCCGCTTTGGAATCTGTTACGATACTCATAACTAATCTCGAAATTTCATTCTTGGTTCCAAATAGCGGAATGATATTGCCGTAGCTCTTGCTCATTTTTTTGCCGTCGGTGCCGGGTACAATAGCAATCGATTGGAGAATTTTTTCTTTCGGCTCCTTGAACGTTTCTCCAAAGGCGTTGTTGAATTTGGCCGCCGCAGTGCGCGCATATTCAAGATGTTGCCGCTGATCTTCGCCGACAGGAACAACATCGGTATCATAAAGAAGGATGTCGGCCGCCATGAGCATTGGATATGCGAAAAGCCCTGCATTGGCCTCCAGTCCCTTTGCAATCTTGTCTTTATATGCGTGTGAAAGTTCAAGAAATGACACGGTAACAAGACACTGAAATATCCACGCGAGTTCGGTGTGTTCAGGCACGTCGGATTGCTTGAAAATTATTGTGTGTGCTGGGTCCAATCCGGCCGCCACATAATCTTTTACGATGCTGACGATGTTTTCTCGCAGGGCGTTTGCATCTTTGAGCGAAGTAAGCGCATGATAATCGGCTATCATTACCATACCGTCGTATTCCCTGCACATTTCTACTGCAGGCTTTAATACTCCGAAATAGTTTCCGATATGCAAACTGCCGGAAGGCTGGAGACCCGTAAAAAGCTTTAACATGACCCTAATATAACAGACATTTTATGTAATTTGCTATGTAATTGGAAACTCTGCAATAAATCTGGAACCCTTGCCTTTGCCTTCCGATTCGGCCCAGATTTTCCCTCCATGAGCTTCCACAATCTGCTTCGCTATGAAGAGTCCGTAGCCAGTGGAGTGGACATTTGTTTTGAGTGAATCTTTGCCGTGACCGCCCTCTGTAAATAGATTTTGCATATCCTCCGGCGTTATGCCGATACCGCTATCTTTGACGCTAAGGCGAAGCTTGTCTGTTGTCGATGGATCTCCGTGAGTAAGTTCTACAATTACAGTACCAATTGGAGTGTACTGTATCGCATTGTCGATAAGATTTCGAACGACGTGCTGGCGCAGTTTTTCCTCATCGCCTTCCATGTTGTAGACGCCATCACCGACAGAAACCGCTATCGTAATATGTTTTTCATCAGCGCGGCGTTTTAGATGATCTACCATTTTAAGCACCGTTTCTTTTAGATCGAGCGTCTGTTTTTTGTAGGTCATTGTTCCCTGCTTGAAGCTCGATGAATCTAGAATTTCCATTACAGTACGCACGCCATTTCTGATGTTCACCAACGCATTCTTCGCCATTTCCGCAAGCCTGGGAGGCACATCCGGATAATCCCCCTCCGTAATCGAAGCAAATCCCGCTTCGCCATCCGTCAAATATCCTTTTACCTCATGGCTGATGAAGTCGAGAAGATTTTCTTGCTGTTTGTTTACGACCTCAAGTTCCTTTTCCTGTTTTTGAATGAGGATGCGTTGTTCAATCTCGCGCCGAACATTGCGTACGAGGATGTACCCAAGAACGCATACAAGAATGAAAGTCACAATTGTGACAATACGGACATTTTCTATTTTGCGAATGAATAGGAGCGAGAAAACTAAAATTG
>ERZ1292633.5244-Hain-H41-02um-R1-5244-length-11758-cov-7_pt1 | contig 11758 bp, 7 predicted proteins | sample MGYA00564406_ERZ1292633 | MGnify/ENA primary metagenome ERZ1292633 (study PRJEB36523, sample SAMEA6512639) | groundwater metagenome | collected 2019-01-08 | study: AquaDiva: Metagenomics assemblies of 32 groundwater samples
AGCACTCGGCGCACTTCAAGGGCAAGTTCGCCGAGCTCCTCGAGCAGCAGAAGAATGCTCAGTTCCCGGGCAAGTGAGATTTTTTTCTGCCGGTTACCCGACGCATTTGTCACCGCTGGACGCATCGGCCCCCCTCATCCACTTCATCATGTCCATATTCTCTCGTCAATCGATTTCAATCAAATTTCAGAGCTTTCAGTAAGGCGAAAGTCAGATGCTGCACGTTGTGCTTGTTACTGTTCAGCAACCTTTCTTTAAAACCGTCGAAAGTATACTATCCCGCTGTCGGTGAGTCCGACACCACACCGTAACTTCATCCAACCCCCCCTGTTGAACATTTGTCAGTGGCACCTTCCCATTCCGCCGATGTCAGCTGCTGCTGCTCCACCGTCTCCGCCCAGCAGCAACAGACCAGGGGACTCAAATTTCCTGCAGCAAAGGCTACCTGCCTGGCAGCCGTCGTACAGTGCGCAGTGCGCCATCACATTGTTCCTAGTCTTAGGGGCCGCGTTCACCGGCATCGGCGCCGCCATCATCGTCTCAAGTGATGCGGTCGTCGAAATCAGCATCCGGTACGACAACCTCGCGCCATTTTGCTCATTCGGAACCCGAATGTCCAATTGGGCGTTCGGGTATTCCTGCAACGTGCTCCGGTTCTCCTTCGACGTGCCCCGAACGATGCCCAAGCCGGTGGTCATGTTCTACCAGCTTGATCATTTCTATCAGAATCACCGGAAGTATGCGAAATCCAAAAACGAGATGCAGCTTCTTGGCGATGTTGCGGCCCCGGATGCTCTTGTCGATTGTTCACCGCTGCAGCACCCGGGTGAATATCCGATGTCGACTGGCAGCATCACGAACACCACGGTCTTATTCAACGGGAGCGCGAGTTCGGCCGTGTCGCTGTCGTCAGCGGTGTACTCGCCGTGCGGGCTCATCGCATGGTCGATGTTCAACGACTCGTTTGTTCTCCGGGACAACCTTACGGGTACGGTGTTGTGTGACACGAGTAACTACTTTGCTAGCAACAGCAGCTTAATCGACCCCACGCGGGGGTCAACATGTCGGAAGCAGGGTATCGCTTGGTCTGCTGATATTGACGTGAAATTTTCGACGGTAAAGTACGCTGTCAATCCCAGCATTTTGGACCATCGAGGCTGGGAAAACGTCACCGATCCATTTACCGGCGTGTCGCCAAGCCCAGCGCCCTCCTCGACCTCTCTCGGACCTACGTCGTCGAGCACCGTGGTGCCTTCAGCGTCGACGACGTCCAACGCCACGACGACCCCCACTTCCACCAGTGCGAATAGCAATACTAGCAGTGCTCCCAATGCGACGGCCACGACGTCCATCTCGAACACGGCGACATCGACGGTCACCACATCGACGACGACGACGACGACGACGACGACCACCACCACGCCAGCCACTCCTTTTTTTCTCAATACGACTAGCCCCGCCACCTACGCGAAATACGGCTGGTACCTTGGCGAAATGGGTCACGGCATCCCTAATCCGGCGGATGAGGACTTTATGGTTTGGATGCGTACCGCGAGCTTCTCAACGTTCCGAAAGCGCCTTCGGTACTTGGATCAGGAAGTCGCGCCCGGCGCCTACTCCGTGGACGTCTACCCCCGCTTCGACGTCAGTGGGTTCGATGGCGCGAAACATTTTGTACTAACCTCCAACAGTTGGATTGGCGGGAAGAATTACTTCTTAGGCGGTGCGTACATCGCGGTCGGTTCTCTGGTATTGGTGATGGGCATCGTGTTTTGGATTAAGCACATGCTGGCTCCAAGGAGGTTACGTATTGCACCCTGAACCGCCCTGACGGGTGGCACGACGAGTGCCGGGCAGCGGCAGTGAATTTGTTTCAGTTTATTATTTTTTTTTAGTGTGGCTGTCACTTTTCTTAACCAGCGGGGGGAGACGAAATAGGAGGGAAAGCAGCTTTTGTTTGGTCCTCCATTTCGGGTTTCTTTCTTGTACGACGTTTTTCCCCATCATACATGTGTGTGTGTGCGATGATTTGGCGCGTGTGTGCATTGTGGCCGTTGCCGCCTCACGTTCCGTCGAAAGGGTGGCATACGCCACGTTTGTAAACGTGATTCAAAACAGTCGAAATTATATCAAAGCTTTTGCCCCTTTTCTCTGGTCGGCACATTAACAACCAGCGAAACGTACCCACAACAACCATATGGCTGACAACAACGTCGAAGAACTAATCAAAACCGTCCAGGCGCATCGCGGCGTCACGGGATACATCATCGTGAACAGCGAAGGGATCCCCATTCGACATTCCTTCGACGAGGAGCATCGTCTGCTCGCCATTCACTACGCGGGGCTGATGCAACAGCTAGCGCAAAAAGCCCACGCTGCCGTGGAGGACCTGTCTCGGGCGACCAACGAAGCCGGGAACGACTTGGTGTTTATTCGGCTCCGATCGAAGAAGCATGAAATTCTAGTCGCTCCTGGAGAGAAGTACCTGCTCATTGTCATTCAGACACCTCAAGTGGGGTAGAAAGAAGCAAACAACCTGTGCGCTCCGGTGGAAGGCGAGCAGAGCCTCTAGTCATGACGTGGTGGATCTTAGAGAGGAGGGGGGTGAGGCACCCCTGTAGTCAGCCAGCCGTCAATATTTGGATTCGACACGTTTTTGACCGGACCATTTTTTTCGGCTGCCTTCCTCCGTTTCACGTGTACCGGACTATGTCACCCCCCATCACCTCCATGCCGCCGCCCCCTATGGTCGAACACCCTTCAATCCGGGCAACAACGCGATGAGATTGCATGGGACATAGGATCGGATACCGATACAAAAAATTTGGTCAGTGTGTTTCGAAACGCAGAATTTTGTTCTTTTCATTTGTCACTGCGACGCCACGCCATGGCTGAGCCTCACACCGTAGCTCGCAGTTGGGTCCTGTCACCCCCGCTGCCTTGTGAGCGTGCCGGCCCACTAGCAGCCCCGCCCGCCGTGCACCGACCACCGCCGCTGCCGTTCTCGTTTCGGTTGTCTCGGCGCGACGATGCGCCTCCTCTACTGTTGTCACCGGTGGTCAGGCATCCCACCATCACCGCCACGGTCACCTCCCCGAGGAGAAGCACGGCGGCCGCCGGGGCACTGGTTGCTGTTCTTTCAACCCCCGCTAACGCGAACGAGGGACGGCTGGCGGCTCGTCGGATCGTAACGGGCACCGAGGAGGATCCACTGTCGCGGTACGCCGCGTCCATCGTCGTACCGTCCGGCCCAATTGCGGCGGATGTGTTGGTGGAGTCCACCGACGCCGCCCTCACGCCTGACAACCGGGCGCAGCCTTGTTGGACTCCGCCTGTTGGCACAACCGCTGTTGTGAATCCGCCAACCGTCTACCACCGCGGCGATCAGTATCCGATTCTCTTCGTGAAGCATCTGACGGATACCTTTTTTCGTTCGTTGTTGCCGCCGCTCCCCCCGGACATCAGCAAGCGAAAGGTCTTTGCCGCCAAGCCTGACAATCCCGCCGTCGTGGATCGAAGGGCACAGGCCGTTCCCTACAGGAATCCTCATGTGTTGGGGTTGAAGGACATGGACGACGCATGGTCCCGCGAGCAATTGGACATGGATCGCATGCATGCGGTGTCGCCCCGGGAGCGGGGAGAGCTGATGGAGGAGACGAAACCGTCGCCTTTTCGACTGCAACCTTTCGATCGCTCTCAACTAATTCCGAAAACGTCGGTGCCCAACGTGGTGCCGGTGCGCGAGAGTCCAGCCGTTCGGCTCTCGTCGGATTGTTCTGAGCGATTAACTTCGCTCGCACTTCCTGGAAGAAGGAAAGATCAGCGAGGGAGGGTGCACGTGGCCCGTTTGCTTCCCACCGATGTCTATGCGCCGATCGGCTTAGGAAAGCTGCTCGAAACCATTGACGACGGACGCATTTTGGCCGACACGTCGACGCGCGAAGCAGCCACGCAGCGCGCTGCTGACGTGCAGATTTCACGTCACGTGCGCGACGCCATCGACCAGCACTTGTTACGGCAAAGTGGGGCACCCCCAGCGGTGGCAGCGTCGCAACGGCGCTTGACGTCGTCGCCTCCGCGACTTCGAAAGGAATGGCCAGACGCTCCGTTGGAAGTGCCTCGAGGTGACCAGCGTGAGAACAGCACGCATGCTCGCGCGGCCAGCAATCCGTTGCTCAACTCCTCCATTATTGTTTCAAGTGCGGGTCGAGGCGGTGTTGTTGGCCGGCCGCAGCAATCTACGGCAGACGGCAACGATTCATCGTTTTCTGGTGGCGCGAATGCCGCCGCAACGTCGAACGCGGTGGTCGGCATTTCAAAGCGGCAGCGTTTACTGGCTTCCACGAGAGCCGTTGGTCTGTTGAAGCGCCCTCCAGATCAATAAAAAAGGTCGGCATGCCGCGAAATGTTTCAAAGAACACATGTAGGGTAGTAGTTCCCACAATAGTGTAGGGTAGTAAAGTTGCCACAATAGTCATCGCAGAGAGTGTGTGTGTGTGTCGCGCCGTGATGGATGTCATTCATGTTTCGAATCGTACCGTCTGCGTCTAAGTCAACAGCACCACCATAGTCGCTCTCCTTATTTTTTATCCCACCTCGCTTCCATCTACACCATGGGACTAGCATCAAGCAAGCAGCCGGAGACCGCGTTTCACCTCACGCAACTGCTCCGGCGGTTCAATCCGAAGCTGCGCGTCAAGTCGTTCCAGTTGCCACCACCGTCCCCTTCCTCTGCTGCTGCCACCGAAGGACACCCAACGCCGACATCTGGGTCGCGGCGCGTCCGTTCCGCCACATTGCACCTGGAAGTGCTCCCGCCCATCGACGCTGCGGTCGACGCCATGTCCCCCGTCGACATCTTGGTGCTGCTGTCGCAGCTCGGGGCCACGGAGAACATGCACAACATCGAGAAGACCATGCAGTGGAAGGAGGCGCTGCTCCAAGCACTTCACACACTGGTTCAGACGCCCATACCCGCCGAACACGCCGAAGTCTGGAAGCAGATAAAGCCGAAAATGGACGCCATCGTCAAGGAAAGAATCCCCCGCACTGGCATCGACTTCACCGTTCTCAACGTGCACTACGACGCGCAGCAGAAGGCGGCCACGCATGAGACCGCCCCCGACGGCGAGAGTATGTTCACGACGCCCAATATCTGGGAATTGTTCAGCCCCACCGAAACGCTTCGTCCACAAATCGAAGGCGGCAACCGGCAGATGGCGGCCGATGATCAGCGCCAAAAGATCGAGGCGTTGCTCACTGAGGGATTTACCGTCGACGACACGTTGACGTTGATCATCGACGTCATTGTGCTGCCAAAGGCGCGGCCGTGGGAAGGTGAGGTCGGTGATGTCGAACGGTCCGTCTACCAGTCCAAGATTGATTTCCAAAAGATCAGCTACGTTTTGATCGCATCGGGAGATGGGACTGGCCGCCCTGCTTTCCAGTGGTCGAGCGCGCACCGTCGTGACACGCACAGCGCAGAGGCCGAACAGCGCGACGAGAGCGACAAGGGTTCTGTTCCCGCCGCTGCCGTATCGTCCGTGGCGAGTCACCACGTGGATCCCAATGTCGTCCCGCAGAACCATCCAGGTGTCGTTGGTGACGGTGCGATTAGTGTGACACTATCGATGAACAATGTGCGCCTCTCCGTCGCGTGCCCCGGCCTCGATGACATGCTGATCGCTCGCCTTGGCTCAGACAAGTTTGTGGCGGGTACGAAGGATGCCGACGACGTCTCCATCAGGTTGGATTATCGGCGTTCTGGAGGCGCTGGCGGCGACCAGTTGTACCGCCCCACCTTTGCGCCGGTGGCGTTCAGCAACAAGGCGCTGCTTGCCATCGTCCAACCCCTCTCATGGCTTCTGGCGGGAACGGCCGCGGAACATGACGAACCACCACAGGCTTTTGCGCCACTGCGGACGTGGGGCAACGACAAGCGGGCCATTCTGGAGAGCGACGCTCTACCAGGGCTGCCCTTGCGGCAAGCACTTGCGTTCATCGCTGATCTTGCCACCATCTTCCCCGACGTGCAACATTCTGCGCTTCAAATTTGCACCGCTCCCCCGCCCGGCGCTGTGTCGGCTGCCTCCTGCTCTCCCTCCGCCTCTCTGATGCCTCAATCGTTCCCCGCCACTTGCACCGCAGTGGAAGCCTTCTCCTCATCCTTCAACGAGCCGTTCAGCGTCAAGCAGGCGGCCGTGCTGACGGACGCCGCCGTCTCGTTTCACGCAATATTTCGGCGTCTCTTCGACGATGTCTCGTCGGTCGAAGCGTGCACGGACACGACAGCGGCGACCCATCAGGAAGCAAAGGGCTCTTTTCAGCCGCTGAAACGCCTGTGTTCCTCGCTGGCGCCCGGTGCCGACGCGATCTCAGCCGCCATTCTCCCCAGCGGCCCATTCTTTACTGGTGCGCCGCCAGTCGACCTCCTTCACGGATCTGCGTTGTCGGCATTGACCGCCGCGAAGAGTAAACTGGAGCGGGGGGACAAAGGCCGAACGGCCGCGTCTGCTGCAAAAAATGCCTCTTCCGCTGGTGGTGGCAGCCGCCCCGCGCCCCCTCCCCCTGCTGCGCCTTCCGACGGTAGCGTGGCGGACGATGGCAGCAGCGGCGCCCCGGCCGAGGCCGGTGATGCACCACCCGATTGTTCGACGATCCCAGATGATGAGGCGTTCACCAAGGGCACCCTTCCGTCAAATGCTCATTTTTGCTGCCTCCGCGACATCGCCACGACGCGCATCGGGGATGGAAAAAAAGTCATCACGGCGCGTCGCCTTGTAATTGGCAGGCAGGCGATCCCTCCGCCAGTGGTGGCCGATGCCTCGACGGGCCCCATCGTCGTTCGCAGCGGTGCCGAGCGGCTGCTGTTCCAATTGGAGGGCGACGTACGTCTCCACCTCGACACTCATGCGATGGGCTCCGAAACACAGCCGCAAGCGACCTCCCCCGTGGCCACGGAGGGGACTGAACCTTCCGCCGCTCCCCCGGGACAAACTGCGATGAGCCCCCGCGGCGAAGCGGGTTGTTGGCGTTTCATTGGAACCCACGCGAACGCCATCCGACACCTCAACGAATGCGCTTCGCTCATCGCACTCCACTGTCAAACGCCCCGCCTAGAATATTTTTTCTCCAAAATGACCGGCGCTAACTTTTTCATGGCCCAGGACTTCTTGGCGATGATTTCGCGACAACGACTGCGTGGTGTCAACAGCCCTTTGCAATGCCCAATGGCACCTCTCGCCCCCGTCGCGATCTCAGGCGGTGTGGCGGCACCGCGATCCGCCGCGACTCGTATTGAATTCACTGAGGGCCACGTTTTCTGCGAGCAAACCAACCGGTTGATGCTTCTCTCTGGCGAAGGTTCATGCTGCGTCATCGGCGAGGTCGAGGGGCATGGGAGATGGATGGACGCGCCGTCCACTACGACCACTGGGGTCACATTCCACACGCAGGAGGCCACGTTCCTCACTCCTCTATCGCATTGGAAGTCGAAAGGCAACGTCGCCCTTGGCATCGTCGGCATGCCGTTCAATCAGCGGCCACCGCACAACGGCCACCGCGCAGCAGAGGAAGTAGAGGGGGGCACCCTCGCGGAGTGGGGAGATTCACGACGCTTCTGTCAAGTGTCATTGGCGTGCGACGAGTCCTTTTCCGCGACCGTGTGCAATAGCCTTGGCAATCTTGACAGCGTCGCTGCATTGCTCACGACAGACGCGCTCGCGCTCGTTTTCGGCACTTCGGTGACTCCTTCCGGTGTTCAATGCGCTTCGTCGGTGGCGGCGTCAGCGGATAACATGCGCGATGAGGAAGGTGCAGTGATCCAACCAGGGCACGTCGACTATCGGCAGAATGTGCTCGTGTCGACGGCGTGCACCGTCCAGTTGAAGGGAGACGTCTACGGCCGCTCGTACAGCTTGAGAGACGAGTGCATGCCGTCTGTGAAGCCAAAGCGGGTCTCGGCATCCGAAGCGGCGGGCGATAACACAACGGGCACTGGCATGGTGATCGTCCACGACGTGCTTTCGACGGTCGCCGCGTTCTCCGTGTTTCACGGCAAGAACGTCTACTTCGACCGGAGGCCTCGCGGGTCAACCCAAACCGTAGGAGGAGGGGGTGGTATGACCACTGCCCAAAAGCAGCCACCGTTGTGTCGTTTTTCGTCCGATCATTGGCGAAGCCGGACCGTCACGGTGGAGGACTGCCATGCACTGTCGAGGAACTACGTGCAAGTCGCTCATCTTGATGGTGGCAACGGCGACGCCCGCGAGGACGACGACGATCTACCGCCGGCAGTCTTGGCTTACCTCGCGCCGGGCCTGCTCGTGACGAGTGCGGCTATGCGGTGGTTGTGGAGCCGCTTTGCTGGTCTCTACGACAAGGACATGGCGGCGGCAATCGCCTCTCACCGCAACACTTTCAGCGCGTCATTTTCTCCGCGACAGGAAGTTAGCTCACCGCAAGTTGATCCATTGAACGTCCGTGAACTTGCGGATCAATGCACCACACTTTGGCAGCGAACCGTCGCCGAGGTCAATGCTACGGCGCCCAGGCGAGTACGCGGCCCAACCGCTGGAGAAATTTCTAAGTTTGCTCGCATTTTTATCGGTTGGATGGAGCACAACCTCTGGACGGCAACCATCCCACGCGGTTTCGAGTTTGAATGCAATCGGCCCACCGAGTACGATTTGCGGCTGTGCTGTGGACGTGAGGAAGCGCCTACGGCGGTACCTCCCACCACTTTGCCAACGCACAACCACCGCGCGGCGGCGGCCATTGTGTGTTCGACACCTATCGAGACCACGAGTCGCTTTTTTCCTCGTATGCACCGCGCCGCGTGCGCCCTCGATGAACCGCCACATGCCTCCATCCGCGGAACCGACGCGCTGACGGAGCTTCTCGGGCACACGATATCTGCCTTGGTTGGACTCTCCACCTTTAACGCATCGGAGTACGCCGCCGAGCACGTTACGCGCATTTTTGTCGCTGACCCCCAACAGAACGCGCCAACCGGTGCCATGCAAGCCACGTCGCCCGCCGTGGAAATGGGGCACACCTTTTGGCAACGTGGTTCCGCGACGTCAGCGCAGGGGGACGTATCCGGTCATCTTGTTCCGGTCCGGCGTTACCGCACCGAATTGTACGTGGCTGCGGGGGGAGGGGATGCCGCCATGATGGATTGTGCATTCTTCGCGACGATTCGTGGAGCAGCAGTGGAACGCAAAGTGGCCAATGTCTCTGTTTGCGACCGCCGTCAGTCTCGTCGAGTGTACGTCGAAATTGTGCGTCCGGTAACGTTCGTGTGCACGACCGCGTCTTCTGTGCACCCGTGGGACCATCTCCTACCATCCCCGGCAGGATCGGACCCGAAGCGTCGTCGCGAAGCCACCTTGCGGTTTGAAATCAAGCCGCGCGGGAGCGACAAATCGGTTGACGACGTCGCTTCCGTCTATGGTGATCGGCGAGGTGGGGCCGAAGGCGATCCGTCCGTCGGCGCACTGGCGACGCTCGCCTTCACGTACCACGACGTCAACGAGGTCATTCGCAGCTGCGCCGTCCAGGAACGCATGGCGGTGGGTGGTCACGCGCCGCAACCGTGCTTGCCTTCCGATCCCGACAGTCTTTTGATCGCTTCGGAAGGCCTGCCGTCCTGCTCCGACCTCGACGTGTGTCTGATCGCCAATGGCTGCACACTTCGCGGCGATCAGCTCGAGCAGTGCCACGTCAGCGACGTTATGCGCATGTGGCGGACACTTGTCCTCGCGCTGTACCGCAGCGGCTCGGTGTGGTTGCCCGTCCAACATGGCACCACCTCACGACGCGGCTTTCCGTCGTGCATTCCGCCTGTCCGAGTCATCCAATCCGTCCTCCCGTCAGGCCAGAAGCCGGCCATCAAGCCGTCTAGCCAGGCTGCGGCAGCGACGCCGACCGTCCCGCCCACCCCCACGAACGGTGGTGGCTTCTTGTCCGGTTGGTTCGGCGCAAAGTCGCAGGCCTCAGCCACGACGCAAAGCGAACAGGCATCAACGACCGCCGCAGACAGCGATCCTAAACGGCAGGATGAGTCTCGGCCCCTTGCGGTGCGCCGCCCGCGGTGTGTCCGCGTGAGTGTCAAGGAGGACGTGGCCGTCACCTTCAACGTTAGGTTCAACGCGACGCCTCCGACGCCATTGGTGCAAGCATTCGTGGAGTTTCAAGAGCTGATTCATTTGGATGGAGCGGCGGACATCACGACAAGGAGCTCCGCTATTCCCGCGGAGCTGCTGGCGTCGGGGGGTTCGGCGGCCGCCTGGTTGCGAAGTGCTCAGTTGGTGGCGGCTTGCCGCCTCCGCACAACGGCGACTGGCGTGGAGATCAGAGACCCCTCCGTGGCCCTGCGGGCGGCGTCGATTGACTCGGCCGGACCCCCCTTGTTCAAACTAGACGGCGCTTTCATGCTCCGCAGGACCGAAGAGGCCGAGCCCACCTGTCCGGTCAGCGCCGACGTCGGTGAGAGCGGCGAGGCGATGACAGATGACGCAGAGGACACGGAGGGGGATATGACCAATGAGGAGCGTCACGCGGCCCCACCGGTCGGAAAAATCGTCCTTCGTGCGCTCACCCACTTGGACGTGAGCGCCGCCCAAGCCGGGCCAACACCACGGGCCCCGACGGCAAGCATCCATCTCAGCATCGAAGCGCAGCTTCTCATGGCGTACCTGCTGGGACCCCTGTGGTACGACACGGGGGTGGCCGACTTTTTTTCGAACGCTTTCGAGGGACTTGCCGAATCGTTGTTCCTGGCAGCTGCAACGGCCGCCGCCGCCGCTGGTGGTGGAGGAATGGGGGCGCCGTCATCCCTTCCCCTCTCCATGGCCATCGATCAGAGCCCCATCGCCGATGCGCTTCTCACTTTCTTGGTGGGCACGAGGGATTACGCATTCAGCAACGTTCGAGACTACGGACTTGCGGCACGCAGTCACGACAGCAAGTCCACGGCCCTCCTGGGCATCGAAGGCGTGCGAACGCTGTCGCGACGGATCCGGGACATCATCGACTTTCCCGTGGCCCTTCTGCGCTTCGTAGATCGGTCGCGTAGCGTTGCCAAGACGTCTCCGAGTATCCCGACGGTCGACATTTCTGGATTCCGCCAATTGGAGCAACTGGATGGGGGCGACCGAGAGATGACGGAGGTGTACCAAAGCACCCGTCCGCCCGTCTCGACCCTCGCGATATGCCGGCTGAGGGTGATTCACAAGGTATCCGCGTTCCTTGTCGCACGTGAAAATTCTTCCCGCAACAGCGTGCAGACGTCGACCTCCGCCGCCGCGCTGCCACCGTTCGTGGACTTGATGCCCGACACGCTGTCGCACTATTTCTCTCTCTCATCGACTGCCTCGCTCATGCCGTTGCCAGTAGCAGCGAAATCGCCAGCATCAGGCGCCGCCGAGAGTCAGGAGGCTGCGCTGCGATTGACGGTCAACAGTCTGAAGGACTACGCGTTTAACACGGCGGCCACCGTGCCTGCCGCCGTTGCGGTGCTTGTCAAAGCGCACCAGGACCTCCTTCACGGGATCAACACCAGTACTTAGACTTCCTACAGCGCCGGTAACATTCATGATGGGGGCCCTTTCGCCATGTCGCCTCACCCATCCCAAGGGGTGTGCGTGCGTGTTCATTTTGGTGGTCGCTACTTTGTCGTTAGTCGCGCGCAGCAGCCATCCATTCTCGCGCCGCCGCTTTTGCGAGAGAGCCCTTTCGCCCTCTTCGGTCATAGCAT